>Ga0335077_10001389_pt1 | contig 28655 bp, 24 predicted proteins | sample Lox_Sample_31_FD_207151 | JGI IMG/M metagenome (GOLD analysis project Ga0335077, IMG submission 207151) | Soil microbial communities from Loxahatchee National Wildlife Refuge, Florida, United States - Lox_Sample_3.1 | ecosystem: Environmental > Terrestrial > Soil > Wetlands | place: USA... | reverse complement strand
TGGCTTGTCCTCGTCCCTGACGCCCGACCGTAGTGTGTTGCGATCGGGCTCCGGGCATGTCGCTTGCTAGACCCCGCTTGGTGCGGCGGCCGTTCAGCTCCCGTTGGCGCTGCCGATCGCCAGAAGAAGCTTCAAGTCGCACCTGGCAGACGCTCTGCATTCTGCCGAGGCGCCAGGAGGCGAGACATGCAGAGAATCGAAGCCACGCTTCCGCTCGATTCCCTGGAAGAGGTCATGAACACGATTCTCGACTTGCGCTTGCAGTGTCAGATGACCGCCACCGAGGTGCGCTACGCCGACGGGAAGCTCTCGCACATACAGCAGTATCGTGGTGTGACATCGATTCTGCGCTGGGTGCGGCGCGCGCGGCTCGAGATCGTCGTCTCGAACAAGGAAGCCGAGGGCGTGGTCGGGGTCCTCGTCGGAAAGCTGGACAGGGGCGGCAAGGAAGACAGCGCCGTGCTGATCACCGAGGTAGACGACGCCGTGCGCATCCGCACCGGGAGGCGGGGTGAGTTCGCGTTCTAGCGGAGAGCCTCGGCGAAGAACGAGGCTTCTAGGCGCTCGGCGCGCGCCACACGGACCACGCGACCGCTAGCACCACTCCCAGAACCACCGGGATCGGCGGCGCTCCCACGAGACCAATCGCGCCGAGCGCAGCGAGCGCGCCCGCGGCTAGCGCCAGGGCGATGTGCCTCTGCCGGGAAAGGCGCGGCATCATTCCTTCGGTCGTCCCTTTCTCAGCAAGCTGCGGAAGTCAGGTCGCCAGGCGCGGCGCGGCTCGCGGGCCTGGTCGAGCGCAAGAAGAGTGCGCACCATTTTCTTCTCCTCGGGAGTGCGGGCGAAGTCCAGGGCCGCCCTCAGCTCCTCCTTGACCCGGCCTGGCACCCCGATTCGATGGTACAGCTCCGCGGTGCGCAGGTGGACGTAGAAGTTCTCCGGCTCGAGGCTGACTGCGATCTCCAGGGCTTCCTGTGCAGCGGGGATGTCGAGCGCCTTGGTGAACGCGATGCCCAGGGCGAGCTGACCGAGAAAGGAACGCGCATCGAGCCCGACGGCCTGCCGTAGCAGACCGACCGCCTCGTCGATCCGCTCGCGCTCCAACGCTTCGATTCCGCGGCTCAGGAGACTGTGCGCGTCGCGGATGATCGGCGTCGCGGACTTGCGATCCATCCCGCGAGCCAACGTCGTATCGAGTGGCCCGCTCTGCGCTTTGCTCATGGGCGCTACCTACCGCTACTTGTCAAAAATGCTCTTCCCCGGCTTGACGAAGAGCCAAGCCGCGAACACCGCGAGCATCACCAGCGCGAACGTGATCTGCAACTCCATGCCCATTCTCCTCCCCAGCTCGGGACCTAGTCACCCACTTCGACGTGCCGAGTCAATCCGGGCCCGGCGAGCTGGAACTCCGGATATCCGAGCGCGCCCATTTCGGGAACGTCCAAGCCCGCAAGCTCGCTCGCAGCGCCGACCCGCTGTCCGACGATGACGTCGACCAGCCAGTTGAAGACGTACGAGAGCGTGAAGACGATCCCGATCAGCGTGGCGCAACCGATGAGCTGAGCCACCAGCTGGCTCGGGTCGCCGTAGAAGAGGCCTTTCACGGACCCATCCACGCCGTTCCAGCTGCCGCCGTAGTTGCTCGTCCCATCCGCGAACAATCCCACCGAGATGACGCCCCACAGACCGCAGGTGCCATGGACCGAGATCGCGCCTACGGGATCGTCGACCCTCACTACCCGCTCGATGAACTCCACGCTCAGACAGACGAGCATGCCGGCGAAGAAGCCGATGATCGCAGCTCCGACGGTGTTCACGAACCCGCTCGGAGCCGTGATGGCCACGAGCCCGGCCAGGAGTCCGTTGCCGGCCATCGAGGCGTCTGGCTTTCCGAAACGGATCCACATGTAGAGCAGCGACGCGATCGAGCCCGTGCAGCCAGCGAGCATGGTGTTTACGGCGATCGAACCGATGCGCAGGTTTCCGTTCCCCGACGCACCCAGCGTACTGCCTGGGTTGAACCCGAACCAGCCGAAGGCCAGGATGAAGCAGCCGAGCAGGACCATGGTGATGTCGTGGCCGGGCATCGGATTCGGCGTGCCGTCGCGGTTGTACTTGCCGATGCGGGGCCCGATGATCATGCCCACGGCGAGAGCCGTTATCCCGCCGACCGCGTGCACCACGCCCGAGCCCGCGAAGTCGCAGTAACCGTGACCGAGGCCGTAGTTGGCGCCGAGCTGCGATGTCCAGCCTCCGCCCCAGGCCCAGTTGCCGTAGAGCGGATAGGTGATCGCGCCCAGGAAGAAAGTCGAGATGGAGAACGCGGCGAACTTCCAGCGTTCAGCAGCCGCTCCGGTCACGATCGTCGTCGCGGTGTCCATGAACACCATCTGGAACAGGAACATCACCATCACGCCGACGTCATAGCTTTGCCCGCTCAGGAAGAAGCCTCGCTGGCCAAAGAGCCCCCACGTCTTTCCGCCCAGGAAGCTCACACTGAACTCGGAGTTGAGCGGATTGAGACCTCCGAGGTTCGTGTTCCCCGCGCTTCCGCCCTGCTGCAGCGCAAAGCCCATCACCCAGTAAGCGAAGAGGCCCCAGCCGTACACCATGAAATTCATCATGAAGGTGTGGTTGGCGTTCTTGGCGCGGCACAGGCCGGTCTCGACACACGCGAACCCCGCCTGCATGAACATGACCAGGTAGCCCGTGAACAGGGTCCACACGAAATTGATCGCGATCCGGTTCTGACCAACGGTGTTCACGATGTCGGCGAGTGTCAGCCCCGCCTTCGTATCGGCTTGTGGAATGTCGCCGACGCTGCCGGTGGCCGTACCCCCTGGGTCCCCGTTTGCGAGGTCGGTCGCAGCGGGACCGCTCAGAGCCTTGATGTCTGCGGCGGTGATCATCGGGGCAGGTGCCGCGGCTGGTGGGGCCGCGGCTGGCGCCGCATCCGTGGTCGCCGACTGAGCGAGTGCGAGCGAACCCACCACGAACCACGGGCTCGTGAGGAGCACGAGGGCGAGAACCGCGATACGGCCGCGAGCCCTCTTCTTCGTCCGGTTACGAGCGCGACTGAGTCCCAGTCTCATGACGAAATTCATGACGAGATCCCCTTCAACCCTTGCCTTTCCAGATCGCTTCCTGCAGATGCCCGCGATTCACGATCGCGAGCGCGCCGATCCCCGCGGTGACGAAGCCTGCGAGCGCAACAAGGAGCTGCGCGTATACCCCCGAGATCTCGACGCTCAGAACGGCGATGAACCAGCCCAAGATGCAAACCAGAAGACCGAGAACTCTCAGCGTCATGGCTTCCCCCTTCCTAGGTGGCTAGGTGGCGTGCGTGTGCTCTAGACAGCGTGCTTCTTACTCGGCGCGGCAAGCGCGTCGGGCTGCTGGCGGGCCGGCTGGTGCTCCAGCGGGCGAATCGCAACGAAGATCGCGCCGGATGCGATGAGGCACGCTAGGCCCGCGATGCTGAATACCGCGCCGAGCGACAAGAGCCCGGCGGGTAGGAATGTGAATCCCACGAGAAAAAGAAGGAGGGCCCAGCCCTGTCGTCGATTGGCTCCCATGTGATTCCTCCCAACTGCTCGCCTGGGGGCAGCAAGATGAATGCCAGTAACGCTCCACGGCGAGCCCGCGTCGGAGCTCGCGCGATCGCCGGCTGATGAAGGACTGCGCATCGGATGCTCAGAGTGCGGGCACCCCAAGAGCACGTCTCCTGCCACGCTTGCCCGTTCGTGGTGCTCGAGGGCTTCTCGCGCATGCAGGGCCCGGCCGCGACCTTCGGCCGCAACCTGACGGGCGAGGTCGCGGGCCTGGCGGCCACGAGCCACGACAAGGCGACACTCGAGGGTGTCGGGCGCATCCTGAGTCGCTTCCTCGAGGACCAGAGCATCCGTTCTCGATCCTGGCGCAGGGGCTGCTCGCCGAGAAGATCCGCTGCGGCGCGGCGTCGGAGGGCGACGACGCGCTCGTCGCATCGATCAGCAAAGCCGTCAACCCGGACAAGGAGTTCGACTTCGCCTCGACATACGCCACGGTCGCGGAACGGTACGGCATCCACCCGCACGCCGACCTGTACAGCGTCGCTGCGCGGAGTCAACGCGTCGCCGCGGTCGGCTACGCCGCAGCGCGAGACCGCCGAGGCCGACGAGCACGAGCGCGAACGTCCCCGGCTCGGGCAGGCCTGTGCCTAGCTGGATCCACTGGGTCCACTGGGGGGTCGGGGTCCACTGGCCTGGAGCCGGCGGCGGGCCGCCGAGCCTGATCACCTCTTTCGAGCTCGCGAGAATTCCGTCGCGAATAGGATCGAGCTCCCAGAGACCGAGGTCGACGGACGTGAGCGGCGTGCTGCCCGTGAGCTGCGCCAGGAGTGCGATCGGATACGGACTGCCCGCCGCGAGCTGGTACTGGTCGCAGATCGAGCCCTGGCACGAGAACGTTCCGGTCAACGAAAGCGTCGTCGGCGTGTTCCACAACAGGATCCCGTGGCCGTTGAGCGTGCCGGTACCCCCCGTGTAGGTGGCGACGACGTCGCTATCGATCTCTCCGAGGGACCCGAGCGGCGTCGAGCCGGCGATGTAGAACGTCGCGCTGTTCAGCGTGGCGCGGCTGCCCTCGACGTCGAGCTGGATCGTGCTCCCGGGGCCCAGAGGCTGCATGGAGTAGCCCGGCGCAATCGGAGGGATCAAATTGACCGTGTCCAGAGAGTTGATGTCGGTATAAGTGTCGACGCCATGAACGTCGTAGTCGATGATCGTCGCGCGGCTGACCCGACCGAGGATCAGCGCTGCCGACAGCACGACGACGGTGGACAAGACGCGCGCCATGACGCTGAGTCGAGCCTAGCACGGTGCGCTGGTGTGAGTCGCTCTCGTCGAGCTACTTCGATCCGGAGCTTTCCTTCAACTTGCGCATGACCTCGTCCATGTTGAAGCTGGCCGCCTTCTGGCGCTGCGGGAAGTCCTTGAACGTCCCGAGGAACTGCCCGACGTACACCTGTGCCGGGACCAGCAGGAAGGCGTGATCGATCAGCCAGTCGTAGTAGGTGTTCGACGTGATGTCCGCCCGCTCGTACGGGTCCAGGCGAAGATTGAAGATCTTCGGCACGCGCAGATCGGTGAACGGGTTCGACCAGATGAGCAGCGTTCCCGGCGCTCGCTGCTCCATGAACACGAGCTTCCAGTTGTCGTAGCGCAGCCCGGTCAGCTGCTGGTCGTCGTTGATGTAGAAGAACGACTCCCGCGGGCTCTTCGCGGCTTGTCCGGTCAGGTAGGGAACGAGGTTGTCGCCGTCGAGGTGGACCTTGTACGTCCGGCCGCCGGCGGTGTAGCCCTTCAGCAGCTCGTCCTTCACCTTGGGGTCGCCCGCCATCGCGACGAAGGTGGGCAGCCAGTCGAGGTGGGCGACGATCTCGTTCGACACGCTGCCCGGCTTGATCTTGCCCGGCCAGCGCACCATGGCGGGCACCCGGTACGCGCCTTCCCAGTTCGAGTTCTTCTCGCTACGGAACGGCGTCATCGCGGCGTCGGGCCACGAGTTCATGTGGGGCCCGTTGTCGGTCGAGTACATCACGAACGTGTTGTCCGCGATGCCCAGGTCGTCGAGCACCTTCAGGACCTGACCCACGTTCTTGTCGTGGTCGATCATGGTGTCGTGGTACGCGCTCTGCCAGCGCCCCGACTGGCCGACGCTCTCCGGCTTCGTGTGGGTGCGGAAGTGCATGTGTGTGAAGTTCACCCAGACGAAGATGGGCTTGCCCGCCTTGCTCTGCCGCTGGATGAAGTCGACGGCCCGCGCGGCGATGTCGTCGTCGATCGTCTCCATCCGCTGCTTGGTCAGCGGACCGGTGTCCTTGCACGACTGCTTCCCGACCTTGCCGAAGCGCGGATCCACGGTCGCGTCGTCCGTGCTCGAGGCCTTGCAGTCCAGCACGCCTCGCGGGCCGAACCGGGCGTGGAACGCCGGATCCTTCGGGTAGTCCCGCTGCTCCGGCTCTTCCTCGGCGTTCAGGTGGTAGAGGTTCCCGTAGAACTCGTCGAAGCCGTGCACGGTGGGCAGGTACTCGTTGCGGTCCCCGAGATGGTTCTTGCCGAACTGACCCGTGACGTAGCCCTGCGCCTTCAGGAGCTCGGCGATCGTCGGATCCTCCTTCTGCAGCCCGAGCGCGGCGCCGGGCAGCCCGACCTTGGTCATTCCCGTACGCAAGCCGGACTGGCCGGTGATGAACGACGCCCGGCCTGCGGTGCAGCTCTGCTCCGCGTAGTAGTCGGTGAAGATCATCCCTTCCTTCGCGACGCGATCGATGTTGGGCGTGCGAAAGCCCATGAGCCCCATCGAATAGGCGCTGATGTCGGACTGGCCGACGTCATCGCCCCAGATGACCACGATGTTGGGCTTCTTCTCCTGGGCGGCTGCGGGCAGGGCGACACCGAAAAGTGTCAGAGCCGCGAGCATGCCGCACGATTGCGCGAGTCGTTTCATGGGCTTTTCTCCATTCGAGTTGTCTGGCGTCCGGAGTATGGCAGCTTCGCGCTCGGAATCGCTTGCGCCCTCGGGCTTGCGAACGGCGCACGCCGACGCGCCAGCCCGCCACCGCGATACCGACCACTCCTTCGCGGACACGACGATCGGACTTTCGCCGTGGACGACTCGAGGCGGGCGCGGGTAGTCTGACTCAGTGACTGACACCCGTCCCGGTGGGTTGAGGCGAGCTTGCTCCGCGATCGTCGGGGCGGCGGCTCTGTGGTCGGTCCCCGCGGCGGCCCCAGCCGCGTTGGTCAGCGTCGTGGACACCAAGCGAGTGCAGCAGCGGAATCTGCATCATGGACCTCGGGCGGAGGTCCCAACCCCGGCGTGGATGGGGAAGCCGGAGACACGTTCAGCGTCACTTCCTTACTCCGAGTGACCCGCCGCTGCACCTCGGAGCGATCGTCACGGTGTTGATGGGCGGCTTCGTCGTTCCTCTGAACTCGGCTGCTCCGAGCCCTCCCTTCCAATTTGCCGTCACGATGTCTCTCACCGACCGATTCGGCGTTCCGAGCAGCCCGGCCGAGAGACGTGGTACAGCCCAGCTCGAGCAACGCGGTCGTCGCCGGCGTTCAGTTCCTGTTCACGACCAGCTCCGACCAGCCGTTCCCGCTGACGGCTCACGTCCGGGGCCTCTCCTTCGCAAGTGACGGCGCGTTCAGCGAGGCTCCCGAGCCCTCCGTCGCGGCGCTCCTGACGAGCGTGCTTTCGCTCGTCGCCTTTGCACGCCGCGCAAAGGCCCGGACGAAGTAGAGTCGCGCGGCGGTACAATTCGGGCGGACCATGCCCCAGACCCGTTTCGCCAAAGCGGGCGACGTGCACATCGCCTACCAGGTGGTGGGCAGCGGGCCGATCGACGTCGTGTTCGTGCCCGGGATCTTGTCGCACGTCGACCTGTGGTGGGAGGACCCGCGCTCGGCGCGCTTCTTCGAGCGCATCGCCTCGTACGCGCGCCTGATCCTGTTCGACAAGCGCGGGCTGGGAGCGTCGGACCGCAGCTCGGAGTGGGCCCCGCTCGAGGAGCGCATCGACGACCTGCGCGCGGTGCTCGACGCGACCGCCTCGCGCAGACCGGTCCTGCTGGGCGTGTCCGAGGGCGGGCCGATGTCGCTCCTGTTCGCGGCGACGCACCCGGAGCGCTGTCGGGCGCTCTGCATCGTGGGCGGCTTCGCCCGGCTGGTCCGGGGCGAGGACTACGAACACGGTCTCCCGCCCGACGCCTTCGACGAGGTGTTCGCGAGCTACGTCGAGCGGTGGGGGCAGCCGGCGCTGATCGACGTGCTCGCGCCGTCGATCGCGAACGACGAGCAGGAACGCGCGCGCTGGGCGCGCTTCGAGCGGATCGCCGCGAACCCGAGCGCGATTCGCGCAGCGGGGCGCAACCTGCGCGAGATCGACTTGCGGGCCGTGCTCCCGCAGGTCGGCGTGCCCACGCTGATCGTCCACGCGGGCGGCGACATCGCGATCCCGCGCGGGCTGGGCAGCTATCTCGCCGAGCACATTCGCGGCGCCAAGTACGTCGAGTACGAGGCGCGCGACCACGCGTTCTGGCTCCATCCCGAGCCGATCGGCGACGCGGTCCAGGAATTCTTGACCGGCGCCGCGGCGGCGTCCGACGGGAGCCGCGTGCTCTCGACGGTGGCATTCGTCGACGTGGCGCGCTCGACCGAGATGGCCGCGCAGGTCGGCGACGCGGCCTGGGTGGGCTTGCTGGGGCGCTACCGCGCGATCGCGCACGAGGAGCTCGCGCGCTTTCGCGGCCGCCCGCTCGACGAGGCCGGCGACGGGGTGCTCGCCGCGTTCGACGGACCGGCGCGCGCGGTGCGCTACGCGCAAACGGTGCGCGACCGCTCGCGCGAGCTCGGCATCGAGCTGCGCGCGGGGGTCCACACCGGCGAGTGCGAGCGGGTCGGCGACAAGCTCGCCGGCATCGCGCTGCACATCGGGGCGCGGCTGGCGCAGCTGGCCGAGCCGGGCGAGATCGTCCTGTCCGGCACGGTGCGTGACCTGGTCTCCGGGTCGGGTCTCTCGTTCCGCGACCGCGGCAGCCAGGCGCTGCGCGGCGTACCCGGCGAGTGGCGGCTGTTCGCGCTGGACGCGTGAGCCGCGCGCGGGTTGCCCATGGGGGGCCCTCCGGCTAGGCTCGCGCACGCTTTGAGGTTCCGGGGGGGCGGTTCGGACGACCGAGATGCGCGCGCGCGTACGGCTTGGGCCGTGCTCGCGGCCTGGGTCCTGCTCGCGGCGCCGCTCTCTGCCCCCGCGCAGATCGCGTCGAACCCGCCCGAGCTCGAGCAGGCGATCGCCACCACCAAGGCGGCGTTCCCCAAGCTCGTGCAGTTCGGGCCGCCCGACGACACCGAGCACTTCCTGAACGCGGTCGACGACGCCGAGCTCGAGAAGCTGAAGGCGCGCCTCACGTCCGGGCCGTTCGACGACAAGGTCGAGGCCGCGGTCTACGTCATGCTCGAGGGCTTCTCGCGCATGCAGGGCCCGGCGCAGACGTTCGGCCGCAACCTGACGAGCGAGATCGCGGGCCTGGCCGCCACGAGCCACGACAAGGCGACACTCGAAGGTGTCGGGCGCGTGCTCATGCGCTTCCTCGAGGACCAGAGCCACCCGTTCTCGATCCTGTCGCAGGGCCTGCTCGGCGAGAAGATCCGCTGCGGCGCCGCGTCCGAGGGCGACGACGCGCTCGTCGCGTCGATCACCAAGGCCGTGAATCCCGACAAGGAGTACGACTTCGGCTCGACGGACGGGAACACGGCCGACCGCTTCGGCATCCATCCGCAGGCCGACCTGTTCAGCGTGGCCGCGCGCGGCCCGCGCGTCGCGGTGGCCGGCTACTTCGGCTCGGTGCTCGTGTCGCAGAACGGAGGCGACTCGTGGGACGCGCCGAACACGGGCACGGACGAGCCGTTCTTCGCGGTGATCTTCGGGCCCGGCGACGAGCTCTGGGCGGCGGGCCGCGCCGGCGCGCTCGTGCATTCGAAGGACGGCGGCCGCAGCTGGCTGCGCCGCCCCACTCCCTTCGCGCGCCACATCTTCGGCCTGTACACGGACGCGCCCGACACCGTGCTCGCCGTCGGCGACTACGGCTTGCAGCTCCGCACCGAGAACGGCGGCGACCGCTGGCTGTGCATTCCCCGCGTGCAGGACGTGATCCTCGGCCGCATCGCGCCGGTCGATTCGGACGGCGTGGTCGTCGGCGAGTTCGGCACGATCGAGCGCCTGCCCAAGGGCATTCCGCCGGGCAAGCGCGGCATGCTGCGCGGCGTGCCCGAAGACACGTACGTGTACGACGCGTGGTTCGACGAGACGGGCAAGGTCGGCCTCGCGGTCGGGCTGGCCGGCACGATCCTGCGCTCGGACGACGGCGGCGCGACCTGGAACAAGGTGAAGACGGAGTTCACGCAGGACATGTTCGGCGTGGGCGGCTCGGGCTCGCACGCGGTCGTGGCGGGTGAAGGCGGCCTGCTCGCGCTGTCGACCGACGGCGGGCAGACGTTCACGCGCGCCGACTCGCCGCCGCTGCCGATTCCGCTCTACGACGTCGACTTCGGCGACGCCGACCACGCATACGCCGTCGGCCCGCGCGGGCTCGTGCTGCGCTCCACCGACGGCGGCGCGCACTTCAAGGTGGTGCACGGAGGCAGCGGCTCGTGACGCGCGCGGAACGCTTCTCCCGCTTCTTCGCGGCGCAGCGCAACTGGTTCGCCGTGATCATCGCCATCATCACGGGCTTCTTCGCGTGGCAGCTCCGGCACCTGGAGATCTACACGCAGTTCCTCGATCTCTTGCCGCGCAACCACCCGTTCATCAAGATCTACGAGACCTACCGCGAGGTGTACGGCAACGCGAACACCGTCGTGGCGGCCGTGGTCGCGAAGAACGGCGACATCTACCAGCCCGACGTGCTGCGCGCCGTGCAGATGCTGACGGCGGAGCTCGACTCGTCGGTCGTCGCCGCCGACATCAACGCGCTGCCCGCGAGTCACTACGTGACTCCGCACGGCGCGGTGGCCACCGCGGTTCACGCGCTCGTGGCGGCCGCGGACCGCGTCTTCCACGGCAATACGGCGGTCGAGAGCGAGACCGGCGTCGACCACAATCTGGTCACCAGCCTCACCGACCGCACCGCGCGCGACTCGCGGGTGGAGCTCGACGGCACGCTCGTGTCGCCGCAGCTCGTCGAGCAGATCCCGGAGAGCCCCGCCGAGCTGGCCGCGCTGCGCGAGAAGGTGCGGCGCAACCCGTCCGTGTTCGGCGTGTTGGTGTCGCCCGATGAGAAGGCGGCGCTCGTGCGCGCCAGCTTCGTCGAAACGCGCCTCGACTACGGCGCGCTCTTCAAGCACATGCAGGCCGCCAAGGCGAAGGTCATGGCGCAGTACCCGGTCGACGTGTTCGTCACCGGCCAGCCGCTCTTGTTCGGCTGGGCGTACGCGTTCGCGACCGAGATCCTGCTCGTGTTCGGGCTCACGCTCGTCGTATCGGTGCTCCTGCTCTGGACCTACTTCCGGCGCTTCTACGGCGTATTCCTGCCCATGTCGGGCGCCGCCGTGAACGTGATCTGGGGCCTCGGCTTCGCGGCGTGGCTCGGCTACAACCTCGACCCGCTCGTGCTCGTGGTGCCCATGCTCATCACGGCGCGCGCGATCAGTCACTCGGTGCAGTTCGTCGAGCGCTTCTACGAGGAGTACGAAGACCTCGGCGACAAGGACGAGGCGTGCATCCGCTCCATGGCGGAGCTGCTCCTGCCCGGCACGCTCGCGATCCTGACGGACGTGTTCGGGCTGCTGACGATCTCGCTCGCGACGATTCCGCTCGTGTCGAAGCTCGGCCTGCTCTGCGCGTTCTGGGCCACCTCGATCCTCGTGACCGAGATGCTGCTGAACCGCCTGCTCATCCTGTACCTGCCCGCGCCGAGCGAGCGCCAACACCGCATCTCGCCGCTCACCGCGCGCGTGCTCAAGGCGGCGTCGGAGATCGTGGTGTCGCGCCGCGGCGCCGTGGTCGTGTCGCTGGCGTTCCTGGTGCAGACGGTCCTGTGCTTCAAGCTGGCGCTGAACGTTCCCGTCGGCGAGCACCGGCCCGGCACGCCGATCCTCTACCCCGACTCGGAGTTCAACGTCGCGGCCCGCGAGATCGCGAGCCGCTTCTACGGCCTGGACGATCTCCTGGTGGTCGCGCACTCGAACGCGCTGGGCCGCGTGTACGCGCCCGACTCGTTCAAGTACATCGAGTCACTGCAGCGCGCGCTCGAAGTGGACAAGAACGCGGGCGGCAGCCTCTCGCTCGTCGACCTGGAGAAGCAGACGAGCCGGCTGTTCCACAACAACGACCCCCGTTTCTCGATGTGGATGCAGACCACGGCGGAGATCGCGGGCATCTCCTACCTGATGGAGACGAGCGTGCCCGCGCCGGGCATCCTCGATCCGTACCGTTCGCGCGACAGCATGTCGCTCGCGATCCGCGTGTTCTACCGCGACCACCGCGCCGACACGGTGTCGGGCGCGATCGAGCGGCTCGAGAAGTTCGTCGACGAAGTTCGGCTCGACGGCACGCTCGCCGTGCGGCTCGTGCCCGCGCCGAAGCCCTGGTACCGCCAGCGCCGCTGGCTCGATGCGCTGCTCGGCCCGCAGCGGCCGAACCTGGAAGTGACCCAGGCGGGCCCGGGCGGCACGCGCCAGGTCATGCCGATTCCCGCGGGCGCGACACACGTCGACGGCCCGGACGGCAGCGCGGCGGAAGTCCGCCAGGCCGGCTTCCGCAAGCCGTACGAGCTGTGGATCAAGCTCGGCGAGGGCGCCGAGTGGCAGCTGCAGCCGAGCGGCACGTGGCTGAAGGACGGCGTCGAGCTGCGCTACGCGGCGGGCTCGATCGGCGTGCTCGCGGCCGCGAACGAGGAGATCGAGAAGAGCCACGGCCTGTCGCTCGCGATCGTGTTCGTGGCGACGCTCGGCGTGCTGTTGCTCTCGTACCGCTCGTGGATCCTGTCGCTCATCACGTTGGCGTCGCTCGCGAGCGGCTCGCTCGCGGCGCTGGCGCTGCAGTCGGTGCTCGGCATCGGCATCGACGTGAACACGCTGCCCGTGCAGGCGATCGGCGTCGGGCTCGGCGTCGACTACGCGATCTACCTGGTCGATCGCATCCTGCAGGAGCTGAAGCGCCTGCCGACGCGGAAGGAGGCGATCCAGCACGCCATCCGCACCACCGGCATGGCGATCACGTTCACGGCGTCGACGCTGGTGGTGGGCATCGCGTTCTGGATCCCGATCTCGAGCCTGCGCTTCTCGGCCGAGATGAGCTTGCTGCTCTCGGTGCTCATGATCGTCGACGCGCTCGGCGCGATCCTGCTCGTGCCCGCGCTCATCGCGCTCCTGCCGAGGAGCTGGCTCGGCACGAGCGACTGAGCCGCTCAGAGCGGCGAGAGCTTCTGGTAGAAGCCGCGCCAGTAGACGAGCGGCTCCTGCTCGGCGTCGATGGTCGAGGCCTCGACCGAGCCCACGTACACGAAGTGGTCGCCGGCGTCGACGGCGTCCCGCACGCGGCAGTCGATGTGCGCGAGGGCGCCCGGAATGCGCGGGCACCCCGTCGCGCCGGTCTTCCAGTCCAGCCCGTCGAAGCGGATCGCCTCGCGCTTCTTGTCGGCGAAGAGCGCGGACAGCGCGCTCTGCTCGCGACCGAGCACGTTCACGGTGAAGGCGCCCGACGCCTGGATGAGCTTGTTCGTGTTCGACGCCTTGTCGGCGCACACGAGCACGAGCGGCGGGTCGAGGCTGACCGACGAGAACGCGGAGACGGTCATGCCCATGCGGTGGCCGTCGTGCTCGGAAGTCACGATCGTGACTCCGCTCGGCCAGCTGCCGAGCGTGCGCTTGAACGCGTCGCGGTCGACGGTCACTTCACGGTCACCTGCGCGACGTCGCTGAACTTCACGCGGCCCGAGTTGCCGGTGAGCCCGCCGAGCGGGCCCTTGCCGTACGGCGACTCGACGCCGCCATGCGGCGACGAGGTCTCGGTGCCGTAGAGCAGCACGGCCGCGAGCGGCGCGGTGCCGGCCGACGCGGGCGCGCGCAGCTTCCAGGCCACCTTCACCGTCGAGAACTTGCCGGCCGTCGGGTCGGCCTCGATGCCGTACACGTTCACGTACGTGATCCCGGGCGGCAGCGACGGATTGCGGCCGTCGGTGAACTTGGTCTGCGGCTTGCCGTCGGGCCCGGTCACCGCGGGCTTGTCGAGCACGAGCCAGCCGCGCGACGTCGCGGGCGAGGCCTGGAAGCGCTGGTTGGAATCGACCAGCGCCACGCCGAGCACCGGCGCCGAGCCGCCGTGCACTTCGACGGTGACGTCGACGGTGTCGCCCGCCTTCACGCTCGCCGGCACGCTGAGCTTCACCGTGGTGGCGGCGTCGATCTTCTGGATGCCGGCGATCAGCTCGTCGCGCTCCTTCGGCGAGAGCTTCGCGTACGGCGAGTCGGCGGCCGCGGCCTGGATCTTCGCGATGTGCTTGTTCGCGGCCTGCTCCGCCGTGGCGCGCTGTGGCGGCAGGCCCTGCAGCTGGTCCTCCGACACCGAGGAGTGACACCCCGCGCAGAAGGGCGCGACGTCGGCCACGTCGCCGGGCGTGCCGCCGGGGTACGCGTGCGCGCGCGAAGCGAGCATCGAGAGACCAAGCGCGAGAACGAGGCTGCGGGACGTCTTCATCGCTCTAGAACTCCTCATGGCAGTTGCGGCACTGCGCGACGAGCGGCTCGCGTTGCAAGAACGCGAGCTCCGCCGAGCGGCCGGTCGGATGAGCTTCGTGGCACTCTACACAGTTCAGCGCGAACTTGGGTAGGTTGTGGACCCCGATCGCGTGGAACGCGTCGGAGCGCTCGGGCTCGTACTTCGCGTGGCACTTCACGCAGTCCTCGCGCCAGAGCGGGTGCTTCATCTCGGTCGGCTCGCCGAAGCGGCCCGTGAGATACACCGCGGCGTCGCGCGCGGCGAGCAGCTTCACGCGCACGCGGTTCGGGAAGCTCGCCCCGCGATGGCAGTCGATGCAGCGGAAGTCGGAGTTCTTCGCGAAATGCGCGGACGCCAGGTTCACCGCGGGCACCGTGGTGAAGTCGCGCAGCTTGCCCGCGTGCAGCGGCCGGTGCGCGTCGAGGTGACAGCTGGTGCAGAAGGCGTTCTGCCGTTCGAGCGCGTCGCTGCCGAGCCAGCCGAGCGGCGCGCCCGCGGCGAGGACGAGAGCCGTGATCCACACCTTCCGGCGCACTCGCTCTAGATGCTACGGCGCGGTGGCGCGGGTCGCACGTCGACGAGCGCGAGGTCGGCGACGTTCGTCTCCGTCGGGCCCGTGACGTAGAGATCGCCCAGCGCCGCGAGTATGCCGTGCGAGTCGCTGCGCGCGAGCGCCGCGGCGAGATCCAGGCCGATCGCTCCCGCGCGCACGAGCGTCGTCGCGTCGGAGAAGCCGCCCGCGGCGCCGGTGGCGCCATCGCTGCCGTCCGTGCCCGCGCAGAGCGCGGTGGCGCCGGCGTCGGGGCCCAGCGCGAGCGCGAGGCGCACCGCGAGCTCCTGTGCGCGGCCGCCGCGGCCGGCGCCGCGCACGACCACGGTCGGCTCGCCGCCCGCGACGAGGAGCTCGTCGCCCGCTGCGCGCGCGCGGCGGACCTCGCCCGCGAGACGCGCCGCGACGGCGGAGACCTCGCCGTCGAGCGCGCCGCGCAGCACGCGCGCGCGCAGGCCCGTCGCGCGAGCGGCAGCAGCGGCCGCGGCGAGCGCATCGTCGAGCCGCGCGACCACCGCTTCGCGCACGCGCGCGAAGACGGCGTCGCCCGGCTTCGGCGTCTCTTCCAGCTCGCCCTGCGCGCCGCGTTCGAGCCTGGCGCGCACCGCTGCGGGCACTTCGCCGAGCAGCCCGCGTGTGCGCAGCGCGTCGAGCGCGTCCGCGAAGCGGGTCGGGTCGGCGCTCGCGGGTCCCGAGCCGACGTCGCAGAGCGCATCGCCCCGCACGTCGGACACCGCGAACGACCAGACGTCGTGGCCGCGCGCCGCCTTCGCGAGCCCGCCGCCCTTCAGCGCCGACAGGTGACGCCGAACGGTGTTGAGCGCCTGGATGTCGGCGTCGCTGCGCAGCAAGAGCTCCGTCGTGCCGCGCTTGTCGCCGAGCGCGAGCCCCGGCGCGGGCGCGCACCACAGCGCGGAGGCACCGCCCGAGATCAGCACGAGCAGTGACTCGTCCGGAGCCAGCGAGCCCGCGAGCGCGAGCGCTTCGCGCGCCGCCGCCTCGCTCCGGGCATCCGGCAGCGGATGGCCCGCCTCGCGCACCGCCAGCCCCGCGACCGCGCGCGCGTGGCCGTCCTTCGTCGTGACGGCTCCGCGCGAGATCCGCGCACCGAGCACGCGGCGCGCGGCCTCGGCCATCGCGCACGCCGCCTTGCCGCACGCGGCCAGCGCGAAGGGGCCGGGCCCGAGCTCGCGCTGCGCCAGCGCGCGCTCGAGCGCTCGGCCCGCATGGACGGCGTCGAGCGCCGCGCGGTGGCACGAGGCGAGCGCTTCGCGCGGGCTCACTCCAGCGGGAACGGCGCGAGCACGATCTCGAGGCGGCGGTTCTTCTGCCTGCCCTCGGCGGTGTCGTTGCCGGCGAGCGGGCGGCCCTCGCCGTAGCCGATGGCCGCCAGGTTCTTCGCGGGCACGCCGCTCGCCGCGAAGAAGCGCGCCACCGTCGCGGCGCGCGACGCCGACAGGTCCAGGTTCGAAGCGAACCGTTTGCTCTTCAGCGGCACCGCGTCGGTGTGCGACTCGACGCGGATCTCGCGGTCGGTCATGCCCTTGATGCCCGCGGCGAGCTTCGCCAGCACGGGGCGCCCGGCCGACTTGACCTCTGCGCTGCCCGAGTCGAACAGGGTCTTGTCGGCCGCGCGCACGACCAGGCGGTCGCCCTGCTTCTCGATCTCGACCTGGCCGCTCTTCACCTCGGGCTGCAGCGAATCGACCAGGGCCTGGTAGCTGCCCTGGATGCGCTCGATCTCGTCTTCCTTGATCGCCGTCGCGGTGCGCTCCTTCTCGAGCGCTTCGCGCAGCGCCGAGACGCCGGCCTTCTCGCCTTCGATCTGCTTCACGAGCTCGGCGCGCTCCGCGTCGAGCGCGTTCTTCTCGACGATGAGCTTCTCCTTGCCGCGGCTCTCGTCGAGCATGGTCTTCTTGCACGTGACGAGGTCGGAGCCGAGCGCGCGCTGGCGCGCGACCTCGGCTTGATAGCGGCCGGGCGTGGCGCACGCGCCCGCGGCGAGCGCCGCGCAGAGCACGAGCCGAAACGGCCTCAAGCGAGGACGTCCCGCCCGAATGCGATCCGCGCCACCTGCTCGATCCTCTCCACCGGCTCCACCTTCAAATTCGAGATGCGCTCCGCGGGAATCTCCGCGAGGTCCTTCTCGTTGGCCGAGGGGATCAGCACGTGCGTCACCCCCGCGCGCCGCGCCGCGAGGATCTTCTCCTTGATTCCGCCCACGGGCAAGACCTTGCCGCGCAGCGTGATCTCGCCCGTCATCGCCAGGTCGGGCGGCACGGGCTTGTCGAGCAAGAGGCTCAAGAGCGCCGTGACGATCGCGATGCCCGCGCTGGGGCCGTCCTTCGGAATGGCGCCCGCGGGAATGTGGATGTGGATGTCGCTCTCGGTGAAGAGCTTCGGGTCGAGGCCGAGCTGGCCCGCGTGCGTGCGCACGAGCGAGACCGCCGTCTGCGCCGACTCGCGCATCACGTCGCGAATCGAGCCCGTGATCTTCACCTCGCCCTTGCCGCGCATGCGGGTAGCCTCGATGAAGAGGATCTCGCCGCCCGCCTCCGTCACCGCGAGGCCGACCGATACGCCGGGGATCTGCAGGCGGCCCGCGACCTCGGGCTCGAAGTGCGCGGCGCCGAGCAGCGCATGGAGGTCGGACGCGTCGACGCGCGTCTTCGCGCCGTCGCCTTCGACCGCGCGCCGCGCGAGCTTGCGCGCGATCTTGCCGAGCTCCCGCTCCAGATTGCGGAGGCCCGCTTCGCGCGTGTAGTTGTGGATCACGGCGCGGATCGCGTCGTCGGAGACCTCGGGCGCAATCGTGGTGAGTCCGTGCTCGGCGAGCTGGCGCGGCAGCAGGTGGCGCTTCGCGATCTCGAGCTTGTCCTCGGCGGTGTAGCCGGGCAGCTCGATCACCTCCATGCGGTCCCGCAGCGCCGGCGGCACGTTCTCGAGCAAGTTCGCGGTGGCGATGAACAGCACCTTCGAGAGGTCGAACGGCACTTCGAGGTAGTGGTCGCTGAACGTCGAGTTCTGCTCGGGGTCCAGCACCTCGAGCATCGCCGACGACGGGTCGCCGCGGAAGTCGGAGCCGAGCTTGTCGATCTCGTCGAGGATGAACACGGGGTTGTTCGTCCCCACGCGGCGCAACGTCTGCAGGATGCGGCCGGGCAGCGAGCCGACGTACGTGCGCCGGTGGCCGCGGATCTCGGCCTCGTCGCGCACGCCGCCGAGCGACAGCCGCGCGTACTTGCGCCCGAGCGCGCGCGCGATCGAGCGGCCGAGCGAGGTCTTGCCCGTGCCGGGCGGACCGACGAAGCACAGGATCGGCCCGCGCAGGTCGCGCTTCAGCTTCAGCACGGCGATGAACTCGAGGATGCGCTCCTTCACCTTCTCGATGTCGTAGTGGTCCTCGTTCAGGATCTTGCGCGCGTGGGCGACGTCGAGCTCGTCCTCGGTCGACTTCGACCACGGCAGGTCGGCGATCCACTCCAGGTACGTGCGGATCGTGCCGCCTTCCATCGCGCCCGGCGGCTGCGCGGCGAGCCGCTGCAGCTCGCGCTCGGCCACGGCCATGACGGCTTCGGGCGGGTGCGCGTCTTCGATGCGCTTGCGCAGGTCGTCGACCTGGTCGCTCGGCGACTCGTACTCGCCCAGCTGGCGGCGGATCGCGCGCGCCTGCTCGCGCAGCACGTACTCCTTCTGGCTGCGCGACAGCTCTTCCTGCACCTGCGAGCGGATCTCCTGCTCGAGCGAGCGGACCTCCTGCTCGCGCGCCAGGTGTTCCGACAGGCGCTCGAGGCGCTTCTGCACGTCGGTCTGCTGGAGCAGCTCCTGGCGCGCGTCGACGGACAGGCCGAGGTTCGACGCCACCACGTCGGCGAGCGCCGACGAATCGGAGAGCTGCGCGACCATCGTCAGCACCGGCTCCGACACGTTCTGCGAGCCCTCGGCGATGACCGCGAACTGGCGGCTCACGTTGCGGTGCAGCGCCTCGAGCTCGAGGCCCGCGAGCTGCGTCTCTTCGAGCGGCCGCACGCGCGCGCGCAGGTACGGTGCGGTCTCGACGTACGACTCGATCGCCACGCGCCGCAGCCCCTGCACCCAGAGCCGCTGCGCGCCGTCGTCTCCCTTCGCCATGCGCAGCACGCGCACGGCCGTGCCGACGGAGTACAGGTCGTCGGGCCCGGGCTCGGTCTTCTCGGGGTCGCGTGCGGCGACGGTGACGATCAAGCGGTCGCTGTTCAGCGCGTCGTCGACGAGCCGCTTCGCGCGCTCGGTCGTCGCAACCATCGGCGCGACGAGCGTCGGGAACAGCACGGTGTTGCGCAGCGGCAGCACCGGCAACAGCTCGGGCAACGGCTCGTCGACGTGCGGCGCCGGCGCGGGAGGTGTCTCGTTCGTCTCGTTCGTCTCGCTGGCAGCTGCTTCTTCGCTCACGTCCTCACCGACACCACGCGCCCGGCGTTCTCGCGCCGGGGCAGCTCGATCGTCAGAATTCCGGTCTCCAGCCGCGCGGTCACCCGGTCGGGATCGTAGGCCGCGCGCGTGCGCAGCACGCGCTCGAACGTGCCCTGCGCGATCTCGAGCAACAGATGCCGCTGGCTCGAGCTGGCGCGCGCGAAGCTGCGCCGGCCCGTGATCTGCAGGTACTCGCCGTCGACGACGACGCGCACGTCGTCGCTCGACACGCCTGCGAGCTCGACGCGCACCACGATGGCGCGCTCGGTCTCGTACACGTCGAGCGCGGGGCGCCACGCGTCGGCGCCGACGGGCAGACGCACCGCGCCGGCGAGCGCGCGCTCGAAGGCGCGGTCCATCTGCTCTTCGAGTTCGGCCAGCTCGCGCGCGATCTTGCCCCGCTCTACCTGCATTCCCGACCGGTCACTTCTCCTCGGTGAAATCCGCGTCGACGACCGGGCCGTCCTGCCCGCCGTTCGGCTTGGCGCCGCCCGCCGGGCCCGCGCTCGCGCTCGCGCCGCCCTGCCCCGACGCGGCCTCGGCCTTGTACAGGACCTCGGACACGGCGTGCAGTGCGCGCTCGAGCTCGTCGCGCTTCGACTTCAGCTCCGAGGCCGAGGCTTCCTGGTTCGCGAGCAGCGTCTTCGCAGCCCCGATCGCGTTCTCGAGCGTGTTCAGCTGCGCGACGGGGATCTTCTCCTTGTGCTCGCGCACCTGCTTCTCCGCCTCGTAGCTCAGGCCGTCGAGCGCGTTGCGCAGGTCGATGCGCTCGCGCCGCTGCTTGTCCTCCGAGGCGTGGCTCTCGGCGTCCTTCACCATCTGCTCGATCTGGCCCTTGTCGATGCCCGACGAGCCCTGGATCTGGATCGACTGCTGCTTGCCGGTCGCCTTGTCCTTCGCCGAGACGGACACGATGCCGTTCGCATCGATGTCGAACGTGACTTCGACCTGCGGCATGCCGCGCGGCGCGGGCGGAATCCCGTCGAGGATGAAGCGCCCGAGCGTGCGGTTGTCGCTCGCCATCTCGCGCTCGCCCTGCAGCACGTGGATCTCCACTTGCGGCTGGTTGTCGCTCGCGGTCGAGAACACCTGGCTGCGCTTCGTGGGGATGGTCGTGTTGCGCTCGACGAGCTTGGTGGTGACACCACCGAGTGTCTCGATGCCGAGCGAGAGCGGCGTCACGTCGAGCAGGAGGACGTCCTTCACCTCGCCGGTGAGCACGCCGGCCTGGATCGCCGCGCCGATGGCGACGACCTCGTCCGGGTTCACGCCGCGGTGCGGCTCCTTGCCGAAGAAGCTCTTCACGAGCTCCTGCACCTTGGGGATGCGGATCGAGCCGCCGACGAGCACGACTTCGTCGATGTCGCCGGGCGCGACGCCGGCGTCGCTGCAGGCCTTCCGCACGGGCTCGAGGGTGCGCTGGACCAAGTCGTCGATCAGCTGCTCGAACTTCGCGCGCGACAAGCGCAGGTTGAGATGCTTCGGTCCCGACGCGTCCGCCGTGATGTACGGCAGGTTGATCTCGGTCTCGGTCACCGTGGACAGCTCGATCTTGGCCTTCTCCGCGGCTTCCTTGAGCCGCTGCATGGCCATCGGGTCCTTGGTGAGGTCGACGCCCTGGTCCTTCCTGAACTCCTCGACGAGGTAGCGCATGACGCGGTCGTCGAAGTCGTCGCCGCCCAGGTGCGTGTCGCCGTTGGTCGAGAGCACCTCGACCGTGCTGTCGCCGACCTCGAGCACGCTGATGTCGAACGTGCCGCCGCCGAGGTCGTACACGGCGATCTTCTCGTCCTTCTTCTTGTCGAGCGAGTACGCCAGCGAGGCCGCCGTCGGCTCGTTCACGAGCCGCAGCACCTCGAGGCCCGCGATCGTGCCGGCGTCCTTGGTCGCCTGGCGCTGCGCGTCGTTGAAGTACGCGGGCACGGTGATGACCGCCTGCGTGACCGGCTGGCCCAGGTAGGCCTCGGCGGCCACCTTCAGCTTCTGCAGGATCATCGCGGAGATCTCGGGCGGCGTGTACGTCTTGCCGCCCGCCTCGACCGTCGCGAGGTCGTTCTTGCCCGCCACCACGCGATACGGGACGAGCTTCATCTCGCTCGTCACCTCGCTCATGCGCCGGCCCATGAAGCGCTTGATGGAGTAGATGGTGTTCTGCGGGTTGGTGATGGCCTGGCGGCGCGCGATCTGCCCCACGAGGCGCTGGCCGTCCTTCGTGAACGCGACCACGGACGGGGTCGTCCGCCCGCCCTCCTCGTTGGCGATCACCTTGGGCTCGCCGCCCTCCATGACCGCGACGACCGAGTTGGTCGTACCCAGATCGATGCCGATGACTCGTCCCATTGCGTTTCCCCCGAAATCTGTGTGGATTCGAGCCCTTCCGGGCCCGTTTGAAACGCGGCGCAACGTAGAAGCGGGGGCGCTCCTGTCAAGCGAGGTCGAGGAACGGCAGGGAGCGGACGTGCACGACCACCTCGCGCTCCTCGTCCACGAAGTGGCCGTTCCAGAGGCTCCGGCCGAAGACCCGCAGGCGGATGTGGTTGTCGCCTTCGCGCAGGCCGACGACCTGGCCGGCCACGCCGTTGCGGCCCACGGTCAGGTTGTCGGTCACGTCGAGGCCGTTCAGCGAGACCTCGAAGGTCTCGGGCGCCACCCGGTCGCCCTCGGCGAACTCGACCATGACGTCCACGACACCGACCGGCACCTCGGTGTCCGCGGTGGGCGTGTCCACGTGCATCAGGGGCGGCCCCAGGTAGACGAATTGGGTCAGCTCGGGCCGAAATCGCCAGGCCAGGCCGCCCAGTAGGACCAGGGTCACGGCGAATAGGGGTTTGCGCGATTTCATCTACGTCCTTGGACGTGCGACGCCTCAGGCGCCCGCACGAAATTGCCGATCAAACATGCGCAACCGCGCCCGGCGGCAGTCTGGCAACGGTGCGCTGATGCGCGTAGACTTCGCCGGAATTTCTTAGGTTTTTTCGCGGGCTTCGCCAGCGAGGGGGCAGTCGCGAGGCGGCCGACGTCCCGTCCGACAGGATCCGAACAGACGGGCTTCGAGTCGCCGGGGGTCGAATACGAGTGCTTCTCCGTCAGGGCATGCGCGCGCTGCAGATCGCGCTGGGGATCGCCTGCCTGGCCGTGGTCTACTCCGCGGTCGCGCCGATCGTCGGCGCCGCGGCGATCACCGCCGCGCGCGTTCCGCCCGTGGGCCCGCCGCCTCCTCCGGAGGGCGACTTCTCGAAGTATGACGTGATCGCCAGCCGCAACCTCTTCCACGCGCGCTCGACCGACTCGGGGCCCAGTGACGAGCCGCTGAAGGAGAGCGAGCTGCGGCTCAAGCTGTGCGGCACGTTCGCGGCGAACGACCCCGCCCACTCGGTCGCCTGCATCGACGACCAGACCTCGCAGAAGAAGCGCGCCTACCGCGCGGGCGAGTCGATCACGGACGGCGTGAAGCTCGTGTCGGTCGAGCGCCGGCGCGCGGTGATCGACAACCGCGGCTCGCTCGAGCAGCTGAGCATGGAAGAGGACAAGGCCGCCGGCGCGATCCTGCCGAACGCGAAGCCGAAGCGGCCGGCCTCGGCCGCACCGGCGATCGCCGGCCCCGAGCCCAAGCTGTCCGATCGCCTGAAGGACCTGAAGGAGCAGCAGCGGCTGAACGACGTGGTGCGGCCGAAGCTGCAGGACGTGCTGAACAACGCGCAGCTCTCGCCGGTGTACAACGAGCAGGGCCAGTTCGGCGGCATGAAGCTCACGAACATCCGGCCCGGCGGACCGTTCACCGGCATGGCCGACGGCTCGGTGTGCTTCGAGCTGAACGGGAACAGGATCGACGGCGTGCAGCAGCTGCCGCAGGCGCTGCTCAGCATGGGCAGCGGGCAGACGTGCTTGAAGTGCCGCCAGCCCGACGGCACGGAGACCACGCGATGCCTGTAGCCGCGCGCAGGGCGCTCCGGTGCATCGCCATCGCGGTGCTCGCGCTCGCGGGCGTGCGCGCGCGCGCGCAGTCGTCGCCACCGCCCCCGCCCGCTTCGGCGTCGCCTTCGGGCGACACGCTGGTGTCGCTCGACTTCCAGGACGCGGACATCACCGAAGTCATCAGCACGATCGCCAAGGCGACGGGCAAGAACTTCCTCTACGACGACCGCGTGCGCGGCCGCGTGACGGTGATCTCGCCGGATCCGGTCACCGTGGACGAAGCGTACCGCGTGTTCGAGTCGATCCTCGCCGTGAAGGGCTTCACCACGGTGCCCGCGCCGGGCGGCGTGCTCAAGATCCTGCCGCTGCGCGACGCGAAGGAGAACCCGATCGAGACGGTGCCGAGCGGCCAGCAGCCGGAGAACCGCGACACCTTCATCACGCGGCTGCTGCCCTTGCACTACGTGAAGGCCGACGCGATCAGCGACACGTTGAAGCCGCTCGTCTCGAAGGAAGCGAGCGTGATCGCGTACGGGCCGACGAACACGCTCATCATCACCGACTCGTCCGCGAACATCGTGCGGCTGTCGGAGATCATCGATCAGATCGACGTCTCGACGTACCAGGAGCAGGTCAAGCTCATCCCGATCCAGTACGCCGACGCGCAGGCGCTCACGCAGCAGCTGCAGCAGATCTTCGGCGACGACAGCGGCGGCGGCCCCGGCGGCGCGCGCCGCGCGCGAGCCGCCCCGCAGGCCACGCCGACCGCCGTGCCCGGCGTGCCCGGCTCGGACGCCGTGATCGGCAGCGCGGGCGAGCCGCGCTTCATCCCCGACGTGCGCACCAACGCGATCGTCGTCATCGCGACGAAGGCGGTGCTCCACGAGATCGAGCGCATCATCGGCCTGCTCGACTACAAGCGGAAGGGGGCGGGCCGCATCCACGTGTACCGCTTGAAGAACGCCGACGCGGACGAGATCTCGCAGACGCTGTCGAGCCTGGCCTCGGGCTCGCCCGGCTCGCGGCTCGGCCTGGGCGGGGGCACCACGCGCACCTCGCTCACGGGCTCGAGCGGGCTCGGCGGCACGGGCGGTCTCTCCGGGCTGGGCGGCACGGGCTCGACGAACCCGGCGGGCAGCGCGCTCGGCGGGCTGGGCGGCGGCCTCGGCGGCAGCAGTGCGGTGGCGGACCTCGGCGACGGCGTGCGCATCACGAGCGACCCGCCGACGAACTCGCTCATCATCCAGGCGAACGCCGAGGCGTTCGCGACGATCTCGGAAGTCATCGAAGCGCTCGACGTGCGCCGCCCGCAGGTCATGGTCGAAGCGCTCATCATGGAAGTGCAGGCCACGCCGTCGAACGACCTCGGCGCGGCGTGGATCACCACGATGGCCACGCGCGACGGCAGCACCGTGGGCATCGGCAGCTCGAGCCTCGACCCGAACACCGTCGGCGCCATCAGCAGCCTCGCCGGCGGCACCGGCTCGGTCGGGAACTTCGCGGCCGCGCTGCTCGGCAGGACGGTCAGCATTCCCGACCCGAACAACCCGGGCAGCTTCATCCAGGTGCCGTGGATCCGGGCGCTCATCACCGCTTCCGAGAGCGACCAGAACACGAACATCATCTCGGCGCCCACGATCCTCACCGCCGACAAGAAGGAAGCGGAGATCGTGGTCGGCCAGAACATCCCGGTGCCGACCTCGCGCCTGCAGGCCGCCGGCACCACGATCGACCCGAACAACCCGTTCCAGACCTCGCAGAACATCGCGCGCCAGGACGTCGGCGTGACCCTGCGAGTGACTCCGCAGATCAGCGAAGGCGACACCGTGCGGCTGAACGTGTTCCAGGAGATCAGCGGCGTGATCCCGCCGCCGCCGGGCTCCGACACCACGCTCGGCCCGACGACGAGCGACCGCAAGGTCGAGAACACCGTCTACGTGCGCGACGGCGAGGCCGTCATGATCGGCGGCATCCTCTCCGACAACCAGAACGACAGCGAGACCAAGGTGCCGTGGCTCGGCGACATCCCGGTCATCGGCTGGGCGTTCAAAGGCACGCACAACGACAACTCGAAGATCAACCTGCTCATCATCCTGACGCCGCGCATCGTGCGCGACCCGCAGGACCTCGAGCGGCTCACCGTCGAGAACCGCGAGCGCTTCAAGTCCGCGTCGGCGCCCGCGATCGATCTGTCCGACGAGGAGAAGGAGGAGCGGCGCAAGGCGCTCGAGGCCGGCGTGCCGCTGCCGATCGATCCGAACCCGGTCCGGCGCGAGCTCGAGCGCCACGACCAGCGCTACCCCGTCGAGAAGCTGCCCGAGCTGCGCCAGCAGGCCTCCGACCGCGAGAAGCAGCGCGAGCACGACATCGAAGAGCTGAAGAAGAAGGAGGCCGGCGGCAGCTACCTGGTGCAGGTGGCGCACTTCGCCACCGCCGAGGAAGCCGTCGCGCTCTTGCAGAAGCTCATGGCCGACGGCTACGACGGCACGGTGTTCTCGGAGAGCGAGCAGGGCGAGACCACGCACTGGGTCCAGCTCGGCCCGTTCTCGGATCAGGCCAAGGCGCAGGCGGTCGCGCGCGATCTGAACGCGTCGCGCGGGATGCAGTCGCTCGTGGTGGTGCAGCCCTGATGGCCTCGCCGCTCGAGCTGCGCTCCGCGCTCCTGCAGCACACGTCGCTGACCGAGGACGGCCTCGCGCAGGCGCTGAAGAAGCAGGAGCAGTCGGGCCGCAGGCTCACCGACCTGCTGCTCGAGCTCGAGCTCGTGCCCGAGGGCGAGCTGCTCGGCGCGCTCGCGGGCCTGTACCGCATTCCGACGCGCGAGACGCTCGTGCCGGAAGAAGTCGACGCCGAGCTCGCCACGCAGATCCCGATCGCGTTCGCGAAGCGCCACCACCTGCTGCCGATCCGCCGCGAGGGCGCGCGGCTCGAGGTCGCCATCGCGGACCCGCTGCTCACCGATCCGCTCGACGACCTGCGCATGCTGTACGCGGGCGCGCGCTGCGAGCCCGTGCTCGTCACGCGCCGCGCGATCCTGAACTGCATCAACCACGTGTACGACCAGGCGTCGTCCGCGGAGGACGTCGCCGAGGCGTTCGCCGACACCGACCTCGAAGACATCGCGTCGGAGCTGATCTCCGAGCCCGAGGACCTGCTCGACTCCACCGACGAGGGCGCGCCGATCATCCGGCTCGTGAACTCGCTGCTGCAGCAGGCCGTCAAAGAGCGCGCCTCCGACATCCACATCGAGCCGCAGGAGAAGGACCTGGTCGTGCGGTTCCGCGTCGACAACCTGCTGCACGAGCCGATCCGCCCGCTGCCGCGCCGCATGCAGCAGGCGATCACCACGCGCATCAAGATCATGGGCCGGCTCGACATCGCCGAGAAGCGCCTGCCGCAGGACGGCCGCATCGTGCTGAAGATCGCCGGCCGCGACTACGACGTGCGCCTCTCGACCCTGCCGACCCAGTACGGTGAACGGTGCGTGCTCCGGCTCCTGCCGCGCACGCAGGAGCTCTTGTCGATCGAGAAGATCGGCCTCTCGCCGCGCCACCAGGAGACGCTGCGCCGCCTCATCCGCCGCTCGAACGGCATCATCCTCGTCACGGGCCCGACGGGCTCGGGCAAGACGAACACGCTCTACGCCGCGCTCGCGGACATCAACAAGCCCGAGCACAACATCATGACGATCGAGGACCCGGTGGAAATCCGGCTGCCGGGCATCAGCCAGATCGAGGTGAAGTCGTCGATCGGGCTGACGTTCGCCGCGGGCCTGCGCTCGATCCTGCGCCAGAACCCGAACGTGATCCTCGTCGGCGAGATCCGCGACCTCGAGACGGCGGAGGTCGCCATCCAGGCGAGCCTCACCGGCCACCTCGTGTTCTCCACGATCCACACCAACGAGTCGGCGGGCACGGTCACGCGGCTCATCGACATGGGCGTCGAGCCGTTCCTCATCTCGTCGTCTCTCGTGGCCGCGATCGCCCAGCGGCTCATCCGCGTGCTGTGCAAGCGCTGCCGCGAGGCCTACACGCCGACGGACGAGGAGCTCGCGGAGATCGGCCTGCGCCGCGCGGAAGTGGCCGCGCACACGATCTACCGCGCGAAGGGCTGCGTGTACTGCAACCACACCGGCTACCACGGCCGCACGGGCATCTTCGAGATCCTGCAGATCGACGACGTGATCCGCGGCATGATCACGCGCGGCGTCGACTCGAAGCAGATCCAGGACCAGGCGATCCGCCTCGGCATGCAGACCATGCGGATGCACGGCGCGCGCATGGTGGTCGACGGCCAGACGTCGGTCGCCGAGATCCTGCGCCAGACCGAGGAGGAGGCCGTCGCGGCGCTCGATCCGCAGGCGGCCTAGCGCGTGCCGGTCTACCGCTACAAGGGCGTCGCGGCGGGCAATCGGGCGGTGGCCGCGACGATCGACGCGGACAGCCTGCGCTCGGCGCGCGCGAAGCTGCGCGCGGACGGCATCTTTCCGACGGAGATCCTCGAGGGCAAGACGCGCGGCGAAGCCTCGCAGCTGCTCGAGAAGCTGCAGCTGCCTGCACTTCGACGTGTGGCCGACCTCGACCTGGCGATGTTCTCGAGCCAGCTCGCGACGCTGATCTCCGCGGGCCTGCCGCTCGTGCAGGCGCTGTCGGCGCTCACGGAGCAGGTCGAGCGCGAGCACTTCAAGGCGATCATCGGGCGCGTGCGCGAGGGCGTGAACGAGGGCTCGTCGCTCGCCGAGGCGCTCGGCCAGTTCCCGCGCGTGTTCGACGAGCTGTACTGCTCGATGGTGCGCGCCGGCGAATCCTCGGGCGCGCTCGCGCCGGTGCTGCAGCGGCTCGCCGAGTACGTCGAGAACCGCATGACGCTCCGCAACCAGCTCATCAACGCGATGATCTACCCGGTGCTCATGCTCGTGTTCAGCTGCGGCGTCGCGGGCGTCCTGCTCGTCAAGGTGATCCCGAACATCACCAGCATGCTGAAGGACATGAAGCAGGAGCTCCCGCTCGCGACGCGGATCGTGATCGTGATCTCGAACATCGTCACGCACTACTGGCTGCCGGCGCTGATCGCGCTGGCCATCGGGATCGTCGTCTGGGCTCGCGTGGTGGCGACGGAAGCCGGGCGCTTGCGCTGGGACGCGTTCATGCTCCGCCTGCCGATCTTCGGCAGGCTGATCCGCTACGTGGCGATCGCGCGTTTCGCGCGCACGCTCGCAACGCTCACTGCCGGCGGCGTGCCCATCGTGCCCGCGCTCGAGATCTCGAAGACGGTCGCGTCGAACGTCGTGATCGGCCGCGCGATCGACGACGCCAAAGAGGCGATCACGCGCGGCTCCTCGATCGCCGCCACGATGCGCTCGAGCGGGCAGTTCCCGCCGCTCGTCACGCACATGCTGTCGGTCGGCGAGGCTTCGGGCGAGCTGCCTGCCATGCTCGGCAAGCTGGCCGACACCTACGACGACCAGGTCGGCAACGCG
>Ga0335077_10001388_pt1 | contig 28664 bp, 29 predicted proteins | sample Lox_Sample_31_FD_207151 | JGI IMG/M metagenome (GOLD analysis project Ga0335077, IMG submission 207151) | Soil microbial communities from Loxahatchee National Wildlife Refuge, Florida, United States - Lox_Sample_3.1 | ecosystem: Environmental > Terrestrial > Soil > Wetlands | place: USA... | reverse complement strand
TGACCTCGAGCCCGCCAGGGTCACCAGGGTCACCGGGGTCGCCGGGGTCACCGGGGTCGCCGGGGTCGCCGGGGTCGCCGGGGTCGCCGGGGTCGCCGGGGTCGCCGGGGTCACCGGGGTCACCGGGGTCACCGGGCGGGCCGGCCGGGCCGGCCGGCGCCGGCGATGCGCCGCCCTCCGCCGCGCGCCCGCTGCCCGGCCCGGGGCCGGCCACATCCAGCACCAGGTCCCAGCCCTCGGCCGCGAGCTGCGCGCGCACGCCGGGCATCCGCCGTAGCTGAGCGGTGAGCGCGGCGGCGGGCACCGGCACGCTGCGGGCCCTGTTCCGGTCCCGGCACAGCGCGGCGCTGGTCCCGAACGCGACGGCGACGGCCGGCAGCCCGCTGCCGCGGGCGAGCGCCAGGTACTCAAGGCGCCGGTCCTGGTCGAGCCCGAGCGTGTCCACGACCACGGTCAGGCCGCGCCGGGCGCGCGCCGCGACGATGTGGCCGAGCAGCGTGAACGCGTCCGCGGATGCGTCCAGGTCGTGCTCGCCGCTGCCCACGATCGCGCGGAGCTGGTCGGAGGACACGATCTCCCGTGCGAGGTAGCGCGCGGCCGCCCAGCTGGACTTACCCGAGCCGGACGGCCCGACGAGGACCACCAGCGCCGGATCGGGGATGCCCGCTGCCGCTTCCACGTGGCCCAGCGTGGCAGAACGGCCGGTCAGCCTGCAGCGCGATACCTGACCCGGCCGCGGTCGATGACGACGGTCCCGTCCTCCTTCGCCGTCTGGAATACCGCCGCGCCGTCCCCGTCCGTCCAGACGGAGATCACCAGCGTCTCGCCGGGCAGCACGGGCGCGCTGAACCGGCCGCCCATCGAGACGAACCGGGCCGGGTCACCCCCGCACAGCGAGTGCAGCAGCGCGCGGCCGGTAAAGCCGTACGTGCACAGTCCGTGCAGGATCGGCCGGCTGAATCCGCCCCTGGCCGCGAACTTGGGGTCGGCGTGCAGCGGGTTGCGGTCGCCCGACAGCCGGTACAGCAGCGCCTGCTCCGGCCTGGTCGGGTAGACGACCTTGTGGTCGGGTCCCCGGTCGGGCAGCTGCCAGGGCGCAGCCGTGCCGCGGTCACCGCCGAACCCGCCCTCGCCCCGGATGAACGTGCTGGACCTGATCGTGATCATCGGCTCGCCGGTGCCGGCGTCGACCGCCACGCTCTCCGACTCCACCAGGGCACCGGAGCCCTTGTCGTACATGCCGGTGACGGTCGCGGCCGAGCGCACGGTGCCGGACACCGGCAGCGGCCGGTGCAGCTCGACGTACTGCTCGGCGTGCACGAGCATGGCCCGGTCGAAGTCGCCGATGCTGCGGGCAGCGGGCGCCTGCGCCAGCAGCACGCCGAACGTGGGCAGCACCTGCTGCTCGATGCCCTCGCTGTTCTCCGTCGTGAACTCCAGCTCGCTGAGCGGACTGTCCAGCCCTGCGCCGACGCCGATCGCGTACAGCAGGGCATCCTTCGACGTCCAGGACCGCTCGTGGCCGGGGCCCGGCTCGCCGACGAGACTGTGATCGAGGGACATGCATGACCTCCCGCAGCCGGGGCCGGCGAGCGCATTGACACAATCCGGCCGAGCTAGATCCAATGTGCTAGTCAGTAGAACACGCTTCTAGTATTTCGCTCCACTGCGGTTCCGGTGGCGCTGACGCTTCGGAGGATCAGGATGGGCATGCTGGACGGCCGGGTGGCCGTAGTGACCGGCGCGAGCCGGGGCATCGGCGCCGAGATCGCGCGCCGGTTCGCCGCGGAGGGCGCGGCGGTAGCGGTCGCGGCGCGGACCACCGACCCGGGCGCGTCTGCCCTGCCGGGCACCATCGGCGAGACGGTGCGCCAGATCCGCGACGCGGGCGGCACCGCGGTCGCCATCCCGGCCGACCTGTCGAAGCAGGCCGACCGCGAGCGGCTGGTGGCGGCGACCGCGAGCCAGTTCGGCGCGCCGGACATCCTGGTGAACAACGCCGCCGTCACCTACTTCACCCGGGTCGAGGACTTCACGCCGAAGCGCTTCGCGCTGATGTTCGCCGTCCAGGTCGAGGCCCCGTTCGAGCTGGCGCGGCTCGTGCTGCCGGGCATGCGGGAGAAGGGCCGCGGCTGGATCCTCAACATCTCCTCGCTCGCCGCGGTGCATCCGGCCATCCCGCCGGGCCCGTTCGCGGGCCGCGGCGGGACCGTCTACGGCATGTGCAAGGCGGCCATCGAGCGCTTCTCCACCGGGCTGGCTGCCGAGCTGTACCCGGACAGCATCGCGGTGAACGCGCTGTCGCCGCGGAAGGTAGTCCCGACGCCAGGCACCCTGTTCCATCATCTGATCAGCGGCGAGGACGACCCGAACGCCGAGCCTGTCGCGGTGATGGCGGAGGCCGCGCTGATGCTCTGCCACCGGGACCCGCAGAGCCTCACCGGGCGCATCACCTACTCCCGGGACCTGCTGACCGAGCTTGGCGTGCCCGTCCCGCAGGCCGGCTAGCGGCGGGCCGGCCGCGTGGTCCGACCTGGCTGGGTACGCGTCGACTGCCACCTGCACACGGTGGCGTCCGGCGACGCGGTCACGACCATCGAGCAGCTCGCCGGGCGGGTCCGGGAGCTGGACCTCGACGTCGTCTGCATCACCGACCACAACGTGATCGCCGCGGCCGTCGCCGCCGCGGCACAAGACATCGGCGCGCGGGTGGTGATCGGCGAGGAGATCCGCACGCCCGAGGGCGACGTCATCGGCCTGTTCCTGACCGAGCGGATCCCCTATGTGCTGCCGCTCGCCGAGGTCGTGTCCCTCATCCGCGGCCAGCACGGCCTGGTGTACGTGCCGCACCCGTTCGATGCCGGCCGGTCCAGCCTCGGTGCCGCCGCAACCGGGCTGTGCGCGGCGGGCCAGGCGGACGTCATCGAGATCTTCAACGCCAAGATCGAGCACCAGGACGGGAACGTCAGGGCGGCGCAGCTCGCGGCCAGGTACGGGGTCGCGGCCGGGGCCGGGTCGGACGCCCATGACCCCGACGGCATCGGTGCCGCCTACCTCGAGATGCCCGACTTCGACGGCCCGGAGAGCTTCCTGGCCTCGCTGCGCGCCGCCGAGATCACCGGGGAGTACCGCCCGCACGCGATCCGGTACGCGCCGCGGTCCCGCTGACGGCGGCTCCCCCGCCCGGCGACGGCCTGCTCGCCCGGTGATCTCTCCAGGGCGATATCCGCTGGTCTGTCCGTCAGCGGACGCGCGGCACGCCGGGTTTTGCCCGGCGTCAGGAACGACCCAGCAGCCTTACAGCAAACTCCCAGACGCCGCCCTTACGCTGAGAGGACTCCGATGAGCATGAGGGGTAGCAACTGTGCGTGAGAATGTGATCGTCGCCTACCGGGGCACCAAGTTCGAGCTGGGACAGTGGCCCTATGGCTACGGGATCTGGAGCGTCGCGGACCAGGAGCCGCTGCCGATCGAGTGGTGGGATCCCACCCCGGAGGGCTGGTCGGCCGCGTGGTACCGGTTCGCGGCCATCGAGGTACCGGGCACGATCACCCCGGTCGGCAGGCAGGCCGCCGATCCGAATCCGGCCGCCTCGGCCCCGCCGGTCTCGGCCCGGGCTGCGGCCGTGCTCGCGGCGGGCGCGCCGGACGCGGGCAGCATGACCGCCCCTGGCCCGGCGGACACCGCCGCTAAGGCCCCAGCGGCGCCGCCGGGCCAGGGGAGCACAACTCCGCCGGCCTCGGTCTCGGGAGTACGGCCCGCGCCGTTCTTCGGGCCGCCGGGTCCGCAGCCGGACCACTCCCGGCAGGCTGCTCCGCCCGCTGGCTACGCGCCGCCATCGGCCGCGCCGCCTGGCTACCCGGCTCCGCAGCCGGGCTACCCGCCCGCCGCCGCGATGAGCGCCACCCAGACCGCGGCCGCTCCCGGCCGGCCCGCCGAGCTCAGTCCGGCCAGGTCACGACTGGCGGCCGGGCTGCTCGCGGCGGGTGTCGTGCTCGGCGTCATCGGCCTGTTCCCCGCCTACAACACGGCCAGCCTCGCCTCGCAGGCCGCCAGCCTCTGGCCGCACCTGTTCTACCTGGCGGGCTGGGCCGTGAGCGCGGTCCTAATCTTCCGCGGCGGCCGCCTGCAGCGCACCGGCGCGCTCCTCGCGACCGGCGCCAGCGTCGTCACGCTCGGCCTGTTCCTGGCCGACGTCGGCTTCCCGATCGCCGATGGCACCAGCCTGCTCGGCGCCGGGCTCGTGCTCGGTCTCGTCGGCTGGGCGGCGTGCGCGGCGGGCTCGGCTGTCGCGTTCGGCCGGTGGCCGGCGGACTGGCCGCGGCGACCGCTCGGGCCCGACGCGGGTGTCGTCGCGGCGATCATCGTCGCCGGGCTGGGTGTCGCGGTCACGTTCGCGCCGGCCTGGGACAGGATCACGCTGCCCACGGGCAGCGGGGTATCGCTGTCGGAGACCCTCGGCAACGCGTTCAGCAATCCGGGCGCGGTCATCGCTGGCGACGTGCTGGTGATGCTCGGCCTGGTGGCCGTCGTCGCGGTGGCGGCGCTGTGGCGGCCCGCCCGGATGGGCTGGGCGCTGATCGCCGGCGCCCTGATCCCGATGACCGCGCAGATTGTGTCCGCGGTCATCCAGGCCGGCCAGACCACGACCGCCGCAGAGCTCGGCGTCAGCCCGACTCAGGCTGCGCAGCTGGGGATCTCCACCGGCCAGGTCGCGCAGACCAGCCTGACCGCCGCGTTCTGGCTGTACTGCATGTTCGTGGTGGTGCTGCTGATCGCGTGCGCGTGGCTCGCGTTCGGCCGCGACGAGCTCGTGCACGCCAGGAGCTACCGACTCGGCGGCCCGGCCGGCCACGGTGGCGGCCAGCCCGGCTACGGCAGCCAGCCCGGCTACGGCACCAGCGCGCCTGGCGCCTGGCCGACCGCGTCCGCCGGCTACCCGGCGCCGGGCGGCCAGCCCGCCGCACCCGCGGGCAGCCAGCCCGATCAGTCCAAGCCGGGCGGATCCGCCGGGAACTGACCCTGCGTGGCCCGCGTGCCGCCGCCGTCAGCGGCACGCGGGCCATCCAGCCCGAACAGGCGCACCCCGTTGTCCCACAGCACCGCGCGCAGCCACTCGTCGCCGAGCCCGAGCGACGCCAGCCCGCTGACCTGAGCCGCGATCTGGTGCGGGATCGTCGGGAAGTCGGAGCCGAACACCACCTGGTCGCGCAGCGCGCCGAGCCGGGCGACCAGGTGCACCGGGGACGGCCCGAGATATGGCGGATTCGTGAACACCATCGCGGTGTCCAGCCACACGTCCGGGTGTGCCTCGGCCAGCGCGACGAACGCGTCCTCGTCCGGGGTCCCCAGGTGCGCTATGACCAGTCGCAGCCGCGGGAACCTGGCCAGCAGCCGCCGCACCGGGGCCGGCCCGCAGAACTCCTCGTTGCCCGAGCCGTCCGAGACCGCGCCAGCGTGGATGACGACCGGCGTGCCCGCGGCGGCGAGCTGCTCCCAGGCCTCGTCCAGCAGCGGGTCGGTCGCGTCGAACCCGCCGACCTGCAGGTGGACCTTGACGCAGCGGCCGCCCGCGGCGAGGCAGCGGGCGGTCTCCTCGGCGGCTCCCGGCTCCGGGTAGATCGTGAAGGTCGGTATCACCGCGGGAACCTCGGCACCCAGCCGCAGCGTGTGGTCGTTGAGGAAGCGCAGCATGCCGGGCCGATGGGCGTAGGCGAGCGCGGTGTGGTGCCGGATGCCCGCGGCTTCCAGGGCCGTGAGGCGCTGGGCTGGCGGCGAGCGGTACGTGACCGGCCATGGCGGCGTAAGCCCGTCGAACCAGCGCCAGACGGCGTCCTGCAGCCGGTCGGGCAGGAAATGCACGTGCGCGTCGACGATGCCGGGAAGGCCGAGGGCCGCGAGGAAGCCGGGAATCTCGTCATCGGTCACGGGGCAGCAGCCTAGCTTCCGCCCGGATCGCGGCCCGCCGGTACGCACCCGGCGTGATCGCGTAATACCGGCCGAACCACCGGGTCAGGTGGCTCTGGTCGGCGAAGCCGGCGTGCGCGGCGGCCTCGCCGAGCGGGCAGCCGGCCGCGATCAGACGCCTGGCCTCGCGCAGCCTCAGCTGCCGCTGGTACCCGGCGGGCGTCATGCCGTACGCGGCGACGAACGCGCGGTGCAGGGCAAACCTGCTGCACCCGACCGCGGCCGCGAGCTGACCGGCGGAGACGTCCGCCGCGGGCGCCGCGTGCAGCAGCTCGCGGGCCCGGCGCGCCGCCGGCGAGTCCGCGGTCCGCTCGCCGGGCTCCCAGCCGCCGGGATTGGCGGACGCGCGCCGCACCATCGCGCGGACCGTCCCGGCGACCAGCTCGTCCCGGCGCAGCGCGGACACGCCGCCGGCCAGTCCCTGATGCAGCGCCCTGACGGCGCCGGCCAGCACCTGGTCGGCGTGCACCGGCGCCGCGAACAGCGGAAGCCGGGCCTTCCCGCCGGTGATGTCGGCCAGCACGCTGGCTACCAGCTCCGTGCCGATGTGCACGATGCGGTAGGTGAAGCCGGACTCGTCCGCGGCACGGCCGTCGTGCGGGTCGTCCGGGTTGAACGCCATCACCATGCCGGACGCGCTCGTGTGCCCGGCGCCGCGGCAGCTGAACGACTGCGCACCGGTCTCGGTCACGCCGAACGAGTAGCCCTCGTGGCTGTGGCGCTGGTACACGGTCGTCTCGAAGTGCGCGAGCATCGCCTCGAGCGGCAGATCTGGCGCGCGCCAGTACCGGGACCAGTCACGCGCCATGTCCCTATCCTCGCGCACGTTCGTACAAGACCGGCGGGCGCGCCCGGCGGCAGACTGCGGACATGCGTTTCGACACCAAGATCGCGATCGTGATCGGCGCCGAGCTGGCGGTGTGGCAGAAGCTGAACGTGACGGCGTTCCTGGCAAGCGCGGTAGCGGGCGGGCACCCCGAGGTCGTCGGCGAGCGGTACGAGGACGCGGGCGGCGGCGGTTACCTGCCGATGTTCCGTCAGCCGGTGCTCGTGTACGGCGCGACAGCCGGGGAACTCGCCGCCGTGCACAGCCGCGCGCTGGCCCGGCGGCTGGACGTCGCGGTGTACATCGAGGAGATGTTCAAGACGGGGAACGACGGGGACAACCGGGCCGCGGTGCTGGCGGCGGACCCGGCCGCGCTGCCGCTCGTCGGCCTCGCGGTCTACGGGCCGAGGAACGCGATCGACAAGGTGCTCAGAGGGCTGAAGCTGCATCCCTGACGGGCGCGTGTAGACTTCGGGACCTGCACGGTCCCGAAGTCTCCACGCCTAGAGGCCGATCCGGCTCGCGAGGCGCTCCCGGTGCAGCGTCGCGTCGCCGAGGAACAGCTCGCTCGCCTTGGCCCGCTTGAAGTACAGGTGCGCGTCGTGCTCCCAGGTGAAGCCGATGCCGCCGTGCATCTGGATGCTCTCGGCCGCGACGTGGAAGTACACGTCGGAGGCGTAGCCCTGCACCAGCGCGGACACCGTCGGCACCTCGGCCGAGTCCTCGGCGACCGCCGCCGCCGCGTACTGCACGGCCGAGCGCAGGGACTCGACCTCCAGCAGCAGGTCGGCGCACCGGTGCTTGAGCGCCTGGAAGCTGCCGATCGGGCGGCCGAACTGGTGCCGCACCTTGAGGTACTCGACGGTGAAATCGAGCACGCGCTGCGCGCCGCCGAGCTGCTCTGCCGCCTGCGCGATGGCCGCCACGTCCAGCGTCTTGGCCAGCACGAACTCGCCCGCCCCCGCGGTGCCGACCAGCGTGGCCGGCACGCCGTCGAAGTCCAGCCGGGCCAGCTTGCGGGTCTGGTCCAGCGTGGGCAGCGGCGTGCGGGTCAGCCCGGCCGCGTCGCCCGGCACGGCGAACAGGCTGAGCCCGCTTCCGTTCCGGCCGATGACGAGGATCAGGTCCGCCGTGTGGCCGTCGAGCACGAAGTTCTTGCGGCCGTCCAGCCGCCAGCCATCGTCCGCGGGCACGGCGGACAGGCGGGACGCGTCGGCCGCCCAGGAGCCGTCCTCCTCGGTGAACGCGAGCGTCGCGATCAGCCCGCCGGAGGCTATGCCGGGCAGGTACGCCTGCTTGGCCGCCTCGTCGCCACTGGCGAGCAGCGCGTTCGCCGCGAACACGGCACTGGCCAGATACGGCCCCCCGTACAAGGCCGCGCCGAGTTCCTCGAGCACGATGGCCTGCTCGGCAAACGAGAAGCCCGCGCCGCCGTACTCCTCCGGGATCGCGATGCCCTGCAGGCCGAGCTGTTCGCCTGCCTGCTTCCACACCGCCGGGTCGCCGCCGTGGACGGCTTCCATCAGCTCGCGCACCGCCGAGACGGGCACGCGGTCGGCCAGGAACCGGCGCACAGACGCGCGCAGCTCTTCCTGCTCAGCAGTCACTCCGAGAATCATCTGCCCGGCCCCTCTTCCGCATCGTTAGTCTCATCTGTCACGACAAGTACGTCCAGCGCCTCGATCTGGCGGCCGTGCACCCACAGCGGATTGACCTCAAGCGCGTGCAGTCCGGGCAGGTCAGCGGCGAGTGCCGCGATGCCCGCGATGACCTCGGCGAGCGTCCCCAGGTCGGCCGGCACCGAGCCCCGCGCGCCGCGCAGCAGCGGCAGTCCGCGCAGCTCGGCTAGCATCCGCTCGACCTCGGCCGCGGCGGCCGGCAGCACGCGCAGGCTCACGTCGTTCAGGACCTCGACTAGCACCCCGCCGAGCCCGACCGCCAGCACCGGGCCGAAGTGCGGGTCGACGGTCACCCCGGCGAGCACCTCGACACCGTCGGCGCGCATCGCGGTCACGAGCACCTCGCCCGCGGCGTCGCCCGCACGCGTCCCGGCGGCGGCGATCCGCCGGTAGGCAGCCCGGATCTCCTCCGCGGTGTGCAGACCGAGCGCGACGCCGCCGATGTCGGACTTGTGGGTGATCACGGCCGAGCTGATCTTCATGGCGACCGGCGGGCCGATCGCTGCCGCCGCCGCGACCGCCTGGTCCGCCGACCGCGCGACCCGGCCCGGCACTACCGGGAGCCCGGCGCGCTCGAGCAGCTCGCGCGCGCGGACCTCGGGCCACGCCGCGGGCCGTCCGGCGGTCCGGCGGCGGCCGGGGAGCTGCCGCACCGTGCCGCGACGTTCCTGCCAGCGCAGCGCGTTGCCGATCGCCCGCACGCCGATGTCCATCCCGCTGATCAGGTGCACGTCGTGCGACCCGAGCAGTTCCCTCGGGTAGGCGCCGACGTCGATGCAGGTGAGGCTCAGCGGGACTGCCGGGATGGGCGCGCTGCTGACACGCTGCGCCAGCCAGCCGATCCTGGACTCCAGCAGTTCGGCGAGGCGCTCGTCCGCCGGCCGGGCCTCGGGCACGGTGAACCCGGTGAAGATGACGAAGTCCAGGCCAGGGTCGCTGAGCGCGGCGTCCAGCGCGTGGTCGATCGCGGTCAGCGGCGACGTGCGAGCATTGGCCAGCACGTAGCCTGTCACATCGAGCGGGTTGCGGGCCGCGGCAAAAGAGGGCAAGTGCGCCGCGATCGTCTCGGCGGTCTTCTCGGCGAACGGCGGGATCTCGATGCCTTCCGCGCTGGCCCGGTCCGCGATGATGTCGCAGGCCCCGCCGGATGCGGTCAGCACCCCCATCCGCCGGCCGCGCGGAACGGGGTGATACGCGAGCATCGACGCGGTCGTGAGCAGTTCCTCGATGCTGCCCACCCGGATGATGTTCAGCTGCCGCAGCGCGGCGTCGACGACGGCGTCGTCGCCGGCCACCGCGCCGGTGTGCGCGAGCGCGGCCTGCTGGCCTGCCTGACTCGCGCCCACCTTGAACGCGATGATCGGCTTGCCCGCCTCGTCGGCCCGCTGTGCCGCCGCGCTGAACGCGGCGGGGTCGCTGATCTCCTCCAGGAACAGGCAGACGACCCTGGTCTGCTCGTCCTCGACCAGGTAGTCGAGCACGTCGCTGGTGGTGATCATCGCCTCGTTGCCGAGCGAGGCGACCGTGCTGACGCCGATCGCCTGGGACTTCGCGAACGCCAGCAGCGCGCTGGACAGCGCGCCGCTCTGCAGCGCGATCCCGACGGGGCCCGGAGTCAGCGGCAGCGGGACGGTGAGGGCGAACGGCGCCGCCTTCGCCGCGGTGTTGAGGAACCCGAGGCAGTTAGGGCCGAGCAGCACGATGCCATGATCGGCGGCGCGCGCCACCAGGTCGGCCTCGAGCTGCCTGCCTGCCTGACCGGCCTCGCGGTAGCCCGAGGCGAGGATCACCACGTTCCGCACCCCGGCGGCGGCGGCGTCCTCGATCACGTCGGTGACCGCGGCCGTCGGGGCGAGCACGAAGGCCAGGTCTGGCGGCTCGGCGAGGTCGAGCAGCCGCGGCACCGCGGGCCGGCCGAACACCGTGTCACGTACCGGGTGCACGGGCAGCAGCGGCCCCTGGTAGCCCACGGCGCTGCTCGCCGCGAGGATGAACCGGGCCCAGCCCGAGGTGTCCGACGCGCCGACCAGGGCGAGGCTCCGCGGCGCGAAGAACTCGGCCAGCCGCTCGGTGGTGATCAGCTCACGGGCCGCGGCAGGCACTCTGCTCACGCCCGCACCCGCGGCTCCTTGGGCAGCCCGAGGGCACGCTCGGAGATGATGTTGCGCTGGATCTCGCTCGTGCCCGAGTAGATCGTGCCCGCCCGGCTGGACAGGAAGATGTTCTGCCAGAACGTGGTCGGGTAGTCGTCGCCCTCGGGCCGGACCAGCCCGTCGGCAGCCTCGATCGCGATCGCGATCTCCCCGAGCTTCTTGTGGTACTCGCTCCAGAACAGCTTGCTGACCGACGCCTCGGGGCCGGGCTGGCGCCCCTCGGCGAGGCCGGCCAGCAGCCGCAGGCCGGCGTAGCGCATGATCTCTACCTGCGTGTAGGCCCAGGCCAGCTTCTGCCGGACGACCGGATCGGCGGCGACGCCGCGCTTGCGCGCGGTCTCGGCCAGCTCCCAGAACTCGCGCTCGTAGGCAAGATGCAGGAGGGTCGCGCTGCCGCCGCGCTCGTGCCCGAGCGTGGTCATCGCCACCTTCCAGCCGTTGTTCAGGCCGCCGATGACGTTGAACAGCGGTGCCCGGACGCCGTCCAGAAAGTCCTCGGCGAACCCGGACGCGCCCGATATCTGGCGTATCGGGCGGAACGTCACCGCCGGGTCCTTGAAGTCGATGAGCACGTAGGAGATGCCGGCGTGCTTCTCGGCGTCGGGATCGGTCCGGCACAGGACGAACATCTTGTTGGCCAGGTGGGCGCCGGACGTCCAGACCTTCTGCCCGGTGATGACGATCTCGTCGCCGTCCACCACGCCCCTGGTCTGCAGGCCGGCCAGGTCAGACCCCGTGCCGGGCTCGGAGAAGCCCTGACAGTAGACGTCCTCGCCGGAGATGATCCGGGGCAGGAACGCCGCCTGCTGCTCGGGCGTCCCGTGCACGATGACCGAGGGCCCGACCAGGCTCTCGCCCATGCCGCGGGTGACCCGCGGCAGGGCGGCGCGGTGCAGTTCCTCGTTGAGAACCGAGATCCGGAGGGCGTCCAGGCCACCGCCGCCGAACTCCTCCGGCCAGCCCGGGCAGATCAGCCCGGCGCCGGCGCACGCGGCCGCCCACCGCGCGTACTCGGGGCTGGCCATCGCCTCCATCCGCCGGGCCGCGCCGTAGCCGCCGGTGACGATCGATCGGTTCCAGTCGGTCATGTCCGCGAGGCCCGGCGGGGCGTGCTCGCCGATCCAGGTGCGCAGGCCGGCCCGGAATTCAGCGATCTCCGGGCCTAGGTCCAGTTCCATCGAGCCTCCCGACGCCACGTGCCGCGCACAGCTGCCAGCCGACCGGGCAGCCGGACGGCAATGCCTGGTTTGCACCAATCTTAGAATTCGATTCTAGATTGGCGCAAGGCCGGCGGCCAGCCGGGAGCAGGACTGGCGGGCAGCGTAACGGGCGGCAGGCCCGGTCTCCCTTGCCTGCCGCCCGCCTGGTCGTGATCACATCACGGCACGCCTACCTGGCCACGCCGTACCCGGTCGCAGGCGGCAGGGCGCCCGGCACGTCACCGCCGAAGTAGGCGGAGAACACGCCGAACTGCGACCGCAGCAGGGCCGACTCGTACGGCGTCAGCGAGCACGACGCTATCCCGGAACTGCTGGTGATCTCACCGGTGCACCACTGCACCACGCCGGTGGAGAAGCTGATCGGCTCGCTGGGCACCGGCTGCCCGTTCGCCGTCAGCCGGGCGTAGAGCGTGAAGCTCAGGCCGGTCCGCTCGCTCCAGACCATCAGCCTCGTCGTGTTGACGACCGCGGTGTACTCGATCGTCACCTCGCCGTCGCCGAGGTTGGTGTCCGTGTCGGCCTGCGGCGTCACGACGACGCCCTGGACCGTCCTGGTACCGGCCGGGAACGCCGAGCCGCCACCGCCGCCGCCGCCCGTTCCGCCGCCACCGCCGCCGAACCAGCCGCTGCCGCCGCCGCCGCCGGCGTACCCGCAGGTGATCAGCCTTCCCGGATTCGTCTGCCCGTTCCCGCCGTTCAGCCGCGTGCCCGCGGCCGGGGTGGTGCAGCCGCCGCTGGGCCCGGAGCCGCCGGCGCCGCCCATCGTCGGAGTGCCGCCCTTGCCGTTCGTGGTGGACGCGGTGCCGGTCCCGCCGTCGGTCCCGCTCGGGTTGGAGCTGCCGCCGCCGGTTCCGCCGTCGCCCGGCGTGTCCGTCGCCTCGTTCTCGGCCGACCCGCCGCCGCCGCCGCCGGCAACGAGCAGGACGCTGCTCAGCGACGCCGGCGAGATCGCGACGATCGACGCTCCGCCGCCGCCACCGCCGGTGTTGCCGTGGCTGTCCCTGCCGCTGTCTCCGCCGCCGCCTGCTCCGTTCGAGCCGCCCCTGGGCCCGCGGGCCGCACGGCCGGGGTCGATGGTCAGCGTCGTCGGGAACCGGATGCCCGTCAGCGTCGCGTCGTACTCGCCGCCGGCACCGCGCGAGCCGCCGCCGGTGACGAACGTGCTGGACGCGTCCGCGCCCGATGCCCCGTCGGCGATCACGGTGAGGCTGGTCACCCCGAACGGGACCTTCCACTGCGTGGCACCGCCGGTGGCCGCGAACACGCACGTGACGTCTACGGTGCCGGTGCAGTCCGGGTTCGGCGCGGCGCTGGCCGGCCCGGCCATCAGGCCGAGCGCGGGGATGCCCGCGCCCGCCAGCGCGGTTGTTGTTAATGCCGCGATCCGCGGCACGACGATGCGGCGCCGCCGCGACCGCCGTGGATAACTGATCATCAGATGTCCCCCTGTGGTTACACCCCGATGACGGGGCGCCCCCTAGCTGTTTTTACAGGCACACAGTAGCGGAAAGTAATCGCCTTCGTCGCGCTGTGTAGTCACATGGCTCCGGCCGGTCAGGCCCGGTACGGGCCGCCGGTCATCAGCCGGGACGCGTACTCGAGCACCGCGTCGATGACGCGGCCCGCCTGGACCTTCGTCCGGGCGGCGGCGACCTCGCGCGCGCCCTCGCCGATCAGCGACGTCAGGATCGCGGCGTACAGCCGGTCAGCCGAGGTGTCGGTGAGCCGCAGCAGCGTGTCGTTCTGCCTGATCCACTCGTGCCCCCTGCGCCGGCGCATCAGCTCGAATCCGGGCGGCCCGTCCCCGGTGGAGAACAGCAGCGCGAGGTCGCGGCGCTGCCAGCTGCCCTCGAGGTAGGCCCGCGCGCCCGCGCAGAACAGCTCCGCCGGGTCGGTCACGCCGCGCTGGCGCGCCGCCGCGACGGCGGCACTCGCCGCGACTTCATATGCCTGCTGATGCTCATGCCAGAGCGCGAGGAACAGCTCGCTCTTGCCGCCGAAGTGGTGGTAGAGGCTGCCCACGCTCGAGCCGGCCCGCTCGACCACGTCCGCGATGCTCGCCTCGGCGAACCCCTGCTGGGTGAACACGTCGCGCGCGGCATCCAGCAGCGCGCGCTGCGTCTGCGCGGTGCGCCCCCACTGCCAGGAGCTGGCCACCTGCTTTTTCACCTGCGGCTCGGCCATCGCGTGCACACCGCCTTACTGAGACAGGATGGCTTGACAGCATGGTCCCACGCGGTCGCCGCTGCCCGGGCCCCCTGCCCGGGCCGCGGGGCCGACGATTCCGGCCGGCAAACCGCGACAGGCTGCCCCCCGCCCGGCATAATTCCAGAAGAGCGTTCTAATATTCAGCACACCCTGTGCTGACTGGAAGGGGTCGGGTGAACCGCATGAACTCACTGGAAGGGCGGGTGGCGATTGTCACCGGCGCAGGCCGGGGCATCGGCAGGTCGACTGCCCGGCTGCTGGCCGCCGAGGGCGCGAGCGTCGTCGTCAATGACCTCGGCGGCAACCTCGACGGCTCCGGGGCGGACACCGGCCCGGCGCAGCAGGTGGTCGACGAGATCACCGCGGCGGGCGGCAGCGCCGTCGCGAACGGCGCCGACATCTCCGACCACGCCGCCGCCGAGGAGCTGATCAAGTCGGCGATCGGGGCGTTCGGAAGGCTCGACGTGCTGGTCAACGTCGCCGGCATCCTGCGCGACCGGATGATCTTCAATATGACCGAGCAGGAATGGGACGACGTGATCCGGGTGCACCTGAAGGGCACCTTCAACACGTCCAAGTTCGCTGCCGCGCACTGGCGCTCGCTGCGAGACGAGCGCGCGCAGAACCGGATCATCAACTTCACCTCGGTCTCCGGCCTGCACGGCGCGCCCGGTCAGCCCAACTACGCCGCGGCCAAGATGGGCATCGTGGGCCTCACCTGGTCCTGCGCGAACTCGCTGGCAAAGTACGGGGTGACGTGCAACGCAGTCTCCCCCGGCGCCGCCACCCGCATGACGGACTCGGTGCCGGCCGACCGCCGTCGCGGCGGCCAGCCATCGGACGAGGACGTGCGCCGCTCGCCGGACAACGTCGCGAAGCTGGTCGCGTACCTCGCCAGCGAGCGGTCGGGCTGGCTGAGCGGCCGGATCGTGCACTCGTCCGGGTTCGAGATCTCGCTCTACAACAACGCGGCGCCGGTCGTGCGGCTGCTGAGCGAGCAGCCCTGGGAGCTGGACGAGCTGGCCGGCCAGGTCGAGAAGTCGTTCCGCACCACTCCCGTCCCCGGCAGGATCGTGTGAGCACCCCGGTACAGCAGCAGAAGCCCGCCAAGGCGGTCCCCGAGCCGACGCCGGAGACCCAGCCGTTCTGGGACGGGTGCGCCCGTGGTGAGCTGGTGATCCAGCGCTGCCGCGACTGCGGCGGGCCCTACTTCTACCCGCGGCCGGTCTGCCCGTCGTGCGGGTCGACGGACGTCGAGTGGTTCCGGGCCAGCGGCCGCGCCACGCTCTACTCCTACGTGATCAACTACCGGCCTGCGCGCGGTTTCGAGGCCGACGCGCCGTACGCGATCGCGGTCGTCGAGCTGGCCGAGGGCCCGCGGATGATGACCAACATCGTCGGCGTGCCCAACACCCCCGAGGACCTCGTCCTGGATATGGAGCTGCAGGTGACGTTCGAGCAACGCGGCGACGTCACGGTCCCGCTGTTCGCCCCGGCGCGGGGGGAGGCCCGGTGAGCGCGCGCGACGAGATCATCATCGCGGGCGCGGCCGAGACCAACGAGCTGGGCAAGCTGCCGGACCAGTCCGCGCTCCAGCTGCACCTCGAGGCCGCGGTCAACGCCGTCGCCGACGCGGGCCTGCGGATGAGCGATATCGACGGCATCGCGTCGGTGAGCCAGCCGGGACCGGTGCAGATTGCCCACGCGCTCGGCATCACGCCCACCTGGATAGACGGCACCGCGATCGGGGGTACCTCGTTCCTCCTGCACGTCCGGCACGCGGCCGCCGCGATCCGGGCCGGGTACGCGCGCACCGTGCTGATCACCCACGGCGAGTCCGGCCGGTCCCGGGTGGGGGCCTCGCCCTGGCCGCGCGGCGGCTCCTCGATCCCCGGCCAGTTCGAGGCGCCGTATGGCACCACGGGGCCGACGTCCACGTTCACGATCCCGGTGCTCCGGTACATGAAGGAGTACGGGCTCACCCACGAGCAGCTCGCCTACGTCGCGGTCGCGCAGCGCAAGTGGGCGGCCCGCAACCCGCGGGCGATGTTCCGTGACCCCATCACCGTCGAGGACGTGTTCGCCTCCCGGATCGTCGCGTGGCCGTTCCACCTGCTGGAGTGCTGCCTGGTCACCGACGGAGGCGGCGCGCTGATCGTGACCGCCGCCGACCGGGCCGGCGAGTTCCCCCGGCCGCCCGTGCATATCCTCGGCACCGGGGAGGCAGCCGAGACGCCGATGATCTCGCAGATGGTCGACTTCACCGAGTCGCAGGCGTTCCGGCTGGCCGGCCACGCGGCCTTCGCGGAGGCCGGGATCACGACCGCCGACGTGGGGCACATGATGATCTACGATGCGTTCGCGCACGTGCCGATCTACGGCCTCGAAGCGCTCGGGTTCGTGCCCAAGGGCGAGGCCGGCGCCTTCATCAGCGACGGCAACACCGAGCCCGGCGGGCGGCTGCCGCTGAACACCAACGGTGGCGGCCTGTCCTACACCCACACCGGCATGTACGGGATGTTCGCGATCCAGGAGGGGGTGCGCCAGATCCGCGGCGAGGCTGCCGCCCAGGTACCCGGCGCCGACATCAGCGTGATTCTGGGGAACGGCGGCATGTTCGCTACCTCGGGCGTGCTCGTGCTCGGCCGCGAGGGCCGCTGACCTGCCGCAAGCAGCCGGCCCGGACCGCACTGCCCGAACCGGCCGGGGGTGCGTCCGGGCTGGCCCGGAGCGCGTGTCCATTTCGGCCGCTTCCGGCCGGTCTCAAATTCTGGCGATGAGTGCGTCACTTTCGCGTGATTCACATATCGTGGCGGCCCAACGGGAGGGGGCCGCCCCGGCGCCGGGCTGCCGCGGCTGGCCCCCTGGCGTGGCCCAGCCCGGCAGGAGACAGATGAGCGTTATAGGCCTCATCACTGGCGTGCTCGCGGCAGGCCTCGGTCTCTACCTGCTGTCGATCTGGCTGATCGAGTACGACCGGGAGTTCCAGTCGGCCGCCGCCACCCGGCTGCCGCCGCCGCTGCTCGCCGGGCACGTGCTGGCCGCCGCCACCGGCCTCACGCTGTGGATCGCGTTCCTGGCCTGGGACAGCAACCGCCTTGCCTGGTACAGCGTGCTCGGCTTCGCGCTCGCCGCCGTGCTCGGCCTGACGATGGCGTACCGCTGGATCAGCGTCTACCGGGCCAAGCGCGCCAGCATCCGCGCCGCCGCCTCCTTCCTGGCGGCCCCCGCCGGCAGCGACGGCTTCGCGGCCGCGTACGCGGCCGACGTCGGCCCGCCCGAGCGCAACTTCCCGCTCACCGTCGTCGTAGCGCACGGCGTCTTCGCCGTGGCCACGCTGACGGTCGTCCTGCTCACCGCCGTCGGCGTGTTCGGCTCATAGCGATGGCCCGGCCGGGACGGCCGGGCCATCTGCGGGGGGCGAGCTGTTACCTGCGGCGCCACCGCCGGTAGGCGGGCACTGCGGGACCCTTGCCGGTGAGGTGGAGGGCCAGCAGGGCCAGGCCCACGAACGCGAGGCTGAGCGGCGCGAACACCGCGCTGGTGGCGACGCCCGCGGCATAGATGATGAACGCGATCGCGAACAGGACCGCTGCGATAACGGCGAGCATGGGTGTCTCCTTGCTTAGCACCAGGTAGAGCGACGCTCTCAGCTACCCGCTGCGGCGCGATTCACTCCGCGGGGTGAACCAGCCAGTACCCCGGACCGTGTACACAGCCGTGAGCCTGCTAGCGCTTTTGACCTGGATCGTGACGGCGAGCCTCGGGCTCTACCTGCTGGCCATCTGGCTGATCGAGTACGACAAGGACTTTCAGGCCGACGCGGCCACCAGGCTGCCGCCGCCGGTCCTCGCGGCCCACGTCGCGCTCGGCGGCGGCGGCCTCATCGCGTGGGCCTACTACCTGTTCTCCGACACCGACGGCCTGGCCTGGGTCTCTGCCGGGTCGGTGTGCGCGGGCGCCTCGCTCGGGATGTTCATGGCGGCCCGCTGGCTGGCCGTCTACCGCGCCAAGCGCAAGCACCTGCAGCTGGAGAGGCTGACGCACATCTGGCGGCGCAGCGGCGTCGCGGTGCTGGACCGCGAGGCGCCGGTGCGCGAGGGCCCGCCGGAGCGGAACTTCCCGCTGCCGGTCGTGATCGCACACGGCACGTTCGCGACCGCCACCGTCGCGCTCGTCGTGCTCACCGCGTTCGGGGTCGGCGGCAGCTAGCCGGCGGCGATCAGCCCGCCGGGTGCGCGGCAGCCAGCAGGCCCATCTCGCGGCTGACCAGCTCGTCGTGCGTCTCCCGGCGCACGCCCAGCCTGGCGGCGCCGTCCCGGCAGTAGAGCACCGGCGGCCGCAGCGCCCCGTTGTAGTTGTTGCACATGGTGAAGCAGTAGGCACCGGTTACCGGGACCACCACGAGGTCACCGATCTGCGGGCCGCGCAGCATGACCTCGGGGGTGACGATGTCGCCCGACTCGCAGTGCCGGCCGACGAGATCGGCGAGGACCTCGGGCTCGTCCCACCGGCCCACGACCATCGGGGTGAAGCGCTGCCCGTAGAGCGAGTGCTCGAGGTTGTCGCCCATCCCGCCGTCGACGGCGACGTGCAGCAGGCCCGACTGCTTCATCGTCAGCACCCGGTAGAGGGTGACGCCGACCGGGGCGACCAGCGACCGGCCCGGCTCCACGAGCAGCTCGATGTCCCGGCCCAGGTGGCGGTGCGCCGCCGCGACCAGCTGCTCCAGGTACTCGTCGATGGTCGGCGCCACGTCACCGGGCTCGTAGCGGACACCGAGCCCGCCGCCGAGGTCGTAGACCCCGAAGTCGCCGAGCGTGCCCAGCGCGGCGACCTCGGCCTCGAACTGCTGCAGGTTGGTGATCTGGGAGCCGATGTGCGCGTGCAGGCCGCGCAGGTCGATCACGGACGAGGACTGCATCCTGGCGACCGCCTCGGGCACGTGCTCGACCGGGATGCCGAACTTGGACGACTTGCCGCCGGTGGCAAGTGCCGCGTGCGTGTGCGACTCGATGCCGGGGCTGACCCGCAGCAGCACCGGCGTGCGCTGCCGTGCCAGCCTGTCGATCCGCTCGATGTCGTCGAAGCCGTCCACGATGATGTAGCCGATGCCGGCGTCGAGCGCGGCCTGGATGTCGTCGTCAGACTTGGCGTTGCCGTGCATGACGATGCCCGCCGGGTCGGCGCCGGCTGCCAGCGCGATCCGCAGCTCTCCGCCGCCGACCACGTCCAGGCCCAGGCCCTCGCCGGACAGCACGCCGACCATCGACGCGGACGGGAATGACTTCATCGCGAAGCACACCCGGCTGTCGGGGTGCCGGCTGGCCAGCCCCTCCCGGTAGGCGCGGGCGCGGTCGCGCAGCGCCTCCTCGTCGATGACGAACGCCGGCGTGCCGAACTCGGCCGCCAGCTCGGTCAGCGAGCAGCCGCCGATGCGCAGGTCGTCCCCCTCGATCGAGGCAGTAGGGGGCAGCAGGGAGAGGTCAGTCATACCCGATGCTTACCGGACGGGCGGGCTGGAGTTCAAATCGGCCCCCTGCATCCGCTGCCGGACCGCCTCGTAAGTGAGGACCGCCGCCGACGTCGACACGTTCAGCGAGTCGGCCCGGCCGAACATCGGGATCCTGACCAGCACGTCGGCCCTGGCCAGCCACTCCTCGGTCAGCCCGGTCTGCTCGGCGCCGACAGCGATGGCGACGGGCCCGGTCAGGTCGGCGGCTGTCATCAGCTGGGCGGCCGCCGGGGTCGCTGCCACGATGCGCAGGCCGCGCGCGCAGATCCAGTCCAGCACCTGCCCGGATGGGCCCGAGGCGACCGGGACGGAGAAAACCGTCCCCTTGCTGGCGCGCACGACGTTGGGATTGCCCCAGTCGGTCACCGGGTCGGCGGCGATCACCGCCTCGACCCCGGCCGCGTCCGCGGTCCGCAGGATCGCGCCGAGGTTCCCCGGCTTCTCCAGGCCCGCGCAGACCAGGACCAGCGGGGTGCGGCTGACCGAGAGCCCGTCCAGGCCGGACGCTACGGCCGGGACGACCGCGAGCAGCCCGTCCGGCCCCTCGCGGTAGCTGACCTTCTCGAAGACGACCCGCGGGACGCGGATGACCTGAGCGCCGTGCTCGACGGCGGCGGCGATGACCGGGCCGGCGCCGGGCGAGTTCAGGTCCTGGCAGTAGTACAGGGCCTCCGGCCGCACGCCCGCCGACAGCGCGAGCCCGATCTCGGCCTCGCCCTCGACGAGCGTGACGCCGGCCTTGTCCCGCTCCCGCCGCCGGCGCAGCGCGACGAGCTGCTTGATCCGCGGGTTCGCCGCACTGGTGATCTCCAGCTCCGCGAGCCGGTGCCCGTCGGCCGCCATGCGAGTCACTCTAATCTGCGGGTTCTGGCCTGGTCCCGCCGCGCGCTGCGGTGACGTGCACCAGCGATTGCGAACGGGCAGCAGATAACCCCAGAATCAGCTCGAAGGCACCTTCAGGCTGGCACCCTGTCGACCATCACGATCACCTCCACTGGCTACCCGGGGCCAGCAGGATTCTCGCTGGTCAACGCGCCGTCCTGGCTGACGCTCGTGCACGCCGCGCAGGGCTGGCTGATGGGCGGGACCCCGCCGGCCGGCTCGGGGGGCTCGTACCAGTTCACCATCGACGCCGTCTGCGGCTCCGTGGTCGCGACCCAGCAATTCACCCGCACGGTGGACGAGGCTCCCGCTTTCACTTCGAAAGCCCGGGCAACGTTCCGGGCCGGCCGACCGGGAACCTTCACCGTCAGCGCGCATGGCTTCCCTGCTGCGCTGTTCACCGCCGCCGGCTCGCCGCCTGGGCCGGCCTTGCCCCCGGACGGAGTCCTCACCGTCGCGCCGCCGGCGCACGCGGGCGGTAGCTATCACGTCACGATCGGCTAGCTGGCCGCCGACGGCAGCGCGGCGAGCGCCCGCAGCCACGGGAAGGCCGCCGGGTCGCCGGTGTCCAGGTCCTCCGTGGGCACGATCTGGACACCCCAGGAGCCGAGCTTCGCGAGGTTCTCGGCGAAGACCGGATGCGCTGCGTGCGCGGCGCTGGTCCACGGCACCGCGACGATCGGCAGCCGCTTGCCAACGGCCTCGACCAGGATGCCGAGCGCGAGGGTGTCGCAGATGCCCGCGGCCCACTTGTTGATCGTGTTGACCGTGGCGGGCGCCACGATGATCGCGTCGGGCTCGGGCAGCACGTCCGGCTCGCCCGGGTTCTTGTACTCGCTGCGAACCGGGAACCCGGTCTGCCCGGCCAGCGCCTCCACGGCCGTGAAGCGCACCGCCGAGGGCGTGAGCAGCACGCAGACGGTCCAGCCGGCCGGCTGGGCGGCCGCGACGAGCAGGCCGGCCTCGCGCGCGGGCGGCGCCGCGCAGGCGATGACGTACAGGACGCGGCCGGGCACGAGTCAGGCGTCGTAGTCGACGGTCAGCCGGTCGGTGAGCGGGATCGACTGGCAGGTCAGCACGAAGCCCTGCTCGAGCTCGGCCGGCTCGAGCGCGAAGTTGCGCCGCATCCGCACCTCCCCCTCCCGGACCAGGGCCCGGCAGGTCCCGCACACCCCGCCCTTGCAGGCGAACGGCAGATCCGGCCTGGCCCGCTGCGCGCCGTCCAGCACCGGCGTGCCGGCCTCGACCGTGGTCGTGCTCGCCCGGCCGTCCAGGATCACCGTGACCTCGCAGCCGGCGGTCAGCGGCTGCTCCTCGTGCCGTTCCTGATCGGGCGGGGCCTCTTCCACGTAGAACAGCTCGCGGTGCACCCGGTCGGCCGGGACGCCCAGTTCCGTGAGCACGCCGATGGCGTCGGTGACCATTCCGTACGGCCCGCACAGCCACCAGTGATCAATGCTGTCGACCGGGCAGAGCGCGGGCAGCAGCCGGCGCAGCCGCGCGGCGTCGAGCCGGCCGCTGAACAGCTCTGCCTCCTGCGGCTCGCGGGACAGCACGTGCGCGAGCTGCAGCCGGGCCGGGTAGGTGTCCTTCAGGTCGGCGATCTCGTCGGCGAACATGACCGACTCCGACCGCCGGTTGCCGTACAGCACGGTCACCTGCGCCTGCGGATGCTGCAGCGCGGATGCAGTGACCGACAGGACCGGCGTGATGCCGGAGCCGGCCGCGATCAGCACGTGCCGGCCGGGGATCCGCAGGTCGGTGGTGAAAGAACCGGACGGCGGCTGTACCTCGATCCGGTCGCCGGGCCGGACGTCGCGGACCAGCCAGCGGGACACCGCGCCGCCCGGGACTGCACGCACGCCGATGCGCAGCGGCCGGCCGGCCGGCGCGCAGATGGAGTAGGACCGCCGCTCCTCCCGGCCATCGACGAACCGGCGCAGCGTCAGCGACTGGCCGGGCCGGAACTCGTACTCGGCCGCCAGCTCGGCGGGCACGGCGAAGGTCACGGCGACGGCGTCGTCGCACAGCCGGTCCACGCGGGCGACGGCCAGCTCGCGGAACTGCCGCCGGGTGGCGGTCCCGGCCGCGGCCGCAGCCATCGCTGTCACGGTCAGGCCTCCTTCATGTGCTCGAATGGCTCGGCGCAGGCGCGGCACCGAAACAGGTCCTTGCATGCGGTCGCGCTGAACGCGGCGGTGCGCTCGGTGTCGGCGGAGCCGCACGCCGGGCACGCGACGCCGCGCGCGGGCGCCGTCGTCAGGGTCAGCGGGATGGGACCGGCCGCGGCAGGCCGGCTGGCGGCGGGCGGCGCGATCCCGGCGGCGGCCAGCTTGCTCCGGCCCGCCGCGCTGATCCGCTCGGTGGTCCATGGCGGGCTCAGCACCGTGCGGATCTCGACGTCGCCGAGACCCGCGGCCGCCAGCCGGACAGCCACGTCGGAGCGCATCTCGGCGAGCGCCGGGCAGCCCGAGTACGTCGGCGTCAGCGACACGATCACCTGGGCGCCCTCGACCGTGACGTCGCGCAGGATGCCCAGGTCGGCGAGCGTCAGCATCGGCAGCTCAGGATCGGGCACCGACGCGGCGATTCTTCGGGCCAGTTCCGCCGCGGCACCGCCCGTCGCCCTGGCCATCCGTTCGTAGCTCACCAGGATGCTCCCGGCATCGCCCGCGCGACGCTCTGCAGCTCCGCGAGCAGGTAGCCCATGGCCTCGGTGTGCACGCCGTCCCGGCCCGCGCGGCCGGCCACCCTGGCCAGGCCCGGCACCGCCGCCGGCCAGACAAGCCCGGCGGCTGCCAGTACCGCCGCGACGACGCTGTCGAACGAGTCGCGCAGCGCGCCCGGATCTACCGCGACCCCGGCCTCGGCCAGCCGCGTCTCGGTCTGCGTCGCGTCGAAAAGCTCGGGCACCAGCGGCGCCACCGCCGTCAGGCCCGCTTCCATCCGCGCGCGCGAGTAGTCGGTGCCGTCGCCCAGCCGGATCACCCACTGCGCCGCGTAGTCGCGATGATAGGTGACCTCCCGCACGCCCAGTGCTGCGACGGCCGCCAGGACCGGGTCGGCGGCGGCCCTGAGCCGGTCGAGCAGCGCCAGCCGCCACGTGCTGAAGACCAGCAGGCGTGCGACCAGCCCCGCGAAGTCCGCGTCCGTGACCTCGGCGAGCCGGACGCTGCGGAACTCCCGCTCCGCGCGCCCGAACGCGTAGTCGTCCTCGGTCCTGCCGGTCCCGTCGGCGGTGCCCGCGCGCGACAACAGCAGCCGCGCCTGGCCGAGCAGGTCGAGCGCGATGTTGGCGAGTGCCGTCTCCTCCTCCAGCTCCGGCGCCCTGGCCAGCCACTCCTGCAGCCGGTGCGACATGATCAGGGCGTCGTCGCCGAGCATCAGGCAGTACGCGGCCAGGTCGGCGCCGTCCACTCCGTCCGGCACGCTGGTGTCGACGCCGGCCAGCGGATCGGTGAAGCCGGTCCCGTAGGCCCACCGCGGACTGGTGCCGGTCTCCTCGGTGATCGCCTCGTAGGCAGTGTCGAAGTTCATGTCAGCTGTGCCGGCCTCAGATATGCGGGACTTCGTCGGGGATCTGGTAGAACGTCGGGTGCCGGTACACCTTGTCGCCGCTCGGCGCGAAGAACGGGTCCTTCTCGTCCGGGCTCGAGGCGGTGATGTCGGCGGCCCGCACGACCCAGATGCTGACCCCCTCGTTCCTGCGGGTGTACAGGTCACGGGCGTGATGCAGCGCCATCTGCGCGTCGGCGGCGTGCAGCGACCCGACGTGCACGTGGTTGAGGCCGCGCTTGCTGCGCAGGAACACCTCGAACAGCGGCCAGTTCGACCTGGCCGTGTCGGCAGGCACGGTGTCGCTCATGCCGCATCCTCCCTGGCTGCCGCCCGCGCCGCCTGCCTGGCGGCGTGCGCCGCGGCGGCGTCGCGCACCCACTGCCCGCCCTCGTGCGCCGCGCGCCGGCCGGTGATCCGCTGTGCGTTGCACGGGCCGTTCCCGGCAATGACCTGCTTGAATTCGGTCCAGTCCGGCTGGCCGAAGTCGTAGTGGCCGCGCTCGGCGTCCCAGCGCAGGTCCGGGTCGGGCAGCGTCACGCCGAGCACGTCCGCCTGCGGCACCGTCATGTCCACGAACCGCTGCCGCAGCTCGTCGTTGGTGTGCCGCTTGATCCGCCACCGCATCGACTGCCCGGTGTTCGGCGAGTCGGTGTCTGGCGGGCCGAACATCATCAGCGACGGCCACCACCAGCGGTTCGTGGCGTCCTGCACCATCTCGCGCTGATCGGCGGTGCCGCTCATCATCGTCAGCAGCAGCTCGTAGCCCTGCCGCTGGTGGAACGACTCTTCCTTGCAGATGCGGATCATCGCGCGCGCGTACGGCCCGTAGGAGGACCGGCACAGCGGTACCTGGTTGCAGATCGCCGCGCCGTCTACGAGCCAGCCGATCACCCCCACGTCGGCGAAGGTGAGCGTCGGGTAGTTGAAGATCGAGGAGTACTTCTGCGCGCCGGTGATCAGCCTCTCGGTGAGGTCCGCCCGGTCGGCGCCCAGCGTCTCGGCCGCCGAGTAGAGATAGAGCCCGTGCCCGGCCTCGTCCTGGACCTTGGCGAGCAGGATCGCCTTGCGCCGCAGCGACGGCGCGCGCGTCACCCAGTTTCCCTCCGGCTGCATCCCGATGATCTCCGAGTGCGCATGCTGCGCGATCTGCCGGATCATCGTCTTGCGATACGCCTCCGGCATCCAGTCCCGCGGCTCGATCCTGCGATCCCGCGCGACCGTTTCCTCGAAGTATCGCTCCAGCTCAGCGGCGTCCTGGCCAGCGGTCATCGGCGGCTCCTATAATTACCGATCATTCGGTCAGTAATTATAGCGCGGCCGGGTGCGCGGGGACACGGGCGACCGCCATGCCGCGAATGCGACAGGTGTCCCGGCCGGCGGATCGCCGCTTCAGCTTCGCCTTCTCGTGCTGAGGATCAATCCGGTCGACCAGGCGATTTCCACGCTGGTCAGGTCGGGGTGATCGAGCAGCCGGGCTCGTACCTCGGCGGTCTTGCGCTCGTGGTGACTGTCCATGAACTCACCGGGTGTCATGTCGTCGACGAGCAGATGTCCGCCGGGCGTCAGCGCGGCGATCGTCGTGTCGAGTCCTTCCCATTTCCCGCCCTGGGCATCGGCGAAGATCAGGTCGAAGCTGCCGGCCCGGCGGGTGACCTCGATCGCGTCGCCGGTCACGAGCATGACCCAGGATGGCCAGGGATATCGCGAGGCCGCCGCGGCCGTCGCCGCGTCGATCTCGACGCTGACGATTTCGACGTCCTCCCGGCCCCGCAGGCCGTGGGTGAGCCACGCGGTGCCGGCACCCGTTCCGGTGCCAAGCTCCAGTACTCGGCCGTTCGCCGGAACCGCCGCGGCCAGGACGGCGAGCAACCTGCCGGTGCCGGGGTCGCACGACATCGTAAATCCGGCTTGCTCCGCGCGCTCGGCGGCCAGGCGGACTGGCTCTGGCAGCACGGCGCCCGCGCCGGCGGGCCGCATCAGGAGACCGCCGCGATCGCGGCCGCGACGCGGGCTCTCAGCCCGCCCAGGCGCGCGGCTGGCTCGCGTGAGTAGACCAGCCGTACGGGCAGCCGCACGACGGACAGCCGTGAGTGCTCAGCTAGCTCCAAGACGAGCCTGAGCTGGCTGTCAGCTCTGCGGCCACTGCTTTGCCACCATCGTGAGCAGGTCGTACTTCGCGACCGAGGCGCCCGCCTGGTTGGTCACGTCCGTGTCCCACCTGACCTCGCCGTGCGCCGCGTCCTCGCGCGGGATGATCTGCTTGCAGGTCAGCGTCACCGTGAGCTCGTCGCCCGGGTATACCGGGGTCAGGAACCGCAGGTTCTCCAGCCCGTAGTTGGCGAGCACCGGACCGGGGTCGGGGTCCACGAACAGCCCGGCCGCGAACGAGAGCACCAGGTAGCCATGCGCGACGCGGCCGTCGAAGAACGGGTTCGCCCGTGCGGCCTCCTCGTCCATGTGCGCGTAGAACGTGTCCCCGGTGAACTCGGCGAAGTGCTCGATGTCCGCCAGCGTCACGCGCCGCGGCCCCGCGACGACCGTGTCCCCGATCTGCAGGTCGGCGAGCGACTTGCGGAACGGGTGACCGCCGGTGGCACGCGCGGCGCCGGATACCCAGTGGCCGGTGACAGCGGCCAGTACCCGCGGGCTGGCCTGGACGGCAGTGCGCTGCATGTAGTGCAGGACGCCGCGCATCCCGCCCATCTCCTCGCCGCCGCCGGCCCGGCCAGGACCGCCGTGCACGAGCATCGGCAGCGGCGAGCCGTGCCCCGTCGACTCGGGCGCGTCGTCGGCGTCGAGGACCAGCAGCCGGCCGTGCCAGGGCGCGCAGCCGATGACAACCTCGCGGGCGAACTCGGTGTCCCCGGTCACGACCGACCCGGCCAGGCTGCCACTGCCCCGGCCGGCCAGCTCGATAACATGCGCGGTGCTCTCGTAGCCGATCACGGTGGCGACCGGGCCGAACGCCTCCACCTCGTGCGGCGCGGCTCGGTCCGGGTCGTCGGCGAGCAGCAGCAGCGGCGAGAGGAACGCGCCGCGCTCGGCATCCGCGCCGACGACCTCGACCTGCTCTGGGTCGCCGTAGACGAGCTGGGCACCCGACTGCAGGGCCTTGACGCTGCGCCTGACCTCCTCCCGCTGCTCGATGCTGGCCAGCGCGCCCATGCGCACGTCCGGGTCGGCCGGGCTGCCGATGACGACCTCTGCCAGCCGCGCGGCGACCGCGTCGACGACCGCGCCGGTCATCCGCGCGGGCACGAGCGCGCGCCGGATCGCCGTGCACTTCTGCCCGGCCTTGACCGTCATCTCGGTCACGAGCTGGTCGACGTACAGATCGAACTCCGCCGCGCCGGGCCCCGCGTCGGGACCGAGGATCGAGCAGTTCAGTGAGTCGGCCTCGGCGTTGAAGCGGGTCGCGCAGCTCGCCACCGTCGGGTGCGCGCGCAGTTCCCTGGCGGTCGCCGCCGACCCGGTGAACGACACGAGGTCCTGCTCGGCGACGTGATCGAGCAGGTCACCGGCACTGCCGCAGATCAGCTGGACCGAGCCGGCCGGGAGCAGGCCGGAGTCCACCATCAGCTCGACCAGCCGCGCGGTGAGGTAGGCCGTCTGGCTAGCCGGCTTGATCAGGCTCGGCACGCCGGCCAGGAAGGCGGGAGCCAGCTTCTCCAGCGGACCCCAGACCGGGAAGTTGAAGGCGTTGATCTGTATCGCGACGCCGCGCAGCGGCGTCAGGATGTGCTGGCCGAGGAACTGGCCGCCGCGGCCGAGCGCTTCCGGGGTGCCCTCGACGTAGATGGTGTCGTTCGGCAGCTCGCGCCTGGCCCGGCTCGCATAGCTCAGCAGGACGCCGATGCCGCCGTCGACGTCGAACCTGGCGTCGCCCAGCGTGGCACCGGTACGAGCCGACAGCGCGTAGAGCTCCGCACGGTATTCGCGCAGCAGCGAGCCCAGGGATTTCAGCAGCGCCGCGCGCTGGTGAAACGTCAGCTCGCGTAGCGCGGGGCCGCCGACCGACCGGCCGTACTCCAGCGCGCCTGCCATGTCGACGCCGTCGGAGCTGACCGTCGCGACTTCCGCGCCGGTCACCGCGTCGTATACGGGCCGCCCCTCGGTCGCCGGCGCCTGCCAGGATCCTGCCACATAGCTGCGAAGCGCAGTCATCGCTTCTCCCTGCGAGTCCGCTTAACTGACCGTACGTTCGGTCCGAACCGAGCATATCCGCGGCCAGCCCGGCGCGGGCACGGGAGGCGGCAGCTCCGCCGGGGGCACGGGAGGCGGCAGCTCCGCCGGGGGCACGGTCCGGGATTTCTGCGACTGAAGACCGCGATTCGTGGCAGTGAAGGCGAGACCCGCCACGACAATGGGCGAGGACCGAGTTCGCCCTCTTACGGGAGATTGACCATGACTGTCCAGGAGACACTCCACACCCTGCAGCGGCTGGTCACCAGGGCCACGTCGCCGCGATACGGCTACGACTCGGTGTCGGCGCGCGAGATCTACGACCACGGTGTGCGGAACCCGGCGTTCGTCTGCGGCTACGCGTCGGGCACGTACGCCTGGACCCAGGCCGATTACAACCTCTTCCCGAAGTCGGCGCACATCTCCATCGCCACCGAGGCGAGCGTCGACGCCGGCGATGTCCTCGACGTCGAG
>Ga0335077_10001387_pt1 | contig 28680 bp, 19 predicted proteins | sample Lox_Sample_31_FD_207151 | JGI IMG/M metagenome (GOLD analysis project Ga0335077, IMG submission 207151) | Soil microbial communities from Loxahatchee National Wildlife Refuge, Florida, United States - Lox_Sample_3.1 | ecosystem: Environmental > Terrestrial > Soil > Wetlands | place: USA... | reverse complement strand
AAGAACAGCAACGTCGATTCCTTCCCCCGCCGATTCGGGTTTGCACCTGGCGGCCCAATCAAGTTCATCACTGCTTGCGCTACCGCGCGTTTGCACGGTGCCTTCTGCGCGGCATTCCTTGCGGTGCCGGCGGCGGCGCGGGGCGCCGTGAGAAGGCTGCGCCGCCACGTACGAAAGTGCGGCGGCACCAAGGCGGCGGACCGCACCTCTGCAGATCGCACCTCGGCAGCGGACTCCGGGGCGGCGCGCCGCAGAATAACCTCCGGCCGCAGGCATGGTCGTCATGCGGCCCCAGGCCGTCAAGCCAATACCGGCCGCCACGCGGCGGTCGGCAGGCGCGGCGCCATCAGCCCCCACGCAGACGCCGACGATCCTGCCGCAGGCTCAGCCCTCAGGGCGGTGCCGGCGCAAGCGGCGCCCCTGCAGGTGCCCCCACTAGCGGCGCTCCCACTGGCCCTGGGGCGGCCTGCGGCGGCGCGACAGGGAATGCGGGGGGAGTCGGCGATGCCCGTCGTCAAGCAATGGGCGACGGCGCCAATGGCGGCACTGCCACTGGTGCTGGCTCGGGCTGCGGCGGGATGGCCGCAAACGCCTGAAGACATCGCGGCGTCCGCCGCCCAACCAGGTGCCGGGCCACCGCCCATGGCGCCCCCGGCCACGACGCCACCAGTCACAGCGCCGCAGCACACAGCGCCTTACGGGCCTGCGGCAGACCTGGTCCGTGGAGTTGATCATGTTTGACGAGGCCATCGCAATCGCCGGGATCGCCTGCAGGTGCCCCGATGTGCCAGACCTCCAGTGGTTGTGGGATCTGGTGATGGCCGGTCGGCGAGCGTTCCGCCGAATCCCCCCGACGCGGCTCTACGGCGACTGCCACAACGGCGAATTGGTCGGGGGCATCGCGGCCGGCCTCAACCCATCGGGCCTGATCAGTTTCGCCCATGCCAACGGTCTCGGCCAAGACGACAGGCGTGGCTACAACGCCCCCGCGGCTGGGTTCCCGCTCGGTGAGGATGGCGGCATCGTCGCGCTGATGCGCACGGGGAACGCCCACGCCGCGCGCATACCTGGCTACGCCGACCTCGCAGGGTTTGCCGCGCTCGCCGCGCTGTGCGCGAATGCGCCGCAGGCTGCGGCCCTCGACTCCACCAGGGCGGGTATCGGCCAGATCATGGCAGCCGTGGGATTGGCCAGGCAGCTCAGGGCGGTGCTCGCAATGGCGCCGGGCATGCTGCCACCCACCACCGGATCGCAGCAGCACCCCGCGTCGCTTCGTGCCACGTCAACGGTTCGGGCGCGGCGCCGCCCCAAGCCGTGGCCCGGGCCGCCGAGGGTCGCGGATGTCGCGGCGATGGGGTTCGGCGGGGCGAACGCGCACGTGGTGCTCTCCCGGGTCGGCGGGCTGCGCGGCCGGCCGGCTCGCGCGGTACCGGCGAAGGCGGTCGCTGCGATGGGAGCAGAACTGGCGGACAGCGATGGCAACGGCGCGGCGGCGTCGGGTAGGGCCGTCAGTTCGGGTAGTACCGTCAGTGGGGGCATACAGGGATCACCCTGCGCCGAGGTCTACGCCTTCAGCGGCGACGATCCCACCGTGCTCGCCGCCACCTTCAGCCAGATCGCCGCGATCGCCGCGAGACTCTCCGATGGCGAGCGGGGCGACCTCGCCTGCCTGCAGGCGAGCAACGTCGCGACGGCCGGCAGGTTGCGGGTAGCTTTTGCCGCGGCAACTGCCGCCGAACTCGCGCGCCGCGCAGGATCGGCGGCCAAGCTCGTGACAACGCTGAGCCCGGGCCTGCTGCAGCACGAGGACGGCGTCTTCGCCGGCGACAGCGTGCGCGGCCGGATCGTGCTGCTGTTCACCGGCCAGGACCCGGCGGCCATGTTGGTAGGTTCGGCCGCGGGTCGCACGCGGGCTGGTGACGGTGGCGAACCGGCGTTGGCGACGCCCCCGCACGCGACGGCGACGCGGCAGGCCGCGGTCTGCCAGGGTGCGCCGCTCGCCTTGCGATGGCTCGACCAGATCGGCGTGACCGCGACCGCCGCTGTCGGGCACGATCTGGGCGAGATCGCCGCGCTCGTATGGGCGGGTTGCCTCGCCGAGGCGGATGCGGCGAGGCTGGTCGCGGAGCGAGCGCGGGCGGTAAGCGGAAACGCGATATCAGGAACCGCCATGCTAGGCCTCGCCGCCGACGTGGGGACCGCCCGGGCCCTTTCAGCGGACACCGATCTCGTCATGGCCTCGTACGACGGACCTCAAGCGCAGGTTCTCGCTGGCGCCGTGGCCGCGATACACATCGTCGCCGAACGCGCCGTGCGCGAAGGAATCACCGCGACGCTGCTGCCCCCGTCCCGCCCGTTTCACCATGCGACCATAGCCCGCTGCGCAGCGGCGCTGCGGCCGGTGCTCGAATCGATCACGATCGGCCCGCCCCGGCGACGTCTCATCTCGACCATCGCCGGCCGCGAACTGCGCCCGCGCGACGATATCGCCGCGCTCCTTTCCGAGCAGCTCAGCGGACCGGTGCGATTCCATGAGGCCGTCCGTGCGGCCGCGCCATGCGCCGACCTGTTCTGCGAGACCGGACCAGGCCGGATGCTCGCGGGCTTCGCCGCGCAGTGCTGCCGCGTGCCGGCGGTCAGCATCGAGGCTCCTGGCGGAGGGACCGGCCTGAGCGACGCGGCCACTGCGGACGCCGCAGCGGCATTGTTCGCGTCAGGGGCGGCGGGCAGCCTGGAGGCCCTGTTCAACGGTCACGTGGCACGGCCGGTCAGCATCTGGCGCGAACGCCTCTTCATCAGCACGCCGCCACGGAAGGACGGCACGGCACCGCCGCCACCCTCCGTATTGTCCGCCGAGTCGTCCGCCGCATCGTCCGCCTCCCAATCCGCGTCCGCCGCGGACCCGGTGCGCCCCATAAAGCACGCGACCGGCGGACCGTACCCCCCGCCGGCGCGTGGCCCATGGCGGATACGTGTCATTGGGCGGCAGCCGTTCGGAAAAATCATCCGCGAGGCGTCCGCCGACGATCCCTCAACTGGCGGATCAGGAAGACTGGCCGCTTCCTGCCGCTTCCTCGAGAAGGTCCGCGTGCACGATCCGGGCGTCGAGCTTGTCACTGACGCGACGCTCGGCCCAGAAACCGACCCGTATCTGGCCGACTACCGTTTCGAAGGCCGGGCCGTGTTGCCCGTTGTGCTCGGGCTCGAGGCGATGGCGCAAGCGGCGGCCGTACTCGCGGGCCAGCCGCTGAGGCAGACCACCGACGTGCGACTAACCAGCCAGGTGGCCCTCGCTGAGGACGGAACGGCACAGATCAGGATCAGCGCCTTGCGCCTTGGCGATGTGGTGGAGACCGTGCTGCGCAGCGCGGTGGACGAGTACCAAACTGACCACATCCGCGCTTTCTTTCCCGTGGCCTGCGCGACGCCGGCGAGCGCTTCCCCAGGGGCGGTCCCGGCCGGCGTGGCTGACGGCGGGTTGCTTGACGAGCTTTCGACAGGAATCGTCGACGGCGCGGAACTATATGGTCCGCTATGCGGCCACACCGGACGCTTCCGCCGGGTCGCGTTCCTGCCCAGCCTGACCCCGCGCAGTTGCCGCGCGCTCGTGCGCGGAGCAGACCACCTGCCCTGGTTTGGCCCGTGCGTTGCCGACGGGCCACTGCTGCTCGGCAGCCCGGCAGTAAACGATGCCGCCATTCACGTGCTGCAAGCATGTGTGCCGCATCGTCGGCTGGTCCCTGCCGGGTGCGAGAGCGTCACGGCGAGCGGGCACGCCGTCACCGGTGCGGTGGAGGTCCGCGCGTGTGAACGCCGCGCCAGCAAGGGCGAGTACGTGTGGGATGTGGACGCCGTGGACAGCGACGGCAGAACCGTGGTGGCGTGGGCGGGGCTGCGGCTAACCGACGCGGGACCGCGCCCGCGCACCCAGCCGTGGTCACCTGCGCTGCTCGCCGCATACCTGGAGCGATGCGCCGCCGCGCTCCACCTCGGCCCCGGGCTGCGGGTCACCGTGCGTGCGGGGCATCCGCGGGCGCCTTCTGGCGGCTGGGCGAGCGATGGGGGCCGCGGCGGCAACGCCGCTTCCCTTGCCAGCACGTTGCTCTACGAGAGACCTGAACGGGCGCGCCGCGCGCGCCGCAGCCACCTCGACGGGCTCACCCTCGCGGTCGATGCCTCCGCGGCCGCCGCCTGTGACTGGCAGCCGGCCGGCCTGCGCCATGACCCGCCGCTCCCCCGATCACCCGACTGCGCCGCGCTGCACAACGAGTTGCGGGAGCGCTGCGGCGAGCCGTCCGCCACGGTGGCCGCCAGGATCTGGACCGTAGTCGAGTGCATGTCCAAGGCCGGCCTGCCAGCGGGCTTGCCACTCGCGCTCGACGCGGTGCACGACGACGGCTGGGCGGTGCTACGAGCCGGGGACGCCGTACTCGCAAGCACGGTCGTCGCCGTCAGCGGCGTAACCGGCCCGCTAGCAGTCGCGCTCATGACGGTTGCCGGGCACCAGGACGACGCGGAGTGCGCACGCGGGCCAAGCCACGGAGGGTGCGGAGGCAAACAGTCACCGACCACCTGAATATCGCTGCGCGCTCGGCACGCCACGACCTGCCCTCTGCGCGACATGCGACCGCTGGCGTCGAGGACTGGGCGACCGTCTTGCTCGCTGGCCAGGCAGATGAATCCGATTGCTCATCGAGCTGAGTGAGGTGCGCATGCTAAGCCCGTTCGCCACCAATGACAGCCTTTTCAGGTTAATTCACGCGGCGCAAAGAGCACCGTCAGTGCACAACACGCAGCCCTGGTCGTTCCATATTGTCGGCGACGACCGGATCGATCTGCGCGCCAATCGGGCACGTCAGCTGCGGATCGCTGACCCGCGCGGCCGCGAGATGATCATCAGCTGCGGGGCCGCGCTGTTCAATCTCCGGATGGCCCTGCGGGTGGCCGGTCACGACCCCGTGGTGTGGCTGGTCCCCGATCAGGAGAACGATCCAGACCTGCTCGCGTCGGTCGAAATCGTGACGAACATGGCGCGGCCACCGACCAGCAGCGAACAGCGGCTATACGAAGCGATCGCACAGCGGCACACCAACCGTGCGCCGTTCAGCGCCCGCCTGGTCCCGATGTCCCTGGTGACCGAGCTTGAGCACGCCGCCTGGCGTGAGCGAGCCAACGTGTGGCTGCTGCACAGGCACGAAGTGAGGCAGATACTGCACGCCGCCAGGCAGGCCAGCAAGGCGCTGGGCGCCGACGCAGCGTACGTGCGCGAGCTGCAGCAGTGGATCGGCGACGGCGACGGCGACAGCGACAGCGACAGCCACAGCGACAGCGACAGCGACAGCCACGGCGACAGCCACAGCGACAGCGACAGCGACAGCGACAGCCACGGCGTGCCCGCCGCTGCCGTTCCGCAACCCAGGAGAGCCCCTGCCGGTGATCTCGGGCTTGGGTTGGCTGGCAAACGACGACGTGACCGCTTCGGTTCCCATCCGCGGCTGATGGTCCTTTCAACCGAGACCGATACGCCCTCGGACTGGCTTCGCGCTGGCCAGGCGCTTGAACGGGTTCTGCTGACGGCGACGCGTTACGGCGTGGCGGCATCTTTCCTCACCCAGCCGTTCGAGCTGCAGGATCGATACGCGACGCCCAATCACCGCCTCGTCACGTGGCTCAAGCATCCCCAGATGGTGTTGCGGCTTGGCTATGGGCCACCGGTGGCAGGCACCCCGCGGGAGGACCGCCCTGATGTGGTCGACTGCCGGGTCCAGCCCCCGCTGCCGGTTCGGCCGCGGCACGCCGGCGGCGAGCCGGACCCTGCGTCCTGATCGCGGCCGGGCACCGGCCGGCCGGGCCGGCCGGCCGGTGCCCGGCTGGCCGTGCGCTGGCTCGTCGGCACGCCAGCCCGCTGGCCGGACTTCCGCAGATGACCGGGCTGGCACGCGAGCCCAGCCGCGCGGCACGCCAGGCCGTGCTCCAGGCTGATGGTGCTTTCTACCGAGACGGACACGTCCCTGGACTGGCTACGTGCGGGCCTGGCCCTGGAGCGGGTCCTGCTCATGGCGACCCGCCGCGGTGTGGCGGCGTCCTTCCTCACTCAGCCGTTCGAGCCGCAGGACCGAAATGCCACGCCCATTTACCGCCCGCCGTCGTGGCTCAAGCACCCCCAGGTGGTCTCGCGGCTTGGCTACGGGCCGTCTGTGGCAGGCACACCGCAGGAGGCCTTCGCCGACCTGGCCGACTACCGGATCCAGCCACCACCACCGGTCCGGCCCCAGCATGCAGAAGGCGAGCCCGCGCCCTGCGTCCGTATAGGACATCCGATGTCGGGCATCCGACGGAGCCGCTCGCCAGCCGGCTGCCGGACGCGGCTAGAGTCAATGACCGTGGCTGATCGCACGCGGGCCGACGGGCGCGATGACCGGCGGTAACTACCTCTCACCAGCAGACTGGTTCGCCACGCTGCCGAGCGTGATCATGGCGGCGGGCGCGCTCATCACCAATCCGGGCGGCCAGGTCCTGCTTGTCAAGCCCAACTACCGCGATCACTGGACAGTGCCGGGCGGCATCTGCGAACAGGGCGAGCCGCCGCACGAGGGATGCGCAAGAGAACTGCTCGAGGAACTCGGCCTCGTGATCCCGGTCGGCAGGCTACTCGTGGTCAACTGGTCCGCTCCCGAAGGCGAGCGACCTAAGTCGATCATGCATTTCATTTTCGACGGCGCTACGATGCGCGACGGCAGCGAGATCCGCCTGCAGCAAGAGGAACTCGACGATTTCAGGTTCGTCGAGCCGGCTGACGTTACGTCTTTCCTGCCATCGTACGGCGCGCCGCGGGTCATCGCCGCGCTGCGCGCCCGGGCCGAGGGCGCAGCGATCTATCTGCCCTCAGGCGAGCCCTATCCAGCACTGCTGCCATGATCGCAGTCACCAGCCTGCCGGTCAGGCGATGCTGAGGGCCTGCACCTACGGGAGTTCGAGTTGCGCGAAGTCGCACGCGCCGGCGACGGATGCCTGCCGCCATCTGGGGGGAACTGCCCGGCACCGGCGACGCGGGCCGCGCCGAGACAGCCGTTGTCGCCCCGAAAGGGTCGCCCGCAAGGCCACGGCGTCCGCGATTATGATCAAGCTCCTGCCGGGCACGAGCCGCCCGGGATCGCGTCAAGTGAGCCCCCCGCTCAACGCCAGTGCGCTGCCTGCCGCTTTCCGTATGCCTTGTAACGTTCGCGTTAAAATAGCTTACTCCACCGACTCATACCTCTTCTCACGGCGCTTCACTTTGCCTATGTAACGATCACGTCAAGCTTTACAGCCTCTTGGTTATGGGTAAACATCCAGCACGTGATTCTCGGTTTCATGCGCACGTGGAGGCAAAATGGCGAATTGGCGACAGACGAACGGGATCGTTTCGAGGAGCTTAGGAGCGAACTACTCCGCCTCCGGGGCAGCGCGTCTGCGGAAGACGGACCGACTGCGACCGGTCACACCCGATCGATGTGGCACTTCCCCGATGGCGCCGGCATCACGCTTGCGAGCTCTCATGTCCCACGCGGCGAGGGCCGGCCCCCGTATGCCGAGCCTAGGCACCTGAATTACGTCCACGCCCAGCCAGCGGCATCCGCACCAGCGTCAGCCGCTACCCGCGCACCCGCAGCAGCGGTGGCATCGGCCGCGGTCCCGGCTCCGTCCGTCCCCGCCGCCAGCGCCATGTTGGGCGCCAGCCTGCCCAGCGCCTGCGCGGGGTCGCTCCCCCACCCCGTCCCGATCAGGCTCTCGGCCAGATCCTGCGGATGCTCGAGGTCGTGGACCAGTCCCGCCACGGTGCCCGACACTCCCGCCACATACTGCGGCAGATGGGTCACCTTGTACGGGTCGGCCGGATCCAGGGAGCGTCCGAACTTCACCAGATCCCCGGCCCCCTTCACCACCCCGCCGGTGAAATCCAGCCCCGCAAGCCGCCCCGCCGAGCCAAGATCTTCGGCGTCAGCCAGCATCCGCTGGGCAACCGACGGCTCCGCTGGCGCCAGGTTCGACGCAGCGCGGATCTTGGCTTGAGCTTCACCCGCCGCCTCGTCCCGCTGTCGGCGCGCCCGCGCCAGCATCGCGCGGGCGTCCTGCCGCGACGACTCACCCGGATCGGTGAACGGCGCCGGCTGTACCGGCCGGATACCAGGATCCCGGCCCGCGGCCAGCCCGCCGTCATAAGCCTCAGCGGCCTGGTTGTGCTGGCTCACTTGCCCGGCATAGTCGCCTGCGCTGCCGCCGTCGCCCGGTTCCCCTCCGCATACAGTTCGACCGCCCGCGCCGCCCGGCCCTGCGCCCACGACCGCCTGCGCCGCGCCGTGCAGCCAAACCGCGTCCAGGCCGTCACCCAGCAGCTGAGCGCCGTTGTGCGCAACGGCGCCAGCCGCATGCTCCGCAGCTCCCAGCAGCCGGTCCGCGCCGCCCCCGACCGTGTTGATGGCCTTGTCGATGACACTGTCAAACCAGCCCACCGGCTCACCCGCCGCCCTCCTGGCCTCACGCAGCCGACGTCCGAGCGGTAGATTGTAGCGAACATGGCACCTACAGCAACGATTTGCCGCAATCCGGGCGCCAGGATAGGGCCGGGACGGTCCGGCAGGATATAACCGAATACGATTCTGAACGGCTGCGCGGCGTACGCGGCGTACGCGGCGTCCCCTTTCAGGAAGGCGGTGGAGTGCATGGGCCCGCCCACTCTTAACCTCGCTGACATCGACCTGTCCGATTACGCCTTCTGGGGGCGGCCACCAGCCGAGCGGGAGGCGGGCTTCGCCCTCCTGCGGGCGCAACCGCAGCCGGTGTTCTTCGCCGAGCCCGAGGCGCCGGCCGCGTTCGGGCCGCGCGGCGCAGGTTATTACGCGCTCGTGAAGCACGCTGACGTGATCGGCGCCAGCAGGAACCATGATGTGTTCTGCTCCAGTGCCGGGGCGACCAACATCATCGATATGCCTGTCGAGTTCGCCGAGTACTTCGGCTCGATGATCAACATGGACGACCCGCGGCACTCACGGCTGCGCCGGATCGTGTCCCGCGCCTTCACCCCACGGATGATCAAGAAGTTCGAGGACGACGTGCACCGGACCGCCGGTGTCATCGTGGCCGACCTGCTCGATCGCGGGCCCTGCGACTTTGTCACCGCAGTGGCCGCCCGGCTTCCCCTTAAAATCATCTGCGAGATGATGGGTGTCCCCGGTGATCACTACGAGATGGTGCTCGAGAACACGAACATCATCCTCTCCGGCGCCGACCCCGAGTTCATCGGCGACAACTTCGACGACGCGGCCATCAAGATCCTCACCGCGGGCCAGGAGCTCGGCCAGCTGGTTCGGGACCTAGCCGCCGAGCGCACCGAGCACCCCGCGGACGACCTGGTTTCCGCGCTCGTCAACGCCAATATAGACGGCGAGGCCCTCACGTTCGCCGAGCTGGGGTCTTTCTTCATCCTGCTTGTGGTGGCCGGAAACGAGACGACGCGGAACGCGATCTCCCACGCGCTTACCCTGTTCACCGATTTTCCTGCGCAGCGCGAATTGCTTCTCGACGACTTCGAGGCCAGGATCGGCGGGGCGGTCGAGGAGATCGTCCGTTTCGCCTCGCCGGTCATCTTCATGCGCCGGACACTCACCAGGGACCACGAACTCGGCGGCCACCGGTACCGCGAGGGCGACAAGGTCGTGCTGTTCTACTGGGCCGCTAACCGCGACGAGACCGTCTTCCCGAACCCCGGGCGGTTCGACATCCTCAGGAACCCGAACCCGCACGTCGGGTTCGGTGGGCCAGGGCCGCATTTCTGCCTCGGCTCACACCTCGCGCGGCGCGAGATCACCGTCATGCTGCGCGAACTCCTGCGCCGGGTGCCTGACATCCGGGCCACAGGCGAGCCGGACCGGCTGCTGTCCAGCTTCATCAACGGCATCAAGCACCTGCCGTGCGACTTCACGCCGTGAACGGCGATGTGGCCATCTGGCGGAGTACATAATCCGGCGGAGTACATAATCCGGCGGAGTACATAATCCGGCGGAGTACATAACAGGCGGATGGACCGGCGGACCGGATCAGAGTCGTGGCCTGTCACCGGGAGACCAGGCCGGGCTCGCGCTGCGGGGCAGCCTCTGGCGCTGGTCCTGGCTTGCGCCGGAGTTCAGCCGCTGCCGCGGCGGCGGGCTCCCAGCCGGGCCGCAGCGGCATACCCGCATTTCCGTCGCCATGCAGCCGCGCGCACAGCACCTGGTGCAACTGGATCTGGTTGCGCTCGAAGCCGAGCCGAGACCCGGCCATGTAGAGGCGCCACACCCTGGCGGTGCCCTCGCCCACCTCGGCGACCGCTTCCGCCCAGTGCGCGTCGAGGTTCGCGCACCAGCCGACCAGGGTCATCGCGTAGTGCTCGCGCAGGTTCTCTTCGTGGCGCACCTCAAAACCAGTGTCATGCATGACAGAGATGAGGTGCCCGGGACCTTCGAGCTCACCGTCAGGGAACACATACCTGTTGATGAACCCGCTCTCGCGGATCGCGGGCTCCGTGTTGTCCGGCCTGGTGATGCAGTGATTGAGCAGCCGGCCGCCCGGCTTGAGCTTCCCGTAGAGAAAGGAAAAGTAGCCGGGCAGGTTCGCCTTGCCGATGTGCTCGGTCAGCCCGATCGAGCTGATCGCATCGAAACCGGTCTCCCTCACGTCACGGTAATCGAGATGGCGCACCTGGGCGAGGTCGCCGAGACCCGCTGCCTCGATCGAGCGCTGCGCCCATTCGGCCTGCTGGCGTGACAGCGTCACGCCGAGCGAGCGGGCCCCGTACTCGCGCGCAGCGTGCATGACCATGCCGCCCCAGCCGCAGCCCACGTCGAGCAGCCGCATACCCTGGCGCAACCCCAGTTTCCGCGCGACCAGGTCGAACTTGTACGCCTGCGCCTCCTCGAGCGTTGCGTCCGCTGTCGGGTAGCAGGCGCAGGTGTAGGCCATTGACGGGCCGAGCACCCACTCGTAGAAGCGGTTCGAGACGTCGTAGTGATGCGAAATCGCGCTGGCGTCACGTTGCTTGGAGTGCCGACGCCCGCCGAACCAGCGGCGGCCCTTGCGCACCTCCTGCGGTGGCGGCGGCACCCGCGGGAAGAGGACCTTGACACCGCCTAGCTCGCGCAGCAAGCGCAGCCGCTGCGGCCAGTCCGTGTCGGTCAACTGAGCCTTGGACATGCGGACGAGGGCGGTATACATGTCGCCCTCGAGGTCGATGTGCCCGGACACGTACGCGCGGGCCAGACCCAGGGATCCCGGTGCCTGCGCCAGGTAGGAGATGGCGACCGGAGAACGGACCGTCACCTTGATATCGGCACCGGGCTTGCCCGCGGCGCGTCCGTCGTATGCTTGGAACTCGACCGGTGCACCCGGACCCGCCACCCGTTCGAAGACCTCAGCCAGTGCCATGTTTGCGATCCTCCCCACAAGCGCTATCCGCGCTGTTCCTGCCGTCCGCTGTCCTGCTCCTGCCGTCCGCTGCCCTGCTACCGCTGTCCGCTGCTAGCGGTATCCGCCGCTAGCGCCCGCGCACGCACTTGTCATATAGGCCGAGCAACCGTCCATCCGGATCGTAGGCGCGCTTCAGTTCCTGGTACGCCTGCCCGTTGTACTGCCGCCAGAACTCGTCTTCTGTGTAGAAGGCGGTCGAGTACAGTCCCTTGCGGCCACCGAGTGCCGTGACCTCGTCCTCTACAAGCCGGTTGTGGTAACCATCGGATTGGCCGGGCCCGAGCGGTACAGTTCCCCAGAATCCGAAGTTGACGTACACATGGCCCGGCTCGAGCGGGTAAAGCGGCCAACTCTCGCCACTGCGCAGCCGCAGGGGGCACATCCACACCGGGCTCATGCCGATGTCTCGGAAGAAGAAGTCCAGGAAGCCTGCACCGCCCTCGACCGGTATCTCGACGTCCTGAATAACATCCTCTCGCGGGCTGACCTGACGTGATCTGTTCATCTGCTCGGTGAGCCCGTACCTGCGGTCGAAGGCGACAAGCCGCCGGTACACGTCGGAGCGCCGATACCTGCGTGGCCACATCCGGCGGATGGCCGGATTCTGGACGCCGAAGGCGCGCGAGCACCAGAACCAGTCGGTGTCCCACCGCCACAGGTAGTCACGGATGGTGACGAAGTCCTCACGGTACTGCTGCACGGACCTGTAGTAGATACGCTGCCCGGTGTAGTCGCTCAGCCACGGCGCGACATCACTGAACGTGCCGAGGGTGAGATATGCCTCATCGGGACCGAACGCGATCCCGTCGACGAAATCGACCGGCGCGCCGTCGATGGTCCCGTTCGCGGCGATCTTCGCCACCGCGAGCATGCAGTCATTCAGGCTCCCGAACGGCCGGTGGCGGAGGTGGACAAACGGTTTGACGGGCTCAAGCTCGATGGTCAGCGACAGCGCGTAGCCAAGGGTGCCGTAGGAGTTGGGAAACCCGCGGAAGAGCCGGGCGTGCTCGCCTTCTGGTGCGGCAGACACGACGCGGCCATCGCCTGTCAGGATCTCCATCTCGATGACGGACTCGTGGGGAAGGCCGTTACGAAGAGACGTGGACTCGACACCCAGTCCGGTGACCGCGCCGCCGAGGGTGATCGTCTTGAGCTGAGGTACGACGAGCGGCATCATGCCGTAACGCAAGGTAGCGTCGGCCAGGTGCTCGTACGTCGTCATCCCGCCGACGACCGCCGTACGCGCCACCGGATCCACGTGCAGCACATGATCGAAGGCGGAGACGTCGAGGCCGCGGTGGGCGGGTGCGGGGTCACGGAACCTGAAAAGGTTCGACGTCGGCTTGGCGAGGCGCACAGGTTCCCCCGCTGGGAGTTCCGCATAGGCCTGGCGCAGCGCCGCCACGGCAGCGCGATACCGGCCCGTGACTTCGGCCGGCCCGGTAACTGCGGCCGGCCCGGTAACTGCGGCCGGCCCGGTAACTGCGGCCGGCCCGGTAACTGCGGCCGGCCCGGTAACTTCGGCCGGCCCGGTAACTTCGGCAGCGCGTACCGCGCCGCTGCCGGCACTACCCGGCTGCGCGCCGCTGCCGCGGCGCTCCGTCCCGGTAACGGTGCCGCCCGCCGTGTCTCCTCCCGCCGTGTCTCCTCCCGCCGTGTCTCCTCCCGCCGTGTCTCCTCCCGCGGTGTCTCCTCCCGCGGTGTCCCCGGCCGCGGTGTCCCCGGCCGACGTGTCCCTGCCCGACGTGTCCCCGCATGCAGTGCCGTCATCGCCCTCCGCGGCACCGCCGGACGTACCACCGGTCGGCGAGGGGCCTGCGGTCGGCGTTCCTGTGACGCCTGTCACGAGCCTCTCCCTTCTGCTGGGCCGTCTCCTGCGGCAGGGTTGACGCAGGAGGTTCCAATGGGAAAGCAGTATGCCGAACTGGACGAACGGCTCATTGAGTTTATCGCGGACCAGCCCGTTTACTTCGTGGCAACCGCACCGTGCCCGTCCCCCTCGGGTGACGGCGGCCACGTCAGCGTGTCGCCCAAGGAGTACCGCGGCACCTTCGCCGTCTTCGGTCCGAACACGGTCGGGTACCTTGACCTGACCGGCAGCGGCGCGGAGACTATCGCCCAAATCCGGCAGAACGGGCGCATCACGATCATGTTATGCTCGTTCCGCGAGAAGCCCAAGATTCTCCGCTTATACGGGACCGGCCGGGTCGTGCTGCCCGCCGAGGCGGAGTTCGGGGGACTGCTCGGGCACTTCTCCTGGCCCGCCAGCGAGAACGGTGACCGCGGCGACCGCCGCGCGATCATCGTCGTGGAGCTCGACCGGATCTCCGATTCGTGCGGCTACGCCGTGCCGGTGATGGACCTGCGCGAGGAACGTGACCTGCTCAACCGCTGGTCGGACAAGAAGACGGCGGACGGCCTCGTGCGCTACCGTGCCGAGCGCAACGCGCTCAGTATCGACGGCCTGCCGGCGATCACGCCAGGCGGCACTGCCGACGATGCCGGTGACGTGATCGCCACGCCGCCATGATCCGTTCTCGCGTTAACTTGCCTGCGCTATCCGCCGGATATCTAACCCGAGAAGGGATCATCAGGAATGTCCCTGCACGCATAGCTAGCTGAGGCCTACCACCTCTCCCGCTTCGTCAATGTCGATGGTCTCGGCCGCAGGCGCGGAGGACAGCCCGGGCATCGTGCGCATGTCGCCGCTCATCGCATAGATGAAACCCGCTCCTGCGGAGGTCCTGGCCTCACGCACCCGCATACGCCAGCCGGTGGGCGCACCCTTCAGGCTTGGATCCGACGACAGGGACAGATGGGTCTTGGCAATGCACACCGGCAGGTTCCCGAACCCGTCGCGCTCGTACATGTCGAGCTGGCGGCTGGCCGCCCGCGCGAAGTCGACTCCTGCCGCGCCGTAGATCTGCGTCGCGATCGTCTCGATCTTCTCGCGGAGCGGCATCTCGTTTGGGTAGAGCAGCTCGAACCTGCCCGGCTGCTCGGCTGTCTCCGCCACCTCATGGGCGAGTTCCACGGCGCCTTTGCCACCATCGGCGACGTGGGTCGTGACGGCGCAGCGCACGCCCATCGACTCGGCGATCTCCCTGATGGCCGCACGCTCGGAAGCGAAGTCCTCAGGGAAGGCGTTGATCGCCACCACCGGGGTGACGCCGTGGCGCGTGATGTTCTCGATCTGCTTGCGCAGGTTGGCGCCGCCGATCTCGACCTCCTCGGGGTTTTCCACGAGGAGCGCGGGAGGCAGCGGCCGACCGGCCACAATCCGGTACCTGCCCGAGTGCGCCTTCAGGCCGCGAACCGTGCAGACAACGACAGCCGCGTCGGGGATGAGACCGGATGCCCGGCACTTGATGTTGAAAAAGCGTTCGGCTCCCATGTCGGCGCCGAAGCCTGCTTCCGTAATAAGAAAGTCCCCACCGTGGATCGCGATGAGATCGGCGACCACTGACGAGTTCCCGTGTGCGATGTTGCCGAACGGGCCGGTATGGACAAGGACCGGTGTGCCTTCGAGCGTCTGGACAAGGTTCGGCTTGATCGCCTCGCGCGCGATCACCGTCATCGCCCCGGCGGCCTTCAACTGCTCGGCGGTGACCGGCTCGCCGGCCGACGTGAAGCCCACCACGACCCGGCCGAGCCGTGCCCGCAGATCGTGCAGCGAGGTGGAAAGCGCGAGTATCGCCATCACCTCTGACGCTGCGGTGATGTCGAATCCGCTCTGGCGCGGGACACCGTCCTGACGCGACCCGAGGCCGACGACGATGTTGCGCAAAGCCCTGTCGTTCACGTCGAGCACACGCCGCCAGGTGATGTTGTGTAGGTCGAGCCCGAGCTTGTTGCCACGATGCAGGTGGTTGTCGACCATAGCGGCGAGCAGGTTATGCGCGGCGGTAACGGCGTGCATGTCGCCGGTCAGATGAAGGTTGACCGTTTCGAACGGGACCGCCTGGCTGTAGCCACCCCCGGCGGCACCGCCCTTGATGCCGAAAGTCGGGCCCATAGACGCCTGACGGATGGCAACGACACCTTGCTTGCTGATATGGCGCATCGCCTGGCCGAGGCCGAGTGCCGTGGTTGTCTTGCCCTCGCCGAACGGCGTGGGCGTGATAGCCGATACGACCACGTAGCGGGCCCGTGGGCGGTCCGAAAGCTGGTCAATGGCGTCGAGCTTTATCTTGGCGACGTGCTCGCCGTACGGCTCAAGCAAGTGATGCGGAATCCCCATATCTGCGGCGACATCCGCGACCGGCCTAAGCTTTGCGAGGCGGGCGATTTCGAGTGCAGCAAGCATCGCCAAATCAGCTCCCTTAACGCCTTGTAGGCGGGTCAGCACTCACCGGCATCCTCAGCACGCCCAGAGGGTTAGCCCATTTGTCAAGATCGTCTGGCGACACATGCCGGGCCAGAGCCGAAAGTCCCACATCAGGTCACGTCCGCCCCACAGGCCCAGCGTGCCGCGCAAGAGGTCAGGCCCGGCGGGGGGACCCGCCGTTGGGTGTGTGATCGGCCCGCCCGCTACCCAGGAACCCGGCGTTGGGCGTGTGATCGGCCCGCCCGCTACCCAGGAACCCGGCGTTGGGCGTGTGATCGGCCCGCCCGCTACCCAGGAACCCGCCGTTGGGCGTGTGATCGGCCCGCCCGCTACCCGGCGGCCGCCCTTGGCTGGTGATCGGCCCGCCGATTACGCAGGACCCGGCCTACCCAGAACGCTGCAATACCGTACTCGCTTGAGTGCATAACCCGACCAACCGTGCCTGGATCTAAGTTGATAGCTCCTGCAAGGCCCCCAACGAGCCGCCGGACTGGCATTGTCATAAGAGTGCCTACTACCTTCCCGGCGGTGTGTGATTCACTGTGCCCGTCCCGCCGAGCCCGATGACGACGACAGGACACGCGTTTTCCATGGCCAGCACGCCGGTTCAGTCGAACCTGAAGCTGGGGGCGTACCCAACCGCGGCCTCGTGCGCTCGGCTGCACGCGAAGTCAATGGCGTGGGAGTGGGGGTTGATGGAACTGGCGGCCACCGTCGAACTTGTCGTCTCCGAACTGACGACCAATGGTGTCAAGGCAGCCATTGCGAACAAGGACGGCGACGAGGCGGGGCTCCCCTATGTTTGGGTTCGTCTCACGCCCGGGCAGCGCCAGGTGCTGGTTGAGGTCTGGGACAGCAATCCTGAGCCGCCGGTACGTGCCGAACCCGATCTCACCGCGGAAAACGGCCGCGGCCTCCTCCTCGTCGAGGCTGTCAGCGCGACGTGGGGATATTACCACGTGACCGACGACCTCGATGATTCCCGCGAGCCCGGCAGGGACCACCAGCCGACAGGAAAGGTCGTGTGGGCCCTGGTGGCAGCGGAGCGTGGCGGCGAGTCCGGGCGGCACGCTGGCGGGGCGCGGGGCGACAATGAATCTTCGCCGTGACATCACTCGCGCCTTCACAGCGCGCCTCGGCGGTTCATCACCATCGCAGTGCCCCCGCGTGGTGCGCCGATAAGGTTGGCCGCATGCGATTCGCGCTCGTCGATTCAGGTCTCGGGGTCCTGCCCGCGGCCATGCATCTGCGCAGACTGTGCCCGGGCGCGGAACTCGTGCTCTCCATGGACCCCGAGGGCATGCCATGGGGCCCGCGTAACCCGGATGACATCGCCGAGCGCGCGCTTGCCTGCGCGCAGGCAACACTCCCGTGGCAGCCGGACGTCCTCGTGCTCGCGTGCAACACCGCATCGGTCCGGGCGCTCGACCTACTCCGTCGCGAACTCGAGCCAGCCGTGCCTGTCGTCGGGACGGTCCCGGCGATCAAGCCGGCCGCCGCAGGCGGCGGCAAGGTGGCGATCTGGGCTACCGCTGCCACCACCGGGAGCCCGTACCAGCACGAACTGATCCGCAAGTTTGCCAGTGGCGCGCACGTTACCGAGGTGGCCTGCCCTGGCCTCGCCGCCGCGATCGAATGCGCCGACGCTGGCGCGATCTCGGACGCGATCGAGGCCGCGGGTGCTTTTACGCCGCCGGACACACGGGCCGTCGTACTTGGCTGCACTCAGTACGAACTCGCGATGGACCGGATTCGTGGTGTCCTGCCCAGGGTGCACCTGCACGGTTCGGCACCAGCGGTCGCAGCCCAGGCGATCCGCCGCCTCGCGGCCCGGCCTCCGGCTCCGGCCGACGCAGCGCCGGGATCGGCCGACCATCGGCAAGCATCGTCTATGGCTCACGGCCACAACACGCCCGCTGCCCAGGACCATGCGCCAAGGGGCCAGCTAGCCACGACGCAGACATGGGCGGTCGCCGGGGCGACGCTGCCGCCGGGTGGGCCCTCCGAGCCTGTGGCTTCCCCTGGCCTCGCAGCCTCAGCCGGCCACGCCTGGACATCCATTCCTACTGACCCGTCCGGTCCTGCGGAAGCTTCCGGTCGCGCGGAGGTATCCGGTCCTGCGGAGGCGTCCGATCCGGCGGAGGCATCAGGCCCGGGCAAGCCGTCCGGCCCAACGCAGCGGCCGGAAGCAAGTGGTGCACCGGCCGCCAGCGAGCCAGGTGCGCCAGTGGTACACGTGCTGCTGAGCGGTGCTCCCGGTGAACTTCCTGCCGCGGCCCTTCGCTACGCCGAGGGCCGCCTTCTGGCCGGCCTTCGCCTTTCCTCGACAGTGGCATAGGAAGCGGCGACCTCCTCCGGCGTCATTGGCAGCCGCGCAGCGGACGGCGGCAGGCCACCGCCAACCGCTTCCAGCAGGAGCAGCGCCATCGTGTAGCCCGGATCGGATTCAAGTGCCCGGGCGAGCGCGACATTCGCCAATGCCCCATCTCCTGCCTGCCAAGCGGTGAAGGCGAGCAAGCAGGCGGGAGCCGGAACGTAGCGTGGTTCGGCGCGGCGAACGACATCAGTCCACAGATGCTGATGCGATTCCCGGTGCTCCGGATCCATCCGCGCCCACGCATCGTCGCGGACACGCAGGTCCGCAAGTGTGACGGTCAGCCACGCGATCTCGTCGTCGCCGCTGATCCGCTCACCGGAGCGGTAGGTGCGAACCGCGTCGCTAACCGCACGCAAGCCGTTCTCAATCACCGGCCGCAGCGTCCCACCCCGCTGGCGCCCCGACCGCGCCGACCGCGCTACCAGATCAGCGGCCCGGTTCTCGGCGCGGGTCGTGGCCTGGGCCATGGATAAGCGAGCCGCGCCACCCAATGGTGCGACGCTGCGCTCAAGTGCCGCTCGGTCCGGCAATGTCACATTGCCTGCCAGCGTCATCTGGGCGGCGACGGAGCTCACCGACACGTCGAACGGCACCCCCTCGGCTGGACAGCAGCCAGGGTCGTGGCACATATAGGGCCCGTAGCATCTCGTGCACGTCGATCCCGGCCTCGTTGAGCCGGACACGGAACTCTTCCGCGATCGGGGTGACGAGGGCGCCCGGGCCATACCCTACGACGATCGCCACGCTGACTTGCTGGTTGACGAGCACCGCGGTCGCGTGCTCCGCGATCTCCCGCGCGTACCCGTCCTCTGGCGGGTCGAGCAGGTCGTACCTGAAACTGACGTGCACCCGGTCGCGGGGCGGCCGGGCGCCGATCACGACCAAGCTGCTCGAAGGATGGAAGCCGATCAGGTAGGGCACGGCCGCGAGCACTTCGGCCGGGGAGCCGACCTTGACGGGCGGCTGACCTGAGCTGTCCGGCTGATTCGGCGGGAGCGCGCTCGGCGCTCCGGTGGACGATGTATTGGGTTTCATGCCAACGAGCGTGCGCGGCAAGACAATGCCCCGGTAGAGGAGAATGCGGTTCTGGGGACAGCGACTAGTTATCCACAGAATTTGTCCCACAGGTCATCCACAGGCGCGACAGCGGGGCTTGACGCGAATGGCTGCCTGCGATTTATTAGCTGCGACCGGTCCAGTCAAGCAAGCGCCGAGGCTGGCCCAATCAATAGGGTGCCCAGCCAAACTCATAATTAGAGGCACAGCTAAGGAAGCACAGCCCAACGAAGCACAACCAAGGAAGCACAACCAAGGAAGCACAACCAAGGAAGCACAGCCCAACTGCCCAACTAACAGCCGCCGATCCGTTAGTTCCGCTCTGGTAGCTGGAATTCAAGGAAACGTGTCACGAGGCCGCGAACCACGGTAGCCATGGAGAAGCCATGGAGAAGCCATGCTCCGCACACCATTCACGCAACTGCGCGTGCTGCTCCGCAGGAAAGCGCACGGGCACAACCTGTTGCGCGCCGTGGGCGAACTTACGAACCGGCCGCGTCACTCGCGAACGGCGCGGGAGCAGCAGAGCCGCCCAGCGGGCCGAGCGCCGCAAAGCCCCCCAAGCCTACCGGACCCCGCCGAGCACCCAAGCGGGGCCGGGGCGACTCACGCCGCCAAGCGGGCAGGACGCCGCAAAAGCCCCCAAGCCGGCTGCCGCCCGCGCCCAGGCAAGGCAGGCAGCGGCGAACCGCGAACTACTCGAGTCGCCCAACGAACGTTTGCACGAGCGGGTGAACAGAGGCCAGGCGGCAGCCAATCAAACCCGGGCCGTTGTCACGAGCAGCGGCGGCGAATCAGATTTCAATGCCGAGTATTGCGTCCACGGCGTCCCTTATCAGCGCGGGCGCATGGGGTACCCACGACCGCGATGGCGCGGCGTCAAGCACCGCGTCCGCCCACCCATCAACGGCGGCGAGCGCACCCGGCGCGTCCAGGTCATCGGCGATACGCGCGCGTACCAGGGAGAGCACCGGCTCGGCCGGCGGCGCCGCCTGCGCCAAGGCCGCGCGCCGCCAGCGGGCAAGCCGCGCCGACGCGTCCGCCAGGCCGACGTCGGTCCAGTCCCAGTCGGACCGGTAATGGTGGGCGAGCAGCGCGAGCCGCACCGCCATCGGATCCGCGCCGGCGGCGCGTAGCGCCGAGACGAAGACCAGGTTCCCGAGCGACTTGGACATCTTCTCGCCATTCAGCCGCACCATGCCTGCGTGCGCGTACACACGGGCGAACGCCGCCGGATCGGCCGACGCAACCCGCGCATGCGACGCGCTGAATTCGTGGTGCGGGAAAACCAGGTCACTTCCGCCAGCCTGGACATCGAACCGCATCCCGAGGAACCTCGACGCGATCGCTGCGCACTCGATATGCCAGCCGGGCCTGCCAGGCCCGAACGCGGACGGCCACGAAGGCTCCCCCGGCCGCTCGCCCACCCACACGAGGCAATCGAGCGGATCCTTCTTCCCTATGCGCCCAGGATCGCCACCACGCTCGCCCGAAAGCCTGAGCATCTCCTCAGGCGAGAGCCGAGACAACGAACCGAACGACGCGTCGGAGGATCGCGCGAAGTACACATCTCCTTCAAGATCGTACAGCGCCCCCCGCTCTCCCAGCCGCCTGCTCATCGCCTCGATGAGCGGCAGCGCCTCAACCGCGCCGATGAGGTGCGCGGGTGGCAGCACCCTGAGCGCCTCCATGTCCCGCCGGAAGCGCGTGATCTCAACATCGGCGAGTTCGCGCCAGTCCACACCGTCTCGCGTGGCACGCTCGATCAGCGGGTCGTCCACATCCGTCACGTTCTGCACGTAGATCACTTCGTGGTCGGCGTCCCGCAACGCGCGTAGCAGCAGATCCCAGGCCGTATACGTCGCGGCGTGCCCAACGTGCGTCGCGTCGTACGGCGTGATCCCGCAGGCGTATATCCGCGCGGTATGTCCCTCCGCGGCGACGGCAAGCACACCGCTCGCGGTGTCGGTCAGCCGGGGCTCCTGGCCGCGTCCCGGCAGGTCGGGGGGGCTGACAGCACGCCACGATTCCATGCGAGCCAGGCTATCGTGACCCACGTGCGTGAGCCGGCTGGCGCTCGCGGGCGACACGACGCCGCCGTTAAGGCTGTGCCAGCGGCCACCCCGGATCGAGCTGGATCAGGAGCTTGGCCTGGATCGCTGATGGCGAGTGCTCGGCGGCCAGTGCGGCGATGTGAGCCTGCAGGCGTGTTGCCCGTGGCGGGGCCCAGCCCGCACCGGTCTTTCGCCCGTGGTGATCAGGCCGTACAGTCATTGTGTGCCCTGGGCCGTCGGAGTTCACTATGCGACGAGACTCTCCGGACGTTGGTGAGCTGCTTCAGCAGCTGATACGGAACCGATGCGTCAGCGAAGGCTCCCCCTCGACCGGAGAAGAGATCCGCAACGCCGAAGTGCTGCACCATGTTGTGGCGGGGCGTGGGGTCGAGGCGGCCATCGTGACCCCGCAGGAGGGCAGGCCATCGCTCGTCGCGCGGGTCGAGGGGTCGGACTCCACGGCGCCGTCGCTGTGCCTTGCGGCCCACACCGACGTGGTCGGTGCTGAGGCAAGCGAGTGGGCTCGTGATCCTTTCGGCGGCGAGTTGGCCGATGGCGAGATCTGGGGCCGTGGGGCTGTCGACATGCTCGGGCAGGCCGCGGCGATGGCCGTCACGGTCCGCAGGTTGGCCGATGCCGGGTTCCGGCCACGCGGAACCCTTATCTTCGTCGCGGCACCCGATGAGGAATGTGGCGGGCTGGCCGGCCTGAAGCCGCTGCTCGAGCAGCACGCCGACCTCGTCCAGGCCGACTACGCCGTCACCGAGGTTGGCGGCGCGGTTCGCCAAACGGCAAGCGGGCCGCTCGTCGAGGGGTACGTCGCCGACAAAGGAGGGGTGGTGGTGCACATCATCGTCCGCGGCACCTCGGCGCACACCATGATGCCCTTTCGCGCCGACAACGCGCTGGTGAAAGCCGCGCAGGTCGTGCAGCGGATCGCCGCCTACCACCCGCCAACGAGGATTGGAGAGGAGTGGCGCACCTGGGTCGGCCACCAGCAGTTCGACCCGGACGTCGCGCAACTGCTCACTGACCCCGACCGTCTCGACGGTGCCCTGTCCGCACTTCCTCCCGACCTGGCCCGGCAAGCACACGCCAGCACCCACGCCGTTGTCGTCCCCGCGATTCTGCGTGGCGCTGACCGGATCAACACTATCCCCGGCACCGTGACGGTCGGCGTCAGCGTGCGCACCCTGCCAGGTGACGATCACGAGGTCGTGGTGGGCGAACTCCGGCGCCTGCTGGAAGATCTCGTTGACCCCTCGGATGTTGCTGCTACCGGAGCGGTATCGTCGACCCAATCCCCCACGCAGACCCCCCTGTGGCGGCTGCTGGAACGGATCGTCGCGGCGCACCACCCACGCGGGCGTCTTGTGCCCACGCTTCTCACCGCACAGACCGATGCGCGCTACCTCCGTCCGGCGGGAACGGTGACCTACGGGTTCGCCCTCCTCGGCACGAGCATGACGCCCCAGGCCTACTGGTCACGCTTCCACGGCGCCAATGAACGAATCGACATCGAATCACTGGACCTTGCGGCTGTCGGCTACCAAGAAATCTGCGATGGCTTCCTCCGTTGAGGTTCTGCGCTCGAAAGGCCACCTCGCAAAACGCCACGGCCATTCCCGACCGCTCCGCTCCCGCGCACTTAAAATTGAGCCGCTTGTAACTCGGCTGGAATAGACTTTCGCTCATTGGGGGACCGGACATTCGTTGCTATCTCGGCCGACATACCGCGCGGCGCAATAGCTGGATTGACTTCGGCGGAGAATGGGCCGTCCTGGGGTATGGAGTGGAGCTCGATGTCCCAGGCGTCGGCGATAACCGCGGTTTTGTCCTCGACACCGATCCAACCATTCTCATCGTCGTGCGGCTCGCTAGCGATGAGGACGCCAGCTGACTCCTTCCGGTAACAGAGGGTCTCGCCCCACGCAGTGGCGACGACCCGAGCGCCATCAGTGGCCAGCATGTTCAGGCATGCGCGGGGATCCAGCTCCACGACGTCGCGCAGCAGGCTCACGAGAGCCTCCGGCAGATTCAAGCCCGCGTTCAGGCGCTGCCACAGCAGCGCGGCTAGGAGAGCCGCGTCGCAACTGGATTCCGGCTCACCACCGGAGCCGAGCAGGGGGCGGACCTTGTCGACGTTGAGATGCCCGTTGAGGCTGAGCATGCATCTTCCATTGGTGAACGGCGCGTTCGCGTTCGTCTCGATGGGCATCCCCGGGCTGGCCGCTCGAACCGCGCCTAGGACACAGCTCGAGGCGACCTCGCGGGCGAGTGTGGGGAACACGCCGTCGTCCCAGATCGGGATTGTCGTGCGATAGCGTTCGGTGTTCCCGGCGCCCCCGGCACGAAACCAGCCGACGCCAAAGCCATCCCTGTTTACCAGCCCGACCCGCTGCCACCGCGGTATCCTAGCCTGCCTCGGCAGCCCGTAACCCGCCTCGAAGAACAGCTCGTGCAGCGTGCGCGCCTGCCCGATCCACCCGAAATGACGGCACATTGGCGATGACTCCCTTCAGACTGCCTAGTACTGCAGCTGCGCTTGGCCAGAGCCACGCCTCTGACCTGCAGTTAGTTCAAACGATCTTGCTCAGGGATGCTGGCGTTGGCAGCTCGGTGACTAGCACGTGTTGTCCGAGCGGCTCGAAAGTGCGGCTGCGGTACTAGTGACGAAGGATCACTAGCTGCTCTTTCTCTCTCCGCTCGTGCTTTCTTTCTCCGCTCGTGCTCTTGCCAACCAGTGGCACCCTATATTCCGCACGTCTGCAGCCAAAGTTCCAGCAATGCGAGCTGCCACAGCGCGCTGGCACCCAGAGTGGTCCGGTGGTCGCTGGGCGCTTCCAGCAACCGCTCGACGTATGACATTTTAAACAAGCCGCGCGACTTCGCCGCCGGGCTGGTCAGCGCCGCGCGGACCATCTCAAGGTACGGACCCCGCAGGTGGCGGATCGCCGGCACCGGGAAATACCCTTTGGTCCGGTCGATGACGGCGTCGGGGACGAGGCCGCGGGCAGCGCACTTCAGCACGCCCTTGCCGCCTGAGGCAAGCTTGAGCTCAGGAGGGCAGGAGGCCGCCAGCTCGACCAAATCGTGATCAAGGAACGGGGTGCGTGCCTCCAGACCCCAGGCCATCGTCATGTTGTCGACACGTTTCACGGGGTCGTCTACCAGCATGACGGTCGTGTCGAGCCGAAGCGCGGCGTCCAGCGCGGTCTCGGCGCCCGGAGTCGCGAAATGTCGCCGGACATACGCCGAGCTGACATCGTCCGGTGTCAGGTAGCCGGGGCTCAGGATTTCGGCCAGCCCGTCATGCGGACTATCGAAGAACGCGCCCGAATACGCTGCCGCCGCGTCTTCGCGTGGTACCGCCGCCAGCGGCGGATACCAGTCGTATCCCGCGAACACCTCGTCGGCCCCCTGCCCGGACTGGACCACCTTGACATGTCGCGACACCTCCTGGGACAGCAGGTAAAACGCGACCGCGTCGTGACTCACCATCGGTTCGCTCATGGCTCCGATGGCGCCGCTGAGCGCCGACAGCAGCCGCGAGTCGTCGATCCGGATCTTGTGGTGGTCGGTGTCGAAATGCATGGCGACAAGGTCCGAGTAGCCGAACTCGTCCCCGGACTCGCCCCCTGCCTCGGCAAAGCCGATGCTGAAGGTCTGTAGGTCCGACTGCCCCGCCTCCGCCAGTAGCGCCACGATGAAGCTCGAGTCGAGCCCGCCGGACAGCAGCACGCCGACCGGCACGTCAGCCACCATTCGCCGGTCCACGGCTGTGCGCAGGCCCGCCAGCACCGCCTCAGTCCATTCCGCCGGTGTGAATTGCCGCCCGCGGGCGAAGTCCGGGCGCCAGTAGACGTAGTCGTCGAAGGCACTCCCGTCTGGCTCGAAGGTCCGGACGGTGGACGGCGGCAGCTTGTCGGCCCCCGCGAGGATGGTGAGCGGCGGCGGCACCACCGAATGGAAGGTCATGTAGTGGTGGAGTGCAGTCCGGTCGATTTCTGTGTTGACACCGCCGCCGGCCAGAAGCGCGGGCAGCGTGGAAGCGAAGCGCAGCCGGGCGGCGTTACGCGTGGTGTAGAGGGGTTTGATCCCCAGCCGGTCGCGTCCCAGGATCACCTGCCCGGTATCGCGCTCGGTGACCGCGAAAGCGAACATTCCCTTGAAATGATCGACACACCGCTGCCCCCACCGATGGTAGGCCTTAACCAGCACCTCGGTATCGGAGGCGGAGAAGAACTGGTAGCCCTCCCCGCGCAGCGTCTCGCGAAGATCCTGGTAGTTGTAGAGGCAGCCGTTGAAGACGGCCGTCAGGCCCAACTGGGCATCGACCATGGGCTGAGACGCACGCGCGGACAGATCGATGATCTTCAAGCGGCGGTGGCCGAGCGCGACAGGTCCCTGGGCCCAGATACCGGAGCCGTCGGGGCCGCGCGGCTCCATTGTCGCGGTCATCCGGGCCACCGCGGCCACGTCGGCGGGCTCGCCGTCGAAGCGGAGCTCGCCGCTCAAACCGCACATCGGTGGCTCCCTGAGCTAACGGGTTTCCCGGACATACGGATCCTTCCGCTAGATGTCAATACATCAGCCACGTGTCCTTCGCCCCGCCTCCGCGGGACGAATTGACGATCCTGCTTCCGAAGGGCGCTACCCGGGTCAGCGCGATCGGCATAACCATGGGCGGGCCGCTGAGGCACACGAAGCCCCTGAGGTCGACCGCCCGCGGCTCCAGGCGGCCGTCGGCGAGCGTCGGATGCGTCGACAAGGACACGGTCTCTTGGGCGATCCAGCGGGCCGGGTTGGCGAGGATGCGGGCGCGGACCGTCCGCAGTTCCGCCGGCGTGGCATCGGGGCCGATCACGACCCCCTCGCCACCGTAACCGCTCACGGGCTTAGTCACCAGCTCTGCCAGCCGGTCCAGTACCTGCGAGCGCGCCTGTGCGTCGCGGCACAGGTAGGTCGGCACGTTGTCGAGCAAGGGGCGTTCGCCGAGGTAGTACTCGATCAGTTTCGGCACGTAGGCGTACAGGCACTTGTCGTCGGCGACCCCGTTACCTGGCGCGTTGGCCATGACGAGGCTCCTATCGCGGATCGCCTTCCGCAGCCCGGGGCCGAGCGGCTTTCCGTCCGCGCCTTTGGCGCCGAATAGCCCATCTTCGTCGATCCGGCGATAGAGCACCTCCACCCGGGCCGGCTCGGGGCCGTCGATCCATACGCCGTTATCGGCCATTCGCAGGCCGCTCGGGCGGACCAGGGGGATCTGCAGCTCGTGGGCTAAGAGCCGGTGCTCATAGAATGCCGAGTCCACCGGGCCCGCGGTCACCAGGGCGAGGTGGGGGGAGGTTGCGGTCAGCGCAGACCGCAACGCACGCACCGCCATCCTGGGCCCGGGGGTGAGCCCCAGCGACGTGGGGATGAGCTCGGGTAGAACCTGGGCGGCCAGCCAGCGGTTGGCAATGGCGTACCCGATGCCGGAGGGAACCCGCAGGTTGTCCTCGAGCACTGCCCACCGGCCGGCGCCGTCGCGGACCAGATCGATGCCCGCCACGCAGCACCGCACCGCCGAACGGGGGACCGACCGCCCTGACGCCCGCAGACCGGGTGACTCGTCAATGGCCCAGGCCGGCAGCACACCGTCGCGGACCACCGCGCGCTCCCCGTAGGCGTCGTGCAGGAACGCTTCCAGGGCGCAGATCCGCTGCATCAGCCCTGCCTGCAGCGGACGCCAGTCGTCGGCGGCAACGATCCGGGGAATGAGGTCGATCGGAAACAGCCGCTCATCGTCCCCGCCGCCGATGTGGAAGATCATTCCCATCCGGCGCTGGACCTCGTCGCGATAACTCTGCCGCTCGGACAGGCCGTCGATACCGATCCTGTCGAGCGCTGACATGATCATTCCGTACGGTCCGCGGGCGCTGCCGTCGAAGAGGATCGCTTCGTCGCCCTCGGCCGCGTAGCCCTTCAGCATCGCGCTGACGGCCGTGCGGGCGGGTCCCGCCCCCGGCAGCCACTCCGTATTGGCGCGGGTTTCCGCTACCAGCGTGTCGACGACCTTCTCGAGGCCCCCGCTGACGCACGCAGCGCGCTGGCGTGCCGCCGAACTGCCCTTGGCCAGCGCCGACTCCGTGAGCTCCGCCACAAGCTCCCAGTCGCCGGTGGATTCCAGTTTGGGCCGGAGCTCTGCCAGCAACCGCTCGACGAGCTGGTGGGCGGGCACCGGCGTGGCCGTTGCTGGATCGACAAGATCGCTCTCCAGACCGGACTGAGCGGCTCGCCACGTCGCGGCCTGGAGCAGCTCAGGGCGGACTGCGATGGGCGGGACGCCCGCGATCACCATATCGATCTCGCGTAGCACCAGCGAGCGGAAGAGGCCGGCCAGGAGGACCACGTCCTCCAAACGCGGGCAGGCATCGCAGATACGCAGCTCTACCGTGGGCAGATGGGCGGAGGGCCGGGCGTCGAAGTAAATCATGCCGAGATCGCTTATGACTCCGGACCGTAGGAGGTCGGCCATGGTGTGGTCGTAGTCCGCGGCCGATTCGAACCCGCCCAGGGCCCCCGTGGTCGGCCAGCGTCGCCAGACCAGCGTGCGGTAGCTGGCGTAGCCGGTGTCCATTCCCAGCCAGAAAGGCGAACTTGCCGACAGCGCCAACAGCGTCGGCAGCCACGGCGCCACCCGGTGCCCGACCGCCACCGCCAGATCGCGGTCGCCCACATCGACGTGCACCTGCGCGCTGCAGATTAGCTGCTCACGAACCAGCATCCCGTATTCGTCCAGCATGTTCTCGTAACGGGGATCCGGTGTGACCTTGAGCTCCTCAAGGTCGGCAAGGGGCACCGTGCCGGCGGCCACGATACCCAGGCCGAGGGGTTCTGCGGCAGCGACGAGGGCACGCCGGAGGGCCGCGATGTCCTCGGCGAGGTCGACCAGGCGGACACACGGACGGCTGTTGGCCTCTACCGTGCACCGCTGGAGCTCCGAGACGAACCTGCCAGCGGGTAGCTGCTCCAGGATCCTGCTGGCCTGCGCGGTCAACCGCCGCGTCCGCAGGTCGACCGTATGGAACTCCTCTTCGACCCCGGCGGCCACGAAGTCCGGACGCTCTATCACCGCCTAAGACTAGGTTCTTTACGTTTCGTCAATATTTCGCGACGGTTTTTAGCGAATTTCGCGCTTCGCAGTTGTTCTTGGTGAATTACACGCCGGTGAGTGTTAGCGGCTGCGGCCCCGGCGGCGGCCCCTTGAGCACGATCACGTTGACGCATGAGGCGACGCGGCCGCGCCACCACCCACACGAGTGGCCGTGGGACCTCAACCGGACCTCAACAATGCCGCAGCCGGTCATCACGGCGCACCCCGATGTGTAGCTCCGCGCCCA
>Ga0335077_10001386_pt1 | contig 28680 bp, 26 predicted proteins | sample Lox_Sample_31_FD_207151 | JGI IMG/M metagenome (GOLD analysis project Ga0335077, IMG submission 207151) | Soil microbial communities from Loxahatchee National Wildlife Refuge, Florida, United States - Lox_Sample_3.1 | ecosystem: Environmental > Terrestrial > Soil > Wetlands | place: USA... | reverse complement strand
GATGACCGGCATCCCGATTACGTACCCACCCCGCCGACAGATCAGGCTCTGCCGGTGCAGGAACCTGGTACACGGCCGGCCCGCCCTTTGCCCTACGAGCTGCACGTCGATGGAGAGGTGGACGCTTCGCAGGGAGGCATTCAACTCTTCTTCCGAAACACCGGCAAGGCCGGAGCGGTTTTTCAAGTGCGTTCCGGCAACGGACAGACCGGGCCATGGACGTACACGGTTGGCGCCGACGACAAGATTTCGGACACCTTCGGAAGCAGCGGCGCCACTTCGTACGATTTCTCAGTCCATGGACCGAACGGCTTTTTGCGCACGTTCGCCGGCAGTCTCGCGCCCGGGAGTGCCTACCTCACCGTTAACGCATTTTACGATCGGGAGTGCGGAGGCGTCGTCCTTGTGATTCGGAACCACGGCTCAAGCGCGGCAAAGGTCAGTATCTTCGACGCCTACTCCGGCAAGACGCACACGCACCTGTTGCATCCACACGACAGCACGACCTTCGTTAGCCAATTGCAGGAGTCCTTCGGCTGGTACGACTTTACGGCGACCGTCGACTCCGACACCAGCTTCCAGCGCCAGCTCGCGGGGCACGTGGAAACAGGAAAACCCAGTGTGACCGACCCCGCGATAGGCACATCGGGGCAACAGACTCCACTCCCCCAAACCACCGTGGTGGCCTGACACGTTCAGCCAAAAAACAGAGCCCGGCCTACCCTCATAGGCCGGGCTTCAGATTACCCGTAGACTCGGAGCGAACGGTAAGCCCCGGAGCTAACGCCCTCTTCCACAAACACGAACAACGAATCGCTCAAGCCTTCTGGGCCTGCCGCCGCAAGAATGTAGGAACGTCCAGGTCGTCCTTCGGCATCTCGTGCGCCGATTCCCGCACATTCTGCGCCAGCTGATGCACCACGTTCGGCGGCGTCACCGGCAATTCGGCCTGAGCCGGGACCTCGCGCCCCGCTTTCCATGTTCTCGGCAGGAACGTCGGCTTCTGGGCGATCTGCTTCTTCGCGGATTCCTTGAACCCCGCCGCGATCACGGTGATTTTCACCATGTCCTTCATCGCGTCATCCATCACCGCGCCGAAAATGATATTCGCGTTCTCGTGCGCGGCCTTTTGAATCACGCTCGAAGCCTCGTGTACTTCGTGCAGCGACAGCGACGAGCTGCCGCAAATGTTGATCAGGATGCCCTGCGCGCCCTGGATCGAATTGTCTTCCAGCAGCGGGCTCGAAATCGCGCGGTTCGCCGCATCGATGGCCCGGTTCGCGCCGCTGGCCATCGCCGTACCCATCACCGCATAGCCTTGCCCGTGCATGATGGCCTTCACGTCCGCAAAATCGCGGTTGATGATGCCCGGCACGGTAATGATGTCGGAAATCCCCTGCACCGCCTGGCGCAGAATGTCGTCCGCGATGCGAAACGCATCGAAGAAGCTGGTCCCCGGCTCCACCGTTTCCATCAGGCGTTCGTTCGGGATCACGATCACCGTGTCCACCACGCCGACCAGCTCCTGCAGTGCCTGCTCCGCTTGCAGCATCCGCCGCTTCCCCTCGAACGCAAACGGCTTCGTCACCACCGCCACGCTCAACGCGCCCAGTTCGCTTGCCAGCGACGCCACCACCGGCGCAGCGCCGCTGCCCGTGCCGCCCCCGAGTCCGGACGTGATGAAAATCATGTCCGCGCCTTCGAGCGCTTCGATGATCTTGTCCGTGTCCTCGAGCGCCGCCTTCCGCCCGATCTCGGGGTTCGCGCCCGCTCCCAGTCCCTTCGTCAGCTTGGCCCCCAACTGCAATTTCACGGGCGCCTGGCACAGCCGCAGCGCCTGCAGATCCGTGTTTGCGGCGATAAATTCCACCCCTTCCACCTTCGCGCGGATCATGCGGTTTACGGCATTACACCCGCCACCGCCGACACCAATCACCTTGAGCTTCGCGGGCTGCAGTTCCTCGCTGAAACTCATCCGGATACCTGCGTCTTTCGGTGTCATGCTCTTCCCCCTGTCCGGCTGGTGAAATTCTTTTATAAATCCCGGGTTATGGCCTTTCCACAGCCAGTTTTCCCAGGCTGTGGAAAACAAACCTTGCTACCTGGGGAGCAAGCCTCAGGCCACTCTAAGCTGACCCAACAACTCCCTGGCACCCGCTTGCCACGCCCTGTTTGCCCGTCCTTACGCCCCCGCCAACATCGCCCGCAGCTTGGACACCAGGCCCCCACCCTTCGTGGGGGCCGCGCGCCGTGTCTTCGCTGCGTACAACACCAGGCCCATGGCCGTCGCGTATTCCGGCTGCCCCACCTGCTCGGGCATATCGAGGATTCCCCGCGGCTCGGCGATGCGGGTCGGCATGTGGAACGAGTGCTCCACCATGTCTGCCAGCCCTCGCAACTGCGAGGCGCCACCCGCCAGAATGAAACCTGCGGGAATCTGCCGGTCCATTCCGGCACGTTGCAGGTCGTCTCCCACCAACGCCAGCAGTTCCTGCGCCCGCGGTTCGATAATCTCCGTAAGCATGTGCGTGAAGATCGTTCGCGGCGGCCGGTCGCCCACGCTGGCAATTTCGATGGCCCCGTCGTTGCGCAGCAGTGCCGCCGCGGCACAGCCGTGGTGCTTCTTGATCCGTTCTGCCTCGGGAATGGGCGTCCTCAGTCCCACCGCCAGGTCGTTCGTGAAGTGGTCGCCGCCAATCGCCACCGTGCCTGTGTGCCGCACGACTCCCCCACCGTACACAATCAGTTCCGTCGTGCCGCCACCGATATCCAGCAGGCAGCAGCCCAAGTCCTTCTCGTCCTGCGTCAGGCACGCTTCTGCGGAAGCCAGCGGCTCGAGCACGGTGTCATTGATCAGAATCCCCGCCTTGTTCGCGGCCGTAACCAGGTTTTGTGTCGCCGCGCTCGACGCGGTCACGATATGGACGTTGGCCTCCAGCCTCTGCCCCACCATGCCGACAGGGTCTCGGATTCCATCCTGTGCATCCACCAGAAATTCGTGTGGCAAAACGTGCAGGACCTCACGGTCCTCCGGCAACGCAATATTCCGCGCCGTTTCGATCGCCCGCTTTACGTCCTCGCGTTCGATGTCTCTCGGCCTTGGTCCCAGCGACACGCCCCCGCGGCTGTTGACGCCGCGCACGTGGCTCCCCGCCACGCCAATCACTGCCGATTCGACCGGCACGTTCGCCACGCCCTCGGCTTCTTCCACCGCGCGACGGATCGAGCTCACCGTGGCGTCCAGGTTCACGATCAGCCCCTTGCGCAAGCCTTTCGATTCCGCCGCACCCAGTGCCAGAAAACGTACCTGCTCGTTTTCCATCTCCGCGAGCATCACGCACGTTTTTGTGCTGCCGATATCCAACCCGACGAGATATTTATCCTTCTTTGCCAAGATTGCCTCGCTCCCTATTTGGCTCTCGCCACAGGTGCGCTGGTGTCGGGGTTCACCACCACCTGCCGCGCGTACTGCAAATCCAGTTCCCGGACTCTTCCGGCGTTCGCCTGCCACTGCCCGAAGTTGTCCACCAGCTTCCGGTACTTTCCGGTGAAATCACTCTGCCCAAAATGCACGGTGACCGCCTGGCTCGGCTCATTGCTCGCGAGCCCCGTCAACACCACGCGCAAGTCCCGTGGATTGCCCAGGTCGATCTCGCTCACGCCTTCCGACGAACCCGGTTTCACCAAATCCACCGCCTTCATGAACTCCTGATACGTCTGCATGCGTTTTCCACGCTCTTCACGCGTCATGTTGTCGGAAAGTCCGGTCACAATCGGGAAGCGGTAGTCCTCACCCTCAGGCCGGTCGAGCAAAACACCGTGCGCATCGATCAGCGTCAGCTCTGTGCCATTCCGGAAGAAAGCGATCGGCGTGCGTTCCGTGATGAATACGCGCACCCGATTTGGCAGTATCCGCTGCACGCTCGCCTCTTCCACCCACTGCAGCTCCTCGATCTGCGCCCTGCGCGCATCCAGCGGAATCCGCAGGACACTGTGGTTCCGGTCAGGCGCGAACAGCTTCTGCACGTCCTCCCGCGCCACGATGTGGTTCCCGGTTACGTCGATCTGGTCCGGCTTCACCAGCAGCACCTGCGGGGAATACATCAAATACCGCGCCGAATAGGCCGCCGCGGTGGCGATTGCCGCGCTCGCCAGCGTCCACGCGAATACGCGCCGGTAAATCGGCCAGGTCTTCCCGCTGAATTTCTTCCGCCGGATTTCGACGGGCTTCTGCCGCCGCAGGTAGCGTGGCTCGTCATCCGCCACCAGTTCCGGCCGGCAAGGCTCCTGCTGCTCCGCCGCCGCTGCGGCAGAGGCGTTCCGCTGCATGGGCTTCAGGCGTTCCAAACCACCACCTCGTTTTCGAGATTCACTCCATAAACTTTTTGCACGCGCGCGCGCACGTCCGCGATCAGTGCCAGCATGTCCGCCGCGCTGGCCTTCCCCGCATTCACGAAAAAGTTCGCGTGCCGGTCGCTCACCCGCGCGTCGCCTACCGAGAGGCCCTTCAACCCCAGCTCATCGATCATTCGCCCCGCTGACGCGCCTGGCGGGTTCTTGAAGATGCAGCCCGCGCTTTTCTGGCCCAGCGGCTGGCTGGCGCGCCTTTTTTCGTTACAGATACGAATGCCTTGGAGAATTTCCTGAAACGGCTTGGAGGGAAGTTCCAGCTTCACTGCCAGCATCATATCATCGGGCGTAAACGAAGTGTGCCGGTATTCGAAGGAGATCTGCTCGCCACGCAGCGTTTCGATCTTCCGCTCCGCCGCGCGATAGAGCTTCACTTCCCTCACGTACGATCCGATCTGCGTTCCGTACGCCCCCGCGTTCATGCGAAGCGCGCCGCCCACGGTCCCGGGCACACCGATCAACCCTTCCATCCCGCCGAGGTTGTTCTTCGCGCAAAGCGTCACCGTGCGCCCCAGATCCGCGGCCGCGTCCACGGTGGCGATGTTTCCTTCAATCACCACATCCGGATCCGGCTGTGCCAGCTGCAGCACCACGAACGGCAACTCCCCATCGATGACCAACAGGTTCGAGCCGCCTCCGAGGAATTTGTGCGGGATGTTGTTTCCGTCCAGCAGATTCAGCAACTCCGGAATGCTCTCATGCCGGCGAATGCGCAGCAGATCGGTCCTGCCGCCGATTCCCAACGAAGTCAGCTTCGCCAGCGATACGCCGCGTTGCAGGTCCACACCCAGCCCTGCGAGCGCCTCCAAGACTTTGCGATCCTCAATCCGCATCCTGGTCTCTGCCCTCAGCCTTCCTTCCCATCCACACGCAATTCTGTCCCCAACAACACCATCAACTCCCCGCTCGCCCGGCTCACGTTCCCCGCCCCGATCGTCATGATCGCGTCACCCGGCTTGGCCTCGCGCAATAAAAACTCGATCGCGTCCTGCATAAACCGGTAGTAATACACATTCTTGTGCCCCGCCTCGCGTATGCTGTTCGCCAAGGACTCGCTGGTCACCTCGGGTAGGGGATTCTCGCTCGCCGCGTAAATGTCCAGCAGCACCAACACGTCCGCCTGGTTGAACGAACGGACAAACTCGCCCCACAAGATCTGCGTCCGCGTGTACCGGTGCGGCTGGAACAGCACCAGTAGCCGGCTGAACTTGCACCCGCGCGCCGCCTCCAGCGTGGCGCGGATTTCCGCCGGGTGATGTCCGTAATCGTCCACCACCGTAATGCCGCCCACCGAACCCTTGACGTCGAAGCGCCGCCCTACGCCCGCAAACTTGGACAAGCCCTCGCGGATCAGGTCCGTGGCCACGTTCAGGTATAGCGCCACCGCCGCCGCGGCTGCCGCGTTCCGCACGTTGTGAATGCCTGGCGGGTGCGGCAACCGGAACAAACCCAGGTCCTCGCCCTTATACGACAGCCGGAACTCGCTCCCCAACCCTTTCAGCTCAATATCGCTGATCAGTAGGTCCGCCTGGCTGGATGTTCCATACGTAATGATCGGCCGCTTCACTTCCGGGATGATGGCCTGGACGTTCGGCTCATCGAGGCACAGGACCGCCGCGCCGTAGAACGGCACGCGGTTCACGAACTGCAGAAACGCGCCCTGGATATCCTCGAGTGAGGCGTATTGATCCAGGTGCTCGCGGTCGATCGTCGTCACCACCGCCACCACCGGCGCGAACATCAGAAAGCTTCGGTCGCTCTCGTCGGCTTCCACCACGAAATACTCGCCCTTGCCCACGCGCGCCGTTGTCCCCGCCTGGTTCACGCGTCCCCCCACCACAAACGTCGGGTCGAGATGCGCCGCCGCCAGAATCGATGCCACCATCGACGTCGTTGTGGTCTTCCCATGGGCCCCGGCCACGGCGATGCCGTATTTCAGACGCATCAATTCCGCCAGCATCTCCGCCCGCGGAATCACTGGGATTTTCCGTTTGTGTGCCTCCACGACTTCCGGGTTATCAGCCTTGACCGCCGAGGACACCACCACTACATGCGCGCCTTCGACGTTCTCCCCTTTATGCCCCTCGAAAATCGTCGCTCCTAGATCCTGCAAGCGCTCCGTGATGGTCGATGGCTTCGTGTCCGAACCGGAGACCGAGTAGCCCAGCGTCAGAAGCACTTCGGCGATCCCGCTCATACCGATCCCGCCGATGCCTACCAGGTGAATCTTTTGAAAATTGCGAAACGATACCATCATTGTCCTCGTGGTTCTTTCCCGCTCGCCTGCCGCCCGGCCTCTTCAATCAAATTGACGATGTCGCGCGCAGCATTTTGGTGGGCCAGGCTGCGCGCCTTCGCCGCAATCGCTTCCATGTCTCCAGGGTGGTCCAGGAGGGAGAAGATTTCGTTCGTCAAGCGTTCCGCGTTCAGATCCGGCTCCGCGATCAGCCGCCCCGCGCCCGCGCTCACCATCTCCTGCGCGTTCCGCATCTGGTGGCTGTCCGTCGCCTTCCCGAACGGGATGAAGATCGCCGCGCGCCCCGCTGCCGCCACTTCCGCCGCCGTAATCGCCCCCGCCCGACACACAATCACGTCCGACCAGGCAAAGCGCTCCGCCATGTTGGTCAGGAAGGGCGCGACTTCTGCATCGATCTCGCATCGCGCGTACGCGGCCCGCACATTATTACAATCGCGCTCTCCAGCCTGGTGCACGACGCGCATCACCGATTTTCGCTCGGCCAGCAGCTCCGCGGCCTCTATGAACGCGCGGTTGATGGGCAGCGCTCCCTGGCTCCCGCCCGTCACGAGCAGCCGGAACGGCTTCTCCGGTTTCCGCGGAGCGATCGCAAAGAACTCCGCCCGCACGGGATTGCCCGTGACCACCGCCTTCTCCCCCCATGCCCGCGCGGAAACCTGGTATCCTGTCGCGATCTTCCTCGCCAGCCTCGCCAGCACCTTGTTTGTAAACCCCGGCTCCGCGTTCGGCTCGAAAATTACGTTCGGAATTCCCCGCAGCCACGTGGCCAGCAGCATCGGCCCCGCCGCGTAGCCTCCCACGCCAAACGCTACCGCCGGCTTGTGCCGCTTCAGCACGCCGAACGCATCGGCCAGCCCCGCCCATAGCATCGCCAGATTCTTCAGCAGCGTCACGCCGCCTTTTCCTTTCAATCCCGCCACGCGAATGGTCTCCAGCGGCAAGCCTGCCGCCGGCACCAGCTTCATTTCAATTCCGCGCTGTGTTCCCACCAGCACCACGTTTCTCTCCGCTCCTCGTGACATCCATTCCCGTGCAATCGCCAGCGCCGGAAACACGTGCCCGCCCGTTCCGCCTCCCGCAATCAGAAGCTTTCTCTCACCCATTCGCGCTGCCCTGATGCGCCACGTTCAACAACACGCCCGTCGCCAGCAACATCACCAGCAAACTCGATCCGCCACAACTCACAAAGGGCAACGGAATCCCTTTCGTCGGGATCATTCCCAGCACCACCGCGAAATTGATGAGCGACTGGAACAGCACCATCGCCGTCACGCCCAGCGCCAGCGTCCGCCCGAACGCATCCGGCGCATTGAATGCCGCCCGCATCCCTCTCCAGCCATACACCGCGAACAGCGCGACCACCGCCACCGCGCCGATGAATCCCAACTCCTCGCAGATCACCGCATAAATAAAATCCGTGTGTGCTTCCGGCAGATAGAATAGCTTCTGCTTGCTCTCCATCAATCCCACGCCCGTGAACCCGCCAGACCCCACCGCGATCAGCGACTGCAGCAACTGGAATCCCGCTCCCTGCGGATCGGCCTCCGGATGCCAGAATGACGTCAGACGAATGTTGCGGTAAGCGACCTGCGTGATCAGCACGAAGAGCGTCGGCACCGCCGCTCCCACTCCTACCGCAATCCACTTCCACGAAAGCCCCGCGACAAACAGAATCGCCACCATGATCAGCACTACGTCTACCGACGTGCCCAGGTCCGGCTGCGCCAGAATCAGTCCCACGCACACCAGAATCGGCGCCGCCGCCGGCAGGATCGATTGCAGCAGATCTTGCCTGCGGAATTCCAGCCGCGTCGCGGTACGGCGCTTCAAATCCAGAAACCACGCCAAATAGAGGATGGTCGCCAGCTTCGCCAATTCCGACGGCTGCAGGTTCAACGGACCGATCTTGATCCACCGGTGCGTGGCATGCGATTTGTCAAGGAAAAACGCCCCGATCAGCAGCAGCACCACCGCGCACAGCATCGTGTACACCACCGCCGGCTCGCGGAGCTTGTGATAATCCAGTTTGGTTAAGGCGAACATACCTGTCAGGCCCACAGCGAGCGCCACGGTCTGCCGCAGCAGGAAATAATAGGAGTGGCCAAACTGCTGCTTCGCCATAACCGCCGAGGCGCTGAAAATCATCACTGCCCCGAACAGGCACAGCACCAGCGTCACCCCAAACAACCACCGGTCCGTCTCCGCTCTCCTCGCCACCATGTTTCCTTTCGCCTATGTAGGGACCGCCTTCTGAGGCGGTCCGCCAAGTCCACTTCAATCCCAATCCCAACCACATGCGCCCTTGATCCCAACCGATCGGGCTTCTGGCTTCTAACCTCCGCCCTTCAGCCCGTTAACCAACTCCTTAAACACCCGTCCACGGTGCTCGTAGTTCTCAAACTGGTCGAAGCTGGCGCAAGCCGGTGCCAGCAGCACCACGTCTCCCGCCCGCGCCGCCTGCGAAGCTGTCTCCACCGCGCGCTCCATCGTCTCCGCGCGCTCGATGGCCACGCTTCCGCTGATCTGCGACTCGATCTTCTCCGCCGCAGTCCCGATCAGCAGCGCCAGAATCGCCTTGTCCCGTAGAGCTTCCCGCAGCACGGCATAGTCGCTGCCCTTGTCCTTGCCTCCAAGAATCACCAGAATCCGTCCCGGAAACGCGTCCAGCGCCTTCAGTGTGGCGTCCACATTGGTCGCTTTCGAATCGTTGTAATAGCGCACGCCGCCGATCTCGGCGACGAATTCCAGCCGGTGCTCCACACCCTCAAAGCTTTTCACCGCCGCGGCAATCGTCCTCGTATCGACTTCTGCTAGCCGCGCCGCCATCACCGCCGCTAGCGCGTTTTCCACATTGTGCGCCCCAGGCAACGGAATCTCCCCACGGTTCATCACGAATTCTTCCTTGCCGTGGTGTGCGATCACGATCTCGTCCCCGCGCAGGTACGCGCCCTGTCCCACACTTTTCTTCCGGCTGAACCAGAATACTTGCGGCTTCTTCGGCGCCAGCGCCACGGTCGGCGTGTCATCCGCGTTCAATACCGCCGCGTCCATTTCCGTCTGCTTCTCGAAAATCCGCGCTTTCGCCGCCGCGTAGGCCGCCATTGTTTTGTGCCGGTCCAGGTGATCCGGCGTGACATTCAGGAACACGCCAATGTCCGGCCGGAACTTGTCGATCAGTTCCAGTTGAAAACTGCTCAGCTCCACTACCGAGATCGTGCCTGCCTTCATCTCCTCCACACAAGAAATCAGCGGCGTCCCGACGTTCCCCGCGAGCAGCGCGTGCTTGCCTCCCTTTTTCAGAATGTGATGGACCAGCGTCGTGGTTGTCGTTTTTCCGTTCGACCCTGTGATCCCGATCAACTCCCCTTCCAGAAACCGGTAAGCCAACTCGATTTCGCTCCAGATCGTGATGCCTTTCGAGCGCGCTTTCGCGAGCAGCGGGTCGTCCGCGGGCACGCCTGGGCTCGGAATGATCAGGTCCTGCGCCAGGTACGTTTTCTCCCGGTGCCCTCCCAGCTCCAGCGTCACTCCCGCTTCCCGCAATTTGGCCGGTGCGTCACCCAGTTCGTTCTCCGGCCGCTGGTCCGTCGCCGTCACAATCGCGTTGTGCTTTGCGCAGAACAGCGCTGTGGCTTCGCCTGTCCGAGCCAGCCCCACGGCCAGCACCCGCATCTTCCGCAACTCAATCGATCCCGGCATTTCTCTCTATCTGACTCCAGAGAATTCTCTCTACTGCACAAGGGGGAACCGTTGTCCCGGTAGAAGCCCCTTTGTTCCCCAACACAGCCGCCCTCCTCAAGTCCCCCATGTCTCACCGCAACTTCAACGTCGTCAGCGCGAACAGCGCAAACACCAGTGCCGCTATCCAGAACCGCACAATCACTTTGCTCTCGCTCCACCCGAGCAGCTCAAAATGATGATGAATCGGTGCCATCCGGAAAATCCGAACGCCCCGCAGCTTGAACGAAGCCACCTGCAGGATTACGGACAGCGCCTCCACCACGAAAATTCCGCCCACAAACACCAGCAGAACTTCTTGCTTGATGATCACCGCCACGGTCCCGAGCGTCCCGCCCAGCGCAAGCGACCCCACGTCTCCCATGAACACTTCCGCGGGATGCGCGTTGTACCAGAGGAATCCCAGTGACGCGCCCACCAGAGCCCCGCAAAACACCGTCAATTCCCCCACGCGCGGAATGTATTGGATGTCCAGGTAGTTCGCCCAGCGGTAGTTGCTGCTCACGTAGGTCACCACCGTCAGCGCCCCCGCCGCGATGACCGTGCATCCGATCGCCAGCCCGTCCAGCCCGTCGGTCAGGTTCACCGCGTTCGAGCTTCCCGTAATCACCAGCGCCACAAACGCCAGGAACGGCACGAACGCCAGCGGCCACAAATGGTTCGAACCCAGCAGGCTGTGAATCACCAGGTCCGGCCGGAACCGCTTCACGAACGGCACGATGAGCTGGGTCGAATACGCGCTGTGCGTCGCCAGGATCAGCAGCACGATCCCTACAAAGGAACTCACGCCCACCTGTAACGTGATTTTCCTTTTCCCCGTCAGCCCCAGGTTCCGCTGCTTCGCCACTTTAGCGTAGTCGTCCACGAACCCGATCGCCGCAAACGACAGCAACGCGAACAGCGCGAGCAGCACGAACGGGTTCGCCAGGTCCGCCCACAGCAGCACCGGCACCGCCGTCGACAGCACGATCAGCACGCCACCCATCGTCGGGGTGCCCGCCTTCTTCTGGTGTGCTTGCGGGCCTTCCTCGCGGATGTATTGCCCGATCTGCAGTTCGCGCAATTTCCGGATCAACCACGGCCCGAACACCAGCGCCAGGAACATCGCCGTCAGGCTCGCATACACGGTCCGCACCGTGATGTAGCGGAACACGTTGAACGGGCTGAAATATCTCTGCAAGACGTGGTAGAGAAGGTAGTACAGCATCTCAGTGCCCCACCCCGGCGTTCGTCGGCGCGTCCACCGGCGCGAACCGCCCCAGCAGCTCCTCGACGATCCGTTCCATCCTCACGCTCCGCGAACCCTTTACCAGCAGCAGATCGTCCGGCCTCACGAACCCCGCCAGGAACGCGCCCGCCTCCGCTGGCGTCGCAAAGAATCTGGTCCTCGCTCGCGGCATTCCCGCCGCTACCGCGCCTTCCACGATTTGCGCCGCGTCTCCCTGCACGCCGATCACGTAGTCGATCTTCCCCGTCTTCGCTGCGAACTCTCCGCCTTCGCGGTGCAGCTGCGGCGAGCTGAGCCCTAGTTCTCGCATTTCTCCCGCCGCCAGAATCTTCCGGTGAAAGCCCGGTGTCGCCGCGAGCAGGCTCATCATCGCCTGCAACGCCGCTGGGCTCGAGTTGTACGAATCGTTGATTAGCGCGAATCCGTTCGTGAAGCGGATCAACTCCCCGCGCATCGCCGGGGCCCGCAATCTGCGAATCACGCCCTGCGCCTGCGCCGCGCCGATGTTCCACACGCTCGCCGCGGCCAGCGCCGCCAGCGCGTTTGACACCACGTGCCTCCCGGGCAGTGGCATCTCGAATTTCGTGCGCTTCCCGCGGCACACCAGCGTGAACGAGCTCCCCAGCGCCCCGCGGTCCTCGATCTCCTCCGCCGTGAACTCCGCTGGCTTTTCCACGCCGTAGAAGATCACGCGCCCCGGCGCCATTTCCGCCATCGCCGCCACTCGCGCGTCGTCGGCGTTCAACACGGCCACGGACCCTGCGCCACGCAGCCCTTCCACCAATTCGCGCTTCGCCAGCGCGATCTCGCCCACCGACGAGAAATTCTGCAGATGCGCAGGCGTCACGCGCGTCTCAATGACCACGTCCGGGAGCGCAATCGCCGCCAGCCGCTTCAGCTCACCCGGAAACGACATGCCCATTTCCAGCACGGCCACGTCGTGCGTCTCATCCAGCCGGAACAGCGTCAGCGGCAGCCCGTACTCGTTGTTGAAGTTTCCTTCGCTTTTCAGGACCCGAAGCTTGGCACCAAGCAGTGCCGCCAGGATCTCTTTCGTGGTGGTTTTACCCACGCTTCCGGTGATCGCGCAAACTTTTTTGCCCCACTCTTTCCGCACCGCTCGCGCCAGGCCATGAAGCGCCCCGAGCGTGTCCGGAACGCTGATGCACCGGTCCTGAATCCATCCCGGATATCGCGATACGAGCGGCCCCGCCACCACTGCCGCCAGCGCTCCGCTCTCCAGAGCTGCGGCCACGTAGTCGTGTCCATCAAAACGCGGACCGTGTATGGCGACGAACAGCTCTCCTGTACGTAGCGTGCGAGAATCAATCGAGACACCGGCCACCCGGGCCATGGGGTCGAGCCCATGCCCGCGCTGGCCTTCCATCGCATCAGCCACTTGTGTAAGCGTCCACCGCATAGTTGCCTCAGTAGGTTGGCTTTCCCCAGGGTTCGGCCCAGGTTTTTTCCTCGGCCGTACGGCACTTCCGGGTGCGTGTTCACCAGTTGAGGATTCCTCCTTCCCGGCTCCTGACTCCTGACTTCCGACCTCTGCTTTCTTGTAGGGACCGCCTTCTCGGGCGGTCCGCCTATTCCACTCCAACCTCGGTCCTGACGACGAGCTCTAACCCTTACCCTCGTATCCTCTTTCTACCAACGCTTTCCTTGCCAACTCCCGGTCGTCCAAATGAATCGCGTGATCCGCGAAAATCTGGTAATCCTCGTGTCCCTTCCCCGCCAGCAATACGATATCTCCCGCGCGCGCTTCCTCAACCGCCAGCACGATGGCCTTCGCGCGGTCCGGCTCGATCATGTATTTTCCCCCGGACTTCTGCATCCCCACCACGATGTCGCTGATGATCTTCAGCGGGTCTTCCTGGCGCGGGTTGTCGCTCGTCAAGATCGAAAGATCGCTCAATCGCCCCGATGTCTCGCCCATGATCGGCCGTTTCGTCCGGTCGCGCGATCCGCCGCAACCGAAAAGTGTGATGATCCGCCCCTTGGTATTCAACTCTCTCGCCGTGCGGATCAGATTCTCGAGCGCATCGTCCGTGTGTGCGTAATCCACTACCACCAGAAACGGCTGTCCTTGATCGATTCGTTGGAACCGCCCCGCCACAGCTTTCAGATTCCGGATTCCCTCTTCGATCGCCTGATTCGGGAGCCCCAGCCCGATCCCCGCTCCAATCGCGGCGAGAATGTTGTAAACGTTGATTCGCCCCACCAGCGACGACTCCACCTGGATCGTTCCATTCGGTGACTGCGCCGCAAAATTCAATCCCTCGAAACTCAACTGGAATTTTTTCGCTTTCAAGTCCGTGCCATTCTGCAAGCCGTAGGTCAGCGTTGTTTTCGCCAGGCCCAAGAGCTTCTTGCCCCACTCGTCATCGGTGTTGACCACTGCCACATCCGGCGCGCCTGCTCCGGTTCCCTCAAACAGCCGCCTCTTGGCCGCGAAGTAATTCTCGAAAGTCTTGTGGTAATCGATGTGGTCGCGTGTCAAGTTTGTGAACACGGCCACCGCAAAGTGGCAGCCCCACAATCGGTCCATGGCCAGTGCGTGCGAACTCGCCTCCATGGTCGCGTAGGTTCCTCCGCCGTCCCGAATCTCCGCCAGGAAGCTTTGCAGGTCCACCGACTCCGGCGTGGTGTTCGGCGCGGCGTGCTCCCCAAGCGGCGTGTGATACGCGATGGTGCCAAAAAGTCCCGTCTTCGCTCCGGTCGCGCGCACAATCGAATCGATCAGGGACGTGGTCGTGGTCTTCCCGTTCGTCCCGGTCACCCCCGCGAGCTTCAACGCCGTCCCCGGCCGCCCGTAGAGGTTCGCCGCCGCAATGGCAAGCGCCTTCCGCGCTTCCTTCACCTGAATCCACGGGATGTCGCGCCCCCAATCCGCCGACGCTGGTCCCTCGCTGAGAATCACCCTCGCTCCCAGTTCCGCCGCGGCCTTCGCGTACAGATTCCCGTCGGTTGCCACGCCGTGAATGGCCACGAACAGCGCCCCAGGCTGCACCTTTCTCGAATCGTTCGCCACCTGCCGGATCGTTACCTCCTCCGCAGGAAGGCCGGAAGCCAGGTCCACTCCTTCGAGCAAGGACCGAAGTGAAACTCCGCCGCGCTGTTTCTCCTGAGCCACAGTCTGTTTCCGTTTATCCCTTCCTTGGTGCCCGTCCCGCTGCTCCGCCCTCGGTAAGGTTCTCGTCGGCATCGGCGTCCTAAGCCTTTTTCCTATTTAGACTTGCCTAGTCGGCCCGCAGTGTCGCCAAACTGTACGGTGACTTTCGTGCCGCGCCGCACCTTGGCCCCGGCCCCAGGTGACTGTTGAACTGCAAGGCGGCTGCCAACCAGCACCGGATTCAGCCCAAGCCGCATGCAGTCCTCGCTCACCTGCCGCATCGTTTTCCCAGAGAAGTCCGGAACCTCGATATCCCCGCCTTCGTCCACGGCTATCATTACTTCCGTCGTTTTCTCCGTCTTCGAGGCCGCTTGCGCTGTTTGCGCTTCTTCCTCGGCCGTCTCCGGCTGCGCCGCGAAGTCCACCGGCGTCAGGTCATCCAGCGACGAATCATCCAATTCTTTTCTGGTCTTGTATGCCGTCTGGATCACTTGACCTCCTGCCGGCACGTCGCGCGGCACGTCCAGGTACGGGAGCACCTGCTCCGCAATTCTCTTGAACACAGGTGCCGCCACAGCCGCTCCGTCGTGCGGAAACCCCGCCGGAGAATCGATGGACACCAGAATCGTCACCGCCGGATTGTTGATCGGCGCAAAACCGCTGAAGGAGGCGATCACGTTCTTTGTCGAATACCTTCCGGTGGCCGGGTCGATCTTCTGCGCCGTGCCTGTCTTTCCTCCCGCCGTCCAGCCATCGAGCCGCGCGTTCTTCCCCGTGCCATTCAAAATCACGCCTTCCATCAATCGTCGCAAGGTCGCGGCCGTCTCCGGACGGATCATGCGCCGCGGCTCCGTTATCGACGAACGCCCTCCCAGCGGCAGAACCTGGTCCCCGCGCTTGATCTCGGCCACCATGTGTGGCTTGTACAAAAGCCCGCCGTTCGCCACCGCCGAAACCGCCGTAATCATCTGCAGCGGCGTCACCCCCACTTGCTGCCCCATCGAGACTGACGCGATCCCGTACGATCCCCAGTGTTCCAGCCGCAGCAACAGTCCCCGGCTCTCTCCCGGCAGATCGATCCCCGTCGGCGTTCCGAATCCAAACGCGCGAATGTAATCGTAAAATTTCGGCGAGCCCAGCCGCAGCGCTATCTTGATTGCCCCCACGTCGCTCGAATTCGCCAAAATCTCGGCCACCGTCAGCATGCCGTACTTCTTGTGGTCATGAATGACGTGGCCCGCCACGGTGACCGCTCCGTTTTCGCAGTTGAACACTTCGTCCGCGCGGATCAACCCTTGATCGAACGCCGCCGTCAGAGTTACCAGCTTGAACGTCGAACCCGGCTCGTAGATTCCACTGATCGCCCGGTTCATCCGTCGCTCCGCGGGCACGTCCAGCGCCGCATTGGGATTGAATTTCGGCCAGTTCGCCATCGCCAGGACCGCGCCGCTGTTCGGGTCCTGTACGATCACGGACCCCGCCGGCGCGTGGTATTTCTCGATCGCAGCCGCCAGTTCCCGTTCCGCGACGTATTGGATCTGTTCGTCCAGTGTGAGCACCACGTCCGCGCCGCGGTCCCGCTGGGCCTCGCCGCCGTCAAACCAGCGCTGCTTCGCGTCCGCCATCACGACGACCTTTGCCGCTTTGCCCCGCACCAGGTCGTCGTACTCGTGCTCGATGCCCCCCAGCCCCTTTTCGTCCACGTCCACAAAACCCAGAACGTGCGCTGCCATCTCCCGCTTCGGGTAGTACCGCTGGTTTTCCTCCTGCAGGTAGATTCCCTTCAGGTTCATCGACTGGATGGCGTCGGACTTCGCCGGCGGAAGCTTCCGCTTCAGCCACACGAACGTGTTTCCGGATTGCAGCTTTTCGCGAATCTCCTCGGCGGGCATTCCCAGAATTTCGGAGAGCAGGCGCGTCGCCAGCGCCACGTCTTTCACTTCACTTGGCACCGCGAACGCCGATTGCACGCCCACGCTCATGGCCAGCGGCCGCATGTTGCGATCGTAGATGTCGCCGCGCTTGGGGGAGATCTCCATCGTGCGCCGTTGCTGGCGCATCGCGCGGCTCAGGTAATCGCTGTGACGGAATAACTGCAGGTAGGCCAGACGCCCGAAAACGGCGCTCATCAGGAACAGTGCCACGCCCGCAAGGATCAAGAGACGAACGTGGACCTTTTCCTGCTCCATGGTTCCCGGCAAACGGCTCGTGCTCCTGAATTGCCACCCTTACTTGCTATCCCGAGCGGACCGGCCCGGCTTTTAACTGAGCGCCATGGTTCGGCGCGCCGGGTCGCGCAGTCAAGGAATTTCTCTGCCCATTCACCCCAAGAAGACCGGTCTAGGGAGCGCGGTTGAGCCGCACGTACCGCACCGCCGCCACTTGCTCGCCATCTACGCTGGCGTACTCGCGCACCTGTACGGGCAGGGGCTTCTTCAAGCCCAATTGCTTCTGCGCAATCTTGTCGATTCGGAGCGGATCCCGCAGCGTGGCGATTTCCAGCCGGAACTCCGAATTGAGCGCTTGCGCCTGCGCCTGTCTGCCCTTCATTTCTTCCAACTGGAAGCTGAGATCGATGCAGTGAAAGTGCTGGTAGATGTACACCACAAAACACACCGCGATCATCGCGCCCAGAAGTGAGGTCTTGTAGAGATTCCGCAGCTTCACCGGCTCCACGCGCCGCGCCAGTCGTGAATTGTCAATGCGTTTCACGGTGTGGAGCTCCACCAGCGCCGGTCGCTTCGTAGTAGCTGTTGCGCGGACGGGGCGCGTCACCAGCTGCGGCCGCGGTAGTCTCGTCGCCCGTCGTGCCGCCGGAAAGGGAACTTCTTCCCTCGTCAGTCCCTGCCCCAACTCCCCCAAGCCATTCCATTGATGCGCTGTCGCCATGGTCACACCTTCTCCACGCACCGGAGCTTCGCGCTTCGCGATCTCGGGTTCGCTTCTTGCTCTTCCGGGCTGGGCACAATCACGTGTTTGGTGAGCACCTTCAGCGTTCCCGCCCTCGCGCCTTCTTGGAACGCTCGCTTCACCAGGCGGTCTTCTCGCGAGTGGTAACTCAGCACCACCCAGCGGCCGCCGGAATTCAATGTGGCAGGAGTCCGGAAAAGAAACTGCCCGAGTTCCTCCAATTCTCGATTCACCGCTATCCGCAGCGCCAGAAACGTTTTTGTCGCGGGATGCAGTCTCTGCCTTCCCCACTGCTTCCGGGCGCCTGCCACAACCGTTGCCAGGTGCGCGGTGTCCCGTATCGGTCGCGCCTGTACAATCGCCCTGGCGATCCTTCTTGAATCGTGCTCTTCCGCTTCCCGGTAGAGCAGGTCGGCCACTTCCTTCTCCGGCCAGCGATTCACAATCTCGTCCGCCGTCAGCTCTTCTCCCGCTTCCCCGCCGCTCATCCTCATATCCAGCGGGCCGGCCTCCCGGAACGAAAAACCACGTTCCGGCCGGTCAAGCTGCATGCTCGAAACCCCCAAGTCGGCCAAGACCCCGTCCACCTTCGCTATCCCCAACCCTTGTACGGCCTCCGCTATCTTCGAGAACCGTGTCTGGACGAAGCTCACCCGGCTCGCAAACTCCTTTAGTCGCTCCCGCGCGATCTGCAGCGCCTGTGCGTCCTGGTCCAGGCTGATCAACCGGCCCGAGGACAATCTTGACGCTATGGCCGCCGAATGCCCCGCGGCGCCGGTGGTCGCGTCGACGTAGATTCCGTCCGGCTTTACTCGCAGCCATTCCAGCACCTCTTCCAACAGCACCGACGTATGTGGTGCGCCCACTTCCTCTGCCTGCCCGATTCAATGCCCGCCGCCCGCTGCCTGCCCAAGTACGTCTGCAATCCGACCAACCGCTGCCCCGGCTGCCTGTCTCCGCTGGCGGCTGAAAACCCCTGCTTCATCAGCCGCCCCGTCCCAACCGTCAATTCCATCACTCAAAAATGGATCAGATCCCCAAATCTCCCAGAATCTTGTCGTCTTCATCCGTGTACGGTTCGCTCTTCATCTGGTCCAGGGCCCGCGCGTTGTTGATCACTTCTAGATAATCCAGCGCGCCCAGCACCGCCACGTCGCCCTTGGTCTGTGCCGCCTCCCGCAAGATCGACGGCAACAAAACTCGCCCCTGTCCATCCAACTCCACCACCTGCCCGAAGTAGCTCGTCCTCATCAAAAACTTGCGCTTTGACTTATGCGCGCTCGGCAGCTTCGCCAGCTTGTCCTCAATCTCACCCCATACGCTGAGCGGGTAGATCCGGGCCGTCTCACCGGTCGTCGAAGTGATGTAGAACTGGTTCCCGTACTCCCGCAGGCCCTCCAGGAACGCAGCAGGAATCTTCAGACGACCCTTCTCGTCGACTTTCGCCGGATAATTGCCCCGCAGTTTCATGAATCTCGACCTGTTGGAGGACTGGTTTGCCCACTTCGCCCACTGCCCCCTAGCTCAACCTACCGCGCCCTACTCTGTACCACTGCTAACCACTTGCTCCCATATTTTTCCCCAGCATAGGCGCTTTTCCACTTATGTCAAGTGAAATCCATATTTTTTGTGCATAAATTGTGGAATTTAATGAAGCAGAAAAACCGTGGATCGTCCTACTATACCCTGCGCCTCAGGTTCAGTTCCTCTACAAGGCCTTGTGGCGGATTTCCCAGTCCCTCGATTCCCTGCCGTTGCCTCGGTTGAGGCCGCATGGAAGCAGTCGAGGAAATCGCTTAGGATGGTTGGAACAGAGCGTCGGCCGGCGATTGCCCGCGATTTTTGAGGACACCATGAGACCTGAGCTGAACGCCACGCCCCGCCTCGCCTCGGGCGTCCGTTTAAACGAAAAGAGCCAGCACCCGCGCATGCTGCTTTTGCCCAGAGGCACGCTGCGCATCAGCGGCCCGAGCCTCGAAATCGTCCAGCTATGCGACGGCAAGAACACGGTGCGGCAGATCACGGAAAAACTCCACAAGCTGTACGCGAAGGCCGAGCCCGAACGCGTCACCGCCGACTTGCTGAGCTACTTGGAGCTGCTGCAAACTCAGGGCGCCGTGGAATACTGACCGCGCGGCCCGCTTCGACGGCTGTCCCTTCGAATAGATTAAGGTTGGTATGTTCGTTTGCTTCTAATGTCGGCGCGCCGACGTTTCGCCGACCAGGGGTGTTCAGCCCAGGGCAGGAACGGGCTGCTTGGATTTCGTGCGCAGGACCACCCGCGAAATGAAGATGAGGCAGGCAAGCAGCACCGCCACGCCGAAGACAAGCACCGCATGAGGCGCCCCGGCATGTTTGGCGATGCCCCCGGCCAGCAGCGCGCCCACCGGCTGCACACCCATGAACATGGTGGCGTAGACGGCCATCAGGCGGCTGCGCATCTCATCGGGGACGCGCTGCTGAATGATGGTGTTCGTGGCGGCCATCTGCGAAGTGGCGGCAAAACCCACTACAAAAAGTACTGCCCCGCACAACCAGAACGGAGCGGTTTCCGCAAAGTTCGAGGGCGAGATAGCGCAGGTATTGCAAACGCCCGCCATGCGCCGCGCCAGCGCCGAAGCCCAGGGCCCGAAGGAAGGCGCCTGCGAAAACACCAGCAACCCGATCGCGCAGGTGGTGCACGTCGTGGCAATCCATCGCGCCAGCCCTCTATATTCGGTGCGCGCCGCAAACTGCAACGCGCCCAGGACCGCTCCGATACCCGCGGCGCTCATCAGCAACCCCAGAGTCTTCGCGCCCCCGTGGAGAATATCGCTCGCATAGATGGGCAGGAAGACCGAATACTGCAATCCGAACATGCTGAGGGCGCTGAGGAGAAACAGGGCCGAACGAATGGGGATGTCGCTCATCGCGAAACGGAACCCCTCAATGAAACTGCGCAGCGGCGATTCGCCCACGCTCCGTTGCTCCCCGCGTTCGATGCGCATCATCAGCAGCGCGATGATGACCGCGATGAAGCTGACGCCGTTCAGGAAAAAGCACCAGTCCTCGCCCAGTAGGACGATGGTGAAGCCCGCGATGGCTGGACCCACGACACGCGCGCCGTTGAACACCGAGGAATTCAGCGCGATGGCGTTTGGCAGATCGTCTTTGCCGACCATTTGAATGAAGAAGGACTGGCGGATGGGAACGTCAAAAGCGTTCACGATGCCGACGAGCAGGGCGATGAGAATCAGGTGCCACGTGCGGATCCAATGCGCGAAGGTCAGGGCAGCGAGAAGAAACGCCAGGACCATGGAACAGGATTGCGTGATGATTACGCCGCGGTGCCGGTTGTAGCGGTCGCCGACGTAGCCGCCCATCCACGCCAGTCCCAGCATCGGCAACTGGCTCGCGAAGCCGAACAATCCGAGAAGGGCCGCGGAACCCGTGAGCTTATAGACGAGCCACTGCTGGGCCGTGTTCTGCATCCACGTACCGATCAGCGAAATCAGTTGCCCGATGATGAAGAGCTGAAAGTTCCGGTGCTTCAGCGCACGGAAACGTGTGCCCAGATCCAGAATCGAATTCACCCTTTCTTTGGATGATTGTACTGGGAAAAGGGTCACGGAAGCCCCTGCGCGCCGCGGGCAACCGCATTCTTCCGCCGGCCGCAAAATCGTGCATTATCGATATTTATTGAAGATTATAGAAATATATGATATAATAATAGTCAGGAGGACAGCGGACCGTGCCCATCGACGCGGCTGTGGGATGCCGTCCATCCGAAAGGGGATATAGGCGATGGAACGCAAAGACGATTTGCCCGCAAGGCTCTATTTGTTTTCGCTCTCGACGATCATTTACCCGCTCCCAACAGGTGGAACCCTGGAAATGGTGCTGCCGGCGTACCTGGTGGAGACGGCACGCGGCCGGCACATTCTGATCGACACGGGAATGTCGCCGGATGTTCCGCATCCGCCCCAGGCAACGCCGGCCTCCAAGGAAACGAATGTACTCGAGCAGCTTGCGGCGCTCGGCCTTGGTCCCGAAGACATCGACGCGGTGATCTGCACGCACTTCGATGTCGACCACGCCGGATTTCACGACCACTTCCCTGCAAGCGAATTTGTCGTGCAAAGGAAACACTATGAGGTTGCGCGCGGCGGAAACCCGCGTTTTGCTTTGGCGCGCAGCCATTGGGACCATCCCGCTCTTCGCTACACGCTGGTCCACGGCGATGTCGAGTTGTTTCCGGGATTCACGCTGCTCGAAACGAGCGGACACGTGCCGGGACATCAGTCCGTCCTGTTCCGCCTGCCAAAGATGGGACTGGTTTTGCTGGCGATTGACGCGGTGATGATGGAGCGTTTGTTCTTGCCGGAGCGCAAGGCCTGGCCCAAGGATTGCGACGAGGAGCAGCTGAGGGCGAGCACGAGGAAGCTGCTCCAGATTGTCCAGCGGGAGGACGTGAAGCTGGTAGTCTTCGGCCACGACGGCATACAGTGGCAATCCCTGAAGAAGTCTCCGGAGTTTTACGAGTGATCGGGCGTCGTCCGCGTCAGCAGGCGGCAAAGTGTTGCCGCTTCATTCGCTCGGAGGTTCCGGGGCGCCACCGACGTGGGTGTGGCTAAGGTCGTGCAGCATGGACCTCTCGTCGTCGGTCATGCCGCGCGTAAAATTCGGATCACTAAGGCGCTGATTGCGCGCGGATTCCGGCATGTTCTGCAGCACGCCGAGCTTCTGCTTCATCATCTGCTGGCGGTCCCAGGGCATCTGGCGCCACTTGGGAAGCACGTCGTTCTTGATGTGGTCCCGTTGCTCCGGAGTGAGAGTCCGCCACGTGCGCTCGTTTTCGCGTAGGGTCGACTGCTGTTGCGGCGTCATGCGGTCCCACTGATTGAATTGCTGACGAATCTTGGCTTGCTTGTCCGGCGAGAGATTCTGGAACGCAGGGCTGTTTCGCAGGACCCGCTCGCGCTGCTGCGGCGAAAGATCGCGCATTGTGTCCACCCAGGGCCGGGCCGAACCCACGCCCATCTGCTGCCTGCGATTTAGATTCGCCCCCGGGCCATTGTTTCCGGGACGATTGAAATTCGCGGCCGGTTGGTTGGGGTGGCTGTTGTTGGCGGGTGGATGGTTCGCATTTGCCGGCGGACGGTTTGCGTTCGGGTGCGCATTCTGCGGATGCGCGGGCGCGGGATTCGTTTGTGGCGGCCGGTTTGGATTCGCGTTCGGCTTCTGCGCCAGAGCAGAGTCGGACAGCGCGAGGCCGGCGCCCGCCGCCAGAATTGTTATGCCGAGTTGGAGTTTCCTGAGCATCGCTCCGTCTGGTTCTTTTCCCTGGTCTGTCCCTGACCGATCTGAAGATCGGCCACTACAAATTCTCAAGGCGCCCCTTCAGAAGGCGGCCGCTACATTTCCTTTTGCGTATCCGGCGTATCATCGTTCTGCACCGGAGGGGGCAATTCCTTCAGCGGCTCGAAGTTAGCGAGGACGTCGTGATCCTCGAGCACCGGCAAATCCTGCATCATCTGTTCATCGGCTATCTGTGTATTGTTCCACGGCAACGCAGGCTGCGGCGGCCGTTCGTAGTAGCCGAGCCAAATTGTGGCGAGCAGGAGCATCGAAGCGGCAAACGCCACGCGCGGCGAAACGTGCAGCCACGCCCACCAACTCTGCTTCACCGGCTCCGCAGCCACCAACGCGCGCACGCGCGCGTCGAATTCGGGCGAAGGCTCGATGACCGGCAGTTCATCCAGCAAACCGGAGACCGCGCGGAACTCCTCCACGCGCACGCGGCAAGGCGCGCAAGCCGCCAGATGCTTTTCGACTTCCTGCTTCTCGCTTTCCTTGAGCCGTCCATCGACGTAACCCAGGATGCGGCTTTCCATGCGCTCACAACTCATAACAGCCTTCTTTCCCTACCCCTGGTTCCTGGCCTGCTGCGCCACGAGCGGGGCTAGTTCCACTCGAAGCGACTCATATGCCCGGAACAGCAGCGACTTTAGCGCGCTCTCCGAGCAGCTGAGAATCTTGGCAATCTCCGCGTAATCCAGCTCCTGATATTTGTGGAGCAGGACCGCGGCGCGCTGCTTTTCAGGCAGCTTCTCAATCGCGTGGCGGATCATTTTTTTCCGCGCATCCTCGACGAGATGCTGCTCGATGTTCGGGGTCTTCTCCGGAACATCCAGCATCCTCTCGTCTCCGTCCTCCGCGTCCGCGGTAACCGGGGCATCGATGGAAACCTCGAGCTTGTGGTACCGGTTGTCGCGGACCGAGTTCAGCGCCAGGTTCGTCGCGATCCTGAACAGCCAGGTGGTGAACTTGGCGCTCGGTACGTAGTCTTCGCGCGCGCGATAGACGCGCAGGAAAACTTCTTGGGCGAGATCCTCCGCCTGTTCCCGGTTGCGGACCATCCGGTACAGGAAGTTGACAAGTGGGGTGCGATAGCGGTGCAGCAGAAGCTCAAAAGAGGCTTCGTCACCAGCTTTCACGTCCAGCATGAGTTGGACGTCGGTCCTGGCCATAGCACCCACACTGTAGCAAACACATTTGTTCTCAAAAAGTTGCAGGTAGCGGGAGGAGGGCGAGATAGGCACGGGTACTGGAACTATGGTCTGCCTAAATATGGAACAACCCCCGCAGAATCAACAGACTAGCAACGCCGGCGAATACCAGCAGGGCCATTCGCCAGTTGGGTTCGCGGTTAACCTCAGGAAGCAGGTCGGTCGCCGCGACGTAAACGGTCACACCCCCGGCGAGAGGCAGAGCGTACTTGAGCTGGTGCTGAAACTGGCTGGTGAGCAGCACGCCCGCAAGCGTGGCGATGCCGAGCAGCGCCGCGGCGCGAACCGCGTCACGCTTGCCCTGGCCGCTAGCGAGCACGACCGATGCGACCGTGAAGCCCTCCGGCAATTTGTGCAGGAACACAGCCACGAAGACGACTGCGCCAAGCCAGGTGGAAACGAGGAAGCCCGCGGCGATGGCCACGCCGTCGAAGAAGGTGTGGATGGCGAGGCCGAGGAGCACGGTATTGCGCGCGTGGAAGCCGTGGACTTCTTCTTCGTGTGTCTCCTCGCCGAAATGGAAATGCGGCGCGACCGTGTGCTCGAAAAGGTGGATGAGGAAATAACCGATGAGGACGGAGAGCAGCGCGTCCTGCCCGGCGAGATGAATCGATTCCGGAATCACCTCGACGAAAGCAACGCTGAGCATGTAACCCGCGCCGAGCGCGACGAAGTATTGCAAATATTTGCGCGGCCATTCGGCGCGCACCACGAAATACCCGCCGAGGACGTTGCCCGCGGCGGCGACGAGCCCGAGCAGCGCGGCGAGTGCGATGCGGAATGAGAGGTCGTGGGGCAAGGCAGTTGTAAGTTATACGTTATAGGTTCTGAGCAAGAAGTAAAGCAAGGAGTCGTTGCTAGTCAGGAGTCGGTAGTTGGGGGTTGGGAGGCTCTCCGAACTTAAAACTTACAACTTATGACTTAAAACTGCTCCTCACCCGCTGTGACGAAAGAGGATCACATCCCCCTCCTGGACGATATATTCCTTTCCTTCCAGGCGGACCTGGGCTTTTTCTTTGGCAGCGGCGATGCTGCCGGCGGCCAGGAGATCTTCGCAACGCACGACTTCGGCGCGGATAAAACCCTTCTCGATGTCGCTGTGAATTTCGCCGGCGGCTTTGACAGCGGGGGAATTCTTTCGGATGGTCCAAGCGCGGACTTCGGGCTCGCCGGCGGTGAAGAAGGAAATCAAACCCATCAGATCGTACGTGGCGCGGATAAGGCGGTTGAGGCCAGGCTCCTTCAAGCCGTAAGAAGCGAGGAGTTCGGCGGCTTCTTGTTCTTCCATTTCGGCGAGTTCCGCTTCGAGGCGCCCACAAACAGCGACGACGGCCGTGTTCGGGCGACCTTGCAGCGCCGCGAGCTTGTGCTTCGCGATGGCCTTGTCCATTTCGGCGGCCTCGTCATCGCCCAGGTTCAGGACATACAGCATGGGCCGTTGCGACAGGAAGAGAAAGCCGCCGATGGGTTTGCGCTCCTCGGGAGTCAGTTCGAGTTCGCGCAAGGGTTTCTCGGCTTCGAGGTGCGCCTTGCACTTTTCGAGAACTGCCTTTTCCTGTTCGAGAAGCGGATCCTTCTTTTTCTTGAGGTCCTTGTCGACGCGCTCCAAGCGTTTGCTGACCTGATCGTGATCGGAAAGGATGAGCTCGAGATCGAGATTCGTTGCGTCGCGCAGAGGATCGATGCGGCCTTCGGAGTGCGGGACCGTCGGGTCGCCGAAGACGCGGATGACGTGGGCGATGGCGTCCACATCTCGAAGGGACGCAAGACTTTCGCGCATGCGCTCCTTCTGCACCCCGGGAAGATCGACGTACTGCACGGTGGCGTAGGTGATTTTCTTGGGGCTGTAGAGCTTGGCGAGTACCTCGAGGCGCGGCTCCGGCACTTTGGCGATGCCGACGTGGGTGGATTGCCCGACTTTGGCATCGACGTGCGCTTTGGTGAGGATGCGGAACAGCGTGGTCTTTCCGACTTGTGGTAGTCCAATAATTCCTGTTTGCATAAACTCCAAAGTTTATCACACACGTGATTCGCGCTTTCTAAACGTGAAGTGAAGGGGGTTAAGGACGTGGATGATGCAAAGGAGAGTCAGGCCTCTTCTTCACTTCCTTTACCTCCTCTATTTCCTTCCCTTCTTTCGACACAACACTTACCAAAGCGGGAGCTCCGTGCTATGGTTTTGCGCTGGCCATGGCCGTCAACACGCTTCCATCCCATCTTGCTTTTGATCTTGCGGAAGCTGTGCGGCATCTTTCGGAGCGCGATGAGGTGTTGAGGGCACTGATCGCAGAGGCGGCTCCCTTTCAGATTGACGTGACGGGCGAAGAATCGCCTTATGAAGTGCTGCTGGAATCGATTGCCTACCAATCGATCTCCGGCAAGGCGGCGGCGACGATTTATGGGCGCATCAAGGCTCTCGGCGAAAACGGCCGGCCACCCACGCCCAAGAAGATGCTGAAGATTCCCGTGACGAAGTTGCGCAAGGCGGGATTGTCCGGCGCAAAAGTCCTGGCAATGAAGGATCTGGCGAAGAAGGCGATCGCGGGAATCGTGCCCACACACGATGAGGCCGTAAAACTGAGCGATGAGGAGTTGGTAGAACGATTGGTTTCCGTGCGCGGGATTGGGGCCTGGACCGTGGAGATGTTCCTGATCTTCCGGCTGGGAAGGCCGGATGTGCTGCCAATCCACGACCTCGGGGTGAAGAAGGGCTGGTCCGTGGCCTACGGCAAGAGGCATATGCCGAAACCAAAAGAGCTGCTGAAATTCGGCGAGCGCTGGCGGCCCTTTCGCACGGTCGCAAGCTGGTACATGTGGCGGGCGTTCGAGCGCGCCGGGTACAAGGTCACCAATAAGATTCGGCCGCGCAAGCGAAAGAATTGATAAGGGGTAAGTATTAAGTAATAAATAAAAACAGATTTTCGGGATCAGGGCAGGCCGCAGGACAAACAGCGAAGCCAGAACCAAGCCTCAGAAGCCGGGCCCTACAAGAGCGGGCGTGTTTGTGGTTACGGCTTTGGAACTGTTTCGCGGACAAGGAGGACCATCGCGACGAAGCCGAGAAGCAAGACCGCACCTTCGTAGCGTACGGAAATGTGATGGAGGCGATTGAACTCGACGCGACGGGAATCGGTTTCCGGTGTGTTTTGGACCGAGACCATCTGCTGTTTCAAGCTCTGCATACGGTTGCTGACGGTGAACTGCGAAGCGGCGGTAAGGACGACCATCAGGACCACGCAGATTGCGGCGGCGGTCGTGAAGCTGGCGAAATCGCGGGTGCGCACCAGGCGGGCGAGGAGGAAGAGCAGTCCCAGGAAAATGCCGGCAAAGTGTAGGCGCGCCAGGGAATAGCCAACCATCATGCCGGCGGCATCGCGGTTGCCCAGGATGGAGAATGCGCCGGGCGCCACGACAAAGGACAGGAAAGCATCAGAGCCAAGCCAAAGACTTAAGGCGAAGAATTCGACCGCACGAAGGAAGGTCTGCATGGGGCCACTATACAAGATGGCGGAGTTGCCTCAAAATGGCGCGATGAAAATCTGCTACAGATTCAGCGCCAGCTTGATTGCAACATGTCTCTGCCTGGCAGCGGGCGCCGCGTGCAGCCAACAAGTTCCGCAGGCAATTGCCACCGATCCGCCCGCAGACAAGGAATTTCCCGCCGCGATGGAGGCGCCGGACATTCCGAGCCATGGGGCGCGGTTGAATGCGGTGATGTACCTGGCTTCCGGCGCGGGGCCTCATCCCGCGGTGCTGCTGCTCCACGGATTTCCCGGCAATGAGAAAAATCTGGACCTGGCCTATGCCATCCGGCGAGCGGGATGGAACGTGCTGATTCCGCACTATCGCGGATCCTGGGGCAGCGAAGGCGATTTTTCGTTCACGCACGCGATCGAGGACACGCAAGCCGCACTGGATTTCTTGCGCGATCCGGCGAATGCGAAGAAGTACCGGACGGACCCGGCGCGAATCGCCTTGATCGGTCACAGCATGGGTGGTTTCCTGGCGCTTTATGCGACAGCACATAATGGCGAGGTTGCCGGGGTGGCCGCCATCGCGGCATGGAATCTGGGGCCTTCGTCGTTGCGTGCGCCCTCGGCCACGTTCAAGAACGCTTCGCCGCGGCTGGCGGGAAGCACGGGGGACGGCTTGCGGAAAGAAGCGAACGACCACGGCGCGGAGTGGAACTACGTCGGCTACGCCGAAGCGCTGAAGAGCCGGCCGCTGCTGGTGCTCGAGGCAAAAGATGGAAACACGGGCGATAACCAGGCTTTGGCGGGGGCGGTGCGCGAAGCGGGGGGCGCGCATGTCACTGAAACGCTTCTGGATACGGACCACGTCTTCTCTGACCATCGCATTGCGCTGCAGACCGCGGTTCTCACCTGGCTGCAGTCCCTGCCTGCCCCTTCGGCTAAATAGCACATTCAACACAAACGCAAACGGACAGGCGGCTTGCCGAGTCTGAATATGTGGG
>Ga0335077_10001385_pt1 | contig 28684 bp, 27 predicted proteins | sample Lox_Sample_31_FD_207151 | JGI IMG/M metagenome (GOLD analysis project Ga0335077, IMG submission 207151) | Soil microbial communities from Loxahatchee National Wildlife Refuge, Florida, United States - Lox_Sample_3.1 | ecosystem: Environmental > Terrestrial > Soil > Wetlands | place: USA... | reverse complement strand
CAGAACCCGAACGTCCCGCGAAGCCGGAACGCGCTCCTGCCGCTCCTCCTCCAAATCTCGCCCAGCCCATCTGCCGAGTGAAACTCCGGCTGCCCGTATTCGCGTTCACGCCCCCGTTCATGCGCGGCGCAAAACTTCCCGGCCTCCCGAAGTTTCCGCCAAACCGGTTCGCCGCACCGCCGCGCGCGAATCCGTTCGGTGCTCCCCCGCGGTAGGCAGGAGCACCACGATACCCCCCGTACCCGCCGCGATACGCGTTCGCTCCCCCGCGATAGCCTCCAAATCCTCCGCGGTACCCCCCAAACCCTCCCCCGCCGTGGAATCCGCCTCCGCCTCCATGAAATCCGCCGCCCCCGCCGTGGAATCCTCCTCCGCCCCCGTGTCCGCCTCCTCCCCTCTGCGCAAACGCACACTGCGGCGCGCATCCGATCGCCAGCGCCGCTCCCAATGTGAAAATGATCTTCAGGCAGGTGGGTGCTTTCATTTCGGTCCCTCCACCAGTAGACGACTGCGGGGGTGCTTCGCGGGGCTTCCCGTTCTTCTCCTTCAAGCTCTGCCCGTTCCCTGCTGCTCCGGAGAAGACGCCGTCCGCTCCTACCTCTAAGAGTACTCCCGCGCACTCGAAGTTGCATCGCAGATGCGCACCGGTCCCCCGTCGCTCTTTTGGGGTTGATTTCGCAGGGTCCGCTCCCCGGGCCCGGAGTGGATTCGTCGTGTTGGTTGCGGCCTATGCCGCGTGGCGCGTCGGCGCGTTTCCGTTTCCGCGCGCTTCAGGGGTGTACTCGCCCAGCGGCCCGCTGCGCTCCCACGGGCGGTAGGTCACCAATTCCGGATGCTGCCGCACAAATGTTTCCGCGATGTGGCAGTTCCAGCACACCGGTTTGCACACTTCGAAAGCGCTGGGCAGTTTCTCGGTGGGCACCTGGTCCCACTCGTACGTCTTCTGCTCCAGGTTCACCAGCGCCGGCATCCGGTCCAGGTGCTTCATCGGTGCGATCTCTTGCCCGCAGTACGCGCAGTGTTTCCCTTCAAACCATTTCGCCGCAATCGTCCACGCCTGGTGCGCTACGGGATTTGCTTCGATCTCGCATACACAATCCTGGTCGCATCCGGCCCGCTCCGGCCAGCGCGAGCACTGCGCCAGTTCGATCCGCCGCCTTCCCCGCAGCGACGTCCACACCCCGCGCCAGAAGTTCACTTTCACCGCCGCCGGTTTCCCCGTTTCCGGACACGTCACCAGCATTTTCCCTTCGTATTTTCGGAACTGCAGGATTTGTCCCACCACGTACGAGGCGGCTATCGCCGCGGCAAACAACACCCACATGAGCATCGTCATGGCGCCCTCCTGGAAGCCAAGGTGGCCCGGCACGCCGCCGGGCCGCGAGGCCATGCCTGCAACCATAATCACCCCAAACCGCCCTGCTCTCAGTGACTCGCCTTACCTCCGCCTGTGACCTCGGACACACGCCCCGCCTCCCTCCGCAACTCTTTGCAGCTTCTGACTGCGCGCATGCCTCTCGCCCTCGCCACCTTGGTGTACGATTCCAGTCGGCCATCGCGAAGCACCCTCAGCGCGCCATCGGCTTCCACCTCCACTGACGAAGGGCGGAGCAGGCCAGTGGCTAGTTCACTCGGCCCCTGCCGCGCCGGTGCCGGCGAAAGGATCGAACATGCAGATGAACCCCGAGAATTCCCTGAAGCAAATGACGAACGCCATCTTCGCCCGCCTCGTCGTTCAGTGGGAGGCATGGAAGCATCACGACGCGGCATCGAACGACGCCGTCATCGCCGACCAGTTCGATTCCATCTCCCCCGATGGCGTCCACCGCACGGGAAAGCCCACCGCGGAACAGATGGCCGCACAGCCCATCGCCGGCTACAAACTCTCACAGTTCCGCGCCCTGCCCCTGGCGGCCGATTCGGCGCTGGTCACCTATTTCGCCGAAGTCACCATCCCCGGCGATAGCAAGGTGTATCCCATGGCGGTTGGCGAATTCTGGCTGAAGCGTGCAGGCCAATGGTTCATCCGCGGCTTCTCCGGCACAGCAGTGGATCCACACTTCCACTCACCGTACGAATGAAGTGACCTGCTTTTGGAGTGCGGCGGCTCGACGCCGCTTTGTTTTCCCGTGGTGCCCACGCCAATTCGCCGCGCCGTAGCGTCAGCGCACGCGGGCTTTCATTTTGTACCGCCGGCTTCTAGCCGGCATCTCCTTCTCTGGCTCGCTTGGCTCCGCCCTGCACCGCGCCCTGCCGGGCCGGCCGGGTGCCGCATCCTGTGTCGCCGTCGCCAGCAAAGGGTGCGTCCTTTTCTCAAATTCTCCTCTGCGGCCCGTCGCCCCTTAGCCCTAGCCAAGACGGACCACTTTCTTCTCATCACCCATCACCGGCCCCTACCCCTTTTTCCCTTGACTTTTGGTTACCTTGTAGTATACTGTCGCTGGTATATCGGCCCACTTCTCCGCCCGCCTGCCCCCATGAAGGAAGGGGTTAGCGCCGCTCGAAGAGGTACCGCAACGCTGTCCTCGGGGAGTTCGCTGGTGGAAGTTACGACTCAACGGATCGCCTCGCGTCCCCTTTCCAATATCCCTGTCCCTCCTTCCTCTCTTCCCCGCGCCGGGACCCTCCTCTCCCTAACTCCTTTGCAATGCATGTTTACAAACCCCGGCGAGCCTAAGTCCTGTAGAATGAATGTTTGTGTCATGTACCGGGGGGGTGGGTACAAACCTGCCTGGCGCTTCCCTGCGTTCCGCCCCGTTTTTTTTCAACAGGTTGCGCACGCAATCTCATGTATCCACAAGATTCCAAAGGGATTATTTACTCCCGAGGGAGGCAGTATCCTGCATTTCCAATTCTTTTCGTTTCTGTCACTTCCAATCGCCCCTGTGCTGCCTGCTTCTCACCCTGATTCTCCTCTCGTCGCCTGGCGCTCGTCACTCGTCACTTCTCCCCCGTTCCCTGCTATCGTCATGATTGGCACTCACCCATGGCCCCGGTAAACCAACCCGACGTTGCTCTTGAGCTCGAGCAGATTGTCCATGCGGAGCATTCCGATCCATTCCATGTCCTTGGCCCTCACGTCTCCGAGGCGGCCGGTCGCAAGCGCATCGCCATCCGCGCGTTCCTCCCCGGCGCTGCCGCCGCAAATGTCATCCTTCCCGGGGCGCGCCCGCCCGCGCCCATGCTGCGCATCCATCCCGAGGGAATCTTTGAAGCGCAACTGCAGGGCCCGGAACCGCCGGGAGCCTATCGCTTGGCCGTCGAATACGAAGACGGCTCGCAGGCCCTGATCGAAGACCCCTACCGCTTCCCTCCCCTGCTCTCCGAATTCGATCTGCACCTGCTGGGCGAAGGCACGCATTACCAGAAATACGAGAAATTCGGCGCGCACGTCACCACGCTCGATGGCGTGCGCGGCGTCAGCTTTGCCGTCTGGGCGCCCAGCGCGGCGCGCGTGAGCGTCGTCGGCGACTTCAACCAGTGGGACGGGCGGCGCCACCCGATGCGCCTGCGCGGCTCTTCGGGCACCTGGGAACTGTTCCTCCCCGGACTCGATGAAGGCGCGATCTACAAGTACGAAATCCGCTCGAAGCTCGGGCCCATCCCGTTTCTGAAGTCCGACCCCTACGGATTCTTTGCGGAAGTCCGGCCGAAGACCGCCTCCGTCGTCGCCACCCTCGACAAACACACCTGGGCCGACTCCGAATGGATCAAGGCGCGCGACAAAACGAACTGGCTCGCGGAGCCCATGTCGATCTATGAAGTCCACCTCGGCTCGTGGCGGCGAAAGTACGCCGCAGACGAGCCCTTGGGCGAGGTCCTCACCTACCGCGAACTCGCCGCCGAGCTGATTCCCTACGTGAAGCAGATGGGCTACACGCACATCGAACTCCTCCCCGTCATGGAACATCCCTACGACGGTTCCTGGGGCTATCAGACCGTGGGCTATTACGCGGCCACGAGCCGCTATGGCCGGCCGGAAGACCTGATGTATTTCATCGACGAGTGCCACCGGGCGGGCATCGGCGTGCTTCTCGACTGGACTCCCGCGCACTTTCCCCGCGATGCGCACGGCCTCGGGGAGTTCGACGGCTCGCATCTGTACGAGCACGCCGACCCGCGCAAGGGCGCGCATCCCGAGTGGGGCACCCTGGTGTTCAATTACGGCCGGCACGAGGTGCAGAATTTTCTGATCGCCAGCGCCCTCTTCTGGCTCCAGAAATATCACCTGGACGGCCTGCGCGTGGACGCCGTCGCCTCCATGCTCTATCTCGATTACGCGCGCCAGCCCGGCCAGTGGGTGCCCAACCAGTACGGCGGCCGCGAAAATATCGAAGCCATCGATTTTCTGCGCCACCTGAACGAAGCCGTGCACCTGCACCACCCCGGCGCCCTCCTGTTCGCGGAGGAATCCACCGAATGGCCTCTGGTCACCAAGCCTCCCTACCTCGGCGGCCTGGGCTTCAACCTGAAATGGAACATGGGCTGGATGAACGACACGCTGAAATATTTCAAGCAGGACCCCATCTACCGCAAATTCCATCACAACCAGATCACCTTCTCGATGATGTACGCCTTCAGCGAAAATTTTCTCCTGCCCTTCAGCCACGACGAGGTCGTGCACATGAAGGGCTCCATGATCGGCAAAATGGTGGGCGACGACTGGCAGAAATTCGCCAACCTGCGCGCGCTCTATGCCTATCACTACGCGCATCCGGGAAAAAAGCTGCTCTTCATGGGCGGCGAGTTCGCCCAGTGGCGCGAGTGGGACGAGAAGCGCAGCCTGGACTGGGACCTGGTGCCGCACCAGCGCCACGCCTCCATCCAGCGGCTCGTACGCGACCTCAACGCACTCTACCGGCGCGAGCCTTCGCTCCATGAAGTGGACTACGACTGGACCGGCTTCGAATGGATGGATTGCAACGACGGAGACAACAGCACGCTCAGCTTCGTCCGCCGCGCAAAGGATCCTGCGGACTGGCTGCTGGTGGTCTGCAACTTCACCCCGATCGTGCGGCAGGGCTACCGCGTCCCCGTTCCCGCGCCCGGGTATTACCAGGAGATTTTGAACACCGACGCGGAAATCTACGGCGGCTCGAACGTGGGCAATAAGGGCGGCGTCGAGGCGGTTCCGGAGCCCTACCTGGCGAAGCCCTACTCGCTGCATCTGACGCTGCCTCCGCTGGGCGTCCTGTATTTCAGGCTGCGGGCAAAACCGCCGGACCGGGAGACGGCCGCGCAGTCAGAGGGACACTGACCGTGGCTGTTGGGACAGATTCCAGGGAACTTTCTTTCAGGGGGGTGCGTACGTCCAAGTGAAGGAACACCCGAGGAGGTGGCCTATGCCCGCATCCCAGACGAAAAGGACCGTATGGTTGGCCGCTCTGGCCATTGCCGCCACGGCGCTGCTGCTCGCCGTGCTGCTGCGCGCCGCACCGGTGGCCCAGGCCGCGCAAGCCGCCCCCGGCGCCACGGCCCCTGCGCAAACATCTTCGAATTCCAGCGCGGAACGCTGGCTGCACGTGGCCGTCGACTGCAAAAACGAAAACGGCGAGCGCGTGCGCGTGAATCTGCCCATTTCGCTCGCGCGCACCGTGCTGGCTTCGATCCAGAAGGGCAAGCTGGACCACGGCATCGTGCACGTGGAAAATGCGCGCATGAACGACGTGGACGTGCGCGCCCTGCTGAAGGCCGTGAAGGCGGCGCAGGACGGCGAGTACGTGACCGTAGAGGGCAAAGACACCAACGTGCGCGTGCGCAAGCAGGGCAACATGTTCCTCATCCACGTGGAGGATAAGACCGGGAAGCACATCAAGCTCGATCGCCACCATGAATCGTCCGGCCCGGAGAACGTGGACATCCGGGTGCCCATCGAAGTAGCCGACGCGCTCTTCTCCGGCGCTCCGGACGAGCTGAACGTGGGCGCGGCGCTCGACCTGCTCTCCCGCCACGACCATCTGGAACTGGTGTCCGTGCAGGATTCGGAAAACAACGTGCGCGTGTGGATCGACACCAAGACTACGCAGGACTGACGGCGGAAGGAGAGACGACCATGCCTATACCGCTCATCGGAAAACTCGCCCTCGGAGTGACGCTCGCCACCGTCGTGGTAATGAAGGACGGGCTCATCGAAGTGAACGTGCAGGAACACCACAAAGGCGGGGATCACGTGCATCTGTACCTGCCGGCCACGGTGGCCACCTGGGGAGTGCATCTGGCGCCCCAGGAAAAGCTTCGCGAACACCTGCGGAATCACCGCGGAGACCTGGGCATCGCCCGGGCGGCGCTGCGGGAGCTGGAAAAACTGCCGGACGCCGCGCTGGTGGAAGTGGACAGCCCGAAAGAACACGTGCACGTGAACGTCCGCAACGGGAATCTGCTCGTGGACGTGGAGGATCCCGGCGAGACGGTACACGTCTCCATGCCCATTCGCGCGGCCAGAAAAGTGGTGGAGGACCTGGAGCGGGACGCGCCGGCGGCGTAAGCCCTCCACGGCGCGCGCCGCAGCAGCAGTTCAAAAAACCAGCCCTCCGCTCCCGCCCGATCGGATTCCGTGCTCGCCGAGCCGGAAAGATTTCACGGATGCTGTTGCTGCATCATCTCCATCGGATTGAATGGCTTCACGGGCCCGGTGATTTTGGACTTCGCGTCGGTAATCTGCCTGGTCAGGATCATCGTATTTTCCTTGCTGACGGATTTGACCAGGCCCCAGGGCGAAACCTTGTCGGAGATCCAGAATTCCGAGGAGCCGTCGGTGGCGCGGTAATGTTCGCAGGAGAAGGTGCCCGCGGGAACGGTGATGGTCTCCGTGCCCACGCGGGCGATGCTCTTGTCGGTGCGAATGTCGTGAGGCGCGGATTGGGCCATGCGGCTGCCCATCATGGGGTTGTTCATGGGGAACTCGTAGGCCTGGCCGTTCATCATCATGATCATGCGCTTGGCGCCGGGATTGGCGCCTTCCATGACCATGAGCATTTTGACGGCGCCGGGACCGTGCTCGGAACCCTGGAAAGAAGTTTCCAGCCAGTAGCCCGTCTGGCCCTGATAGTCCTCCTTGCCGACCACGGCGATCTCCATTTCCTTGACGCCGGAATCGTGGCCTTTCATCTCGTACGCGGCGCCCTGACCCACCACGGGATGAAATACGCCGTTGATGCCGGGCGTGCGCGGGCCGAACTGCGCCCAAACGGGGACGGCCAGCGCCAGCGCGGCCACCGCCGCCGTGATTTTCCAACTCGCTCTCATTCGCTTCCTCCTTGCGGGGAATTCCCCGCGTGAATCGCTGCGGCACCGTGCGGCGCGACGCGAGAAGCGCGCGCGGCGCCGGCTACTCGAATGCCAGTGCATCCACGGGATCAAAACCGGAAGCGCGCCAGGCGGGATAGAGCGCGCCCAGCAGGGCGCCGAGAAATGCCAGACCCACGCTGGCCGCCAGCCAGTCCACGGTCAGCAAAACGACGGTTCCGGGAGACCAGCTGCGGAGGAATGCGCGGACCAGGAACGTGGCGGTCAGTCCGATGACCACTCCGAGCGCGGCCATCACCGTGGATTCGGCGACAAAGAGGCGGGCAATTTCCGCGCGAGAAGCGCCCAGGGCCTTGAGGATGCCGATTTCGCGGGTTCGCTCGAGGACCATGGTGTGCATGGTGAGCAGAACCACCAGAAAACTGATGGATACGCCGAGCAGGATCATGACGCGGAGGAACGGGCGCATGGCCGGCAGGTTGGAGGAATTCATCAGCGTGAGGTAATCCTGCATGGAGCGGACGATGTAATTGGCGGGAAGAAGCTGGACGATGGCCTGTCGCGCCGTTTCGGTGTGACCGGTGCTGCGGACGTAGAAAAGCGTGACGCGGTGCTCCGCGCCGGCAATGCCCTGCGCGGTGGCGAGAGGGATAAACGAGCGAGCGCCCTTGCCGTGGGCCACGATGCCGCAGACGGTCATCTCGCGATTGAACATGTCCACCTTGTCGCCCACGTGGAGGTGGTGGCGGGCGGCATGCAGGTCGTCCACGATCACGTCCTCGGGATTCTGGAACGGCCCTCCGGCCAGAAAGACGAAGCCCTTGCTGAGGGCGTTGAAACTCTTGAAGTCGATGCCGTAGACGATGTCGAGGGTCTTCTGGTTGGCGATGACCAGCACGGGGGAGACTTCATCGACGCCGGCGGCCTGCTGGATGGTCTGGGCCATGGACTCGGGAAGAACGGCGTTGCCGAGCTGGAAGAAGATGGAGGCGTTGGGAGGCTGAACGATGATGTCCGCACCCACACCTTCCACGCGCTTCTGCCAGTCGCTCACCCAGCCGAGGGTCATGCCGACGATGAGCAGGACGAAGGCAACCTGGAGAGCGACGCCGACGACACTGAGAGCGGTGCGGATGGGACGAGCGCGAAGATTGTTCCAGAGCAGCTGCCAGTAAGTGGTTCCGTAGTAGGACATTCGGCTCGCGCTGTGACTGCGTTCTACTGTACCACGAGGACGGGGGAGCAGGAGCGCGGCGCGTCCGAGGAGTCAACCGGCGGCGGACGGTCACGAGATTTCAACAAATGTGTTGAAAAGCTTGTGGAAAAGCGGGCGCAGAGGCCGCCAAACTACGCGCGGGAAAGAATTTTTTACGGTTTGCACTCGAATGCAGCAACGGCGTGCGTGCGGGAATGGAACCACACTTGCCTTGGGGGGGCGGCGAGCGAAACTCGGAACTCAATACCAGTGATGCGGCGGATCGAGATGAATCCTGAAGACCTGTCCGTCTTCGGTGAGATCGAACCACTTGCCGTAGGTTTTCCAGCCCTTGGCGATCACTTGAATCAGGATTTTGCCCTTGGGGACGTAAGGGACGCGGACTTTTCCTTCGGCGGAGGTTTTCAAATCCATCTCGGCGAGCTTGTCGCGGCGGAACTTGCGGTTTTCTTCGTAGCGGACGTAGACGCTGGCGCTGTCCACGGGCTTGTTCTTGTCGCCGGCGGTGACCAGGATGTGGATGGTGAAGAGTTCGTCCTGCTGATCCTTGGGAGGCTTGGGAGGATCGGGTTTCGGCGGGTCAGACTTGGGCGGCGGATCCTTGGCCTGCCGTGCCAACAGGGGCGGCGACGGAGCGAGACCGAAGGCGGCAGCGACCGCGGCAGCGAGAAAAGCGGAGCGCACGATTCGTCTGGCGGCCATGGGAATCCTATTCTCTCACGGCTGAGGCTCGGGGCGGCCGGTGCGGCGGATGAGCGTGGGGACGCCGGGATCGTGGTTGTAGCCCATGCGGGAGAGACGGGCAATCACATCGTCGTAGCGGGAGGTGGTGACGACGTAATCGTCTTCGGGCGGGAGTTTGGCAATTTCGCGGGAGACGGCGGCCATGCGGTCGCGGGTGATGGGATGAGTGGAGAAGAGGCGGCGGAGACCGACCATGTGGTTGCTTTCCTGCGCGGCGACGCGCTCGAAGAGGGAGACGGCGGCGTTGGGGTCGTAGCCCGCGGCGTACATGTACGTGACACCGACGGCATCGGCCTCGCTTTCCGCGTTGCGGCTGAACTTGAGCATGGTGAGGGGATAGGCGAGCGAGAAGCCTTCGCCCACCGCGAACGCGACCGGGCCGCCCACGAACAAAAGAGGAACGGAAAGCAGACCGAGCACCTGCTGGCGGGTCATTTGCCGGGTGGCGTGGCGGCAGGCGATGTGGGCGATTTCGTGGGAGAGGATGGCGGCGAGTTCGGCTTCCGTACGCGTCTCGCGGACCATGCCGACGGTGACGTAGACGTATCCGCCGGGAATGGAAAAGGAATCGGGGACGGAGGATTCCACGACGCGGAGGACGATGGGAACCTGAATATCGGAATTGCGGGCAATGCGCGCAGTGAGATCCTCGAGATAGGAGGTGATGAAGGGATCGTCGAGCAATTGGACCTGCTGGAGCATTTGCGAGTCGAGTTCCTTGCCCATCTGCTGCTCGCGCTCGGGTGACCAGAAGTCGAGGCCGCCGTGTTTGACTTTGCGCGCGTGCTTGGAGGATTCGGCGGGCGGAGCAGAGGCTTTGAATTCGGCGGGAGGATCGGGAGCGAGCGCGCCGGGAGGCAGAACGAAGGGCGCATCGGGGGGCTCGGCAGGAGCGGGGGCCGGCTTGGGGGCAGGGGCCGTGCCGGCACTCGTGGAGGATGGGGCGGCGGGATTTTTCGGCGCCTCAGCGGGAGCCACGGGAACTGGCGGAGGCGCGGGAAGAACGATGACGGGAGGCTGGGTGGATGGCTTGCTGGAGGAATCGGGAGAAGCAGGCGGGGAGGACTGGGCGAACGCGGGCGCGGCGGTTCCGAAAAGTACGGCTGCCAGAAACAGCATCCGGAAAGCTCTCACGGCCCAGCTCCGACCGCACGCGAGAGGCGCGCAGCTTGATTGACGCCGCAGGCGCGGCTGAGCTACCTTACCACGCTTGCGCCCAAACAAATGTAAATCTTCCGCGACATTCTTACATCCAGCGCCGAATGGGTGCAACCGTAACCGCGAGCCCAACCGCCCTCGGGGGAAGGAATCCTGCCCGGCCGCCGCTGCCGTGGCAGCCGCCGGGCCGGAACGGGCCGAATACCTGAAGGAGCCACTCCATGGGATTTTCGACGGACGCGATCCATACCGGGCAGGAGCCTGATCCCTCGACCGGAGCCATCGTACCGCCCATCTACCAGACGTCCACCTACGTGCAGGAAAGCATTGCGAAGAACAAAGGGTACGATTACGCGCGCACGAACCATCCGAACCGGAAGGCGCTCGAACGGTGCGTGGCGAAACTGGAAGGCGGACTGACGAGCTACGTGTTTTCGTCCGGGATGGCGGCGATTGACAGCGTGTTCCGGCTGCTGCGGCCGGGGGACCATGCGGTGCTGTCGGAGGCGGTGTACGGGGGCGTGTACCGGCTGACGACGCAATTGCTGGTGCAGTTCGGGATGGAATTCACGTTTGTGAACACATCGTGCCTGGAGAAAGTGCGGGCGGCGCTGAAACCGTCGACGAAAATGCTGTACGTGGAGACGCCGACGAATCCGACGATGCTCGTGACGGATTTGGGGGCGATGGCGGGGATTGCGCGGGAGAAAAAACTGACGCTGGTGGTGGACAACACGTTCCTGAGCCCGTACCTGCAACGGCCCATCGAGCATGGGGCGCACATCGTGGTGCACTCGATGACGAAATATCTGGGCGGACACAGCGACCTGACGGCGGGAGCAGTGGTGGTGACGCGGCAGGAAGACGCGGACAAGATTTATTTTGTGCAGCGTTCGGCGGGAGCGGGACTGGCGCCGATGGACTGCTTTCTGACCGCGCGGGGAATCAAAACGCTGGCGGTGCGCATGGAGAGGCACAACTCGAACGGCATGGCGCTGGCGAAATTCCTGGCGGGGCACGCGAAAGTGAAACACGTGCTTTACCCGGGACTGGCGACGCATCCGCAGCATGAAGTGGCGAAGCGGCAGCAGAAGGGATTCGGGGCGATGATCAGCTTCGACGTGGGGTCGCTGGAGGCGGCGCGGCGCCTGCTGGAGAACGTGAAGCTGTGCTCGCTGGCGGAAAGCCTGGGCGGAGTGGAGACGCTGATTTCACATCCGGCGCTGATGACGCATGCTTCGATTCCGCCGGAGCGGAGGCGCGAGGTGGGCATTACGGACGGGCTGGTGCGCATTTCGGTGGGGATTGAAGACCTGGAAGACCTTCAGGCTGATCTCGACCAGGCGCTGGCGAAGGTGTAGGGGGAGCGCATGACGAAGCAGCCAGGCTCGACGCCCTATGTGCTGCCGGCGGGACGGGGGCGGGGCGGAAAATCGTGGCACGTGCTGGGCGACACGGTGGCGCCGAAAATCACTTCGGAAGATACGGGAGGACGCTACTGCGTGCTGGAGTTGACGTCGCCGCCGGGAGGCGGAACTCCGATGCACGTGCATCACCGGGAAGACGAGAGCTTCTACGTGCTGGAGGGCGAATTCAGCGTGCATGTGGGTGGCCAGGTGCATCGCGCGGCGGCAGGAAGTTTCGTGTTCGGGCCGAGGGAGATTCCGCACCGGTACGAAAATATCGGGCAGACGACGGGACGCCTGCTGGTGATGGCGGAGCCGGGGGGAATCGACCGGATGTTCGAGGAATTTCAGGGCGCGGTGGTGGCGGGGCGTCCGGATATGGACAAGATCGGGGAGATTTGCCGGCGATACGAGATCGAATTCGTGACGTGAAACGCGGGGGGCGCGACATGAGGGGGCCGAGATGAAACCGGGAACGAGAGCGGGATGGATGGCGGCGGTGCTGGGGATGCTGGCAGCGGCGGCGATGGCGGCCGCGGTTCCGGTTCCGGCCGGGCAGGAACCGACAGCAGCGGAGGGTGCCGAAGCGTTGAAGCGTGCGTACCGGTTCGAGGATGGCGGATGGATTTACGTACACCTGGAAGGGACGCCGTGGCAGGTGGGATACCAGCACGGGTATCTGCTGGAGCCGGAGATTGTGGACGCGCTGCGGGCGGTGGAGATTGACAGCACGTACCGGACGAAGCGGGACTGGAATTTCTATCGCGAGACAGCGCGGACGATTCTGTGGCCGCACGTGGACGCGGAATACCAGAAGGAGATGGAAGGGATTACCGAGGGCGTGAACGCACGGAACACGAAGGCGAAGCCCCACGATGTGTTCGACATTGTGGCGCTGAACGCATTTGAGGAGGTGTCCGATTACTACGTGCCGACGCTGAACGCCGAGGAACACCGTCCCAACCCGCCGATGGCCGTGGCGCCGGGAAATTGCAGCGCGTTTGTGGCCACGGGAAGCTGGACCCGAGACCACAAAATCGTGATGGGACACAACAACTGGACGAGCTACTGGAGCGGGGAGCGGTGGCGCATCATTTTCGACATCGTACCGGAGAAGGGCCACCGGATGCTGATGGACGGATTTCCGGGAGTGATCACGAGCGACGACGATTTCGGATTGAACGACGCGGGAATCATGGTGACGGAGACGACGATCACGGAGTTCAACGGGTTCGACGTGAACGGGAAGCCGGAGTTCGAACGCTCGCGGAAGGCCATGCAGTACGCGGAATCGATTGACGACTACGCGCGCATCATGCTGGACGGAAACAACGGCGGGTATGCGAACGACTGGCTCGTGGGCGACAACAAAACAGGCGAAATCGCGCAGCTCGAACTGGGACTGAAGCATCACCGGCTGTGGAGGACGAAGGACGGCTACTTTGTGGGCTCGAATTTCCCGAGCGATCCGCAGGTGATGAAAGAAGAAACCACGTTCAACCCGAAGGACATGGCGAGTTCGCCGAACGCGCGGCATGCGCGATGGCTGGAACTGATGGCGGAGTATAAAGGGCGGATCGGGGCGAAGGAGGCGGAGAAATTTCTGAGCGACCATTACGATACGGTGCTGAAACGCGAGGTGCCCACCGAACGAACGCTCTGCGGGCACGTGGACACGCGGCGGCACGGGATACCGGAATGGGCGTGGGCGGGGTTCTATCCGGGGGGAGCCGTGCAGGGGAAGGTGATGGATTCGCGGATGGCGGCGGCCATGAGCATGCGTGCGCGGATCGGGCATCCCTGCGGGCAGGATTTTGCGGCGAAACCGTTTCTGGCGGCGCACAAAGCGTATGACTGGCAGGCGGGAATTCTGGGTGATATGAAAGCGGGGCCGTGGACGACCTTCCGGGCGGGAGAAAAGGCAGCGGGGAAATAGCGGCAGGCGGGAGATTGGCTTCAGGGGTTGAAATCCCTGAAGCGATCAGACGGGTACGGCGGGGCCCTTGGATCCTCAGGGTAAACCAAAGCCCCGCCCTTCCGGGCTGCGGGCAAAGAAAGAGCAAAGAGCACGGTTTTCGATCCACGGTTGCGTCCAACAAGGAAAGGCGAGAGCCGTCCCAAGACTGCGGGACGCCTCTCGCAGTCAAGGGCCTTCGGGCTGCCCTCGGAGCGGACTAGCCGTCTGCGGGAGTGAACGCGGTCGTAAGACTTCGGCACGATGAGGCCGGCGCGGGACGCCGGCGCTACGAAGGCCGAAGGCGAGCGTGCGAAACAGTCTTCCGCTTGGGACGGACGCACTCATCGAGCCAGGCGAGATACTTCCGGGAGCCTTCGGCGACGGGCAGGGCGATGAATTCGGGCGTTTGGTAGCTGTGCAGGGCGGCGACGGCGGATTCCAGGGCACGAAGGCGCGCGCGACGCGTTTTGATCACCAACAGAAACTCCATGGCGGTCTCGATTCTTCCCTTCCAGCGGTAGACGGAGCGAACCGGCGAATCCAGGATGGTGACGCAGGCGGCGAGGCGCGCGGAGACGACGGAGCGGGCGATACGGGAGGCCTCCTCCTGGGAGGAGCAGGTGACCAGGACGACGCGTTTGTCGGTCATGATGGACGCCTCACGCAGAGATACGAAGATAACCCCGGGGTCAGATGAGCGCTGCCCGTGGCTACCACGGCACGGGAGGGCAACTGCGCATTGCACGACCGCGCCGCGGACATAGAATACGAGTCGGTGGCGTCTGCTCCAATCAAATTCGGGACGTCGGGCTGGCGGGCAATTATCGCGGACCAGTTCACGTTCGCAAACGTGAGACTGGCGACGGCGGCGGTAGCGGACCACGTTCTGGCGCACACCAAACAACCGACATTACTGGTGGGATGCGATCCGCGGTTCGATTCCGAAGCGTTTGCGGCGGAGGCGGCGGGAGTGTTGCGGGCGCGCGGGGTGCGCGTGCTGCTGTGCGAGGGGTTCACGCCGACGCCGGCGATTGCGTGCGAGATTCTGCGGAGGGAGGCGGACGGGGCCATCAACTTTACGGCCAGCCATAATCCGGCGGAATACCACGGGCTGAAATTTTCGGGCGCGGACGGGGCTCCAGCCATGCCGGAGGTGACGAAGGATATCGAGGCGCGTGCGGCGAAATCGGGGCCGGTGGCTGCAGGGGGCGTAAACGGGGTGCAACGGGTGCAATGCCGGGAGCCGTACCTGGCGCGGCTGCAGCGGCTGGTGCGATTTTCGGCGCTGCGGAAGGCGGGGCGCGCGCACGTGTACGACGCACTGCACGGCTGCGGGGCGGGATACCTGGATCACGTGCTGAAACAGGAGGGCGTGGCGGTAACGGCAATCCGGACGGAGCGGGACGTGCTGTTCGACGGGACGGGGCCGGACGTGAGCGAGGAAAATCTGCGGCCGCTGGCGGAGGCGGTGCGGGCGCAGGGCGGAAAGGCGACGGGCCTGGCGACGGACGGGGACGCGGACCGCTTCGGAATTGTGGATGCGGACGGGAGCTTTGTTTCGCCGAACCACGTGCTGGCGCTGGTGTACGACTACCTGGTGGAGACGCGGGGGTGGAAGCTGGGAGTGGCGCGGAGCGTGGCTACGTCGCACCTGGTGGACGCGGTGGCGCGGTGGTACGGGCTGCCGGTGTATGAGACGCCGGTGGGATTCAAGTACATCGGCGAATATTTGAAGCAGGAAAAAATCGCGCTGGGGGGAGAAGAGAGCGCGGGGATGACGATCCACGGGCACGTGCCGGAAAAAGACGGAATACTGGCCTGCCTGCTGGTTGCGGAAATGACAGCGGTGCGGCAGGCGACGCAGACGGAACAGTTGCGGGCGCTCTTCAGGAAAGTGGGCGCCGAGTACTGGCCGATACGGGGGAACCTGCACCTGACTCCCGAGGTGCAGGCGCGGACGCTGGAGCGGCTGCGGGAGGACCCGCGGGAGTTCGCCGGGCGGAAAGTGGAGAAACTGAACCGCACGGACGGATTGAAGATGGAGTTCGCGGACGGCTCGTGGGTGCTGCTGCGAGCGTCGGGGACGGAGCCGATTCTGCGGGTGTACACGGAAGCGGCGACCGCGGAGGCTTCGCGGGAACTGCAGGCGAGCACGAAGCGGTGGATCGAGCAATGAGGCGGCGAGGGACAAGACCGGAAACGCGGTGGCGGGCCTGGATGCGGCGCGCGGGAGTGTACGCGGGCGTGGCGCTGCTGGTGCTGGTGTTGATGCATACAATCTTTGGGCCGTACGGCGTGCTCTCCATGAGGCGAAGCCAGCAGGAAATCCAGCAACTGCAGGGGGAGATTGACCGGCTGGACAAAGAGAACCAGCAGATCTCGGGAGAAATCCGGGCACTGCAGTCGGACCCTTCGGCGATCGAGAAAGTGGCGCGGGAAGATATGGGCCTGGCGCGGCCGGGAGAGATGATTTTCCGCTTGCCGGATGATCCGCCGGGTAAGAAGCAGGCGGCGGCTCGAAACCCACAGCGTTAGAAAACAGGGGACAAACAAACGGCATTGGCTTCAGGGGCTAAAGCCCCTTCCTTCCAGGTTGCTTTGCGGCGGGGCTAAGACCCCGCCCTTCCCCGCAGCTCGCTTGGGTGGGTCCTTGCTTCCTCAGGGTGGACGGAAGCCACGCCCTTCCGGCTATGCGTGGCGGAGCTTATGTGAGAGGTGGGTGCGGATGAGGGACAGGACGAGCATGCCGAGAAAAATGGCGGTGATGCCCGCGGCTGCGGCGGGAATCGTGGAAGCGTGCTTGGGAAGAAGGGAAAACCTGCCGTAGACGAATTCGATGTGGACCCAATAGACGAGGAGCGAGGTGTGTCCGAGCTGGATCAGCGGACTGAACCCGATGGTGCCGGCGCCCCAGGTGCACCAGACGAAAGCGACGAGCATCAGGACGAGCACGAGGCCGGAACGAATGAGGAAAAACTCAGGGCTGGAGTGCCAGAAATCGTAGCTGGCGTAGATGTGGATGGGAGCGGCGTCGAGCGCGAGGCCCAGGGCGACCAGAACGGCTCCGGCGGCGCCTAGAGAGGCGACCATGGCGGCGGGGCGTTTGCGGGCGGCGTCGCTGGTGAGCAGAAAACCGATGGCCAGACCGGCGAAGGCGAATCCCATCCAGGGAAACGCGGGAAAGAGGTAGAACTGCGGAGTGCCTTGGATGTGCACGCCGTTGACATAGGACTCGAGAAACCAGGGCAGGAAGCGCGGGCGCATGGTGGACCAGAGCGGAGGGGTGGCCAGCGCGATGACCAGCGCGATGGCGACGGCGACGACGATGTTGGTGGCGCGGCTGCGCACCGCGTAGCAAGCCACGCCCATGCACATGATGGAGAGGCCGATAATGTTGAGCACGTCCACGCGGAGCAGATCGGTCCAGGGAACCCAATGCCAGCCGAGAGCAAATTCCTGAACGCGGAAGAGGAGGCCGAGGGCGAAAATCTCCGCGCCGCGAAGGATGGTCTGGCGGGCGATCTGGCCGGGCGAAGCGCCGCGGGTGCGCAAACGATGGGTGATGAGGCCGAAGGAGATTCCGGCGAGGAAGAGGAAGAGAGGCGCGGGAAACGTGCCGCCGAGCGCGGCCCAGTGGAACCATAGCGTTTCGCGAGCGGCGCCGCCGAGCCAGGATTCGCTGCCGTGCCATTGGAACATGAGGACGCAGGCGAGACCGCGCATCCAGTCGATGTAAGCGAGACGCTGGTCGGTGCCGGGCATAGATGCAGGGCAGAGGCCCACAGTCATTCCCGAAGGATCGGGACTGACCGTGGCTACCCGTGCGGGACGCGCTAGACTAACGCGGGATGACGGGAACGCGCCAGATGGGAATTTTGCTTGCGGCGGGAGTGTGGGCATTTGTGTGCCTGGCGGGAGCGTTTGCGGGGATGTGGCGCGGTCTGGGAGAACCGCGATTCGCGGTGGCGCTGGCGTGCTTCGGCGTGTGGTTCGCAGTGCAGGTGGGATTCGCAGCGGAGGGAGTGACGGAGCGGCTGGCGGCGGCACTGCGGCCGGTGCGGCATCTGCTGCCGTTCGCGCCATTCGCGGTTTACGTGGTGTACGCGCTGGGGACTGGAGCGGCGGGCTGGCCGCAGATTCTGCTGGCCGCGGCATATGCGTGCGCGCCGGGAGTCCTGCTGCTGACTGCGGAGGGACAGGCGAAAGGCTGCTGGCAGGATTATGCCGCGATGGTGTGCATCTGGATTCCGGCGGAGCTGCACGTGTTGCAGACGGCATTTCCCTTCCCCGCGGGCCGGCTGGCGCATCCGCTGTGGGCGGCGTATGCGATCAGCGTGGGACTCGTGGCGTTTCTGCTGGTGCGGCGGCTGGACGGGATTGGTTATCGCGTGGCGTGGGGACGGGGATGGGGAACGGCGGTGCTGGTGAACCTGGGATGGTATGCGGTGCTGGCGATCGTGGTGGGCCAGTGGATTGGATTTATCCGGTTCGCGCCGACGTGGACGCGCGCGCGGGAACTGCCGCTGGTGGCGCTGGGGATCCTGGTGTTCAACGCCTGGCCGGAGGAGTTCCTGTTTCGCGGGCTGCTGCAGAATCTGCTGTCGGAGACGCTGCGGAGCGAAGTGGCGGGGCTGGTGGTGGCCGCGGTGGTGTTCGGCCTGGCGCACTTGAACAACGGTCCGCAACCGTTTCCGAACTGGCGGTACGCGCTGCTGGCGGCGTTTGCGGGGCTGGCGTATGGGTCGGCGTGGAGGAAGACGCGGTCGATCTTCGCGTCGGCGCTGGTGCATGCGGGAGTGAATACGCTGTGGTTTGTGATGTTTCCCACGATTGCGCGGCCATAACCGAATCAAACTTCGCCCGCCCGCAACGTATCAGGGAGCTGTCAACTGTCGGTAAATCGAGGCGGTCGCCAGCACGGAGACCGGCAGTGTTACGAACAGGCCGACGCCCAGAAAGCATGCACCCAGCAGATTGAAGAGGAAAAGCGCGACGAGAATCCCGAACAGCGACAAACGTTTGCCAATGCTGAGAGCCGCGCTCCGATGAAAGCTGCGGATCAGATTCGGCTCTCCATCAGCCATGTAGAACCCGAACATCGCATACCGGCCTCCCAGAAGAACCCCCGGAACGATGAGCACGACAAGGCCGGCTAAAACCATCAGCACATAGAGGAGCTGTCCAGCCAGGAACTGCGGTCCGATGGCGAGATGCCTGAACGCGTCTCGATACTCGGGCTCTTTCCCCTCGGATACATCCAGGCAGATGCGGAGAAGGCCGACCTCTATTCCTGCGAAAAAGTAGAGGAACGTTATGTGCGCCAGCGTCCAGAGAACGAGACCGAACCGCTGCCCGGAGATAACGACAACCTCAAGGGCCGCCCAGGCGCCGAATACGGTGAGGAAGATTTCGGTGAACAGGCCCCAATGTTTCTTGAAGGCGGGCCAGGCAAACTGGACAGCGTTGCGAATCGAGATTGGCTGGTCTGTCAGTTTTCCAGGACCTAGGCCTGCCGAAGCCGATCGAGTGCCGAGAACCTCTTGAGCCACCCCACAACACCCTCGAGAGTCACAGACGCAGCGCGCCTAGACCTTCCCAACCACGCCAACCATGGGGCTGGAGGCGGAGGCGTAGAGGCGCTTGGGCATGCGGCCGGCGACGTAGGCTTTGCGGCCGGCGCTGACGGCCTCGCGCATGGCTTCCGCCATCATGACGGCGTCCTGGGCTTCGGCGATGGCGGTGTTCATCAGCACGCCATCGGCGCCGAGTTCCATGGCGAGCGCGGCATCGGAGGCGGTGCCGACGCCGGCGTCGACGATCATGGGAACTTCCGTGATGCGCTCGCGGAGGATGCGAAGCGCCGTCTCGTTCTGAATGCCGAGGCCGGAACCGATGGGCGCGGCGAGGGGCATGACGGCGGCGGCGCCGGCGTCGATCAGTTTGCGGGCGACGATGAGATCGTCGTTGGTGTAGGGCAGGACGACGAAACCTTCCTTGACGAGGACGCGGGTGGCTTCGAGGAGCTGTTCCGTGTCTGGAAAAAGTGTTTGCTGGTCGCCGATGACTTCCAGCTTCACCCAATTCGAGAGTCCGGCTTCGCGGCCGAGGCGCGCCGTGCGGATGGCTTCTTCCGCGGAGTAGCAGGCCGCGGTGTTGGGGAGGATGAAGATTTTTTCGCGGTCGATGTAATCGAGCAGGGATTCTTTCGAGCGGTCGGAAAGATTGACGCGGCGGACGGCGACGGTGACCATTTCCGCGCCGGACGCGGCGTGGGCGCGGGCCATTTCCTGAAAGCTGCGGTATTTACCGGTGCCGACGATGAGGCGCGAATTGAACGCGCGGTCGGCGATTACCAGAGAACTGTCGATGGAATCGCTCATGTGTTCCACTCCTGCGGGTATTCTAACGCGGGGGGGTGCGGAGGAGAAATGACCGGAAGGGAGGCGGAGGGGCGCGGGGCGGAGGCGCGGGAGGACGGCGGAGGTAAGAAAGGCGAGAGGCGGTCCGCCGGGGCCGACCGCCTCTCGCACTCAAGGGCCTTCGGGCTGCGCTAACTGTGGGGGTCGGAGGAGGAGTCGTAGAGGGTGTCGATGGTTTTGGCGAAGCGCTGCTCGATGATGCGGCGGCGGAGTTTGAGGGTGTAGGTAACTTCACCGTCGGAAAAGGTGAAATCCTGGGGGAGGAGAGCGAACTTCTTGATTTTTTCGTACTGGGCCATGTCGGCAGAGAGGCGGTTGATTTCGGATTCGATGAGGCCGTGGGTCCAGGGGCTGGAGACGAGCTCGGAGGAATTGGCGAAGGGGATGCCCGTGCTGCGGGCTTCGGCTTCCACGGCGGGGAGATTGGGGACAATGAGGGCGGAGACGAATTTGCGGCGGTCGCCGACGACGATGGCGTTGGCGATGAACGGAGAAGTTTTCAGGAGATTTTCAATGGGCTGGGGAGCGACGAATTTTCCGCCGGCGGTTTTGAGCAGATCCTTTTTGCGATCGGTGATGAGCAGGTAGCCGTCGCGGTCGATGTGGCCGATGTCGCCGGTGCGGAACCATCCGTCGGGGGAGATGGCTTCGCGGGTTTCGTCGGGGCGGTTGTAGTAGCCGGTCATGACGGAAGGGCCGCGGACTTCGATTTCACCGTCGGGGGCGATGCGGACCTCGAGATTGGGGATGGGCTTGCCGCTGGTTCCGTTCTTGTGAACAGCCGGCCAGTTGCTGGAGACGATGGGAGCGGTTTCCGTGAGGCCGTATCCCTGATAGACAGGCAGGCCGACGGTCCAGAAAAACGCGTTCAGCTCCGGGGAGAGCGGGCCGCCGCCGGAAACGAAAGAACGAATGCGGCCGCCGACGCCAGTGCGGAATTTCTTGTAGACCAGGGCATCGGCAATGCTCCAGGCCAGGCGGAGCTCGAGCGCGGCGGGCTGGCCGTAGGCTTTCCAGGGCGCAGCGCGATGGGCCGTGTCGATGGCCCAGTCGAAAACGACGCGGCGGAAGCCGGTGGTGGCGCGGCCGCGTTCGAGGATGTTGGCGTAGAGCTTTTCGAAGAATCGCGGAACGGCGGCGGCCACGGAAGGCTGCACTTCGAGCAGTGCGCGTGCGACATCGTCCATTTTTTCGACGTAGGCGATGGTCATGCCTTCGAAGAGGTACATGTAATCCACGGTGCGTTCGTAGATGTGGGCGAGCGGGAGAAAGCTGAGGCCGATCTCGCCCTCGCGGAAATCCACCTTGGGGCAGGCGTCGGTGGCGTTGGAGCTGAGGTTGCGGTGCGTGAGCATGACGCCCTTGGGCTCGCCGGTGGTGCCGGAGGTGTAGATGATGGTGGCGAGCTGGCCGAGAGTGACCTGGGCGGCGCGGCGGCGGTATTCGGCGATTTCCGCGTCGCCGCAGGCGGAAACGACGCTGTCGAACCAGAGCGGATCGCCGTAGGTGCAGGACGAGCGGTCGCCGGGACGGCCGCCGAGGGGAGCCAGGATGACGCGCTCGACGGTGGAGAGGCGGCCATGGAGAGCGCCGACCTGGCGGGCCTGGTCGTCGCCGGCGACGAAGAGAATTTTTGCGCCGGCGTCGTTGAGGATGTAGGACATGCGCTCGGCGGATTCGTGGAAATAAATGGGCACGACGATGGCGCCGAGGCCGGTGATGGCGAAATCGGCGGTATGCCATTCGGGAGAGTTGGGAGCGAAGAGGCCGACGCGGTCGCCGGGGGCGACTCCCATGCGCGCGAGCGTGGCGGAAAGACAGGCGACGCGGCGGAGGAATTCGCGGGAGGAAATGGATTGCCAGCCGGAGTCGGTGCGAAAGAGCTGGAGGCGAGGGGAATCGTTCGCGTCGAGGGACTGGAGGAGGCGCTGGGGGAGTGAGAGGTAGTCGGGCACGGGTTCACTGTACCGCGAGCGAGCGCGCAACGAAACTAGACGGCCTCGGGGCAGTGCAGCTACTCACCGAACAGGGCAGCAAGATCACGACGCCCGTGCACTACACGGAGAATAAGAACGTCGCCGCTACGAACGCTGTAAACGATCACGTACTCCCCTACAGGAAAGCTTCGCCTCCCGGAGCCCAGATCATCGCTGCGAGCGCGGCCAGCATGGGGGTGCCTGGCCAGCAGGAGAAATCGTTCGGTGATGGAGTCGATGAGGCGGTTTGCTATTTCCTCGCTGCCGCTCTCGGAGGCGACGTAGAACCAAATGTCTTCCAGGTCTTGAGCCGCGCGGGACGCCAGGCGGTGGGCCATCAGCGCGGGGCCGAGCGCTGGGAGGAGAGGCGGGCTCGACCTCGGCTTTTCACTTCTTCGGCGAGATCGTGCATGGAAGACTCGGTAATCTCAATTCCACCGCCGCGGGCGAGGGCTGCTTCGGCCTGGTCCAAACTGGCGAGGAATTCGGTGCGCCTGCGCTCGCGGGATTCCCACAGAGAGAGGGCTTCCAGCACGGCATCCTCGGGACGCTGAAAGCGCCCGGAGGCGATGCCTTCTCGAATGAAGGCTTCCTGGTCCCGGGTCAGGCGGACTTCCATAGCTACAGATTAGGAGATGCGCCCTAGGGAGTCAACGGCCCGTGCAGCGAGTGCGCGGGTTTCGAGGGACGACACGCGCGGCCGGTCGGAGGTACACTCCGCTTATGAGCACCCTGACGGGAACACCGGCACACACAGCGATCCGGGCGCCGAGAGGGACGGCGATCTCCTGCAAGAGCTGGCAGCAGGAAGCGGCGCTGCGCATGCTGATGAACAATCTGGACCCGGAAGTGGCGGAGCGTCCGGACGATCTGGTGGTGTATGGCGGAACGGGAAAGGCGGCGCGGAACTGGGCGTGCTACGAAGCGATCGTGAAGTCGCTGCGCGGGCTGGAAAATGACGAAACGCTGCTGGTGCAGTCGGGAAAACCGGTGGCGATCTTCCGGACGCATGCGTGGGCGCCGCGCGTGCTGATTGCCAATGCAAACCTGGTGGGGCACTGGAGCGACTGGCAACATTTTGGCGAGTTGGAACGCGCCGGGCTGACCATGTACGGGCAGATGACAGCGGGGAGCTGGATTTACATCGGGACGCAGGGAATCCTGCAGGGGACGTACGAGACATTCGCGGCGGCGGCGAGAAAACATTTTGGCGGCGACCTGGCCGGGCGGCTGGTGGTGACGGGCGGAATGGGAGGAATGGGAGGAGCGCAGCCGCTGGCGGCGACGATGAACGGCGCGGCGTTTCTGGGAATCGACGTGGATCCGGAGCGGATCAAACGGCGCGTGAAAACCGGATATTGCGACGTGATGGTGAACGATCTGGACGAGGCGCTGCGCATCCTGAAAAACGCGGTACGGAAACGCGAGGCGGCGTCGGTGGGGCTGGTGGGCAACTGCGCGGACGTGGTGCCGGAGCTGGCCCGGCGCGGAGTAGTACCCGACCTGCTGACGGATCAGACGAGCGCGCACGATCCCGTGGGCGGATACATCCCGCAGGGGCTCGACGTGGCGCAGGCTGCGGAGCTGCGGCGGCGGGACGCGGGGGAATACCGGCGGCGGGCGATGGCGTCGATCGCGGCGCATGTGCGGGGGATGCTGGCGCTGCAGAAGCTGGGCGCGGTGACGTTCGATTACGGCAACAACATCCGCACGATGGCGTACGAGCAGGGAGTGAAGGACGCGTACGCGTTTCCGGGATTTGTGCCGGCGTACATCCGGCCGCAATTCTGCGAGGGGCGCGGGCCGTTCCGGTGGGCGGCGCTCTCGGGGGAGGCTTCCGACATTCACCGCACGGACGAACTGGTGCTCGAACTGTTTCCGAAGGATGAATCGCTGGGGCGGTGGATTCACCTCGCGCAGAAACGTGTGAAATTCCAGGGGCTGCCGTCGCGAATCTGCTGGCTGGGATACGGGGAGCGGGACAAATTCGGGCTGGCGCTGAATGAGCTGGTGGCGCGAGGGGAGCTGAAAGCGCCGGTGGTGATGGGACGCGATCATCTGGATTGCGGGTCGGTGGCGTCTCCGTACCGGGAAACGGAAAGCATGAAGGACGGGTCGGACGCGATTGCGGACTGGCCGCTGCTGAATGCGCTGCTGAATACGGCGAGCGGGGCGACCTGGGTGTCGATTCATAACGGCGGAGGAGTGGGGATCGGATATTCGCTGCACGCGGGACAGGTGACCGTGGCGGACGGGACGAAGGAAATGGCGGCGAGGATTGAACGGGTGCTGACGAACGATCCGGGAATCGGCGTGGCGCGGCACACGGACGCGGGGTATGAGGAGGCGAGTACCTGCGCGAAGGAGCGGGGCATCCAAATCCCGATGCAGCGAGAGGGGAAACAACAGGTGTAACGCAGAGAGTCCGCGGAATACGCAGAGAGGAATGCAGGCGCGGATTGCTGTGGAGGTTTTTCCCAGCCAATAAATTCTTCACTCTGGAGACCACATGTACGTCATAACGGGAGCGACGGGAAATACGGGAAAAATCATCGCGGACAAACTGCTGGCGGCGCGGCAGAAGGTGCGGGTAATCGGGCGGAGCGCGGAGCGGCTACAGTTGTTCGTGGCCAAGGGCGCGGAGGCGTTCGTGGGCTCGCTGGACGACGCGGAGACGATGGCGCGCGCATTTACGGGAGCGAAGGCGGTGTACGCGATGATTCCGCCGGACTTGAAGTCGAAGGATTACCGGGCGGATCAGGAGCGGACCTCGGACGCGCTGGCGGCGGGGATCGAGAAGGCGGGCGTGCCGCACGTGGTGCTGCTGTCGAGCTTCGGCGCGGACAAACCGGACAAAACGGGACCGATCGCGGGGCTCCACAACTTCGAGCAGAAACTGAACAAGATCAGCGCGCTGAACGCGCTGTATCTGCGGCCGGGATACTTCATGGAAAACCTGCTGCCGCAGATCGGCGTGGTGAAGTCGATGGGCATGATGGCGGGGCCGGTGAAAGCGGACGTAGGGCTGCCCATGATCGCGACGCGGGACATCGGGGAATACGCGGCGGGAGCGATTACAGCGCTGAACTTCAAGGGGAAGCAGACGCGGGAATTGCAGGGGGCGCGCGACGTGGCCATGAAGCACGCGGCGGCGATCGTGGGAGCGGCCATCGGCAAACCGAACCTCTCCTACACGCACGCGCCGGCCATGATGTTGAAACCGGCGATGGTGGCCATGGGGATTTCCGCGAACGTGGTGGACCTGCTGCTGGAAATGTCCGAGGCGATCAATTCGGGGTACGTGAAGGGGCTGGAAGCGCGCGGGCCGGAGAACACGACGCCGACGACGCTGGAGTGGTTTGCGGAAAACGTGTTCGCGCCGGCTTTCGGGGGAAAAGCGGCGAGCGCATAGACAGAAGCCGGAACCGACAGCGGGGAGATCATGGACGACGCGGCAGGGAACGGATTGGCGCACTTGGCGAGCCCGTACAGCGTGCCGGAAACGCTGAAACGGCTGGAGGCGGCGCTGGCGGCGAAGGGCGTGACGGTGTTCGCGCGGGTGGACCACAGCGGCGAGGCGGAGAAGGCCGGATTGAAAATGAATCCGACGCAACTGCTGATTTTCGGCAGCCCGAAGGCGGGAACGCCGCTGATGGTGGCGGCGGCCACGCTGGCGATCGATTTGCCGCTCAAAGCGCTGGCCTGGCAGGACGGAAACGGGAAGGTCTGGCTTTCCTACAACACTCCGGAATACCTGAAGCAGCGGCACGACATTCCCGAGCACCTGGTGAAAAATATCGCGGTGATCCGGGCCCTGCTGGAAGAAGCTGTAAAGTAGGCGCGACCCCCGGCGCGCGCCGTCCCGGGATTTCATGCCACAGCCGACAACCTCTGAAGGACGCGCGGAGACGAGCGCAGGCTCAAACCGGGCGAGCGATCATCTGGCAAACGAGCGGACGTTTCTGGCCTGGCTGCGGACGGGCCTGGCCATCGTGGTGTTTGGGTTCGCCATCGGGCGATTTGCGATTGCGGTGCGGCAGTTCATGCAATGGCAGGGGCGCACGGTGGCGGGCGGGGGATTTTCCGTGTGGTTCGGGACGGCGGCGATGGTGGCGGGCGTGGCGCTGACGCTGGCGGGGCTGGCGCGCTACCGGCGGACGCGGGCGATGATCGAGCGCGGGGGATTCGAGCCGGCGGGATTTGTGGTGGACCTGGTGGCCGTGCTGACGGCGGTGTTCGGGCTGGCGCTGGCGGCCTATCTGATTTACATCGAGTTGCGGCTGTAAGCCGGGAGCGAAATCGGAATCGGCGGCGTCCAGGAATAGAGCGGAGGGACGGGCATGCGAGACTTCAGAATTGCGGCACGCACGCTGCGGGGCAGCCCGGTATTCACGCTCACGGCGGTGGTAACGATCGCGCTGGGAGTGGGGGCGAGCACGGCGATCTTCAGCGTGACGGACGCGGTGCTGCTACGCGCGCTGCCTTACAAGGACCCGGGGCGGCTGGTGTTTGCCTGCACGGACATGAAAAAACGGAACGTGCGGGACTTCCCTTTCTCCGCTGCGGACTTCATTGACCTGCGCGAGGGGACAAAACGGACGGCGGAAGGATACGCGGCAGTCCTGACCTTTCCTGTATTGATAGCGAGAGAGGACGGAAGGCCGGAGCAGCTTCCGTGGGGCATCGTGTCGCCGGACTTTTTCCGCGTGCTGGGAGCGATGGTCGTTCTGGGGCGCGATTTTCAGCAGTCCGACGGGCAGCCGCAGGCGGCGCCGGGCGCGGGCGGCGCGGCGGCCAATGCGCCCCCCGCGCCGCAGATCCCCAACTCCGTGATTCTGAGCAACGAATACTGGCGGCGCGAGTATGGCGGCAGCCGGGACGTGATCGGCAAAGTGATCAAAACTGCGATCGGACCCTCACCGGTGATCGTGGGAGTGCTGGAGCCGGGATTTACGCTTCTGGCGCCTCCCAACCTGGGGCTGCTGCGAGCGCCGGAAGTGTGGCAGGCGGCGAGAATCGGCTATGACGTGGCCAACCGGAAGCAGGTGGCCTGGCAGGTGGTGGGCCGGCTGAAGCAGGGAGTGACGCTCGAACAGGCGCAGGCGGAGGCTGCGGCGACGGCCGAAACGGCGCTGAAAGCGGACCCGATTTTTTCAACCGCCGGCTATGCGATCCGCCTCGAACCGATGAAGCAGTACCTGGTGGCGGAGGTGCGGCCGGCGATTCTGGCCCTGATGGGCGCGGTGATTTTCCTGCTGCTCGTGGCGTGCGCGAACGTCGCGAACCTGATGCTGGTGCGGTCGTCGATGCGAGAGCGGGAACTGGCGGTGCGCACGGCGCTGGGGGGGACGCGCTGGCGGCTGATTCGGCAAATGCTGGCGGAAGCGCTGCTGCTGGCAGCGGCGGGAACGGTGCTGGGGCTGGGGCTGGCGTGGATGGGTATCCGCGAACTTCTGGCGATTTCGCCGGCCGATTTGCCGCGGCTCGATACGGTGGCGATTGATCCGGCAGTGGTGGGATTTTCGGCGCTGGCGGGGCTGGCCGCCGCGGCGCTGTTCGGAGTGCTGCCGGCGCTGCGAGCGTCGCGGCCGGACGTGATGCAGGTGCTGCGGTCGAGCGGGCGGACGGCGGGACTGGGAGGCGGGAAATTCATCCGCGGCGGCGTGGTGGTGGCGGAGGTGGCCCTGTCGTTTGTGCTGCTCGTGGGATCGGGGCTCATGTTCCGCAGCTTCCTGGCGCTGCAACATATCGAAACGGGATACGACTCAAACGGGTTGCTGACGTTTCAACTGCTGGGCCTCTTCCAGGGCCCGCAGCAGACCGATCCGCAGCGCGCGGCACTCCAGCGGCTGATCCAGCAGACGCTCGAGACGCTGCCGGGAGTAGCGAGCGCGGCGGCTTCGACGCCATTTCCGCTGGGCGGCGGATTCTCCCCGATCCGGTGGGGGCTGGAACCAGCGGTGACGGATCCGAGCAAATTCCAGGCCGCGGATGCGCTGTTCGTCACGCCCGGATATTTCGAGACCATGCGCACGCCGGTCCAGGCGGGACGGACGTTCACGGAAGCGGACAACGACGCGAAACGCAATCTGGCGGTAATTGACGACATACTGGCCAGGAAGGCGTTCGGCATGGAACCGGCGGTGGGAAAACGGCTGCTGATCCGGGCACGCACGCCGGAGCCGGAGTGGGTGGAAGTCATCGGCGTAGTGAAACACGAACGGGGCAGCGGGCTGGCCGCGCCGGGGCGCGAACAGATTTACTTTACCGATGCATTCATCGGGAGTGGAACGGCGAATACGTGGGCGGTGCGGACGGCGGGAGATCCGGCCATGCTGGCGGGGCCGGTGCGCGCGGCCATCGCGAAAATCGATCCGCACCTGCTGACCACCGAGATGCAGCCGATGAGCGCGATGGTGGAGAAGGCGCAGTCGGGCACGCGATTTTCGCTGCTGCTGATCGGTGTGTTCGCGGTGGTGGCGGCGCTGCTGGCGGGAGTGGGGCTGTACGGCGTGCTCTCGACGGTGGTGCGCGAACGCACGGCGGAAATCGGAGTGCGCATG
>Ga0335077_10001383_pt1 | contig 28709 bp, 25 predicted proteins | sample Lox_Sample_31_FD_207151 | JGI IMG/M metagenome (GOLD analysis project Ga0335077, IMG submission 207151) | Soil microbial communities from Loxahatchee National Wildlife Refuge, Florida, United States - Lox_Sample_3.1 | ecosystem: Environmental > Terrestrial > Soil > Wetlands | place: USA... | reverse complement strand
GGCCCGCTGCCTCGCCGCGGCTGCCGCGGCAGCCGCCGCCCTGGCCCAGGCCGCCGCGGTGGCCCTGGCCTGCGCGGCGCGCCAGGCCCGGTACTGCTCGGCGCGCAGCCTCGGGTCGGCCGGTATGCGCAGGTGCTCGCCGGGCACCAGATCGTAGGGGTAGTGCAGGTGCGCAGTGTTGGGCGGCGTGCCTACCAGCGCATCCCAGCTGATGTGATGCGCCCTGGCGATGCTGGCCAGGGTCTGGCCGCGCTGGACGGTGACCCACTGATCGGGCTTCCGGACCGCGGGCCGCGCAGTGTGCGCCTGCGAGGTCGCGGTGCGCGCGTGCGGGGCCGAGGGCGAGGCGAGCGCGACGGCCGAGACTGTCATGCCTGCCACCGCTCCGGGGACGAGCGTGGCGAGGGCGAGGTGCTTGAGCTTCACTGGAGGTTCAAACCTCCCCTGTCCGCCCTCAGCGCTTCGCGGGATCGCGACTAACAGTTATCGGGCGTGACATCGGCGCCATGGCCCGCGCCGGGCCATGATCATGGTCATGGTCAGGTGACGGGCCCGGGGGGCGGGCGCCATCGCAAGTACAACTGCCGCGACCGGACCAGAACATCCGCTCCAGGGCGCGGTATGACACATGTCACTTGTACCGAATGCCGGAATAAGTCCGGCCCCGGGGATGGCGGCGGCAGCGGCCGGGTAGTTAGCCGCCGGGGGGAAGTCGGTGAGCCTACAGTTCGGGGGCCTGCTCGCCATCGCCGTAGCCGCGTTCGCGGCACCGCTGCTGGCAAGGCTCATCCCGCGGCGGCTGGTGCCGCCGGTGGTGCTCGAGGTGCTGCTCGGGATCGCGATCGGCCCGCAGGCGCTCGACCTGGTCCGGCCGACCGGCGGCGTCTACGTGCTGTACCTGCTCGGGTTCGGCTTCCTGCTGTTCCTGGCGGGCCAGGAGGTCGAGGTCGAGCGGTTCCGCGGCCCGGCGTTCCGGCTCAGCCTGCTGAGCTTCGCCGCGGGCCTGGTCATCGCCTTCCCGATCGCCGCGGGCCTGCGGCAGATAGCGCCGGGCGCCGACATCCGGCTGCTCGCGCTCGCCCTCACCGCCAGCACCCTCGGAGTCATGGTGCCGATCCTGCGCGACGCGCGCGTGATCGAGACCGAGTTCGGCCAGCTCGCGATCATGGCCGGATCGGTGGGCGAGTTCGCCGCGCTAGTGCTGCTCACCGTCCTGTTCTCCGCGCAGCCCGAGCCGACCTGGGCGCAGGTCGCCTACGTCGTGGCGCTCGGCGCGGCGGCCTTCGCCGGTGCCTGGGGCCTGCGCCGCCTGTGGCGCTCCCCCTGGATGCGCAGGGCATTCCTGGCCACCGATCAGTCGACGGCGCAGCTGCGGGTGCGGGGCGGCTTCGTGGTGCTGCTCGCGTTCAGCGCGCTCGCGCACCGGTTCGGGGTCGACGCGCTGCTCGGCGCCTTCATCGGCGGCGTCGTGCTGAACATCGCCGACAGCGACGACCGGCCCACCCAGGAGCGCTACCAGGGGAAGCTGCACGCGATCGGCTACGGCTTCCTGGTTCCGGTCTTCTTCCTCGTCACCGGCGTCCAGTTCGACCTGCGCGCGCTGTTCGCCAGCCGGTCCTCGCTCGCCCTCATGCCCGCCATCGTCGCCGGCATCCTGGTCGCCAGGGCCCTCCCGGCCCTGCTGTACCGGGCCAAGCTGGGCACCCGGCCCGCGTTCGCGGCAGGCTTCCTGCAGGCGACGACGCTGACGTTCCCCGTCGTGGTCGCGGAGGTCGGCCAGAGCCTCGGCTTGCTGACGTCTGCGACCTCCGCCGCCCTGGTCGGCGCCGCGTTGCTGTCGGTCCTGCTGCTTCCAGCCGCGGCGCTCGCGCTGCGCCCGTGGACGCCGCCCGGCGAGACGGCGGACGCGGCGGACGACGAGGGCCCGCTGATCTCGCAGGACCCGGCCGCGTGACGGAGTCAGTACGCTCGTGGTCGTGCTGGTGTGGATCAACGGCCCGTTCGGAGTCGGGAAGACCGCGGCCGCGTTCGATCTGCGCCGCAGGCTGCCCGGCAGCATTGTCTGCGACCCGGAACACGTCGGCATCGGCCTGCACCGCATGCTCCCGCCCCGGCTCCGGACGAACTACCAGGACCTGGCAGCCTGGCGGGCCGGCGTGCACGAGGTGCTCGATCTGGTCGCGCGCGAGCACTGCGGCCCGGTGATCGTGCCCATGACGGTGACCGACGAGTGCTACTTCGAGCAGACCGTCGGGCGGCTCCGCCAGGACGGGCACGACGTGCGCCACTTCGCCCTGCTGGCCGACCGCGCCACCGTCCTGCGCCGGATCGGACGGCGCACCCTGGGCCCAGCTGGCAGAGCGGATCCGTGGGCTACCGGCAGGCTCGATGACTGCCTCGCCCGGCTGAGCGAGCCCGTGTTCGCCGAGCACGTCCGCACCGACGAGCTGACGGCGCCGCAGGTGGCCGACACGATCGCGCGCCTCGCGGGGCTGACCGTCCGCCCCGACACCGACGGCCGCCTGCGGGCGGCCATTCGCCGCTACGGGACGACCGTGCGGCACATCCGTGCCGGCTGAGCCCGCGGCGCTCAGCTGTCGAAGCCCAGCCCGGCCCGGTCCAGGCCGCGCAGCCACAGATTGCGCCTGCCCTGGCGCCGGTCGGCCCGGCCGAGGGCCCAGCGGGTCAGGTTGATTCCCGCGGCGCGGAGCGGCTCGGGCGGGAACGGCAGCGGCCTGGTGCGCACCAGTTCCAGCTCGGTCAGCTCCGTGCGCTCGCCCGACACCAGGTCGAGCAGGACCCGCGCGCCGAACCTGCTGGCGCCGACGCCGAGGCCGGTGTACCCGGCAGCGTAGCCGAGCCGGCCGCCCATCGAGGTGCCGAAGAACACGCAGAACCTGGTGCACGTGTCGATCACGCCGCCCCAGGAATGGCTGAACGACACGTCCTCCAGCTGCGGGAACGTCTGGAAGAAATGGCGCGCGAGGGTCGCGAACGTGACCGGGCGCTGGTCCAGCGAGTCGGCGATCCTGCTGCCGTAGTGGTACACGGCGTCGTAGCCGCCCCACAGGATCCGGTCGTCGCCAGTCAGCCGGTAGTAGTGGAACTGGTTGGCGCTGTCGCCCACGCCCTGGCGCCGGTGCCACCCGATGCTGGCCAGCTGCGCAGCCGACAGCGGCTCGGTCATCAGCGCGTAGTCATAGACCGGCACGACGTAGTACCGCAGCCGGCGCAGCAGCGGCGCGAACGCGCCCGTGCCGAGCGCGACCCGCCGCGCGCGCACGGTGCCGCCGCGGGCGCGCAGCTCGAGCTCGCCGTGCGGCCCGGGTTCCGCGCTGACCCCAGTCACCGGCGTGTCCTCGTAGATCCGCACGCCCGCCTCGAGGCACGCCTGCCGCAGGCCCCACGCGAGCCGCGCGGGGTCCACGATCGCGCAGTCGCCGGTATCCCACAGGCCGCCTGCGTAGGTCGGCGAGTTCAGCTCGCGCCGCACCGCGCGGGCGTCCATCAGCACCGGGGCGTGCCCGAGGTCGGTCAGCACGGCAGCGGCCTCGCGCAGCCCGTCGAGCTGCCACTGCTGCGTGGCCACCGCGAGCTCGCCGGTCCGCCGGAAGTCGCAGTCGATGCCGTAGCCGGCCACCGCCTGCTCGATCTGGTCCAGGTTCTGCCGGCCGAGCCGGTCGAGCAGCGCCAGCTCGGCCGGGAAGCGGTCCAGCCCGTTGCCGATGCCGTGCGTGAGGCTCGCGGAGCAGAAGCCGCCGTTCCGGCCCGAGCCCGCGCCCGCAACGTCCCGCGCTTCCAGCAGCACCACGTCCCGGCCGCGGTCCTGCTCCTTGGCCTGCAGCGCCGTCCACAGGCCGGTGAAGCCGCCGCCGACCACCGCGAGGTCGGCGCGGTCGCGGCCGCGCAGGGCGGGCGCGCGCGCCGGTGCCTCCGGCCGGTCGAGCCAGAACGGCACCGGCCTGGCCCCGGCGAGGGCTCTCGAGATGCGCGCGTCGTCCATGCCAGAGCGGTCGCGTCAGGCCTCGATGTTGCTCATCACGTGCTTGATCCGGGTGTAGTCGTCGAACCCGTAACCGGACAGGTCCTTGCCGTAGCCGGAGTGCTTGAAGCCGCCGTGCGGCATCTCCGCGACAAACGGGATGTGGGTGTTGATCCACACGGCGCCGAAGTCGAGCGCGCGGGCGGCCCGCATCGCCCGGCCGTGGTCGCGGGTCCAGACGCTCGCGGCGAGGCCGTACTTGACCCCGTTCGCCCAGCGCAGCGCCTCGTCTTCCGAGCCGAACCGCTGCACGGTGATGACCGGCCCGAAGATCTCGTCCTGGATCATCTCGTCGTCCTGGCGCAGTCCGGTGACGACCGTGGGCGCGAAGCAGAACCCCCGGCTGCCGACCCGGTGCCCGCCCGCGGCCACCGCGGCGTGCGCGGGCGCCCGCTGCAGGAACCCCTCGACCCTCGCGAGCTGAGCCGGGTTGTTCAGCGGCCCGTAGTAGGCGTCCGCATCGTCGCGGCCAGCGGTCCTGACCCCGCGCGCCTTCTCGACCAGCGCCGCGGTCAGGTCGTCGGCCACGCCGGGCCCGGCCAGCACCCGGGTGGCGGCCGTGCAGTCCTGCCCGGCGTTGTAGTACCCGGCCTCGCTGATCAGCCCGGCGGCCAGCTCGATGTCGGCGTCGTCGAATACCACCACCGGCGCCTTGCCGCCCAGCTCCAGGTGCACGCGCTTGAGGTCGGCCGCGGCCGCCGTAGCCACCTCGATGCCCGCCCGCACCGAGCCGGTGATGGACACCATCTGCGGTATCTCGTGCGCGACCAGCGCCCGGCCGGTGTCGCGGTCGCCGCAGATCACGTTCAGCACGCCCGGCGGGAAGAACTCGGCCGCGATCTCGGCCAGCAGCAGCGTCGAGACCGGGGTCGTGTCCGACGGCTTCAGTACCACGGTGTTGCCGGCGGCCAGCGCGGGCGCGAACTTCCAGACCGCCATCATCATCGGGTAGTTCCACGGAGCTACCTGCGCGCAGACGCCTACCGGCTCGCGCCGGATCATCGACGTATGCCCGCGGGCGTACTCCCCGGCCGACTTGCCCTCCAGCATCCGCGCTGCGCCGGCGAAGAACCGGAGCTCGTCGGCGAGCGGCGGCACCTCGTCGGTCCTGGTCATCGCGACGGGCTTGCCGGTGTTCCTGGACTCCGCCTCGACCAGGTCCTCGGTCCTGGCCTCGATCGCGTCCGCGAACCGCAGCAGCGCCAGGCTGCGCTCGGCCGGCGTGGTGTCCCGCCAGGTCCCGAACGCGTCCGCGGCCGCCCGCAGCGCTGCGTCGACGTCAGCCGGGCCGGACACCGGCGCCTGCAGGTAGGCCTCGCCCGTGCTCGGGTCGACCACCTCGCTGGTGCGGCCGTCCCGGGCCGGGCGCCACCGCCCGCCGACGAAGTTAGCCAGCCCCTGGCCGTCGCCCGGTATGGCTGATCCCACGGTCCCTCCCGGCAAAACGATCTTCGGTCGGATACGACCCTGGCAGAGAAACCGCCCCCTGACAAGTGAATCAGTTACAAATACAGCTATGCTCTACGGAATCAGTTGACAGGTGTCGCGCGCATGGCACCATGGAGCCAGGTGAAGGAGGCCACCGCATGGCGCATACCCCGGCGGCGCAGCTCACCTCGGTCAGCCGCGGCAGGGCCGTCACCGCGAGCCGGGACGCGGATACCCGGATCATCCTTGACGACATGTCGAAGCAGATCATCGAGCAGCTGCAGCAGGATGGCAGGCGCTCGTACGCTGCCATCGGGAAGGCCGTGGGCCTGTCCGAGGCCGCCGTCCGGCAGCGCGTGCAGCGGCTGGTAGAGCTCGGCGTCATGCAGATCGTCGCCGTCACCGACCCCATGAGCCTGGGATTCCTGCGCCAGACGATGGTCGGCGTGCGCTGCGGCGGCGACCTCGAGCGGGTCGCCGGGCACCTGGCGGGTATGGAGGAGATCGATTACGTCGTCATCACCGCCGGCTCCTTTGACATCCTGATCGAGGTGGTGTGCGAGGACGACGACCAGCTGCTGGAGATCCTGGGCCGGGTACGCGCCATCCCGAGCGTGACGGCCACCGAGACGTTCGTGTACCTCAAACTGTGCAAGCAGACCTATAGCTGGGGGACCAGATGAGCACCGACTACGGCAAGGACCAGATCGCGGCCCTCCAGGAGAAGGCGAAGCGGCACCTGTGGCTGCACTTCACCAGGATGTCCTCCTACGCCGAGAACGAGGTGCCGGTGATCGTGCGCGGCGAGGGCAACTACGTCTTCGACCAGCACGGCAAGCGGTACCTCGACGGCCTCGCCGGGCTGTTCGTGAGCCAGATCGGGCACGGCCGCGCCGAGGTCGCCGAGGCGGGGGCGCGGCAGGCCGCCCAGCTCGCCTACTTCCCGCTCTGGTCGTATGCCCACCCGCAGGCCATCGACCTGGCCGAGCGGCTTGCCAGCAAGGCTCCTGGCGACCTGAACCGTGTCTTCTTCACGAGCAGCGGCTCGGAGGCCGTCGAGTCCGCCTGGAAGCTCGCCAAGCAGTACTTCAAGGCGATCGGCCAGCACGCGCGGTACAAGGTCCTGAGCCGGTCCATTGCCTACCACGGCACCTCGCTCGGTGCGCTCGCGATCACCGGACTGCCGGGCATCAAGGAACCGTTCGAGCCGCTGCCGGCCGGCGGCGTCCGGGTGCCGAACACGAACTTCTACCGCGCGCCCGAGTTCGTCGCCGACGACGAGACAGCGTTCGGCGTCTGGGCGGCCGACGAGATCGAGCGGGCCATCCAGCGCGAGGGCGAGGAGTCCGTCGCCGCGGTGTTCCTCGAGCCGGTGCAGAACTCCGGCGGCTGCTTCCCGCCGCCGCCCGGCTACTTCCAGCGGGTCAGGGAGATCTGCGACCGATACGGCGTGCTGCTGGTGTCGGACGAGGTCATCTGCGCCTTCGGCCGGCTCGGGTACTACTTCGGGTCGGAGCGGTACGGCTACCAGCCAGACATCATCACCTTCGCCAAGGGCGTGACCTCCGGTTACGCACCGCTCGGCGGCATGCTGGTCTCCGACCGGCTGATGGAGCCGTTCACGAGCCACCACGGGCCGGATATCACGGCCGGCATGCACCACCATCTGCACGGAGCGGAGACCGCCGGACAGCACACGTTCCTGCACGGCGTCACGTTCGCCGGGCACCCGGTGTCATGCGCGGTCGCGATGGCGAACCTGGACGTGTTCGAGAAGGAAGACCTCCTCGGGAACGTGCGCGCCAGCGAGGCCGCGTTCCGGGCCACCCTGGAGAAGCTGCACGACCTCCCGATCGTCGGCAACATCCGCGGCGACGGCTACTTCTACGGCATCGAGATGGTCAAGGACAAGGCGAGCAGGGAGACGTTCAACGACGAGGAGTCGGAGCGGCTGCTGCGCGGGTTCCTGTCCCCGGCACTGTTCGACGCGGGGCTGATCTGCCGGGCGGACGACCGCGGCGACCCGGTGATCCAGCTATCCCCGCCGCTGACGTGCACGCAGGAGCAGTTCACCGAGATGGAGCAGATCCTGCGCAGCGTGCTCACCGAGGCCTGGACCAGGATCTAGCCGGCCCCGCTCCGAGGTCGGGCCGCCGACGGCATGATGCCGTCGGCGGCCCGACCTTTTTGCCGCTTTGCTACCGGTACCGGTCACCGCGCTGATGGAAGTTATTTAGTTGTAACCACCCGGCCCATAACCAAAAGCAGTTCCGAACGTGTCTAACAAGTGGAGGGCCGGGTAGTCCGCAGGGGCGACCGCCGGGCACTTGAGTGTGATGGAGGCACCGATGTCGGGTAACAGCGGGGACTGTGCAGCCCACGACCGGGCGGGCCCAGCCTGGGACACCCTGTCGAGCGAGCACGAGCGGCTGGTTCTCAGCGGCGAGGATCCGGCCGCCCTCGCGAGCGCCGGTCCGTCCCGGTGGGCCGAGCTGGCCAGCCAGCGCGAGCGGCTCGTCGAATCCGGTGCCCCACCCGGCGGGCTAACAGCTGCGGCCGCACCGGTCCCGCGGCTGGTAGTCCGCGCTGCCTGAGCCGCCGGCAGCGGTGCCGGAGGCCGGGGTCGGCTAGCTCCGGCCTGCCGCGAGCAGCTCCTGCACGTGCTTGACCACCTGGTCGACAGGCACCCGCTCCTTCTCCCCCGTCGGCCTGGCCGCGACCTCCACGTTCCCGTCAGCGAGGTCCCGGCTGCCTACCGCGACCCGGACCGGGATGCCGGTGAGCTCAGCATCCTTGAACTTCACGCCGGGCCGCTCGTCCCGGTCGTCGAGCACGGCCTCGACGCCGGCGGAGCGCAGGCCGGCGTAGACCGTCTCCGCGGCCGACCGCGCCGCCTCGTCCCGGCCGGACAGCAGGATTACCGTGGCCTCGAACGGCGCGACCGCCACCGGCCACCGCAGGCCGATGTCGTCGTGATAGACCTCGGCGACGGCGGCCATCGCTCGCTCCACGCCGATCCCGTAGCAGCCCATGACGGGAACGACGGCTGCTCCGTCCGGACCCAGCACCGACACGCCCAGTGCGGTGGTGAACTTCCGGCCTAGCTTGAAGATGTGCCCGACCTCGATGGCCTGCACAAGCTCCAGCGGCGTGCCGCAGGACGGGCAGGGCTCGCCTGCGCCGACCTCGCGCAGGTCGGCCCACTGCGCAACGGTGATGTCCCTGCCCACCTCGACGCCGGTCAGGTGGAAGTCGTCGGCGTTGGCCCCGGTAGCCATATCCCGCCGGCCCTGCAGGGCCAGGTCGGCGATCACCGGCAGGTCCGTGACGCCGACGGCGCCGAGGCTGCCCGGTGAGGCCCCGAGCGCGGCGACGATCTCGTCCTGCTGCGCGGGCCGGATGTTCACCGCTCCGGTCGCGTCGACCAGTTTCTGGTCGGCCAGCGGGTGGTCGCCGCGGAGCAGTACCAGCGTCAGCCTGCCGTTGATCACCTGCACCAGCGTCTTGATCTGACGGTCGCCGGGGATGCCGTGCCGGACGGCGAGGTCCTCGATCGTGCGCACGCCGGGCGTCGCGAGCCGGACCGGGGCAGCCGGGCCGGCGGCGTCCTCGGCCGGCCCGAGCGCCGACGTCGCCTTCTCCAGGTTCGCCGCGTAGTCGCAGTTCGGGCACGTGGCCACCACGTCCTCGCCCGCCTCCGACGGGCACATGAACTCGATCGAGTCGGTGCCGCCCATAGTGCCGTTGGACGCCTGGACCGGGATGGCCGGGATGCCCAGCCGCGCGAAGATCCGCTCGTAGGCCGCGCGGTGCGCGTCGAACGACTTGTCCAGCCCGGCCTCGTCGAGGTCAAAGCTGTAGGAGTCCTTCATGGTGAACTCCCTGACCCGGATGAGACCGCTCTTGGGCCTGGGCTCGTCCCTGAACTTGGTCTGGAAGTGGTACCACATCTGCGGCAGATCACGGTAGGACGACAGCTCGCTCGCGAGCGTGGTGACGTTCTCCTCGTGCGTCATGGCCAGCACCATGTCCGTGCCCTTGCGGTCCCTGAGCCTGAAGATCTCCTCGCCCATGACCGCCAGCCGGCCGCTCCGCTCCCAGAGCTGTGCCGGGTGCATGCAGGGCATCAGCAGCTCCTGGGCGCCGATCTCGTCCATCTCCGCGCGGATCACGTTAATGATCTTGGCGCGCACCCTCATGCCGAGCGGCAGCATCGAGTAGTGACCGGCCATCAGCTGGCGGATGAAGCCCGCGCGGACCAGCAGCCGGTGGCTCGCGGCATCGGCGTCGGCCGGGTCCTCGCGCAGGGTGGGAATGTGCAGCTGTGACCAGCGCATGGGAGTGCCTCTTCTGGTGGGGCCTGCACGTCAGGCCACTTCGCGTTGATTGAACGGACACGTAAGTCTAGACGGCGGGCCCGCTATGAGCAGTCTGGTTACCTGGCGGGCCGGGGGCCCATCTCGTAACTACGCGTCATGGAGGCAGTACTTAGGGTTAACTAGAGCACTGCCGTCATCGAGCCCGACCTGCCGTGCGTAGGAGCACTAGTAATGATCAAGCCCGTTCGCCCCACGTTAGCCTGCCTCGCGCCGCTGGCTGGCCTCGCCGCGCTCACGCTCGCCGCCTGCGGCTCTTCCGGCGGCCAGCCCCCAGCCGCGCCCAGCTCGGGCGGCGCAACCGGGCCGGGCACGGGCGCGACGTTCCACGGCACGATCTACATCAGCGGCCAGGTCGACAATAAGCCGACGACCTGGCACGTGACCAAGACGTTCACCGAGCGAATGCCGGCCGTGCGGAACTGCGCGGCCGTCGCTGCCTCCGGCATGGCCGACGGCACCTTCCGGGTGCCCTCGCCCGCGGCTCCGCTGCCCGAGGCCAGCATCGAGGTCGCCGGCTTCCGCGGGCCCGGCACATATCCGCCACAGGTCATGAAGCATGACAAGTCCGACTCGATCTTCCTGGGCCAGGGCTCGGGCACGATGAAGAGCGGGACGTACGTCATCACGACGTCAGCGCACGGCGCCGCCCAGGGCGAGGAGGTGCTGTTTCTCAACAAGGACGGCTCCGGCCAGCTCGTGTACTCCGAGGCGCACCTGGACGGCAGGGCGGCCAGCCCGGCCGTGGCCGGCCTGATCTCCTGGAGCTGCACGTCCTAGCCGGGCGGCCGGCTGCGACGCCCGACCAGGCGGCAGCGCCGCGATCCCATCCGCAACGTGTCCGTTTCGCCGGAGTCTTGAGTTTGACCGCGCATTGGCCGGGCACGCTTCCGGCATGCCGACGAACAGGTCAGCTCGCCGGGTCCTGAGCTTGGCAATGGGGATCGCGGCGGTCTTCGACCTGACCGGCACGACCCTGTACAGAACCATGCGTCCAGTCCTTCCGCCAAGCCCGCCGCGCGACAGTCAGGACCCCTTCAGCGCGGCGATGAGCACGATCATGGCCGCGAAACCGGAAGCGGTCAGCCGTGCGCAAGACGAAAGCGGTGAGACGTTACTCGCATGACTGATACCGACCGAGCTCAGGTCCCCAGCCAGCAAACCCCTCCGGCCCAGCAGGCACAGCAGGCCGGCGCAGGCGACATCGCCGATGCGGTGATCGACCGGATCGGCGGGAAGGTGAGTGACAGTCGCCAGCACGCCGAGGTTCCCTCGGTCAGCGAGGCAATAGCCCTCCGCGAGCAGGCCCCCGAGCTCTATGACCTCTGGCTCAAGGTGGCCAAGGAGAAGGCGGACACCGCGAACTACGTGGACCGCGCGCCCTACGAGATCCCCGAGCGGCTGGCTCAGAGTGGCCGACCGCGGGCGCTCGGCGCGCTGGTCATCGTGCTGTCCTTCTGCGGGTACCTCGCCTGGCTCGGCGGCCCGGGCCCCTATATCGGCGGCCTGATCGCGATTCTGGACCTCCTCATCATGTTCGGCATGTTCTTCGGCCTGCGGCCGGAGCGGCTGCCGGACGCCCAGCCGCAGCCGCCACGGCGGAAGCGGTCGTTCTTACCCGCGTCCACCAGCGGCGCGGCAGCCTCCCGGTGACGGCCTGCACGGTGCCAGCTAGCCTGGCCCGGGAGGTGCCCGCCGATGTTCGAAGGCAACCTGCTCGTCGACGCGCACGTGCACGTCGCGAGGCTGCCCACGCTGTCCGCCGACTGGCAGGCCTGGGTACGGACGTTCGGCGGCGGCATCCCGATCGACGCGCTGTACAGCAGCGAGGGCGTCCCGCTGCCGGCGGCCATCGACGACCACTTCGCGGCCGAGGGCGTCGATCACGTGCTGCTGTTTACCGAGCACAGCCCCAAGGCGACCGGCATCCAGCCGATCGAGGACATCCTGCCGCTGGTCGAGCACAACCCCGCCAGGTTCCGCCCGGTGGCGAACCTCAACCCGCACCTCCACTACCCGGTGGCCGCGGAGCTGGCCCGCCAGGTCGGCCTCGGCGCGGTCGCGTGCAAGATCCACCCGGTGCACGGCGGCTTCGATCCCGGCGACCGGATGCTCTACCCGGCCTACGCGTGGGCACAGGACCGCGGTCTGCCCGTGATCGTGCACTGCGGCACCTCGACGTTCTCCGGCTCCGCGAACGCCTACGGTGAGCCGGTCCTGCTGGATCCGGTCATGCGCGACTTCCCCGGCCTGACGCTCGTGCTCGCGCACGGCGGCCGCGGCTGGTGGTACGACCAGGCTGCCTTCCTGGCGCAGATGCGGCCGAACATCTGGCTCGAGGTTTCCGGCCTCCCGCCGCACCGGCTCCCGGACTACTACGGCCAGGCCCTGCCCCGGCTCGCCGCGAAGATGATCTTCGGCACCGACTGGCCGGGAGTGCCCGGCGTGCAGCGCAACGCCAGCGCGATGCAGAAGGTCCTGACCGACGCAGGCTGCGCCGGCCTGGACATCGCCGCCGCGCTCGGCGGAAACGCCGCAGGTGTCTTCGGCCTGGCAGGTGGCTGACCTGGCCCGAGCCGGCGCCCAAGCAAGCGATTGGTTTACTCTGTTCCGGAAACGCCCGGGGCTCTAGTGTTACGACAAAACACGTCTTTGACTCGGGAGAGTGGATGAAGACCAAGGCAGCGATAATCCGTGGCCCCGGCCAGGACTGGGAAGTCACCGAGCTCGAGCTCGACCCCCCGAAGACCGGTGAAGTCCTCGTCCGGTTCGTCGCCTCCGGCCTGTGTCACTCCGACGAGCACACCCGCACCGGCGACCTGGTCGGCCGGCTGCCGCTGGTGGGCGGGCACGAGGGCGCTGGCGTGGTCCAGGAGGTCGGTCCCGGTGTCACCCGGCTGACCACCGGCGACCACGTCATCTGCTCGTTCCTGCCGGTCTGCGGGCATTGCCGCTGGTGCTCGACCGGCAAGTCGAACCTGTGCGACCTGGGCGCGGGGATCCTGGACGGCGGGCTGCTCGACGGCACCTTCCGGTTCCACACCGCCGACGGCGAGGACGTGGGCGGCATGTGCATGCTCGGCACGTTCTCGCAGTACGCCACCGTCTCGGAGAACTCCTGCGTCAAGGTGGACGACGACCTGCCGCTGGACAAGGTGGCGCTCATCGGCTGCGGCGTGCCGACCGGCTGGGGGTCGGCGGTGCACGCGGCCCAGGTGGAGCCGGGCGACACGATCGTCATCTACGGCATCGGCGGCATCGGGATCAACTCCGTGCAGGGCGCCGCGCTGGCCGGGGCGCGCAACGTCGTCGCCGTCGACCCGGTCGCGCTGAAGCGGGAGACCGCCGAGCAGCTCGGCGCGACGCACAGCTTCGCCACCGCTGGTGACGCGGCCATGGCCATCCACGGCCTGACGCGCGGCGTCATGGCCGACAAGGCAATCATCACCGTCGGCACAGTCACGACCGAGGTCGTCACCGACGCCTTCAACACCATCCGCAAGGGCGGCACCGTGGTCGTCACCGGCCTGGGCGACCTGGCGTCGAACAACATCCAGCTCAACAGCTCGATGCTGACGTTGATGGAGAAGCGGATCCAGGGCAGCCTGTTCGGGTCCGGCGACCCGTTCCACGACATCCCGCGGATGGTGGAGCTCTACCAGTCGGGCGACCTGAAGCTGGACGAGCTCATCACGCAGACCTACACCCTGGACCAGATCAACGAGGGCTACCAGGACATGCGCGACGGCAAGAACATCCGGGGGCTCATCCTGCATGACACAGCCTGAGCTTGCTGGGGCTGAATCTCGGGCGATGCCGCAGGTCGTCGGCCTGCGGCGGGAGCGCGAGGTCCTGACTGTCGCGCTGGAGGCCGGGCGGCACGTGGTCCTGGAAGGACCGCCCGGCACCGGCAAGTCGACGCTGCTGCGCCACATCGCCAGGGACCTGCACACCCGGGTAGTTTTCGTCGAGGGGAACGCCGAGCTCACCCCGGCCCGGCTCATCGGGCAGTACGACCCGGCCCAGGTCCTGGCCGACGGATATGTCGCGGCCAGCTTCACCGACGGGCCGCTGCTGCAGGCGATGCGGGCCGGGGCGCTGCTGTACCTGGAGGAGTTCAACCGGGTACCCGAGGAGACGCTCAACGTCCTGATCACCGTGCTCACCGAGGGCGAGATCGCGGTGCCGCGGCTCGGCATGGTGACGGCAGACCCGGGTTTCCGGCTGATCGCGGCCATGAACCCGTTCGACGCGATCGGCACCGCCAGAGTCAGCCACGCGATCGCAGACCGGATCTGCCGGGTAGTGCTCGGCTATCAGGACGCCGGCGCCGAGCGCCGCATCACGACCGCCCAGACCGGCAGCCACGGCACCGAGGTGGACTTCGCGGTGGCGCTTACGCGCTCCACCCGCGAGCACCGCGACGTGCGGATGGGCTCGTCGGTGCGGGGCGCCATCGACCTGGTCCTGCTGCTGGCGGGCCTCGCCCGGCTGCGGAACGAGGACCAGCTGGTGCGCGACACCGCCCGCGACGCGGTGCACGCCGCACTGTCCGGCCGGATCAGGATCGCCGACGGCTGCGACCGCTCGCCGGAATCGGTCCTGGACGAGCTACTCGCCGCGCTGTGGCCGGAGGGGGCCGCGGAGCCGCGACTCGACGTTCCCCTCGACGACAGCTCCGGACGGGACGGCCGGGGAAAAGCTGACGGCCCGCCGCCGGCAGCGGGCCAGTCACAGTCACGATCCAGCCTGCGCCGCGACCGGCAGGCCGGCAGCACCAGGCGCACGATGAGCCGCGCCGAGTACGCCAGCCAGCATCCGTCCTTCCAGCAGGTCTCACCGCAGGCAGGCACCATCGACCAGGACGCGCTCGGCCAGCTGCTCGCCGATGACCCGGACGCCGCGGCGATGCTGCTGGCGGACCTGACCAGGGCGTCCGACCAGCAGCTGCGCGCGGCCGCACGGAAGCTGGCCGCCCGCGTGTTCGTCCAGCTCGCGGCCGTCGGCCAGCATAGGTCGCGCGGCGTGCGCAAGCTCGCCGCCGGCCGCCCCGACGACGGTGACCTGGACCTGGAGCGGACTATCGGCCGCATGTCCGGGACCTGGCCGCCCGCCGCCGACGAGATCGCGACCACGGCCTGGCAGGCCAGGCAGCGGTCGGTGGTGCTGCTCGTCGACTCCAGCGGCTCGATGTCCGGGCTGGCTCTGGCCATGGCCGCGATCGCGGCCGCCGGGGTGGTGCTCGCCGCCGACGCGAAGCTCGAGCCCGCGGTGCTGGCGTTCAGCGGCTCGGTGACCGTGCTGCAGCGGCGGGGCCTGCGGCGGCCGCCGGCGGACGTGATCACCGAGCTCATGGCCATGCGCGGACACGGGCGGACCGACCTGGCGGCCGCCCTGCGCGCCGCCGCCGCCGAGCTCGCCGGGGCCGCCGCCGACCGCGAGGTCATCCTGCTCTCTGACTGCCTGTCCACGGCGGGCGGCGATCCCGCGTCGGCGCTGGCCGGCCTCGACCGGCTGCACGTGCTCATGCCGGTGCCGACGCCAGAGTCGGTCGCCGCGGGCAGCGCGCTGGCCCGGGCGGGCGGCGGCTTCAGCCAGCCGGTCAGGTCGCTGGCCGATCTCGGCCCCGCGCTCACCCGCGCGCTGACCGGCCCCGGCTGAGGTGCGCTAGCGGTCCAGCGCGCGCAGCAGCGCCTTCATCCACGGCCCCAGGTCGGCGGGCGTGCGAGCGGAGATGAGGTTGCCGTCCACCACCGTGGCCTCGTCGGTCCAGTCGGCGCCCGCGTTCACCATGTCGTCCCGGATCGCGCCGACACTGGTGGCCCGGCGGCCCTTGATGATCCCGGCCGAGATCGGCACCCAGCCCGCATGGCAGATGAACGCGATCGGCTTGGCTGCGGCATCGAACGCGCGCACCAGGTCGAGCACCGCCTGCGAGCGGCGCAGCTTGTCGGGAGCGTAACCGCCGGGGATCACGAGGGCGTCGAAGCCCGGCTCGGCCACCTGCTCGACCGTCGTGTCCACCGGCACCGGCCCGTGGCCCTTCTTGCCGGTCACGGGCTTGTCGTCCAGGCCTGCGACCGTCACCGCTACCTCCTCCTCGCGCAACCGCAGCAGCGGGTAGAGCAGCTCGGAGTCCTCGAAGTCGTCGGCGGCCAGCAGGAGCACGGTGCGGTCAGAAAGCGCCATGCTCCCGACCTTACGGCTGCCGCGGGCAGCTCGTCAGGCCGCGATCAGCTCGGCGGGCTCGGCGATGACATCCACGAGCGCGCCATTGCGCATCACGGTGATCGCCAGCGGCCGGCCGATTGCGTCGTCGAACATCAGCTTCTGCAGGTCCTGAGCGCCAGTCACCGGCCGTCCGCCGGCCGAGATCAGCAGGTCGCCGACCCGGATCCCGGCCCGGTCGGCGGGCCCGCCGGGCACGACCTCGACCACCCGCAACCCGGTCGACCGGCCGAACCTGGCTCGCATCGGCTGCGGCAGCGGCATCGGCGAGCTGACGATGCCCAGGTAGGCGCGGCGCACGTGGCCGTCGCGCATGAGCGCACCGATGATCTTGCGGGTCGTCGCGTTGATCGGCACGGCCAGGCCGAGCCCGACGCCTGCGACCGCGGTGTTCACGCCGACGACCCGTCCCTGTGAGTCCGCGAGCGCACCGCCCGAGTTACCCGGATTGAGCGCGGCGTCGGTCTGTATGACGTCCTCGACCAGACCCGGGCGCGAGCCCTGCCGGGTGGGAATCGACCTGCCGAGCGCGCTGACGACGCCGGCGGTCACCGAGCCGGTCAGTCCGAGCGGGCTGCCGACCGCGACCACGAGCTGCCCGACCACCAGGTCGTCGGCCTCGCCGAGCTCGGCCGGTGCCGGGGTCGGCGTGTCGGCGCGCACGACCGCCAGGTCTGACAGCGGGTCGGCGCCCACCACCCGGAACTCCGCGGTGCTGCCGTCGGAGAACGCCACAACGCCGCGCTCGGCGCCGCCGACCACGTGCGCGTTGGTCAGCAGAAACCCGTCCGGCGTGTAGATCACCGCCGAGCCGAGGCCCCCGCCGCCGTAGCGGCGACCTGGCTGGCGAACCCGCAGGCTCGCGACTCGCGGCGTCAGCGCCGCCGCGACCCCGGAGACTATCTGCGAGTAGGCGTCGAGTGGCCCTGCTGTCATCTGCATCACCTTCGATTACAAGATTACATTCGACGCCGCCCCGCGCAAGGGGCGGCAGCAGGCACCGGGCGCGCGCTGTGGGGCACCGCAGGGCAGTTCGCTGCCCCCGCAGCCGGGGCCATAGGGCACCGCAGGGCAGTTCGCTGCCCCCGCAGCCCGGGCCATAGGGCACCGCAGGGCAGTTCGCTGCCTCTCTAGAGGCACCATCTTTACCTCTGGTGCCCTTCGCCCCCGCGGGGCGGCCGGGTCCGCATACCGGCAGCGCGGGGCGCCGAGCATTTGAACGTGTTCAAAATCACACCGGCCGCGACCTGGACTTCCTGCCGCGCAGGCCACAGAGTTGAACGTGTTCAGGAAGTCCCTCGGAGGCGACTATGAGCACTGTCGGCATCTACCTCCTGTACCTCCTCATCGGCGTCGGGCTGACCGCCGTCGTCGGCACCGGTCTGGCCCGCAGCGGCAGCGCGCTGCTGCAAGACGTCTTCGGCGGGAACGACATGCTTGCGCGCGCGGTCAGCCGGCTGATTGTGCTGGGCTTCTACCTCCTGAGCCTCGGCTTCATCACGCTCACGATGCGAGCGGGCGGCGCCGTCAGCAGCGCCGGCGCAGGACTGCAGCTACTGTCGGCCAAGGTCGGCGAGATGCTGCTCGTGCTGGGCGCCCTGCACCTGCTGACGATGGCAGCCCTGATCCGGGCCCGCCGACTCGCGCAGGCACGGCTCACTCAGCCGGAGCTCGCCCGGCCCGCGCGCTCGGGCGGCACGCCGCACACACTTGGCCGGGACGCCCGGACCGGCGCCGCGAGCGAACGCGACGACCCGGCCGCGCCGAAGCCGGATCCTGGCACCGCGAGCAGCCCGCTCGCCGGGAGCGTCCTACAGTGACCGATGTGGCAGACGCCGCGCTGACGCCGCGCGCCGAGCAGACCAGGGCAGCCATCGTGGCCGCAGCCCTGCACCTGTTCCGCGAGCGCGGTTACGAGGCCGCGACGATGCGCGCGATCGCCGACCGCGCCGGGGTGTCCACCGGCAACGCGTACTACTACTTCGGCTCCAAGGAGGAGCTGATCCAGGAGTTCTACGCGCGTAATCAGGCCGAGCACCTGGCCGCCTGCCAGCCGGTGCTGGCAGTCGAGACCGATCTGGCCGCGCGGCTGCGAGGAACTGTCCGCGCGCAGGTCGCCGTCATGGCGCCTTACCACGAGTTCGCCGCGACCCTCTACAAGTACGCGGCGGAGCCGGCCAGCCCGCTCAGCCCGTTCAGCCCGCAGTCCAGCCCTGCCAGGCAGGCATCCATCGCCCTGTTCCGGGACGTCGTCGAGGGCTCGAGGGCGCGGATGGGGCCCGGAGTCAGGGACCGGCTGCCCGAACTGCTCTGGCTGTACTCGCTGGGCATCACGCTGTACTGGGTCCACGACAAGTCCGCGGGCTGCAGCCGCACCTACCAGCTCATCGACGCGACCGTGCAGGTCGTCGCGCAGCTGGTGAGCGCGTCCAGGCTGCCGGTGCTCCGCAGGGCGCTGACCGACCTCACCCGCGTGATCGACCTGCTGTCGCCCTGACCCCGCACCCGGAAGCGGCGACAGCAATCAGGAGCGACCGGGAACCACGCCCGGCATCGGCCAGTTTTCCGGATTATTTGGCTAGCAATCGGGGCAGTAGGTACGGTCACTGGGGTGAGCGGCAGTTCGCAAGACGACACCTGGTGGGACTCGTTGTACCGCCCGGAACAGCCGGCTGCCCAGCGCCCGCCGGTCATCGAGCAGGAGCCGCCCCGCGGCAGGCACGGCAGGGCGGCCAGGAAGCGCCGCAAGCTTCCCTACGTGCTCACGGCCCTGGCGGTGGTGGCGGCGGCTGGCATCACCGCGGCGCTGGTGCTGCCAGGACGCGGATCCGCGCACGTGACCGGCTTCCTGCCGACAGGCTCGTCGCCCAGCCAGGACGCCCGGCAGACGGCCATTGCGTTCCTGCGTGCCTGGGACGCGGGTGATCTTCGCAAGGCAGCCAACTACACCAACCGCCCGGCCATCGCCAGGTCCGCGCTGACGACGTTCCGGGCGGACCTGCACCTCCGGCGGCTCACCACCACGGCCGGGCCGGCGACGGCGACCTCCTCGTCCGGCTCGGCGAGCCCGCGCGCGCAGGTCACGTACGCGGCGAGCGCCACCATAGCGGCATCGGACAGCGGCTCGGCGGTCAGCGGGACGTGGCACTACCACGCGTCCCTGGTCGCCTACCAGGGGCGGCAGTCGCAGTACTGGTACATCGCCTGGGCACCCGCAGACCTCGCGCCTAACCTGACCGCCGCGACGCACCTGACTACGGTCTCGGTTCCCCCGCGGGTCACCTCCGTCACCGACGCCAGCGGCAGCGATCTCACCGGCTACGGCGACCCCGGCCTGGAGCACATCGCCGCGGGCATCGAGGCAGGCGCGCCGCCGGGCACCGGAACGCCGGGCCTGGACGTCGAGATCGCCACCAGCAAGGGCACGCTCCTGGCCAGCTCCCGGGCCGTAGTAGAAGCGCCGAAGAACGTCTCAGGGCTCGCCACCACCATCAACGCGGCCGCCGAGCACGCCGCCCAGTCCGCTGTCGGCCGGCACGACAACAGCTCGATGGTCGTCCTGCAGCCCTCGACCGGCAAGATCCTCGCAATCGCCAACAACGCCGGCTTCAACGACTTCGCGCTGACCGCCGCGGTGGCGCCCGGCTCGACGATGAAGACGATCACCTCGACCGCCCTGTTCGCCAACGGTGTGCTCAGCCCGGCCAGTCACGTCGAATGCCCGAAGACCTTCACGATCCAGGGCATCACGTACCACAACGACCAGGGCGAGTCGGAGCCAGCCTCGACGCCGTTCATCACCGACTTCGCGCAGTCCTGCAACAACGCGTTCAGCACGCAGTGGGAGCACCTTACGGGCGGCCGGCTGGCGCAGACCGCGCGGGAGTACTACGGCCTGGACCAGAAGTGGAACATCGGCATCGGCAGCGTGTCCGCGAGCTACTTCAACGCCCCCGCGTCTGCGTCCGGCTCCGAGCTAGCTCAGGAGGCCTTCGGCGAAGGCTCGCTGACCGCGTCTCCGCTGGCGATGGCGTCGGTTGCCGCCACGATCGCCACCGGCAGCTTCCGGCAGCCTTACCTGGCATCGAGCGCCCCGCGGGTGACAGCGAAGCCGCTCCCGGCCACCACCGACGCCTGGCTCAAGGAGATGATGCGGGCCGTCGTCACCAGCGGCACCGCCGCGCCGATCGGCCTCGGCCCGGACGTGTACGCCAAGACCGGCACCGCCGACATCGTCGGCCAGGGCAAGCCCAACAGCTGGTTCATCGCCTTCGATCCCTCGAAGGACGTCGCCGTCGGCTGCCTGGTGCTCAACGCCGGCTACGGCGCTCAGTTCGCCGGCCCCGAGGTCAAGGCGTTTCTCGACAGCTACTGATCTTCTCCGCATTACCGGGAGGCCTGCATAATGGTGCGATGCTTGCCGAGGACGCCGACCTGCCGCTGCTCGCCCACGACGATCCCGCCCTGGCGGGCGACCGCTTTCACCAGGTGCTGGACGACCTCGCCAGCCGGACCTGGCTGGTCCGCTCGGACCTGGGCTACCTGGTGCTCGGCCGCGAGCCGGGCATGGCCCTGCTGAAGGACCGGCGGCTGTCGTTCCCCGCGGTGGAACTCCTGGAGCTGCAGGGGCTCACCGACGGCATCATCTACGACCGCACGACAACGGGCCTGATGGCACAGTCCGGCCCGGCTCACGCCCGGCTGCGCAGGCTGGTGAGCGCGGCCTTCACGCCGCGCCAGGTCGAGCGGCTGCGCCCCCGGCTTCGCGGCTACCTGGACCGGCTGTGGCAGGACATCGCGCCGGCGGGCGCGTGCGATGTCGTCACGGCCCTGGCCCGCCCGCTGCCGTCGATGGCCATCGCCGAGCTGCTCGGCGTCCCCGGCGACGACGCGCAGCTCGCCAGCTGGTCTGCCAGCCTGCAGGCGGTGTTCGACATGGACATGACGAGCAAGCGTGCCGAGATTGAGGCCGCGTACGAGGAAGTACGCGAGTACGTGCTCGAGCTCATCGCCAGGCGGCGGCCGCAGCCTGGCGATGACCTCCTGTCCGAGCTGGTACATCACGAGCAGGATGGTGACAGGCTCAGCGACGACGAGATCGTCACGCTGACGGCGTCGGTCATCTCCGGCGGCACCGACACCACCGAGTCCCAGCTGGCACACGGCCTGCGGCTGTTCGCCGACCATCCCGACCAGTGGGCGAAGCTCGGCGACGACCCGGCCCTTGCCGAGCAGGCCACCCAGGAAGTGCTGCGGTTCGAGCCAATCGTCCCGTTCACCGCCAGGCTGGTGCGCGAGCAGCTAGAGCAGTCCGGAATCGTCTTCCCGGTCGGGACGGTCCTGTTCGTCTGTGCCGCTACCGCCAACCGCGACCCGCACACCTACGCCGATCCTGGCCGCTTCGACATCCTGGCCGATCGCGGCGGCGCCCAGGTGATGAGCTTCGGCTTCGGCACGCACTTCTGCGCAGGCTCGCACCTGGCCAGGGCAGAGATCACCGAGGCGCTGGCGTTCCTGGCCCCGCGGATGCGCGATCTGCGGCCCGACGGAAAGGCTGCCTTCGGCACGCCGACCGGGATCTACACGATGCGCAGCCTGCCGGTTCGCTTCACCGCGACCGAGCCGGGATAGGAGCTACCGGGCGGCGAGCGCGAACGCGAGCAGCGAGTTCGCCGTGTAGTCGTCGGCGGGCTCCACCGACGGCCAGGACACGACGTTGTCCTCGTACCTCGCGGTCTTCGTGTTGAACGGCGCGTACCGACCCGCGCTGCACTTGCGCATCCCGCTCACCGTGCCGAGCCCGACGAAGTTGTCCGGCGCGCTCGGGCCGTCGGTGACGGCGCCGAGCTGGATGCTGCCCTTGCCGTTCAGCGATCCGGCCAGGTTCGCGATCTCGCTCTGCATGCAGTGCGGGAACGTGGACCCCGCCCCGACCACGAAGGACGTCCCCCAGCCGTTGCCGCCGAGCGCGAAGTTGAGCTGCTGCTGCGCGAATGCCGAGTACCTGGCCGACCCGCCGGACTCCTGGTACAGCGCGTCAGTGATGTAGAGGCCGAACGCGTGCGGTGACGCGTCGCTGGCGCCGAGCGCGGACCCCAGCTCGAACGGATCGCCCTTCGCCCACTGCTCGCCGAGCCGCAGCTGCGCCGCCATGTCGCGGAGTAGCGTGCCGGGCGCGATGAGGCCGTGGACGTGCCCGTGCCGTAGCGCCTGCAGCAGCTCGGCCTCGCCGATCGCGCCGTTGTCGTAGAGGTTCAGCGTGTCGCCGCCGGCCGGGTGGCCCTGCGCGATGTACGCCCCCGCCCAGCGCGCGGCCACGGCGAGGTCCCGGCGGACCTGCGCGTGCGGCGCGTGCATCGCCTCGTCGGCCAGTGCGATCTCGTCCGCGCCCCACAGCATCATGCTCTTCCACTCGCTGCCAGGGTAGAAGTCGTGCGGGTAGGCGGTCACGATCGACTTCACATTCGCGGTCTGCGCCATCGCGTAGATGCCGCGGGCCAGGCCGATCAGCCGCCCCGCCAGAGCCGGGTTCGTGCGGGCGGCCACCTGCGCGGCCAGCCCGAAGTCGGCGGCGAACCGGCCGGCGAAGTCGGGGCTCATCTTGTGCCCTGGCGCGGCCGCCTCGAACACCGGCCGGTACTTGACGTAGTACGCGCTCGGCCCCGGGTTGCCGCCCTTCCGCACGTTCATCCGGTCCTCGGCCTGCGGCAGGAACCAGAAGTTGTAGTCGCCCTGGATGGTGTTGCTGGCGTTGCCGGTGCCGATGCCGACCTGGATGTAGAGCACCTTCTTCTTCGGATTCCAGAGTCTTTCCAGCCAGCTCAGCCCGAACTGCGCCTCGGGCCCGAGCGTCGGGTACCGGCCCGGGTTGTCCCGGTCCGCAAGCAGCAGCAGGCCCTCCGCATAGCTGGCCGTGTACGCGAATTTCTCGTAGCCGCCGCCGGCGTCGAACCAGCCGCCGGACACGTCGACCGGACCGCCGATCTTGCGGAATGTCCCGAGCAGGTTGTCGTTGGAGTCGTACCTGGGCGAGGCGTAGACGGTGGCGTGCTCGTCGGTGCGGTTCGCCGGCTCGCGGCTGAGCACCGAGTGCTCCACGTCCGCGCCGTCGCGCTCGGAGGTGAAGTACCGCACCGCGCCGGTGACCAGGTGCGCGTACAGCGCATCCGAGCTCGCGACGAGGAACGTCGGCGACTCCGCTTTCAGCCCGCCCGCGCTCGCCGTGATCCGGTAGCTGCCAGGACGGTCGAGCCGGCTGAAGTCCAGCTCGTAGACCGCCTTGTAGCGTGAGTTCCAGCTACCCGCGTAGTGCCGGCTCACCCCGCGCAGCACGCGGCCGCGGCTGCCGGCCACGGTGAAGGAGACGCTGCGCACCCGGCTCGGCAGCATCACGAACGCGACCTTGCTCGCGCCGAGCGCGTAGCCCACCTGGTTGACCCTGACCTCGGCCGGCACCTGCTTCGCCGTCGCGCCGGTCGCGGCACCGGCAGAAAGCTGCCCGGCCAGCAGTCCCGCGACCGTCAAGGTTGCCACCGTCAGTCCCAGACCCAAGATCCTGATGCGCACGGCACGACCTCCCGACCGTGACGGAGATTCGTTAGGAAACCTACTAAACAAACCTGAGGCCGCACAAGACGGAATTGCGGCAGCCAGGCCGACCGCGCGCGCCGCGAGCGGGGCAGCAGGCCGACCGCGCGCGCCGCGAGCGGGGCAGCAGGCCGGCGGCGCCGGCAGTGCCGCAGCCAGGCCGACCGCGCGCGGGCCGGTCCTGCCCGGCTCCGGGCCTAGCTCCCGGCCGCCCGGCGAACCGCGCGCAGCACCATATCCCGGACTGTCACCGTGTTGCCGTCCAGGTCTTTTACCTCGCGGCCGGGCGCATCGGCGACCTCGATCAGCCAGTCCCGGTCGTCCAGCGCGGCCTTCATCCGCTCGGTCGTGGGAAAGCGAGACCCGTCGCCGTGGCCGACCGCGGCCTGCTCGCGCAGCTCGTCGCCGGTACTGCGCTCGACGATCGTCGCGGGCATGTCCTCGGCGTGATGCGCCACGGCCAGGAAGGTGCCGCCCGGCCGGACCGCTCGCGCCAGCCGGCGGTGCAGCCCGGTGTAGTCGGGCGCGTGCATGTACTGCGAGGTCACGAGGTCAAATTCCGCGGCGGGCGGATCCCAGCTGAGCAGATCGGCCTGCTGCCACGTGATCCGCGCCGCGCCGTCGGCGCCGAGCTCGGCTGCTGCCGCCGCCGCCCCGCGCTCCAGCGCGACCACGGACACGTCTATCGCGGTAACGGACCAGCCACGGCCCGCCAGCCAGATGGCGTCCGCGCCCTCGCCGCAGCCTGCGTCCAGGGCCCGGCCCGGCGGCAGGCCGGATACCTGGGCAACCAGCTGGGCATTGGGCTTGCCGCTCCAGATCCGGTCTGCCGAGCCGTACCGCTCGTCCCAGAACTCCCTGGTGAACGGGCTCTCCCCCGGCCGTCCGTGCGCTCCGTGCACCTCGTGCGCCTCGTGCGCCTCGTGCGCCTCGTGCGAGTGGTCGTGCGTCACCTGCATCCTCCGTTGTCTGCCTAACCGCACGATGCACCTGCCGCCCCCCGGCTGGCAAGTTAGTTTGCCGGAGTGGCAAACTAGTGCCATGACAGACGACGGTGAGCTTGCTGGCGTGCTGGAGGCGGTGGGCCCGCGCCTGCGCACGCTGCGCCGGGAGCGGGAGACCACCCTGTCCGCCCTCGCCGACGCGACCGGCATCTCCGTCAGCACCCTGTCGCGGCTGGAAAGCGGCCAGCGACGGCCGACGCTGGAGCTGCTGCTGCCGCTGGCGAGAGCCTACGGGGTGCAGCTCGATGACCTCGTCGGGGCGCCGGCCACCGGCGATCCGCGCGTGCACCTGCAGGCCGTTCAGCGGCCGGGGATGACGCTGATCCCGCTCACGCGGCGGCCGGGTGGCGTCCAGGCCTACAAGGCGATCATCTCCGGCCAGCGCACGAAGCCCGCCAGGAAGGCGCACGAGGGCTACGAGTGGCTCTACGTGCTGAACGGCGAACTGCGGCTGCTGCTCGGCGACGGCGACTTCATCATGCGGCCGGGCGAGGCGGCCGAGTTCGACACGCGCGTGCCGCACTGGTTCGGCAGTTCAGGCGCCGGGGCAGTGGAGATACTCAGTCTCTTCGGGCCGCAGGGCGAGCGGGCGCACGTGCGCGCCACGAACGGAGGCGGCCGGTGATCACGGCGGTGCGCCGGTCCCGCCGTCGTCACCGTGTTTTGGTCGTAGATCGATTTATCGATAATCCATCCGCCGCTGCCGAGGGGCAGGCCGGCCTGGACGAGGGAGAGCAATGAGCCAGGCAGACTGGGCCGGCCGCTGATGCCGGCCGACATGACGGCGCTGCTCGCCGACCTGGCGGCCGAGACCGCCGACTTCGATGCGATGATCGCCCCGCTTGCCGCGGACCAGTACCTGCTCCCCACCCCCGCCGCGGGCTGGTGCATCAGCGACCAGGTCAGTCACCTCGCGTTCTTCGACGAGGCCGCGCTGCTGGCCGCGACCGATCCCGGCCTGTTCCGGGCCGACGCCGCGCAGATGATCGCCGCTGGCCCAGGATTCACCGATGAGGTAGCCCACAGGTACCGGCCCACGCCGGGACCACAGCTGCGCGAATGGCTGCTGCGCGCCCGCAAGGAACTTCTGGCCGGGCTCGCGGCGGTCGAGCCGTCCCGCCGGCTTCCCTGGTACGGCCCGGACATGAGCGCCGCCTCCGCGGTGACCGCCCGGCTGATGGAGACATGGGCACATGGCCAGGACGTCGCGGACGCGCTGCACGTCACCAGGCAGCCGACCGCGCGGCTGCGGCACGTCGCGCACATCGGCGTCGCCGCGCTCGGGTTCAGCTTCATGCTGCGCGGACGGCCGGTGCCCGCGGAGCCGGTCCGGGTAGAGCTGACGGCGCCGGACGGCGGCCGGTGGACCTGGGGTCCTGAAGGAGCCGCCGACTCCGTCAGTGGCCCGGCGCTGGACTTCTGCCTCGTCGTCACCCAGCGCCGGCATCCGGCCGACACGGCGGTCGGCACGGCCGGCCCGGTGGCAGCCGAGTGGATCTCGATCGCCCAGGCATTCGCCGGGCCGCCTGGCCCTGGCAGGGCGCCGCGCGGAGCCGAGTGGAGCACGCCATGAGCAGCAGGCCGGTACTGATCGGGAACTCGTCCGGGTTCTACGGCGATCGTGACGCGGCCATGCACGAGATGGTCGAGGGCGGGCCCATCGACGTGCTAACCGGCGACTACCTGGCCGAGCTGACCATGCTCATCCTCTGGAAAACGCGGCAGAAAGACCCGTCAGGCGGCTACGCCCGGACTGTGCTCGGACAGCTAGAGCGCGTGCTCGGCGGCTGCCTTGACCGCGGCATAAAGATCGTGAACAACGCCGGCGGCCTCAACCCGGCCGGGCTGGCCCAGCAGATCGCGGTGCTCGCCGAGCGCCTCGGCCTGCGTCCGAAGATCGCCTACGTCACCGGCGACGACCTGCTCCCGCGGCTGGACGAGCTGACGGCTGCCGGGCATCCGCTGACGCACCTGGACACCGGCCAGCCGCTGAGCGCCGCTGTATCCGAGCCGCTGACGGCCAACGCATACCTGGGCGGCTGGGGCATCACCGCCGCGCTGACGGCAGGCGCCGACATCGTGGTGTGCCCGCGGGTCACGGACGCCTCGCTCGTCACCGGGCCGGCCGCCTGGTGGCACGGCTGGCGGCGGGACGACTTCGACGCACTGGCCGGCGCCGTGCTCGCCGGGCACGTGATCGAGTGCGGCCCGCAGGCGACCGGCGGCAATTACTCGTTCATCGCCGAGATCACCGATCGCAGGTACCCCGGCTTCCCGATCGCCGAGGTGGCCGCAGACGGCAGCGCCGTCATCACCAAGCACCCGGGCACCGGCGGCCTCGTCTCGGCCGGCACCGTCACCGCGCAGCTGCTGTACGAGATCGCCGGGCCCGCGTACGTCAACCCCGACGTGATCGCGCACTTCGACACCGCCACGCTGACCCCGGAGGGCGCCGACCGGGTGCGCATCTCGGGTACCCGCGGCAGCCCGCCCCCGCCGACAGCCAAGGTCGCGATCAACCTCATCGGCGGCTTCAGGAACACCATGACCCTTGTCCTCACCGGTCTCGACATCGAGGAGAAGGCCGCCTGGGCCAGGCAGGAGCTGTTTGGCGTGCTCGGCGGCGAGGATCAGTTCGAGGACGTCGACGTGCGGCTGCTGCGGTTCGACAAGCCCGACGCGCCGGTCAACGAGCAGGCCACCGCGCACCTGCGGATCACGGTGAAGGATAGCGATCCGCGCAAGGTCGGGCGCAGGTTCTCGAATGCCACCATGGAGCTCGCGCTCGGCGGCTACGCGGGCTTCCACACCACCACTCCGCCGACGGCGGAGACTGCATTCGGGGTGTACTGGCCCGCGCTCGTGCCGGCGGACCTGGTGGCGCACGCGGTCGTGCTGCCCGACGGCTCCACTGTCGCGATCCCGCCGACCGCACCCGGCGTCGCCGGGCACGCAGGACACGAAGGGCGCCCAGACGACACAGGGCACGCGGGCCGCGTCGCCAGGGAAGGCCGAACAGGCTCTTCCCAACAATCCGGTCTCGGTTATTCCGAGATCGGATTTTCCGAGACCGGAGCATCGGGAGCAGGCGCGGACGACCGGGCGGAGGGCGGCGCGCGGACGACCGCGGCGCGCGACACGGCAAGCGCCGGTGCCGATACCCGGCGAGTCCCGCTCGGACTGATCTGCGGCGCGCGATCCGGCGACAAGGGCGGCAACGCCAACGTCGGGCTCTGGACCCGTGACCCGGCCGCCTTTGGCTGGCTGCGCAACTACCTGACCGTCGGCAGGCTGCGGGAGTTGCTCACCGAGGCGGCGGACCTGGAGGTCACGCGGTTCGAGCTACCGAACCTGTGCGCGCTGAACTTCGTCATCAAGGGCCTGCTCGGGCAGGGTGTCGCGGCGTCCACGAGGCCCGATCCGCAGGCGAAGGGGCTGGGCGAGTACCTCAGGTCGCGGCTGGTCGACGTGCCTGCCGCCTTGCTCGGCTAGCTCACCCGCAGCGTTACGCCGAGCCGCTCGGCGAGGTGACGCGCGTGTGCCGCATCACCGGGCCAGAGGGGCCCGGCCAGCCGGCTGAAATGCAGCTCGCCGATCGTCCCGAGCGGCACCGCGGCGTCCAGCACGAGCCGGATCCTGCCGCCGTTGTCCCAGGCCAGCTCCGCGGCGGCGGCGTCGCGGCGGACAACGTCGCCCTCGAGCACCTGCTCGAAGAGCTGCACCGCCCCGTCGAGGTCGGCGACGCGATGCTCGACCAGCGTGAGGACCGACGGCGCACCGGGCGCCGGCAGCTCGTCCGGGGCTGGCAGGTCGGGAGCGGGACCCGACTGCTGCGCGACCTGAATGACGATCCCGTGCGCGGTCTTGGGGTGCAGGAACGCTTCCTGCCAGCGCGCGTTCGCGAGGCTGACCCCGACCGGCTCGATGCCGAGGTTCCTGACCCTGGCCAGCGTCGCCTCGATGTCGGGCACGTGGAAGTTGAAGTGGTGCGGGCCGGCGCCGCGGCCCGCGAGGAAGCGCTCGAGGAAGCCGGCGTCCGGGCCG
>Ga0335077_10001382_pt1 | contig 28712 bp, 27 predicted proteins | sample Lox_Sample_31_FD_207151 | JGI IMG/M metagenome (GOLD analysis project Ga0335077, IMG submission 207151) | Soil microbial communities from Loxahatchee National Wildlife Refuge, Florida, United States - Lox_Sample_3.1 | ecosystem: Environmental > Terrestrial > Soil > Wetlands | place: USA... | reverse complement strand
CCGTCATCCGCGGCCCGCGATTGGCAATCGTGAATGCGACCCGGTCCTCGAGTCTCGCGGCCGTCACGGTCAGCGCGACAGAGGACGGCGAGCATCGTGCCGCATTGTCGAGCAGATTGACGACGACCTCCTCGAGCAAGGCGGGGTCGGCGCGGGCGGGCGGCAGATCCTGCGCGAGACGCACTTCTATCGGTCGCGCGCGCAACGTCGGCGCGAGGCGGCGGCGCGCGGCCGCCATCGTATCGGCGATGCTGACCGGAGCGAGATGCGGCGCAAGCGCGCCGTAGCTCAGCCGCGTCAGATCGAGCAGGTTCTGCACGAACCGGTTCAGGCGTTCCGCCTCCTCGAAGGCGCTGCCGATGCGTGCGGCGAGCTCTTCGGCTGCGAGCGGGCGGCGTGCATCGTGTACGGCGCGCAGGCTCTCCAGAAGTGCGGCGAGCGGTGCGCGCAGGTCGCGCGACACGGAGCCGAGCACCGCAGAGCGGAGATTCTCGGCTTCCCGCGTGACCCGCGCGTCGGTGGCGAGGCGTTGCAGCCGGTAGCGCTCAAGTGAGGCGGCAAGCTGCGCGGCGAGCGCAAACAGCAGCCTCCGCTCGTCCGCACCGAAGGGTCGCGCGGCCGTGCCCGGCTCCACCGCGATGACGGCAAGGCTCTGGCCTCCACTTTCCACGGGGACGAAATGCCAGCCGGCCCCGGGAAGGGTGGCGGTGCTCCATCCTGCGGGCTGCCGGTGCGCCAATGCCCATTCGGCCGCACCCTGATCGACCTCGCGGAATTCTCCCGCGCGGGCGAGCTCCGCCGGTACGTCAACCTTGCTCTTGGACAATGAGCGCAGCACGAGTGCCCGTGCGCCGAGCAACTCGGTCATTCCGCGAGCTGCCGCATTGAGAAGATCGCGCTCGTCGATCGCGGTGGCGATCCGCCGTGAGAAATCGAACAGCACCTCCACCCGCGAGGTGTTGCGGCGCGCTTCGGCTGCCTGGTGGCGCAGCCGCGCGGCAAGCTGGCCGATCACACCTGCGACCAGCAGGAAGGTCGCGAGCGTCGTGGCATCCTCGGGGCGCGCCACTGTGAACGTGAAGCGCGGCTGCACAACCACAAGGTTGTAGAGTAGAAAGCCGATCACGGCCGTACCGAGGCTGGCGAGCAGCCCGGTGAGTCCGCTCACCAAGGTGACCGCCAGCAGGAACACCAGCGCCAGGTTGTCCTTGCTCAGTCGGCCCTGCAGCATCCAGGCGACCCCGGCGGCTGCACCGGCGCAGGCCGCTGCAATCGCGAGCTCGCGCGCGTGAGGCAGGCTCGCCATCCATTCCTCGCCTTGCAGCGCGCGACGCCGGGCGCGCAGCTCATGTGCCATCGGCGCCTCGTCGCTGGTCGCCACGGTCACCTCGAAGCCCGTCGCATGCTCCACCAGCCACTCGGCGAGGCTGCCACGCAGCCAGCGCCTCCAGGGCGCACCACGTGGACGACCGACCAACAGCTGCGCCGCATTGTGCTGCCGCGCGTATTCGAGCACTTCGGTTCCCACGCGCAGCCCCGTGATCGTCGCCGACTGCGCGCCAAGCTGCTCGGCGAGCGTCAGATTCGTCTCGAGCTGTTCGCGCTCGGCGCTGCTCAGGAGGCGGCCGATCTTCTGCACGTAGAGCGCCGTCCAGGGCACGTGCCGCTGGTCCGCGAGGCGCTTTGCGGTGCGCACGACCGCTTCGCTCGCTTCACTTGCATCGATGCACACGATGAGACCGCCGCGTGTGGGCCACGGGCCGGCGATCGCGTGCGCCCGCATGTATGTGGAGAGCTCCTCGTCGAGCCGCTCCGCCGCGGCGCGAAAGGATAGCTCGCGCAGGGCGAGGAGATTGCCGCGCGAGAAGAAGTTGGCGATCGCGTTGCGGGCCTGCTCGGGGACATAGACCTTGCCTTGGCGCAGCCGCTCGAGCAGGTCATCGGGCGGCAGATCGATCAGCTCGACATCACTGGCGCGCTTGAGCACGCTGTCCGGCACCGTCTCGCGCACCTCCACGCCCGTGATGCGGGCCACGAGGTCGTTGTAGCTCTCGAGGTGCTGCACGTTCAAAGTCGAGTAGACATCGATGCCGGCTTCGAGGAGCTCCTGCACGTCCTGGAAGCGCTTGCCATGGCGCGAGCCGGGTATGTTCGTGTGCGCAAGCTCGTCGATCAGCACCAGCTGCGGGCGCCGGGCGAGTACCGCGTCGAGATCGAGCTCCTCGAACGTGCGCCGCCGGTACTCGAGCGTGCGTCGTGGCACCACCGCCAAACCCTCGAGCAGCTTGGCCGTCTCGGGTCGCCCGTGCGTCTCGACCACACCGATCACGACATCGACGCCACTCGCGTGCTTGCGGCGTGCGGCGGAGAGCATCTCGTAGGTCTTGCCGACACCTGGCGCGGCGCCCAGGAAGATCTTCAAGCGACCGCGACCGGTGGCGCCGCTCTCTGCGAGCAGCGCATCGGGCGAGGGACGAAGGTTTGTGGGGATCTCACTCATCGAAGCCTGCGTGCGTGCGCGAGCGCTTCAACCGCGCCTGAGCAGACTCACGACCAGCGCGACGCCGACGGCGATCGCACCCAGCACCATCACCAATACCGCCGCAGCCGCACAGTCCTTCACCACGCGGATGCGATCGTGAACTTCGGGGTGCAAGTGATCCGCCAGCTCCTCGATCGAGGTGTTGAAGAGCTCCGCGGCGAACACGCCCCCGCTCGCAAGCATGGCCAGCGCCCACCAAAGCGGCCCCGCACGCACGATGATGAGGAACGTGACCAGCAGCGCGAATGCGGCGAGCTGGAATTTGAGACTGTGCTCGGCGCGCACGCCGTGCCTGAGACCCATCCAGGCGCAGCGCAAGCGCGTGGGAAGCGATCGATTCTTGTGCGAGTCCACGCGCACTGCTGTGCCCGTCACCAGATGCGCACGCGATCGCCGGGCGCCAAGTACAGCCGTGCACCCGGCTGCACGTCGAAAGCGGTGTACCAGGCATCAAGATTGCGCACCGTGTCGGCGCGGTACTCATCGGGCGCGTGCCCATCGGTGATCAGCTGCCTGCGCAGGGCCGGTGCGCGTATCTTCTGGCGGCGCGTCTGGCCGTAGCTGAGGAAGTACTGCTGCTCGGGCGTGAGTCCTTGAGCAGGCGCAGGCGTGTGGTCGCTCACGGCGCGGTGATAGGCATCGTAGGCCACGGCAAGGCCTGCAAGATCGGCGATGTTCTCGCTAAGAGTTTGCTCGCCATTCACCGCGAGGTCCGGGAACGGCCGATACGCATCGAACTGGCGTGCGAGTCGCGATGTGGCCTCGCGGAAGTGAGCCAGATCCTCCGCGCTCCACCAGTTATCGAGTCGTCCTTCCGCATCGAAGCGCGCACCCTGGTCATCGAAGCTGTGGCTGATCTCGTGCCCGATGATCGCACCGATCGCACCGTAATCCATGGCGAGTGGGCGCTGGGGATCGAAATACGGCGGTTGCAGCATGGCGGCGGGAAAGTTCAGCGCATTCATGACGGGTAGATTGACGGCGTTCACCGTCTGGGGGGTCATCGCCCACTCGCCCCGATCCACCGGTCGGCCGAGTTTCGCAAGGGCGCGCTGGTAGGCATAGAGCTGCGCGCGCTCCTTGTTGCCGATGGCATCACCGCGGCTGATCTGGAGCGCGGCATAACTGGACCAGCGCTCGGGATAGCCGACGCCGACCCGAAGCGTTGCGAGCTTGGCTTTAGCTCGGGCGCGAGTCGCAGGCGCCATCCACTCCAGATGATCGATGCGCACCGCGAACGCGGCGATCAGATCGCGCACCATCGCCTCCACGCGTGCCTTGTCATCCGCGTGGAAGTAGCGCTCGACGTAGAGACGGCCCACCGCCTGACCGAGCGCCGCGTTGGTTTCCGCGTCGGCCACTTTCCAGCGCTCGACAGGCTGCAAGGTGCCCGCGAGCGTCTTGTCGTAGAACGCGAACTGCTCGTCGACGAAGGCACGCGGCAGCAGGTCGGCCACCTGCTCCAGCGCATGAAATCTCAGGTACTCCTTCCAGGTCGCGAGGGGTTGACTCGCCGCGAGCGCCGCGATCCCCGTGATCGCGCTCGGTTGCCACACGCCGAGATCATCTTGCCGGTCAAGCCCGGCCGAGGCGAAGTAGGCGCTCCAGTCGAGCCCCGGGGCATGCGAGGCGAAGTCCGCGCGCGTCCAGGAGTTGTTGCCCCTCTGCACATCCTCGGATTCGACACGGCTCCAGTGCACGTCGGCGATGTGCCGCTCGAGCTCGAAAATGCGCTCGGCTTCAGCCTGCGCATCATCGATGCCGGCAAGTGTCAGCACCCGGGCGATGTGCGCTCGGTATGCATCGCGGATCGAGGCCATCGCCGGCGAAGCATTGAGGTAGTAGTCGCGATCGGGAAGCTCGAGGCCACCCTGCAGCAGAAAGGGCTCATAGCGTGACGGATCGGTGAGGCTGCGGGCGACCCACAGACCGAACAGATTGTCGGTATGAAAATTCGTGTTGTTGAGTGGATCGACGTCGGCGCGCAAGGTGCTGCCGAGGAAGCTCGCCAGGTCGCGGCTGTTGCGAATGGCTGCAACACGTGCCAGCCACGATCGCAGTGGACGGAGACTCTGTCGCTCGATCTCGGTCTCATCCATGATGCTGGCGTAGTAGTCTCCGACTTTGCGCGCATCGCTGCCGTGCGGCGCGGAGGCGGCCAGCCGCATGAGCTCCGCCGTGCGGCGACTGGTGAGCTCACGCAGGGATGCGAGCGGACCCCATGAGCTGCGGTCCGCCGGAATCTCAGTGTTTGCAACCCAGCGTCCGTTTGCGTAAGCGAAGAAGTCATCGCCGGGCGCCACCGCGGCATCCATACCGGCGAGGTCGAGGCCAGCGGACTGCGTGGCAGGCTGCGCGCCCGACGCGGCAGCTGCGGGTGTCGAGCTCGGAACGGCTGTGGCGGCGAGGGTCACGCCCGGCTGCGCGGTCGCCATCAGCCCGAGAACAAGCGCCCGGGCGGCGATCGACTGGAGCAGCATTGATGAGCTCTGCATCGCGCTCACCATGCTACAAGAACGCGAACGTGCCCACCAACGCGGTGCCGGGGGCGATCCCGTGCGCTCAGGGGAGGCGGGTGGCCGAAACGCTCGATGCCTCGAGACGCCCCGCGCAGGCGGACTCGAGGGCGATGCCCGCCAGCTCGTACCCGCGACGGAAGTCGCGGATGTGGCGCGCCATCCAGGCGCCTGCTTCGACAGCATCACCGGCGTGCAGCGCCTCGCAGATGCGCCGCTGCGCGGTGCGGATGCGCGTGCGCGCCTGGGGCAGCCGATCGATCATCGCGCACAGCGAGGGCTCGAGCAGCTGTAACAGGGGCGCCTGTGCGAGCAGTAGCACGCGATTGTGCGTCGCTGCTCCGACCACGCGGAAGAACTCCACAGCGTGATGTACGGCACGCTCAGTCAGCACGTGATCGGCCGCGTAGCGCTGGGCCGCCGCCTCGATCTCGCGTAGATCCGCGGCGCTGCGCCGGCGCGCCGCGGCCTCGGCGATCGGCGGCTCGAGGATGCTGAGGCCTTCCCACACGTCGAAATAGCTCACACCGTGCAGGGCAAGCGCATGGCTCACGCCCTCGGCCACCATGCGCGGCGCGGGACGCGTAACAGCGAAGCACTTCGAGCCGCGACGCCGGGCGAGAAGGCCGCGGGTCTGGAGCTCGCGCAACGCTTCGCGCACCGTCGAGCGATTCACCCCGAACTGGCGCGCGAGCTCAAGCTCCGCGGGCAGGCGGTCTCCCTCACGCAAGCTCTGGTCGAGGATGCGCGCGCGCAGCGCTGCGGCGACCTTGCGATAGGCCGGCTCGATGTCAATCTGCTCGAACCGTACGCTCACTCCTCCATCCCCGTGAGCTCGCGACCAATGAGAATGCGGCGGATCTCCTGCGTGCCGGCGCCGATCTCGTACAGCTTGGCATCGCGCAGCAGCCGCCCTGCCGGGTAGTCATTGATGTAGCCGTTCCCACCCAGTGCCTGGATGGCCTCGAGCGCGACCGCAGTGGCGCGCTCGGCCGCGAACAGAATGCAGCCGGCGGCGTCGCGACGTGCAATGCTCCCCGCATCGCACGCGCGTGCCGCGGCGTACACATAGCCGCGGCTGGCGTTCAACGCGGCATACATGTCGGCGAGCTTCGCCTGCATGAGCTGAAACGTGCCGATCGGGCGCCCGAACTGCCGCCGCTCGCGAACATAGGGGAGCACCAGATCGAGTGCCGCGGCCATGAGTCCGAGCGGACCGCCGGCGAGCACGACCCGCTCGAAGTCGAGTCCGCTCATGAGAACGTGCACGCCGCCGTGCTCTTCGCCCAGAACGTTCTCGGCCGGAACTTCGCAGTCGTTGAACACCAGCTCGCAGGTGCTCGAGCCGCGCATGCCGAGCTTGTCGAGCTTCTGCGCGGTGGAGAAGCCACGAAAGCCGCGCTCGAGGATGAAGGCGGTGATGCCGTGCGTCCCAGCCGCAGCGTCGGTCTTTGCGTAGACGACGAGCACGTCGGCATCGGGCCCGTTGGTGATCCACATCTTGCGGCCATTGAGGATATAACGCTCGCCGCGGCGCACGGCCCGGGTTTGCATCGAAACCACGTCGGAGCCGGATTGAGGCTCCGACATGGCGAGCGCTCCGACGTGCTCGCCGCTCACCAGCTTGGGCAGATAGCGCGTCCGCTGGGCGTCGTTGCCATTGAGCCTCAGCTGATTGACGCACAGGTTGGAGTGCGCGCCATAGCTCAGGCCCGTGGCTCCAGAAGCCCGCGAGACCTCTTCCATGGCCACCACATGCGCGAGATAACCGAGGTCCGAGCCGCCCCAGCGCTCGGGCACCGTGATGCCCAGCAATCCCAGCGCGCCCAGCTCCGGCCAGAGCGCGCGCGGAAACTCGTTCGTGCGATCGATCGTTTCGGCCTGGGGAGCAATGCGCTCGCGCGCGAAGCGGCGCACCGCGGCGCGCACCTCGTCGGCCGCAGATCCCAGCGCGAAGTCGAACTCAAGGGGATCCAGTGCCGCCATGGCTTGCTCTCCATCGTTCCTGATTGTACGATTGTCGGACAATTAAGGCTTTCCGGCAAGCGCGGCTTGAGACGCTGCGGTTGCCGTGCGTCCCTGCCGGCGAGAGACTCGTGCAGATGTTTCGTAAGCTGCTGATTGCCAACCGGGGCGAGATCGCGTGCCGCATCGGCCGCACGGCCCGTGCACTCGGGATCGAGACCGTTGCCGTCTACTCGGATGCCGACGTCGGCGCGCGGCACGTGCGGCTCGCCGATGAAGCCTGGCCCCTGGGTCCAGCGCCTGCGGTAGACAGTTACCTGAGCATCGGGCGCGTTCTGGGAGTCGCACGCGAGTGCGGTGCCGATGCCATCCACCCGGGTTACGGATTTCTCTCTGAGAACGCCGAGTTCGCGGCTCGCTGTGCGGCGGCCGGTGTCGTGTTCGTCGGCCCCTCGCCGGAGGCGATTGCCGCCATGGGCGCGAAGGCCGCGGCGAAGGCGCGCATGCAGCGTGCAGGTATTCCGGTGCTGCCGGGTTATCAGGAGGCGGATCAGGCGCTCGCAACGCTCGAGCGGGCCGGCCAAGCGCTGGGTTTTCCGCTGATTATCAAGCCGAGCGGCGGCGGCGGTGGCAAGGGGATGCAGATTGTGAGCGACCCGGCCGCGCTGCGAGGTGCGCTCGAGGCCGCGCGGCGTCTGGCAGGGAGTGCCTTCGGGGATCCGCGTCTGCTTCTCGAGCGCTACTTAGCCGCACCACGGCATGTGGAAGTGCAGGTGCTCGCCGACGGCCACGGTCACGTGCTGCATCTTCACGATCGCGACTGCTCCGTTCAGCGGCGTCATCAGAAGCTCATCGAGGAGGCGCCCGCGCCGCGAATTGCGGGCGAGCTGCGCGCGCAACTTGCCGCGGCGGCCTGCGCCGTCGCGCGCGAGATCGGCTATGTCGGCGCCGGTACCGTGGAGTTCCTGCTGGAGCGGGCCGAGTTCTTCTTCATGGAGATGAACACGCGGCTGCAGGTCGAGCACCCGGTGACCGAGGCCATCACCGGTTTGGATCTGGTGGAGTGGCAACTGCGCATCGCGGCGGGGGAGCCGCTGAGCTTCGCGCAGCAAGATATCGAGGCGCGGGGTCACGCGATCGAGGTGCGTATCTGCGCCGAAGATGCCGCGCGCGACTTCCTGCCAGGCGCGGGAAAGCTGTCGCGGGCGCAGTGGCCCGAGGCGCTCGCCGGAGTGCGTGTCGATGCCGGATTTGATACCGGTGATTGCGTGCCGTCCCACTACGATTCGCTGCTCGGTAAGGTCATTGCGCACGGAGGTGGGCGCGACGCTGCGCTCGAGCGGCTGCGCGCGGCGTTGAAAGATACGCGGATCGCAGGCGTGCCGAGCAACGTCACGTGGCTCGCCGCGGCACTCGATACGCCGGTGTTCCGTAATGCGTCGATGAGCACGGCCTTTGTGACGCAGCAAGGCGCTACGCTGGGCGTGACGGCGGATGCAGAGGAGTTCGCGCCCTTCGCGGCGGCAGCGCAGGTATTTGCCATGCACGGCTCAGGCGCGAATGCCTCGCCCTGGGCCACCGGCGACGGCTTTCGCCTGAGCGGCGCGGCCGCGATCGCTGTGGCGCTCTCTCTCGACAAGCAGCGCTTCACGGCGAACGTGCGTACGCTGGACAGCGCGACGGTCGCGGTATCCTGCGCCGGTTCCGAGACACCGCCGCTGCAGATCATCCGCGAGCCGCTGCAGGCGAGTGCAGGGGAGAGTACGTCACGGTCATTGCAGCGGGGTGAAGGGGCCCAGCTGCTGCGTCTGCGATCCGCGCAGGGCGGAGCACAGGTGGAGGCCTTGGTGAGCCGCGAGGCGGTCGACCTCTGGTGCGACTGGACACGCCTGCGATTCGTGATTCCGGTGGACGACCTGGCCGCTGCCGCTTCGCGGCGGCCGGCCGGCAGTCTCACCTCGATGCTGCCGGGCGTCGTGGTGAGTGTGCTCGTTGCCCAGGGCGATCACGTTCAGGCCGGCGCCGCGCTGCTCGTCATCGAAGCGATGAAGATGGAGCATACGATTCAGGCTCCGCAAAGCGGTATCGTCAAGGCGCTGAACGTGCGCACCGGGGACCGAGTGAACGAGGGTGCCGTACTCCTCGAAATGGAAGGCGCATAATCGGCGCATCGTGACTCAGGTTCTTCAGATCGACTCACTAGTCGATGAGCAGCAGCTCGGCCGCTTCAACGTCAACCTGCTGATCTGGTCGTTCCTTGCGATGTTCGCCGATGGCTACGACATCGGCGCGCTCTCGTTCGCTCAGCCCGAGCTGCAGACGCTCTGGCACGTGCCGAAGGCGGCGTTCGGGCCCGCCTCGAGCGCCAGTCTGTTCGGCATCCTGTTCGGTGCGCCGCTCCTGGGCTACGTGGGGGACCGCTTCGGGCGCAAGGGTGCCATCATCCTCGGCAGCGTCGTCTATGGATTGAGCTCGCTCGCAATCGTCTGGACGCACAACCTCGAACAGGTGATCGCGCTGCGCTTCATCACGGGCCTGGGTCTCGGCGGCCTGATGCCCAATACGATCTCCCTCACGTCCGAGCTGTCGCCCAAGCGCTGGCGCGCCACGCTCATCGTGCTCATGTTTGCCGGCATCACCCTCGGCAGCAGCGCCCCCGGATTCGTGGCTTACTGGCTGATGCCGCGCTACGGATGGACCGTGCTCTTTATCGTCGGCGGTCTGGTGCCGCTCGTGGTCGCTGCGTGCCTGGTGCGTACGCTACCCGAGTCGGTGAAGTACCTTGCACTGCGTGGGAATCGCCCGCGCGAGCTGCTCGCTATCGCGCGCCGCATGCGCCCGGACCTTGAAATCCACGACGATGCGCACTTCCTCGCCCAGCGCCCGGCTAGCGCGAGCGCGGTGGCGCTCGCGGAACTCTTTGCCGGAAGCCTCTCGCGCATCACCCCACTTCTGTGGATGTGCTTCGCAACGGCCCTGATGTCCAACTATTTTCTCAATTCCTTCTTGCCCCTGATCTTTCGCGACAGCGGCATGCCCGCCGGGCAGGCGGCACTGGCGGCGACGATGTACCACGTCGGCGGCACGGTGGGCGGCCTGCTGATGAGCGTGTTGCTGGATCGGTTCGGCTTCGTGGTGATCGCGGCCCTGTTTGCAGTCGCGGTGCCCGCGATTGCGGCATTGGGACTGGTGCAGATGAGCTTTACGACGCTGGCGCCGCTCGCAACGCTCGCCGGGCTCGCCGTACTCGGCGCGCAATTCGGCAACAACGCAGCCTCAGGCCTGTTGTATGCAACGCCGGTGCGCTCGAAGGGAGTCGGTCTGGCCTTGGGTGTCGGCCGCTTCGGCGCCATCCTTGGACCCTTGATCGGTGGCAAGCTGCTGGGAATGAGCTTGCCAGCCCGGCAGCTGTTCCTGGCCGCGGCGGCGCCGATGCTAATCGGAACGATCGCCGCGGTCGTGCTCGTGCGACTGTGCCACCTGCGGTTGGGTGGCCTGCGACTCGGCGATGTCCCGGCGAGCTCACTGGAGCAGCGCGCACCAGGCGCAGTTGGAGCGGGCGACGGGGCACCGGTACGCTGAACCGGGCGCCGAACCGCACGCGCACATGGAGGCTCCCGCGATCACGCGTCGTCATCGGCCTTTTCTGGCGCCGATATGGCTGTCGTTGCTGCTCTTCATCGTGGCGGCCACGGTGGCCTTCATTCTGTACCAATCGGCAACGACGACGACGCTCGTGATCGTCCGTCACCTGGAAAGCGCGCCAGGAGCTTCTTCGAGCGCCCCACACACTGCGGCGAGCGAGGAGCGCGCGCAGCGGCTTGCGCAAGTCTTCTCGGGCGGTCATCTGCAGCTACGCATCCGGGCGATCTACGTGACGGGAGCGCAGGCCGCACGCGCGCTCGCCGCACCGCTCGCGGCGCGCCTCGGTGTGCACCTCAACGTTGTTCAGGACGCGGCTGCAGACACGCTGGAGTCACGCGTCTTGAGCGAGCACCGCGGAGAGTCTGTCCTCATCGTGGCCAATGCCAGCGTCGTATCCCAGCTCGTCGAGGACCTCTGCGGCATCAAGCTTGCTCCGCTGGATTCAGGTGATCCAGGCGCAGTGTTCGTCGTGAGCGTGCCGACGCTCGGCAGCGCGGGACTGCTCGAGCTGCATTATTGAGGCTGTAATGCACCGCAAGGAACTGATCGTACGTACGCCAGGCCGCGGCTTCATCGAGCTCACCCAGCAGATCGACGCCTGGCTCGTCGAGCTGTCGATGCGCGAGGGATTGTGCAACGTCTTCTTGCCGCACACGAGTGCCTCGCTGCTGCTGGGGGAGAACTGGGACGCGAGCGTGCGTCGCGATCTCGAGAGCTTCATGCAGCGGCTCGCGCCCGACGCCGACCCTCGCTACGAGCACGATGCGGAGGGCGCGGACGACATGCCCGCGCACATCAGAGCAGCGCTCACGCAAAGCTCCGTGGTACTGCCCGTCGCCGCTGGGCGGTTGCGCCTCGGCACCTGGCAGGGCATCTATCTCTGGGAACATCGCATTGCAGCGCACGAGCGGCGCGTGCTGCTCACCGCGTGGTGAGCTGCGGGCGGGCAGGGCCTCAGCGAACCGAGGCGATCACGCGCTGAATGAATTCCTCGTGGCGCGAGATGCGAAAGTCAGCGAGCACCGCGTCCCGAATGATACGTGCCTGATCGATGAGGAACGTCGCACGGCGCACGCCGATGCCGAGCGGACCGTTCACCTCGTACATGCGCGCAACGGACTTGTCGCAATCTGCAAGCAGTGTGAAGGGAAGCTGGTATTTCTCGCGAAAGGCCCGGTGTTGCTCGGGACGCTGCGGACTGATGCCTGCGATGCTCAGCCCCACGCGCTCGAGGTCCTCGTACATGCCGCGAATCGCGCACGCCTCGCGCGTGCAGCCGGGCGTGAAATCCTTGGGATAGAAATACAGAATCAGACGGCGCGGGCCGAGCAGTGTCGACAGCGAGACGTCCTTGCCGTTCTGGTCCGGTAGCGTGAATTCCGGCGCCCGAGCGCCCGGTCGCAGCATGGCGAACCTCCGACACCCACTCGGGCTCGATCATAACCGCCGAGCTGTTGCTTGTCACAACGCTGCAACATCAGGTGAGCCTCGATTCGGGGTATGCGGGTCGCCACCGGCGCGGTGCGCGGCCGCGGCGTGCGGTGACCCGATGTTCACGCCGCCAGCGCGTCGTCGCGCGGTTCCATTTCCTCACCTGGAAACGGATGCTAAACTTCCGCCCCTTGCGTGGGGCGGTAGCTCAGCTGGGAGAGCGTCGCGTTCGCAATGCGAAGGTCGAGGGTTCGATCCCCTTCCGCTCCATTTTTATTCAGTAAAAACAATAAATTATGAGATATAAGTCGCGTAAATTCCGCAGCGAGGTATCGCTGCGCGAGCCGCGTAGCCATACCGTGTGGATGTTTGAATCCGGAAATTGCGCAGTTCGTCGACGCGCCGTTCTATCAAACGTCTGACTGGCCTTATCGGCCGTGCCATATATTGTTTTCAGGCGGCGCCACGACGAGCGCGGGATGCGGTGCGACTGCGCGCGAATACACTACGTGTCGCGGCCCATCCCACCGGCCGGCCAGCCATACCCAGCCAGCGGATTCGATGTCGACGTCGAAGTCACCCATCATTTCCTTGCCGGTCGAAGCTCCATAGGTCAGCGTTCCCATCAGCCGGCAGGGCTTGTCAAAGTGCATCAGCATGAGAGTGTCGCCGCTCTCGGAATCGTTGAATTCCACCCTCAGTGTGACTGAGTGGCTCGCCGTGAACGAGACCCATTGCGCGACTCCCAGGAACTGGGTCTCTCTCGGACTGATGCGGATTGAGCGTCGGGTTGCCTGATTTATTTGCGCAGCGGCATACCAACCTAACCTGCTGACCTCCTTGGAGAGGGCATCGAAATCCAAGTGAATCGACCGCTCATGATTGATGGGCACACTCGCAAGCTGGCTGCTCGGAGAACCCCAGATGCCGCCGGCGATTGCCCCCAGCTTCAGCTCCAAGTCGCGCGGCTGGGCAGCGCTCGCAAGCGGCTCGCCGGAGACCGCGTCGTAGAACTTGACGGGGATCTCCAACCCCTTACTAGCTCGGTGTGCATCGATTTCAGCGGTCGCGCAGCCGCCGCTAACAGCGGTAAGGCCCAAGATTGCGCCGAACGCGATGCTCAGCGCGGCCGCCTTCCCTATAGATGAAACCGCGCCTGGACCTGTGACGCTCATGTAGCTGCTTCAACCCCCCGGGCCGTCGTGCGCTCTGCTTGGATAAGCGACCTTGCTTGGATAAGCGACCGCCATAAGCCACAGCGCGTTTAGAAAAGCACACCCAACTCACGACGTCGAATACGAAGCTCCCGCCAGCGCTGTCGGAGTCCCCTCATTCCAATGAGAGTGTTCCGGTCACGGCTTCCGACTCGAACGATGGCAAACTCGGACCGCGCGTTTGCGACTGTCGCGGGCTGTGGTGCGATGTGCAATTGCTGTGGGGGCTGCGGGTCGCGCCAGAAGCGGGCCAGCGGTGTCGGCAATTCCGGATAGCCAGGGTGCAGCCCGCCAATTTGGGCGCGCCAATAGACACAGTGCTCGGGATTCGTGGCCATGAGAGGGGGAAGTGCGAACGGCCCGCCCGCTCGAGAGTGGTATCCGAACTCCTCTGCATAGCCACCGGCGAGATACGAGTTGTGCTCCGCCTCCCGCGCGACGCCGCCACGCGATCGTCGGTCGGCCCATTCCGGGAAGTAACGGTGATACTCGTCCAGAGAGCGTTGTCGTTCGCCGGCAAACTGCGCAGCGAGCGCGTTAAGGCGGCGGCTCAGCGATGGGCTTGGGCTCAAGCTCTACTCGCGCCGGTGAGGGGGCCGCCTTCAGTGACTTGCAGAGGTGCCACCTTCAGCGTGCCTGCCGCAAGTCATCCGTCAAAGTGCTCAAGATCAGCAGGAGCTCGTCGGCTTTGATCGGCTTGCTCATTAAGCGCACGTCTCGATCGTGCGCAATATCGCCTGCTTTAGTCGACGTATCACCTGTAATCAGTACCACCTTGACTCGATGGCCCAACGCTTCACGCACCGATCGGATTACCTCGGTGCCAAGCTTGCCGTCGTCTAGATGCAAGTCCGTGACGACCAGTTCGACGTCAGGATTTCCCCGCGCCTTCTCCACAGCTGCATCATGAGATGATGCGGTAGTGACCCGATAACCTTCAACTTTCAGTAGCAATCGGGTGGCATCGAGTACGGCGAGATCATCGTCGACGATAAGCACGTGTGTCTGGGGATTCGAGGCAGGGCTGGAAGTCGCTCCTTTGCCGAGGCTCTGAGTACGTGGGTCCGCGACGCCCGTCGGCACGAAGACGGAGAACACAGAGCCCTTCCCGAGCTCGGACTCGACTCGCAATTCATGGTCCAGCAGTTGCGCGACTCTTCTCACGATGCTCAAGCCCAACCCGTACCCCTCCCGCACCTTGTTGGACGGTGCTCCTACCTGATAGAACTCCTCGAAAATGTCGCGCAGGTGTTCTTTTGCGATCCCGATGCCGGTGTCCGCCACGTCAATCTTGAGTTGCGCGCCGACACGCTGGCACTGCAGTCGTACACAACCGGCGCGGGTATACCTGACCGCATTACCTAGCAGATTGCGCAGAAGTTGTCCGAGCAGGGTCCGGTCGCTCAGTGCGAACTCATGACATTCCGCGACCTCAATGCGCAGGCCCTTTCGCGCAGCAGGTTCGGCAAACTCGATCCGCAACTCCTCAAACAATTCCGCCAACTCGAAATTGCCGACCTGCGGGCTAACCGACCCGGACTCGAGCTTGCTCACATCGAGCAGGGCGTTGAGCAAGTCCGACATTACGGTAATCGCCAGCTCCTGCTGAGCCGCGGCCTGTGCAGCATCCGCGTCAGTTATCAGTCGGCGCAGCGTGCCATTGAGCAGAGATAGCGTCTGCAGTGGCTGCCTCAGGTCGTGACTCGCCGTTGCGAGAAAGCGCCCCTTGGTCCGATTTGCTCGATCCGCTTCATCGCGAGCAATGCGAACGGCCTCCGCATCCTGTGCACGCTCGATCAGTTCCGCCGCGATCCGCATGTAGAGATCGGTCATCTGAACGTCGCGGTCCGATGGACGATGCGGCTTGCGGAAATGCGTTGACAGAACGCCCCTGATGTTCCCGTGGCGCCCAAATATGGGCGTGGACTGCACGCCACGGAACCCCGCATCAGCCGCCATGAGCCGATGTGGGGCATAGTCGGGGTCGTTCTCGACATCTTCGATGATGACTCGGGTGCGATTCTTCAGGGCGCGGCCGCAGGCGGAGGGTTCGTCTGCGCTCACCACGCGAAAATGCTCAAGAAAGGCCTGCGAGAAGCCTCGTTGCGCTACGATTTGCAACGACTCGCTCGCCGGATCGTAAAGCTGTATGTTGCCGAAATCGGCGTGCTGCAGCTCGATGGTTGCATCCAGAATCTCTTCGAGCATCCGGGGCAGCTCTTGCAGCACGATCAGCCGCGAGCCTAGATCGTGGAGGCGGCGCATATCCTCGAGCTGCAGAGCAAGGCGCGCCCGCAGTGCTTCGCGCTCTCCTTCGATACGCTTACGCTCGAGGAGGTCGCGGCGGCTCGCCCAGGCAGCCCAGGCTACGCACGCAAGCGCAAGCAAGCTGCTGCCGATGCCGATCCGAACTGCAAGGACGATGCTGCGGTCGACGCCACGCTGTCGTTCGCGCAACAACGAGCGTTCCACGTTCGCGATCTCGTCGATCTGCAGTCGGAGTTCGTTGTGGATGCGCTTACCCGGACCGACCGCGATTAATTGCTGCGCTGCGGCAAATCCTTGGCTGCGACGCGCCGTATCAACACTGTGCATTGCGGCCAATCGTTGTGAGACGAGTTCGTTCAATTGGCCCAGCCGGAGCTGCTGCGCCGAATTGTCAGCCGTCAGTTCGAGCAGATCCCGTTCGCACTGCTCAGTAGCGTCTGAAGCAGCTGTATAACTCGCCAGATAATCTTCGTCCCCCGTGATGACATAGCCGCGTTCCGCGGTCTCGGCATCGGTCACCAGCGAGAGCAGGCGATCCAGGTTGCTGAGGACCTTATGTGTGTGCTCGACCCAGCCGGCGGCGGTGCGCAGGTGCTGAACGCTCGAATAGGAGGCGATGCCGACGCCTGCTAAGCAGACAATGGCCATCGCGAAACCGAGCTTTATCTTGCGCTCTGTCGGCCAGCGCCGTGCCGTGTCTGCGGCGTTGCCATTACCGGTGGCCGCAAGGGTTGAGGTGTTGTGCATCAGGCGACGTCTTGTGCGCCACGAGTCGAGCCCGCGAGCGGCGATTGCTTGAAGTTCAACCGCACCGCCAAGCGGTTACGCGGGCAGGCGTTCTGCCCGGATCTGATGGTGAGCATTGTAGCTCAACGATGGCGCAGATTCCGCCGCTCGATTATTGTGCTCCGTGGATGGCACAGGCCATGACGCGGGGGCACAGCCGTGTCAGCAACCCTCGTCAGCCTCAAGCTAGATGCGAGCTGGCAAGGAGCCCCCGCACTTCCTCGTCCTCTACCTGGGAGAAGTCGCGATACCACTCACCGATCGAGGCCAGATGCGGCGGGGTCTGCAGTACCACCATCTCGTCGGCCTCCCTGCCTAGGAGTGCCGCCGCTTCGCGCGAGGCGACCGGCGCTGCAGCGAGCACGGAACGCGCCCCCGCCTGGCGCGCGGAGCGGACTGCGGCCAGCATCGTCGCCCCGGTGGCCAGACCGTCATCGACCAGCACGGCCGTCTTGTCGGCAAGCTCGAGCGGGGGCAAGCCGTGCCGGTAGAGGCGCTCTCGCCGCTCGAGCTCGGCACGTTCCCTTGCGGTGAGCGCAGCGAAGGTGGCTTGATCGCTGCCGAAGTGCAGCAGCGCGCTCGGCTCATGAACGACGATGTTTCCGGACGCGATCGCGCCGATTGCAAGCTCGGGCTGACCCGGCATGCCGATCTTTCTCACCGTGAGCACATCAAGCGGGGCGTGCAATGCGCGAGCGACCTCGAAAGCGACGGGCACGCCGCCGCGCGGGAGTCCAAGGATGATCAGCGGCGGAGCGGGCTTCGCTCGGATCAGTGCCCGGGCAAGCTCCAGACCGGCCGCTTTGCGATTCGCGAACTGATGAAGGCTCATTCCCGGTGAACCTTACGTTCACGGGATGCGGCGCGCGTCGGTAGTTGTGCGCATATCACGCCGATCGCGCCGCGAAGTCAGCTGCGCGAAAAGCTCGCTGCGATCATTGGGGTGACAGTCGCTCGCGCGTTCGCCCGAGGCCAGAATCAGGTACGGACGACGAGCTCGTCCTTGACGACCGACACGCCCGGCGCCGCCCAGGCGGCGCGCCGCGCCTGCTCACGCTCCGCCCAAGAGCTCACTTGTCCTCGGAGTATCACCTCTCCGCCATGGATTTGGACACTCACCCGCTGGGCGTCGATGATTGCGTTACGGCGGAACGCCTCTTCGATGTTGTGCTTGATATCTTCCTGCGGCTGCGCGTGGCGCTTCAGCTTGATGGAATTGCGGACGCTCATCACGCCTTGCACGCGTCGCACGGCTGCTTCCGCGCGCTCGCGCTGATCGTGCCACTCCGCCGTGCCTTCAAGTGCCACATGGCCCTCATGCACAATGGGGCGGATCTGCTCCCAATGGATCGGGAGCTCGATCTTCAGTGCCGTGACCGCCTCGCGTGCGATCTCGGGATCCGTGGGCATGCCGCCGAGTGGTGTGCGAACGGCCAGGTCATTCGCCACGGCAGCGACTCCCAGTACGCGCTTCGCGGCAGCCTCCGCGCGATACTTCTCCGCGTAGTTCGCCGCGTAGCCCGTGAGGGTCACGATGCTATCGCTTACCTTGACTGCGATGTCGGTCTCATTCAGGCCCGGAGTCCAAGCGAGCTCTGCCTCAACGTCTCGTTGGATCTCGCTATCGGATCTCATGGCTCGGTCCTCATTGCTGACGCGCCCGGTATCCTGCGCCTCTGCCAAGGGCGCGGACATACGTGGAATTACCGATCACGCGCCGCTCGGGTGTACGCACGTCTGCGTTTTCTAACTAAGCTGATCAGAGCTCCAGCGATGGCGACCCGCGCTTATCGAGTTCTGCGGTCCGCTGCTCGGACAGATATTCGATCGAGATGATCTCAGCCGCGTCCTCATCGACCATGAGAGCATCGTGTCCGCAGGGACTGATTAGCTCATCGTGATCGCCATCGATCAGCGCCACGACATCCGTGTCCATCAGCCCAGCCAAGGGCTTGCGTAAGCGAAGCAGGTGAGCACGACTCGAGTGGGATGCCCAAACGAGCAGGGTTTGTGCATCCAGCGGCTCCCATTGACCGAGATCCTCGATCCGCATCGAAGATTCACTGTGCAGCGCACGCTCCTCGCAACTCTCCCTCGCAAATCCCAGGGAGCCGCACATCAGTAACAGGATGCTCAGAGCAGGCACGACTGTCGGATGCACGTGCCAGGTCTTCTGCTCGCAGGTGGGCCCCGGGCTCATTCGCCGAGCCTCGGCTTGTCCAAGGGGGGCTCGGGCTCCACGAGATTGGTCATCTCGTGCAGCCACTCGCACACGTGTGACGCATCGCTCTCCAAGGCCCTCGTTCGGTTTTCCAGAGCAATGCTGGTGGGCGGTCGACTCCTACGCTCCGCGGCACCTCCAAAGTGCCCTTGAGCATAATCGTCGAGCCGGCTGCGATCGTAACCTGCTGGGTAGAATAAGCGGCGGGCATGTCGTGGTTACTACGGCGATTCTCAGGAGATCACGTGGACGGTGCTCGCTTGCGGCCCCCTGTCACCGCCTTCTTCTGCAAAGCGCACTTCGGTACCTGTTGTGAGGTCTTGAAAGCGGCTACCCAAGATGCTGTTACGATGGAAGTAGATGAGGCGGCCGTCGTCGGTTTCGATGCGACCGCAGCCGCGATCAGAGTCGATCTCGCAGATTCGACCGTGCGCTGGGCCGACATGACTCTTCACGTCGCCCCGGCGCTTACGTTCGTAGTCCGCCAGCTTGCGGCGCGCCGCTCGAAAGGCATCGCGCAGGGCGACATACGGATCCTCGTGGGAATGGTTTGCCGGGTGGGCCCGCCGGACCGCGATCTCTTGGTCGGGCAACGTCAGGTCGATGCGAAACTCGTAAAGTCCGCCCTGCCGCTGATGGCCCGCACGCGGCTCTACGATCACGTGACAGCGTGTGATATGGGCGCTGAAGCGATCGAACCGTGCCGCGAGTTCCCGGATGCGTGCCTCGAGCGCCGGTGAGGGATCCATCTGACGAAAGGTGATCTGTAGCGGTAATCTCATCGCAAACGATCCAAGGTTCTGTCTCCTTGCTCGAAGGATCTACCGCCGCGTGCCCGATCACATCGGGGGAACTACATACTGCCCCTCTCCGATAGATCCGGCTCGCCGAATACAGCTTTTACCGCGCCGTGCCGGGGCAAGCATTGCCCGTCGCGCAACACCGCTCGCGTGCCGCAGAGCGCGAGAGGTAACACGGGAACTCGCGCGCCGACCGTATCCTCGACCACTTTGCGCGCTAGCTCGCGCGCGGGATCACGCCCACCGCCCGATGCGGCGTCTCGAGAGGAGTGACTGCGTGTGCTGCCATCGCGAGCCGTCAGATGGAGGGCGGCTGCAACCCGCGCAGCCGCCGTATCATCGCGCCATGCTGCAAGCGCCGTCGAGGCTGCTTACTGAACTTTGATCTCGACACGCTTGCTCTTGGCAGCTTCGGTCTTGGGAATATGGACCGTGAGCACGCCCTCCTTGCTTTCGCATTTGATGCTCTTGCTGTCGATGTTATCGGGCAGGGAGAAGCTGCGCGCGAAGCTGCCGTAGACGCTTTCGATACGATGAAACTTCTCGTTCTTCTCCTCTCTTTGCTGCTTGCGCTCGCCCTGAATGGTAATCATTCCCCCATCCACCGCGACATTCACGTCCTCCTTCTTGACGGCCGGAAGCTCGGCGCGAATCAGATACTCCCTATCGGTCTCGCTGATGTCGGCAGACGGCGCCCATTCAAACTTCGGGCTGCCGTCGTCACTGAGCGCAACGCGCGGCTCAGCACCCAATGAGCTGGGCATCATGCGATTGAAGATCGAGTCGATCTCACTGAAGGGATCCCAACGAATCAAGCTCATACATACCTCCATCGGCCAGAAGCGACATTTGGCCCGGCAAGGAGCCTGAACAGTGCACTGCCACGGCGCCTATTCGCTGATGTACCTAGTCGGTGAATCCGGCCGGCCAGTTCGAGCACTAGCGGCAGCGCTGCGCCTAAGCATCTCTACGGATGGGTGATCTCCCTGGTCGGCGCACAATCGGTGTCCCGGAAGCCAGGCACCACGCCGCACATCCGCAAGACCTGACGCCTCCAAAGCTAATGGGAGTCACTTATGCGCTGCGATAAAGATCGGTCTATGCCATCAATGCCCGATCAGGGCGCGCTGTCGCGCATCACCTTGGCGTTGTTACTCGTCGGCATAGCGGTCTTGGCCGCGAGCGCGAGTGGCGCCGCGCCCGCCGGTAAGCCGGCGATACACCGCGCGATGTCGACCGGAGAGCGCATCGCCCGACAACTGTGTGCGGCATGTCATGTGGTCGCGAGCGATCAGGAATTCGGGCCGCTGCTGGAGAAGCCGGCACCGAGCTTCCGCGAGATAGCGAATCGTCCCGAGAGCAGTTCCGGCACGTTGGTGCGCTTCATCACCACGACCCACTGGGACGTTGACTCGATTCCGATGAAGATGCCGAACCCGAGTTTGACTCCAGACCAGACGGTCGAGGTGGCGCGGTACATCATGAGCCAACGCGAGCCGGCAAAGGGAATACCGTGAGGCTGCGTGATGCTTGATGTCTCCCGGCCCCTCGAGCGAGGTGAGCGACCAACCCGGCAGTTTTCCCGGCCCCTCCCGCGAGCACCGGCACAAGCCGGGCGGCGTAGCACTCCAAGGCTACGGCTCAAAATTCGAACTCGGGTTGTTCACCCGCCATTCGACACCGCGGACAGAGAAACTCTCCCCGGCGCCTCGATTGAAGCTCCCTGAGCGCCGCGAGAATCTCCGCATCATACCGCGTGCCGAATCCTGCCGATTCGCCGTCAGCGATCAGCGATTCGAGAACGTCGAGGGACTCTCTCAATCCCGAGCTCATCGCTAGGTCTTCTGCCGCTCTGCAGAGTCAACTGCGCGGTACCGCGTGGTCATTTCAATCTCCGGTGGCTGAGCTCGGTCGCTCGGCTCGCTCAGATGCTTCCACGCAGTGGCTGACGTGCGAAGTCGTATTGGCTCTAAGGAGATCCGCACTTCCTCTTATTCCCATGCGCAGCGTGTCAAGTCCACACTCTTTCGGCATGGGTATCCGCAACGCGGATGCCAGCGACGCATTCGACGAGAGCGGCGACCTGCGTGATGAAGGCGTCCACAACGACCGTGACAGGCGGCGAGCGAGCAGCGGCCGGCTCGCTTGGGCTTGCGACAGGTGCACTCGAGAACCGCGAAATCGCCTCGCGTCTCGATGAGGTGGCGCAGATCCTGACAGAGCAGGGTGCGAATCCATATCGCATCGAAGCTTATCGCCGCGCAGCGCGCACTGTCCGCGAATCCTCGGAATCGATCACCCGGGTGGCGCATGAGCGCGGTGTCGAGGGACTCGACGAGCTGCCCGGCATCGGGGAGCGACTGGCACGCTCGCTGTACCTGCTCGCCACGATGGGGAGGCTGCCGATGCTCGAGCGGTTGCGCGGAGAGAGCGACCCCGTGGAGCTCTTTCGCACCGTGCTTGGCATCGGTACGACCACGGCTGCCCGCATCCACGAGGAGCTCGGCATCCACTCCCTCGAGGAGCTCGAGATGGCCGCCCACGACGGGCGGCTCGAGAGGCTAGGCATCGGGGCCAAGCGCCTCGCTGGGATCCGCGATGCGCTCGCCGGCCGCCTGGGTCGCGTCAGACTCCGTGCTCGCGCTGATGACACGCCCCTCCCCGACATCGCCGAGATCCTCGACGTGGACCGCGAGTACCGAGAGCGGGCAGCCCGCGATGAGCTGCCGAAGATCGCCCCGCGCCGATTCAATCCTGCAGGTGAGTCCTGGCTGCCGGTGCTCCATACCCGGCGGGGAGATCGGCACTACACCGTGCTCTTCTCGAACACGGCACGCGCACACGCGCTCGGGCGAAAGCGAGACTGGGTGGTGCTATATGTCGACGGGATGGGTGGTGAGCGTCAGTGCACGGTGATCACTTCCGAGCATGGGACCTTGTGCGGGCAGCGCATCGTGCGCGGCCGCGAGGAGGAGTGCCTCGCACGCGACCGTCTCGCCCGCGGCGGGGGCAGTCACCGGTCTTGATCGGTGTTATCGCGTACAGATTCGCGCAACACAGTAGCGATATGCTCAAGCTGTGCACGACTGGGAGCATGTTTGGGCGTTAGTGCTCGCGGCGGGTGAAGGCTGCAGGCTAGCGCCTTTCACCACTACCCAAAGCGGACTCACGATCCCGAAGCAGTTCTGCTCACTCGATCGGGGACCCTCGCTCGTGCAGGAAGCGCTACAGCGGGCGGCGGCAGTTGCAGGCGCGGAGCGCACCTGCGCGATCGTCGCGCTGCAGCACAGGCAGTGGTGGCTCGAGCAACTCAATGGTGTACCCGCGAAGAACATCGTTGTGCAGCCGCAAAATCGCGGCACCGCTAACGGCGTGCTCCTTCCGCTGCTGATGATTCTTGAGCGCGATCCGCAAGCCCGCATCCTCATAATGCCCTCGGACCATTACCTCCGCGACGAAGAGCCGCTCGTCCGCGCGTTGCGCTACGCTGCGGTGCCGAGCGAACGGGCCGGCACGGAAATCCTGCTGCTCGGCCTAGAGCCAGAAGACCCGGATTCGGAGCTCGGCTACATCGTACCCCGGCGCGACGTGGCGCAAGTGCATCACGCAGTCGCGAGATTCGTCGAGAAGCCCGACACGCCGCGGGCGCAGGTACTGCTCGAAGAGGGTGCGCTCTGGAATAGTTTTATCATTGCCGCCGACGGGCCGGCACTCCTTAAGCTCTTCGAGCGGCGCTGTCCCGAAGTCGTGGCCGCCATGTGCGATGCGCTGGGCTCCGCCGAGCCCGCAGGCGCTGATGGGGCACTCGCAGCCCTCTACGAGACGTTAGCGAACCTCGATTTCTCGCGCTCTATCCTGCAAGGCCAGGAGGAGTACTTACGTGTGCTTCCGGTGCCCGAGTGCGGCTGGAGCGACCTCGGCACCCCCCAGCGCGTGGCGCGGGCGCTGCATGCTCTCGAGCGACGCGTTGCATATTCAGACGCCGGAAAACGCATGGTTCTGAGTCTCGCCGCCCAGCACCGCCGCTTGCGGGGTGGTGCTAAGGTCGGCGTGCCTGGAGCAGGGATCATTCGGAACCGTTATCCGGAACCCAGCGGATGATCGGCTCCCTGCGGGGCACAGGCACGGGCGGGGAGCTGGGCCGCCCGACGATGATCGGGGCAACCGGTAAGTGCGAAGTGGGCAAACCCAGCGCGTGTTTGCCCATTTCGCTGCCGAACCAGCTCTCGGCGAAGCCGATCCAGCATGTTCCGAGTCCTTCTGCACGCGCGGCCAGCATGAGGTTCTGGGCTGCAAGGGAGCAGTTGACCACGGCCCAGTGGTCAGCCGTCACGCTGGAGACGAGGATCAGCGCCGGAGCGCCATAAAAGATATCGAACTTCGGGTCACTGAGAAGCTCATGAAACCGGCCCGACGGTAGTCCTTGAGGGGGATTCTCGAGCACAAGCCGCTTGGCCTCGTTCGATATGCGAGTAAGTAGAGCCAGGTCCTCAATGATCGTAAAGCACCACGGCTGCGTGTTCACCGCGCTCGGTGCCTGGATGGCCGCATCGATGAGCTTGCGTAGCGTCGCTCTGTCGACGCGGGCCTTTTCGAAAGTCCTCACGGCTCGCCGCGTATTGATCGCATCATAAACGTCCATGCCAATTCGTCTCCCACGTGACCTCATAACCAGGCTACGTGCCGGGACAGATTGGGCCAAGCGCGACTTGTACCTAGAAACGATCTGACGTGGTCGTCAATCGGGGCTCGAGCGGCTGCTCTACACACTTTGCAGCAACATCTAGAACAGCTGATCCAGGATCTGCGTCTGACCAGGCGCCTACCGGGATTTCAGTACCTGGCTGTGACGGCAAGATCGGCTCTTGTCGAGCTGTCTCAGGGGTACGCGGGGCTAGCAGGCGTCCCGATGAGTCGCGATACGACCATGATGGCGTACTCGATGAGTAAGACCATCACTGCAGTTGCAGTGCTGAAGCTCGTAGAGAATGGCAGTATCCGCCTGGAAGATGCGCTGTCGCGCTACGTTCCATGGCAGCCATATGGCAGTGACGTGAGAGTGCGCGAGCTGCTGTCCCATACCGCAGGGATCCCTAATCCGATTCCCTTACGCTGGGTGCATCTAGCTGCTGACCACGAGGGGTTCGACGAAGGCGCAGCGCTGCGCGCCGTACTAGCGAAGCACGGCCAACTCGCGGCCCGCCCCGCAACTCGCTTTGTCTACTCCAACATCGGGTATTGGCTACTGGGGGCGGTGATCGAAGCTGTAACGGGCAAGTCATTTGTTTCGTACGTCACAGAAAACGTGTTCACACCTCTTGGCCTGACTGCCACGGACATGAGTTATGAGATCACGAACTTGCGGCGCCACGCCACCGGCTATTTGGAGCGCTTTTCTATCATCAATCTGGCGAGGCCGCTGCTATTCGATCGGCGCTTGATCGCCGGTTCGATCGAGCACTGGGTTGCAGTGAAACCGCACTATGCGGACGGCCCTGCCTTCGGTGGCATCGTCGGAACAGCAAGGGCGTTCGGCACCTTCCTGCAGGATCAATTGCTGGATGGGTCGCGGATCGTTGGCCAGGAAGCGCAGGGCTACCTTATGGAGCAGCAGCGAACGAAACGCGGGCTAGTCCCGATGACCATGGGCTGGCACATGGGGTCACTTGGCCGGTACCGATATTTCTTCAAGGAAGGTGGGGGCGGCGGATTCCACAGCATGATGCGTCTGTACAAGAGCTATGGATTCGGCACGGTATTAATGGCGAATGCCACGACTGTCAACGTTGGTCGGATAATGGATCGTCTCGACAGTCAGCTATTTTGCAATTAGCTTCCATGGCATGGCGCAAAGCGAGTCTCGGATTGTTGCTCGTACTTGGGGCCGGGCTGACGTGGATCGGCTATCAATATCACAATGACATTAGTCGAGCGCGCGCTCGTATCGCCAGCGGAAGTCGCCTCATCTCCACGGCTTGTGGGCCAATCGAATATGCGGACACGGGAGCCGGCCCGGTAATTCTCAGCATACATGGCGCGGGAGGGGGCTTTGACCAAGGTCTGGCACTCGCCGAGCAATTCGCGACAAGGGGCTATCGCGTGATCGCAATTTCACGGTTCGGCTACCTACGCACTCCTGCGCCGCCGCATCCGTCGATCGCCCTTCAGGCGGATGCGTATGCCTGTCTACTCGATGAACTTGGCATTAGACGCGTCGCGATTGTGAGCGCATCCGCGGGAGCCCCCTCCGCGCTTGAATTTGCCCTCCGCCATTCAACGCGCTGCACGGCTCTCGTTCTTCTTGTGCCCGGATGGTATCCACCCATGCAGCGTAGCTTTAAGCGCCTTGGCGCAATGGAGACACTAGTCTTCGACCGATTGCTACGTTCCGATTTTCTATTCTGGGCATTTACCACGTTCATGCCATCGGTTTCGGACCGTGCGGTTCTCGGTACGCCTCCCTCGGTAATGGCAACGGCAAGCGCCGCCGACCGAGTCAGAGTCGCGACCATTCTGCGCGACATCTCTCCGGTAAGTGCGCGACAGGTTGGATTGTCGCTTGAGGGAAAGCTAACGGCGCAAGACCTGTCGAAGCTCTTGGAATCGATCACCGCGCCGACACTTGCGATCAGCACCGAGGATGACTTGTATAGCACTTACGCGAACGCAGAGTTCATCACTCACCATATCCCGCAAAGCGAGTTCGTTGGCTATCACACAGGCGGCCATATGTTAGTGGGGCACAGTGAGGAAATCACCTTCAGAGTGCTAGCATTCTTGCATCATCACAGTGCCGATCTGCTTGCCCAATAGCGGACGATCCTGGCCCTTTCTGCCTCGGTGCGCTATATGACGGCTGGGAATCCGATGGCCCGCGCTATAGGCAAGCTCCGACGGCAGCTGGTCCGCAGTTGTTCGTATGTCACATTGGCGCCGTTTGGTGCACGCTGCAATACCGGCCGTAGGTAGAATGACGAGGCAGCCTATGAATTCTGGGGTGGGCGTTGCACGTATTGGCCAGTGGTATACACGCTGGGACAAGGGAGAGATCTTCCAAGTGACGAGCTACGATCAGAGCGCGCGCACAATTGGGATTCAGAAGTTCGACGGTGACCTCGACCAGATCGACGAGGAAGCGTGGCATGCCTTGCCGCTCGCGTTCGCTGAGCCGCTGCAGTCATTGCGGGCCGTGGAGCAGCGGGGGGCATGCCAGGACACGACAGCCGAGCAAGAGCGTGACGCGGAAAGCGAAGGTGGTCCCGTGGAGCGGCTCGTACTTGACGAGCCGATCGCCGCGCAGCGTCTGGGCCCACGGTAGCTACAGAAATGAGAGCGCATTCTCGGCACCTCGCAGTCGCGGCTATTATCGCGCTAATCCTGATCGCGATCGCCACCGTCGCGGCCCACATGCTCCATTGAGTGGTCTCTGCGGCCCCGGGCCGCAGACATGCCGAAAATTTCCGGAATGCCCTCTCCAGTGCGTGGTCGATTGCTGCCCGAGCAATCGACACGGATGGCATGTGATGTTCGCCAGATGTCTCTGCAACCGTTTCTGAGCGTCCGCGCACTGGTGCTGCTGATCGTCGCGAACAGCACGCCCGTGATTCTCAGCAGAACACTTGGTGGCCACGTCGCAGCGCCGATCGACGGCGGGTTGCGATTGCAGGATGGAACGGCCGTCCTGGGCGCTCACAAAACGTGGCGCGGCATGGTGGGCGGCTCGCTGGCAGCAGGGGTTGCCGGCACTCTCCTTGGATGGGGCTTCATTCGCTCGGCAACATTCGGGGCTCTAGCCCTCCTCGGGGACCTGCTCTCCTCGTTCGTCAAGCGCCGCTTCGGCCTTACGGCAGGCCGCTGGATGCCGTTGCTCGATCAGCTGCCGGAAGCTTTGCTGCCGATGCTGGTTCTGCGAAGCCGAGTCGACCTCACGGTGGGATCGATTGTGGGAACGGCAGCGGCCTTCACCGTGATCGCGCTCGCGGCGGCTTGGGTTAGCACAAGGAATCTGACCTGAGCCTCACTCCGCGCCCTGCGGCGTGGCGGAGTACTCGTCGTGCCGACGACGTTTGCCGTCGGAGGCGCGTCAGCTCCTGTTGCATCTCATCGCTAGATTGAAGGCCCGCGAATCTTGCTCACGGCTTTCAGGAAGCGTGGCCGGGTCAGTCCGCCTGGTCATTAGCCAGCCGACGATCGTACCAGCGTTTTGCCTGTGCGATCGCGATGCGAATCGACTTTCCCTCCTCATTGCCCTCAGTCAGGAGGGCATTAGCAATTTCGATCGCCTTCGCGCGAATCGCAGGAGGCAGATGCGCCATTGAGCGGGGAAAGTAGCTTTCGCTCCAAGGCACGACTGAACTCTCAGACGTACGGGGTGGCGGTGCAGCGCCTGTCTCGCCTACTCACTTTCACCGCGAATCAACAAGACCGGGACCGGACTGTGGCGCACGATATATTCTGCATCGCTTCCCATCACCAGCCGACGGATGCCGCGGCGCCCATGGGTTCCGCAGACAATGAGGTCCGCTGACCACGCTTTGGCTTCCTTCACAATGTATTCGCCGGCGGGTCCGCCGATGATCTCCACGAGCTGTGAGTCCACCGGGACGTCATCCTGGCGCACCTGGTCCACGCCCGCCGCCAGCACCGACGCAGCGGCCTTACGCAGTGCGCTCACCACGCCCTCATACACCGCTCCGTAAATCGCCGGACTGATGGCGGGCGCGTCATCGACCACGTGGACCAGCCGAATCTTCCCGCCCTGTGCCTTTGCGAGCTTCATAGCCTCCCTGAGCCCGGCAGCTGCGGTCGCACTTCCATCGATGGGCACGAGGATGCGTTGGTACATGCTAGGACTCCTTGCGGCTCTCGGACCGCAGCCTCGGCGCGGAGGCGATTCTTCGCAATGCGCGAATTTACCTATGCGCTTGCGGCTTTGATGGGAAAGGTACGTATGGCGACTGAGTTTGGTGCGGTCGAGAATCCTCCCTACACGGGCGCACAATTCGCGGGGACTTTAGGGAGTTCACATGAAAGCAGCCGGCGTCCGCATGGTCGCGGTCGCGATCCTGGTCTTCACACTCGGTGGATGCGACGGCACGGGCACGGACGATGTGAGCAGTTCGGGCGCTATGTCCGCCGTCATGATAAGCGACGAAGTGCGCGCAGATGCGGCGAGCCCCGCAACGGAAATCGATCTCTCTGCGGCTGCGAATGTCTATGCACTCGCCAATGCCGGCTCGCCCGTGCTCGGCGGGGGCATCGACGGGTTTGGCTATGCGTATGCTGAGAACCTGAGCGGTCCTACGATCAGCTGGAACAATGCAA
>Ga0335077_10001381_pt1 | contig 28719 bp, 26 predicted proteins | sample Lox_Sample_31_FD_207151 | JGI IMG/M metagenome (GOLD analysis project Ga0335077, IMG submission 207151) | Soil microbial communities from Loxahatchee National Wildlife Refuge, Florida, United States - Lox_Sample_3.1 | ecosystem: Environmental > Terrestrial > Soil > Wetlands | place: USA... | reverse complement strand
GGCGCGTCGACTTGGACCGTCGCGCTGGAGGCGGGCGACGTGCGGCCGCCGCCAGGCGCGTTCCGCTTCGTGTCGGTCGTCCCCGTGCCCGACCTCGAGTCGCTGGGCTCGTTCTGCGCGGGGCTCACACCTACACTTTCGTGTGTCGGTCACGCGGGCTTCGGCGCGGAGCGCGCGCGGCTGGCCGAGCTCGCCGCCGCGGCCGGCGCGTCGCGCCTGTGCCCGCTGGGCCGCATGCAGCTCCCGCCGCTCGACTGGAACCACGACGGCCAGCCGCCGCTCCGGCCGCTGGTGCGCACGCTCGATCAGGAGACGGCCGAGGGCTAGCTGCCTTCGTACGGGAACACGGCCGCGAACGAGAAGCCCGTGAACGCGGCCTGGAAGAGCGCCGCGATCCACGGGCCGGGCATCCAGCGGCCGATGCGCAGCGCCACGATCTCGAACAGCACGAAGTTGAGTGCGATCGGCGCGATGCCGAGCACGATCACGAAAGGCAGGAGTCCACCGAGACAGCCCGCGACGACCACCGCGAGCGTGAGCGCCTTGCCGACGGCGGGCAGCCACCAGCCCGTTCGTCCCGCGCCGCGCAAGAGACACTCGCTGGCGCCGAAGTAGGGCAGGAAGAGCGCGGTCGCGACGAGCGCCCACGGCAGCCGGTGCGCAGCGGGGAACGTGTCCCAGAACGGCAGCACCAGAGTCCCGATCACGGCGTACACCGCGAGGAAGAGCGCGCCCGCGGCGAGCCACGTGCGCGAATCGCCGAGGCCGTCGGCCGAGGCGGCGCGCCGACGCGAGCCCAGCGCCAGGAAGATCGCACCCGTGAGCGCGAAGAAGCCGAACAGGTCGCGGCCCGCGGTGAGCGGCACGAACGAGAACATGCCGCGCGTCGCGAGTGAGTCGGCGCCCGACTGGATCGCGAGCGCGGCCGCGAGTGACACCGCGAGCAGCCCGAGCGGCAGCCACGGCTTCGGCACGGGCGCGAGCCCCATGCGCGGCGCGAGCGGCGCGAGCAGGCGCGGCAGCCCGAACGCGCACACGACCGCCGCCGCGAGCCCCGCCAGCACGAACGGGAGGCGCGGGTCGGGACCCGGCGTCTCGGGGGTGCCGTGGCCGGGCCCGAGCGTCTCGCCGAGCCAATCGGCGATGCGCCGCGCGGCTTCGGCCGAGTACAGGATGGTGACGTGGTCGACGCCCGGCACCTCGGTCATGCGCACGCCCGTGCCGCGCGCGGGCTCGCCGTACGTCTTGTCGGCGACGAGCTGCTCGAGTCCCGCGGCCTTCGCGGCCAGCTCGCGCGCGCCGCGGCGCAGGCCCGCGGGATCGCCGTCGGCCCAGATCGCGAGCGTGTTCGGCGGCGTGAACGGGCCCGACATGGGCGCGCCACCCGAGATGGCGACGACCGCCGCGACGCCCGGGTCACGCGAGGCGTGCGCGACCACCGCGAACGCGCCCATGGAGTGACCCGCGAGCGCTATGCGCTCGCCGTCGAAGCGCGGCTGCGTGCGCGCGTAGAGCAGCGCCGCGTCGATGTCCGCGCCGAGCAGCCCGCCGTCGGGCGAGAACGCGAACGGGTTCCGGTTCTCGCCGTGGCCGTGGAACTCGAGCGCGATCACGGCGTAGCCGGCCTTCGCGATGCGCCGCGCGAGCGAGCTCATCATCTCGCTGTCGCCCGCGAAGCCGTGACACAGAATCACGACGGGCACGGGCGGATCGAAGCTGGGCGTCTGGCCGAACGGCAGTGGCGGCGATGGCTCCCACACGACCGCCGGCACGCCGCCCGCAAGCACCGTGCTCGTGCGCTGAATGTCGTTCGACGCGCGGTGCAGACCCACGAGCGAGAACGCGAGCGCCACCCCCGCGAGCGCGTACACGATCTTCGCGATCACGTGCCCCATGCTAGCATTCGCGCATGCGCGTGCCCGAGATCGACACACCCGCGCTCGTCGTGGATCTCGAGCGCATGGAGCGCAACATCGCAGCGATGAGCCGCTTCTTCGCGGACAAGCGCGCGAAGCTCCGCCCTCACTGGAAGACGCCGAAGTGTGTCGAGGTCGCCGAGCGGCAGCTCGCGGCGGGCGCGATCGGAATCACCTGCGCGAAGCTCGGCGAGGCCGAGGCGCTGGCCGCGGGCGGCGTGCGCGCGAGCGTGCTCATCGCGAACCAGCTGGTCGGCGCGGCGAAGCTCGCGCGGCTGGTCGAGCTCGCGCGCGTGCTGCCGGAGCTGATCGTCGCCGTGGACTCGGCGGCGCAGGTCGACGCGCTCGATGCCGCGCTGCGCGGTGCGGCGTCGGCGCCGCGCCTCGGCGCGATCGTCGAGGTCGACACCGGCATGCACCGCTGCGGCACGTCGTCGCCGGAGGAGACGGTGGCGCTGGCGCGGCGCCTGCGCGACAGCCGCGTCCAGTACCGCGGGGTGATGGGCTACGAGGGCCACGCGGTGCTCGTGGCCGACGCGGCCAAACGCAAGGAACTGGCCGAGGCGGCCGCAGCGCAGCTCCTCGCGCACGTCGACGCGCTGCGCGCCGCGGGGCTCGCGCCCGAGATCGTGTCGTCGGGCGGCACCGGCACGCACGACCTCACCGGCACGGTGCCGGGAATCACCGAGATCCAGGCCGGCAGCTACGTGTTCATGGACGGGCGCTACCGCGACGTGCGCACCGACTTCGAGCCCGCGCTCACCCTGCACACGACGGTGATCCACCGGCGCGGCCGGCTGCTCGTCACCGACGCCGGCGTGAAGTCGCTGTCGAGCGACTTCGGCCTGCCGACGGGCTTCGACTTCGCGGGCCGCGTCGTCGGCCTGTCCGAGGAGCACGGCCACGTGCTCGTCGACGAAGGCGTGGAGATCGAGGCTGGCGCGCGCATCCGGATCCTGCCGAGCCACGGCGACACGACCATCAACTTGCACGAGCGCTACTACGCCGCGCGCGGCGACCGCGTCGAGGCGGTGTGGGCGATCGTCGGGCGCGGGCGCTTCGTCTAGCATGCCGCGCGTCGCGGTGACGGGGGCGAACGGCGCGCTCGGCCGCGTGCTGCTCGAGCGCGCGCTCGCCCGGCCGGGCGTGGAGGTCGTCGCGCTCGTGCGCTCGGCGGGCGCCGAAGCGCAGCTCGCCGCGCGCTCCGGAGCGCGCGTGCAAGTGCGGCGCGTGGCATGGGACGACGCCGAGGCACTCCGTGCGGCCTGCGCGGGGGCAGACGGCGTGATCCACCTGGCCGGCGTGTTGATCCCGACGCGCGACGAGAGCTACGAGCGAGCGAACGTGGCCACCGCACGGGCGATCGCCGCCGCGGCGGCGCGCGCGAACGCGAAGAAGCTCGTGCTCGTGTCGGCCGTGGGCGCGGACTCGCGCTCGCGCAACGCGTACTACCGCAGCAAGGGCCTCGCCGAGGCGCACGTGCGCGCCGCCGGCCTGCCCTACACCATCGTGCGTTGCCCGCTGCTCCTCGCGTGCGACAGCATGGGCGCGCACGTGCTGGCGCGGCAGAGCGAGAAGCCGCTGGCGCTCTTGCTCGACGGCGGCGCGAACCTCGAGCAGCCGGCCGACGCGCGCGACGTCGCCGACGCGGCGCTGAACGCGGCGCTCGACGTCGACTGTGCGCGCGGAGCAGCCCTCGACCTGGTCGGGCCCGAGTCGCTCGCGCGCCGAGAGCTGCTGTTGCGCTGCGCGCGCCTGCGCGGCCGCGCGCCGCGCGTGATCGCCGTGCCGTCGAGCGCGCTGCGCTTCGTGTGCGGGCTGCGCGAGCGCCTGCTCGGCCCGGGCTTCTCGCCCGACGTGCTCGAGGTCCTGCTCGACGACGTACGGCTCGACGCCGCGCCCGCCGCGCGCGCGCTGCAGCTCGAGCTGCACCCGCTCGACGCGACGCTCGAGCGGACGCTCGAGCTCGAGGCCGCGGCGTGAACGGCGCGGCGCAGGCACCCCGCCGCGTGCGCACCTGGCAGAAGCTCGCGCCGTGGGCCGTGACCACGGTCTGCTTCGTATTCCTGTTCTCCTACGTACGCGGCGCAGCGCACCGCCAGGGGCTCGAGGTCGCGCCCTACATGGAGCACGTGCTCGAGGCCGTGCGCTGGGGCCCGTGGCTGGCGCTCATGATCCCGTACTCGCTGCTCTACCTGGTGATCGACACGCTCGTGCTGTGGCGCGTGATCAACTGGTTCAACGCGCCCGTGCGCTATCGGGACGTGCTGCCCGTGCGCGCGTCCGCGTACATCATCTCGATCGTCAACGAGCAGGTGGGCAAGGGCGCCATCGCGCTCTACATGCACCGCCGCCACGGCATTCCCGGCTGGGAGGTCGGCTCGAGCATGCTGTTCATCATCTTCTGCGAGGTCTACTACCTGCTCTCGTGGGCGACGCTCGGCTACTTCATGGCGCGCGACGAGCTGCCTCGGGAGTTCGACCTCATTCCTTGGATCGCGGGCGGCGCGGTCGTCGTGTTCTTCCTGTTCATCGCGTACTTCAGCGGGCGGATCCTGCCCGGCTCGAAGCTGCGCGAGCGGCCGATCTTCCGCGCGTTCCACCTGGCGAAGCCGTGGCAGTACGTCGCGCTCCTGGCCATTCGCGCCCCCGCGATGCTGGCCGCCATCGTGGTCTACACCGCGGCGGCTCACCTGTTCGGCATCGACGTCGGCCTGCGCCAGATGATGGGCTACGTGCCCGTCGTGTTCTTCGGGGCGGCGGCGCCGACGCCGATGCGCGCGGTCGCCGTCACGCTATGGGTCGTGCTCTTCTCGAGCTACGCGGGGCAAGCCTCGATCTTCGGCTTCGTCCAGCACAACTTCTTCCTGTTCTTCAACGCCGCCATCGGCCTCGTCTTCCTGCGACGAGCCTACGGCGCGCTGCTCGAGCATTCCGCCTAGTTCGTCCCCATCGCCACGATGCCCTCGAGGAACTCCGAGAAGCTGTTCGTGATGCGCGAGACCTCGGTCACGCGGGTCGACTTCGTCGATACGCAGCACACGGGCGCGCCGTCTTCGCTGCGCAGGTCGAATACGTAGAGCTCGTCCGCGCCGTCCCAGCCGAACGCGAAGAAGCCCGGCAGGTTCTCGACGACGTGGTGCTTCTGGTTCTGATCGAGCGCCGCCTCGGCGGCGAAGAACTCGATGTAGCCCGTGTCGTACGGGATCTTCCCGCGCGCGCTGCTGCACGACTCGAGGAAGCGCAGGTACGTGCGAGGCAGGTTCTGGGGCGCGTGCTCCTGAAACTGCTTCACCTGGACCGGGTTGGGTGCGGGGTCTCGATCGAGCCGGAACCTGGGATTGCGAAGCAGTTTTTGGACGTCCATCCGCCCTCCTGCCCTCCTTTTCCGATGCAGCCCGATTATACGCCTCAGGAGCGGAACATGAAGTACACCGCGCCCATCATGCACAGCCCCGACCACAGGAAGTCGAGCTTCACCGGGTTCTGCATGTAGAGCACCGAGAACGGCACGAAGACCAGCAGGGTGATGACCTCCTGCATGATCTTCAGCTGCGGCAGCGAGAGCGCCGTGTAGCCGATCCGGTTGGCGGGCACCTGCAGCAGGTACTCGAAGAGCGCGATCGACCAGCTGACCAGCGCCGCGAGCCACCAGGGGCGCTGCGACAGGTTCCGCAGGTGCGCGTACCACGCGAAGGTCATGAACAGGTTCGAGAGCACGAGCAGCCCGGCCGCGGAGAAGACGACGCGCAACATGCCGGCAGAATAACGGAGGGCGGGCTAGCGGCCGCGCAGGCCCGCGGGAAGCTCGGAGTCGGCGCAGGGCAGCCACGGGCCGTCGAGCGCTTCGCTCGTGAGCCAGCCGCGCTCGCCGCGCTCGAAGTAGTGGCCGTCGAGCCAGAAGACGCCCGGCGCTGCAGGCACGGCGTAGCTGCGGCGCACCGGGTCGTAGACGAGCTCGACACCGCTCGGTGTCATGGCCTCGTAGCCGGCGGACGCCGGGCGGGCCGCTCCCGGCGCGGACCCGGGCGCCGCGCCGGGCGACGCGCAGGCGGCCAGGAGCAGCGCGACCAGCGCGGCGCGAGCGCGGCGCATCAGACGCTGCCGGGCGCGCCGCGGCGCAGCGAGAGCGCGCGGTCCGCGATCGAAGCGAGCGTCGTGGCCACGAGTGCCCAGGCGCACCACGCCGTCGGCGCGGCCAGCGCCGCGCCGCCCAGCTCGACCAGCAGCGCCCCACCCAGCGGCACGAAGTACAGGATACCGTTCCAGCGGCCGAGCTGGCTCATGCGCAGCTCGCCGGCTCGATGCAGCCAGTAGGAGTCGGCGACGTACTGCAGGAATGCCACGGCGATCAGCACGGGCAGCGCCCACGGCACGCTGCCGCGCAGCGCCGCCGCGCCGAGGCCCGACGCCACGACGCTGAAGTCGGCGAAGTGGTCGAGCGCGCGGCCGAGCGCGCCGGCGGTGCCGCGCGCTCGTGCGATCGGGCCGTCCGCAAGGTCGGTCCCGATCGCTACACAAAAAAGAGTCGCACCGAGCAGGCCCGCGCCAGGAGTGCCGCGCGCGAGCGCCAGCGCCAGCGGCGCGGCCAGCAAGAGGCGCAGCGCGGAGAGCAGGTTGGCCATCGGCCGGGCGCTCAGCCCTTCTGGATCTGCTTCGCGATGGTCTGCAGCTGCATGTTGCTGGTGCCCTCGTAGATCTTGCCGATCTTCGCGTCGCGCCAGCGCTTCTCGACGGGATATTCCTTGGTGTAGCCCACGCCGCCGAACAGCTCGATCGCGAGCGAGGTGACTCGCTCGGCGACCTGCGAAGCGAACAGCTTGGCCATCGCGGCCTGGATCAGGAACGGCTTGCCCGCGTCCTTAAGCCGCGCGGCGTCGTACACCATGAGCCGCGCGGCCTCGACCTCGGTCGCCATCTGCGCGAGCTGGAACTGCACCGCCTGGAACGAGCCGATCGGCTTGCCGAACTGCTTGCGCTCGGCGGTGTAGCGGAGCGCGTCGTCGAGCGCGCCCTGCGCGATTCCCACCATCTGCGCGCCGATCGCGATGCGGCCCTCGTTCAGCGTCTCGATCGCGATCTTGTAGCCCTGGCCGAGCTTCCCCACCACGTTCGCCTTCGGCACGCGCGCGCCGTCGAACACGAGCTCGCACGTCGAGCTGGCGCGGATGCCGAGCTTGTCCTCCTTCTTGCCGATCGTGAGGCCCGGAGTCTTGCGGTCGACGATGAAGCTCGTGATGCCGCGGTAACCGGCCTCGGGGTTCGCGTTGGCCATGACGAGGAACACGCCGGCCTCCGCCGCGTTCGTGATCCACAGCTTGCGGCCGGTGAGTACGTACGAGTCGCCGGCTTCGACGGCGCGCGTCTGCAGCGCGAACGCGTCGCTGCCCGAGCCCGCTTCCGACAGCGCGTACGACGCGACCGTGTCCTTCGCCATGCGGCGCAGCACGCGCTCGCGCAGCTCGGGCGCCGCGAAGCGGAGCAGCGCGTTCGCGACGAGCGTGTTCTGCGCGTCGACCAGCACCGAGACGGCGGCGTCGCCGCGCGACAGCTCTTCGATCGCGAGCACCGACATGAAGAAGCTGCCGCCCGCACCGCCCCATTCCTCGGGCGTCTCGATCGCCATGACGCCCAGCTCGAACAGCTTGGGCACGAGGTCCGCGTCGTAGTGGCCCTGCGCGTCCTGGCGCGCCGCGCGCGGCGCGAGCTCCTTCTCGGCAAACGCGCGGACCGTGTCGCGGAAGATCTCCTCGTCTTCCGCGAGCACCGAGAGCGGCGCAGTCACTTCGCGAGCCTGCGCGCGAGCTCCGCACGCACGTCGCCCAACGGCAGCTCGCGCGCCTCGCCGCCCGCGCGCACGACGAACTCGACGCAGCCCTTCGCGAGCGCGCGCGGCCCGAACACGACGCGGAACGGGATGCCGATCAGGTCGGCGTCCTTGAACTTCACGCCCGGCCGCTCGTCGCGGTCGTCGAGCAGCACCTCGAGCCCCGCGGCGCGGAGCTCCTCGTACATGCGCTCCGACTTCTCGCGCTGCTCGGGGTCGCTCGCCTTGACCGTCGACAACACCACGTCGAACGGCGCGATCGAAGCGGGCCACACGATGCCGTTCGCGTCGTGGTGCGCCTCGATGGCGGCGGCCATGATGCGCTCGATGCCGATGCCGTACGAGCCCATCACGATGGGCGTCTCCTTGCCGTCGGGGCCGAGCACGCGCGCGCCCATCGACTCCGAGTAGCGCAGCCCGAGCTTGAAGATGTGGCCCATCTCGATGGTCTTCTTCATCTCGAGCGACTTGCCGCAGCGCGTGCACGCGTCGCCCGCGCGCGCGTTGCGCAGATCGGCCCACTCGACGCTCGCCAGATCGCGCGACACATCCACGTGTCGCAGGTGGAAATCGTTCTCGTTCGCGCCGGTCGTCATCTCGCGCCGGCCCTCCAGCGCGCGGTCGGCGACGACGCGCAGGCCGCGCACGCCCACGGCGCCGAGGCTGCCGGGCAGCGCGCCGAGCGCGGCGCGGCATGCCTCGGGCTGCGCGGGCCGCACGGCCTCGCCCGGGAAGAGCTCGCCGAGCTTCACCTCGTTCAGCTCGTGGTCGCCGCGCAGCAGCAGGAGCACCGGCTGGTCGCCGACGACGTACACGAGCGTCTTGATCTGCCGCTCCGCGGGCGCACCGCCGGGGAAGCCCGCGAGGTCCTCGATCGTGCGCATGCCGGGCGTCGGGAACTTCTCGACCGGCCCCGCCGCCGGCGGATCGGCGACGGGCGTCGCGACGGAGAGCGCCTTCTCCAGGTTCGCGGCGTAGCCGCAGCCGGGGCACACGACGATCCAGTCCTCGCCCGCAGAGCTGGCCGCCATGAACTCGACCGACTCGCTGCCGCCCATCGAGCCCGACGACGCCTGGACGGGGATCGTCTCGACGCCGCAGCGGGAGAAGATGCGCCGGTACGCGTCGGCGTGTTTGTCGAACGACGCGTCGAGCCCCGCGCGGTCCACGTCGAACGAATACGAGTCCTTCATCGTGAACTCGCGCCCGCGCAGCACGCCCGACTTCGGCCGCGGCTCGTCGCGGAACTTGTCGCCGATCTGGTACCAGATTTGCGGCAGCTGCCGGTAGCTGCGCAGCTCGTCGCGCGCGATCGTGGTGAAGATCTCCTCGGCGGTCATGGCGAGCGCCAAGTCCGCTTGCTTGCGGTCGCGCAGGCGGAAGAGCTCCTCCTTCACCGACGCCCAGCGGCCGCTCTCCTTCCACGGCTCGGCGGGGTGCAGCATGGGCAGGCGGAACTCCTGCGCGCCGATGCGCGCCATCTCCTCGCGCACGATCGCTTCGATCTTGCGCGCGACCCGCTCGGCGAGCGGAAGCTTCGAGTAGATCCCCGCGCCCAGCTGGCGGATCAGGCCGGCGCGCAGCATGAGCCGGTGGCTCGTCGCCTCGGCGTCGGCGGGGTCGTCTCGGAGCGTGGGAATGAACGTCTGCGACCAGCGCATGGCGCCGTACTCTAACGGGTAAAGCGGCGGCGTTCCCGCGGCCGATGATCCGGCCATGAAAGCTCGCGCTGGTTCGGCGGTGGTGGCGCTCGCGCTGTTCGCGTCGGTCGGGCTCGCCTTCGCGGGGCTCGCGGCGCGCGAGGCGCGCGCTCAGGCGTACAAGTACAAGGACGAGCAGGGGCACGTGCACTTCACGGAGAACCTGTACGACATCCCCGAGAAGTATCGCGCGAAGCTCGAGACGCGCGAGATGCCCACGCGCGTCGACCCGAACGAGGCGGCGAAGCAGGGCCAGAACGACGCGATCGCCGAGACGTCGGTCGAGGACACCGTGCGACAGGTCCGCGGCAAGGACCTCACCATCAAGCAGCAGGACGCGCTCGCGAAGTGGTGGAAGACGTACGGCTGGACGTGGGTGATCGTGGGCGGCGTCGCGTTCCTCGCGCACCTCGTCATCCACTTCTCCATGGTGATCCACGCGTTCCTGAACAAGAACCTGGGCTGGGGTCTGTCGAACCTGTTGCTCGGAGTCACGAGCCCGTTCTACCTGATGACTCACCTCGAGCAGCCGATAGGCGTGCGGCTCGGGCTGCTCTTCATCTACCTGGCGCCGGGCGTGATCCTCGGCGTCGTGCTGAGCCAGGTCACCGCGCTCCTGACCTAGGGGCAGTGCGTGCGCGCCGGCGGCGCGGGCGCGACCAGGTAGCCGTCGACGAGCCCGTCGACGCACGCGTCACCGCGGCCGAACGCGGTGTGCATCTGGCTCTGGATGTCCACGCGCGTCGCCTCCGGGAACGCGGCGGCGAGGCGCTCGCCCCAGACGTGCGGCGTGAGCGGGTCCGCGTCGTTGGCGAGCACGAGCACGGGCGCCGTGTGCTTCGCGCCGGGCGTCGGCGGCCGGTGCGCGGGCGCGGGCCAGAACGCGCAGGGCAGGTGCGACAACAAGTTGCCGGGGCCGAAGTGCGGCGACGCGGCGGCGAGCGCGGGCAGCGCCTCGCGGTACGCATCGGCTGACACCAAACGGTGTTGGTCGGCGCACAACACGGCGAGCTGCGCCTCGACCGAGAGCTCGCGCGTGCCGTCGGGGTGCACGCCGAAGTAGCGCGTCGCCAGGTCGTCGAGCCCGCTCGTATCGCCCCCCTGTGCGCGGCCCAGCGCGTCGGCCAGGTCGTGCCAGCCGTCGGGCGGCGACGACAGGCCTTCGGCCGCGGCGTACAGCACCGTGCTCTTCCGCTTCGCGTGCGCGAACGCGTCGTCGAGGGCGTTCGCACCGTGCCAGCCCTTCTCGGCCGCCTTCGCGTCGTAGGCGGCGAGCGCGCGCTCGACGGCGACGGCCTGCTCGCGCGCGAAGCGCTCGAGGTCGAAGCCCGGGTCGATCGAGCCGTCGAGCACGGCTGCGCGCACGCGCTGTGGATACAGCGTGAGATACGCCGCGCCGAGCGCGGTGCCGTACGAGTAGCCGACGTAGCTGAGCTGCTCCTCGCCGAGCGCCGCGCGCACCCAGTCCATGTCGCGGGCGCTGTCGGCGCTGCTCATGTAGGGCAGGAGCTCGCCGTGCTTGCGCGTGCACTCCTCGGCGAGGGCGCGGCTCGCCGCGACGGCGCGCTGCCACGACTCGGCGTCGCCGGGCGAAGGGTCCTGGTCCATCAGCGCCGCGAACGAGGCGTGGCAGTCGAGCGGGCTCGAACGACCCGTGCCGCGCGTGTCGAACGCGACGAGGTCGAAGCGGCTGCGCACGCTCTCGCCCAGCCGCGGCCACGCGGAGCGCAGATACTCGAGCGCAGATACGCCGGGCCCGCCCGGGTTCACGATCAAGATGCCGAGCCGCTCCGCGCTCGACTCCGCGGGCCGGCGCGCGAGCGCGAGCGTGAGCTTCCCACCGTGCGGCCGGTCGTGGTCGACGGGCACGAGCAGCTCGGCGCAGCGGAAGCCGCTGCCGCAGCCGCGCCAGGCGAGCTCCGCCTTGGGCGGGGGCGCTTCCGCCGCCGACGCGCAGGCGAGCGCGGCCGCGAGCGCACAGGCGAGGGCTTTCGCGCGCATCGCTGGCAAGGTTCGCCATCGGCTAAGATCCGCGCCAGGATGGCGCCGCGCTCCACGAAGAAGCCGCCTGCCCGGAGACCCGCGCGCAAGCCCGCCGCCAAGAAGCCGCGCGCGCCCCAGGGGCCGCTCGAGAGCTGGCGCGAGGGCGGCGAGCAGCTCGAGACCCTGGCCAAGGACGCCGCGCGCGCGCTCGAGCAGGGCCAGCTGGCCCGCTCGCGCGAGGCGTTCGCCGAGTACCGGGAGCTGCTGCTCCGCCACCTCGTCCGCGAGGAGGACTTCGTGTTTCCGGCCGCGGAGAAGCGCGCGCCGGCGCAGGGCGGACCGATCAAGAGCCTCCGGCTGGCGCACATCGGCATGCGCCGCGACCTCGACCAGGTCCGCGCCCACCTCGAGCTCGACCACGTCGGCGCGGCCCGCGCCGTGTTCGCGGCCTTCCTCGAGAGCTTCGCCGCCCACGAGCGCCTGGAGGACCAGCTCGAGGCGCTGCTCGGGAAATCCCCGCGCAGCACTGGCCCGGGCCGCCGCCGCGGTTAGAATCGCGCGGCGCCTGCGATCCCCCGCAAGGAGCCCCAGGCCGGCTCATGGCCGAGTACCCGTTCATCCAGACGATCGCGGAGGTCGAAGAGCTCGCCGCCAAGCTCGCCGTCGAGAAGGTGATCGCCGTCGACACCGAGGCGGACTCCTTCTTCCACTACTTCGACAAGCTCTGCCTGGTGCAGATCAGCGCGTCTTGCGGGACGTTCCTGATCGACCCGCTGGCCGTGCCCGCCAGCGCGTTCGCCGCGCTGGCGCCCGTGTTCGCCGACCCCGCTGTGCGCAAGGTCTTCCACGCGGCCGAGTACGACCTGTTCGTGCTGAACCGCCACTCGGGCCTGCGCGTGCGGAACCTGTTCGACACGATGATCTCGGCGCAGCTGCTCGGCTATCCGGCCGTCGGCTACGGCGCGCTCGTCGAGAGACACTTCGACGTGCGCCTCTCGAAGGACCAGCAGCGCACCGACTGGTCGCGCCGTCCGCTCCGAGACGTGCAGGTCGACTACGCGGCGGCCGACGTGCGCTACCTGGCCGAGCTGGCGCAGATCCTCGAGCGCGAGCTCGAGGGACTGGGCCGGCTCGCCTGGGCGCGCGCCGAGTTCGGCGCGCTCGAGCAGCGCGTGTGGCCCGAGCGCGAGTTCGACCAGCAGGGCTATCTGCGCATCAAGGGCTCGCGCAAGCTGCCGCTGCGTTCGCTCGCGGTGCTGCGCGAGCTCTTCCTCTTGCGCGACAAGCGCGCGCGTGAGAGCGATCGGCCACCGTTCAAGGTCATGGGCAACGGCACCCTGCTCGACCTGGCGCAGAACCCGCCGCTGTCGCGCCGCGCGCTCGCGAAGCGGCGCGGCATCACCGATCTGGTGCTGCGCCGGCTCGGCCAGGACGTCGTCGACGCCGTGCACCGCGGGCTCGACGGGCCCGAGCACCCACCGCTCGAGCGGAAGGCCACGCAGAACGGGCGCCGGCGGCTCGACCGCCGCGGCGAGGTGCGGCTCGAAGAGCTGAAGCGCTGGCGCGCGACGCGCGCGCGCCAGCTCGGCCTCGACCCCGGCGTGTTCTGTCCGAACGCCTCGCTCGAGGAGATCGCAGCCGTGCAGCCGGGTTCGCTGGACGAGCTGCGCGCGCTCGGACCCGTGAAGACGTGGTGGGCCGAGCACTTCGGCCAGGAGCTCCTGCGCGTGCTGGGCGAGGCCGAGGCGCGCGTGCCGCAGGACGACGGGCGCCCGCATGGCCCTCCCGCACCGGTGCAGCCGCCCGGCGCGGAAGACGCAACGCCGCCAGACGGCACGCCCCGCCGCAAGCGCTCGCGCGGGCGCCGGCGCGGTGCGCGCGGCGGCCGGCGGCGCGGGCGCGGTCAGGGGCACGGCCGACCCGGAGTGTGATCTCCGTCACTCGGTTTTCAGCGCAAGCGGTCGCTGTAGAGACCCGTGGCGTCCTCACATTCGGACACTCCGGCGTGGCTGTTCTCGTTCGTCGACCTCGCCTTCCTGATCCTGCTGGCGATGACGCAGCTGGGCTCGCCCGACAGCGCCAAGAGCATCGACCTGGGCGAGATCGTCGTGCCGAAGATCGGCTCCGACGCCGGCGCCCAGCCGATGGCGGCGACGTACCAGGGTGCGCAGCTCCGTGTATACCCGCCCGGCGACGGCCAGCAGCCCTTCGAGCTCGTCACGCCGAACGGTGCACCCGTGCGCGTGACCAAGGAAGCGCTGCGCCCGGGACTCACTCGCCTGCGCAGCGCCGGGCTCGAGCGGCCGCTGCTCGCGCCGCATGCGGACTCGCGCAGTGAAGATCTGCTCTACGCCGTCGGGCTGATCGAAGACATCTGGCCGAGCAATCGGCGCGCGACGATCGAGCGAGTCTCGGACCCCCAGTGACCACCAGCGCGATCCGCCGCCAGTACGGCCACGGCGCCGCGCGGCTGTGCATCGAAGCGCAGCCGGTGCGCTGGGCCCAGTCGCCGCCGCTGTTGCCGAACGCGACGAGCGGCGCGGCGACGGTGCTGATCGGTGGACTCGCCGTGTTCGCGCTGTTGCGCTCGATCCAGCCGCCCGAGGACCCGCCGAGCGCGATCCAGATCGTGCAGCTCGAGGAGACGCCGCCGCCGCCCCCCGAGCCGTCGCCCGCGCCCGAGCCCGAGCAAGTGCTGCAGCCGCTGCCCGAGCCGCCACCGCCCGAGCCCGTCGTCGTGGCGAAGGCCGAGCCGCCTCCGAAGCCGCCGCCGGTGAAGAAGCCCGAGCCGCCGAAGCGGCGCGAGCCAGCTCCGAAGCCGGTGCAGGTGGCCAGGGCCCTGCCCAAGCCGGTCCTGCCGCCGCCGGTCGCGCCGGAGCCCGCGCCCATGTGGAAGCAGGCCCCGATCGCGCCGCCGCCGCCGCGCCCGGTCCAGCCGCCGCCGCCCGCGCCCGCGCGCCGGCCGCCGCCGGTCGTCGTCGACATGCCGAAGCCCGCGCCGGTGCTGGCCGAGGCGACGCAGCCGGACACGCGCACGGAGTGGAAGCCCGTCGCGCTGCCCGACAAGCCCGCGCCAGCGCGCGCACCGGCGCCGAAGGTATCGATCGACGCAGTGACTGCGGCGCCGCAGCCCGCGGCAGACACTCCGCCGCCTGCGCGCGTGGCGAGCCTGCCGCCCGGCGTACCGGGACCGAAGCGGCCGCCTGCGAACATGCCCGTCATGAAGCCGGTCGCGCTGCCCGCTGCGGCCGCCGTGCCCGACGCCGTCGCCGACGCCGCGCCCGCTTCGACTCTGGCACGGAGCGCGGTGCCGTCGCCGAGCGCGCCGGTCGTCACGCGGCGGCCGCCGCCGACGAAGGGCCTGGCGATGCCGGGCCTCTCGGCCGACCGCGCGAACGCTCCGCTTGCCGCGTCGGCGACGGACACGCATGACTACACGCGACCGGGAGTGACTGCGCCGCCGCCGCCCGAGGCGCGCAGTCAGCCGAACGAGAAGCTGCGCGGCGTGCCGCTCGGCTCACTCGCGGCGTGCCGGACCGACCGGCTCGAAGACGATCTCAAGCAACAGGTGCTCGGAGCCGTTGGAAATCGTGGGGAGTGTTCCAGCTCGGCGGGGCACTACCGCTTCGTCGAAACCAAGAATCTGAACGCGTTTCTCATGTGGATCGAGCGCGCACCGGGGCGCGCGGAAGGCGATCGCTGCGCGGAGCTGTCCTACGCGCTCGCTTGCCTTCGCAGGTCCGGGGGGGCCCGATGAACAAGCTGCGTTACGCCATCGGGCTCGGACTCGCGCTCGCGCTCTGCGCGCGCGCGGCATCCGCAAGCACCGAGTCACAGGTCTGGTCGGGCTATCTCGACTACGCCTACGTGTATTCGTCCGCCGACGCCAAGTCGCTCTCCGAGCGGCTGAAGGGCTACGGCAACGAGGCGGGGATCTCGCTCGACCGCTACGTGACGGACTACTTCGGCGCGCTGGCGCCGAAGGAGGCCGAGGGCGCCGACGCCGAGAACAACACCCGGCGCAAAGCGATCGCGTACCTGCTCTTGTACCTGCAGAGCGGCTCGACGGACGCGCTCGAGACGAGCGCCAAGACGATCCGCGAGCTGCAGCACCGGCTCGACCGGCACGAGAACAGCTACTGGTACCACTACATCCTGGCGCACCGCGCGCTGGAGCGCGGCAACGCGGGCGACTTCGTCTCGGAGGTGTTCGACCTCTGGCTCACCGTCGTGGTGCCGATCGAGGCGACCTACGCGACGCTCGACACGCTGTCGCTCAGTGACTCGCCGAACTCGGGCTTCGTGGCCGCGCTGCCGTACGTGTACGAGAACATCGCGCGGCTCATCGTGCTGCGCACGCAGGAGAAGGGCGTCGACCGCGAGCTCGATCCGCTCGGCGCGATCGTGCAGATGCTGTACGACAACCGCGTCGGCGCGTATCCCGACGTGATTCCCGCCGCGGCGTCGTCGCGCGCGTATCTCGAGCGCATCGTCGAGCGCCTGAACGGCGCGGAGTCGGACGGCGGCAGCCTGACCTTCACGCTGGCGCTGCTGGAAGCCGGCAAACAGCACGAGGTGGCGCGCGGGCTGCTCGCGAAGTCGGGGCTCTCCGACGAGACGCTGCGCGCGCTGCGCACGGCGACGGGTGCGTACGAGGTGGCGTTCAAGCGCGCGGGCACCGTCGAGGGCCAGTGCGCTGTGTACACGCGCGTGCTGCGCGAGATCGGCGAGCTGTACGCCGCGCGCCAGCGGCTCGGCGTCGACGCCGAGATCGACATGCCGTTCTCGATCGAAGGCGCGATCGGCGTGTACGCCACGCTGCGCGGCTCGATGGGCGGCGACTGGCAGAAACTCGGCTACGAGAACGTGCCGCGCGAGCAGTATCTCGACGCGATGCAGCGCCTCTGGGAAGAGATCCAGGAAACGAGCCTGAACGTCGGCGACTACTACCTGTCGCAGAGCGTGAAGCAGCCGACGCGCGCCGACGAGATGGCGCGCAACGGCGCGCGCGTGTACGGCCGCTACCTGACGTTCTTCCACCAGTACGCGACCGAAGAGGGTCAGGAGGCGCTGCCCGACTCGGCCTACTTCGCCGCGTTCGAGGCCGCGAAGGGCGTCGGCTCGGCGCTGCTCTCCTACGCGCAGCAGCCCACGCCCGGCGAGGTGCGCATCGGCACCGAGCGCTACCGCGCCGCGCTCATGCTCTTCCCGTTCGACCGCGAGCTGTGGCCCGCGATCACCGCGGCGCTCGGCCGCCACGGCCAGCAGAGCGAGTACGCCGCGCTGGTCCGCCCGATCGCGGAGCACGTCGTGCGCTCGCGCGCGATCGACGCCTGGATCCAGCAGAAGGAGCCCGACGCCGACCGCATCGCGCGCGTGCGCCGCGCGCTCGCCGACAGCGAAGTCGTGCTCTACATGGGCTTCGCCGAGAGCACGAAGATCCCCGATCTCGAGCGCGAGCTCTCGGGGCTCGAGTCCAAGCGCAAGGACGCCGCGCACCAGGTCGACGTGCTGACGCAGAAGGTCGAGGAGATCCGCAAGTCGCGCCGCTCCGACGCGCCCGCGGCGCCCGCGGCCGCCGACGACGCGGAGGCCGCCGCGAACTCCGGCTCGAGCGAGCTCGCCGACGCTGCGCAAGCGCTCTCCGACGCGAAGGCACAGCTCGGCCGGCTCGAACAGCAGATCGCCGCGCGCACGCGCGCGCTGCCGCTCTACAAGGAGACGCTCGCCACGGACGGGCTCGCCGAGGAGCTGCGCACGCGGCGCGACCACCCGGTCCACACGCTGCTGCGCCGCATGTACCACGAGCTGCGCTCGGCCGCGGAAGCGAAGGAGAAGCAGGGATGAGCCGGATGGTTCGCCGAATCGGTCTGCTCGCCGCGGTGAGTCTCTCGCTCGCGTGTGGCTCGAAGACGTTCCTGCCCAAGGACTTCGTGAAGCCCGAGAAGTCGGCGGAGGAGAACGCGCCGACCGGCGGCCCGACGCTCGACCAGCGCCGCGAGAACATGACGCGCATGTACAAGGACCTCGTGCACTTCCGCACCTCGCTGCGCGACGCGCAGCAGCGCGGCGACCGCTCGACGACGAACGCGCTCGCGCTGTTCATCGACTCGTACATGAGCATGCACCTCGATCCGCTGCTCGACGGCGAGTGGCAGAGCCGGCACCCGGAGCTCTGGGGACTGGACGCGGACCTGCGCCTCGCGAAAGCCGACGTGCTCATCCGCATGAACGACACGAGCCGGGCGAAGAAGACGCTCGACGAGGTCGCGGCGCGCTACAAGGGCCGCGACGACATGTTGGTCCACTACCCGCTGGGCTCGGAGAGCCCGCTCGGCAAGGCGATCAAGCTCCTGCGCGACAGCGCGTGAGCGACGGCGCGCGAAGGAAACGTCATGGCCCTACCCTCGAGTCAAGTCACCATGGTTGCGTGCATGAGCGTGCTGTCGCTCATGGCGATCTGCGTGCCGTTCTGGCGCGGCCTCGCGCTGGCGCTGCGCGCGCGGCGCGCGACGCGTTTCGTCTCGCGCGCGGGCCTCGAGAAGGTGCTGCAGTACGGGCCGAAGGACCCGGGTGACTCGCTCGCGCTGCTCATGCTGCGCGTGCTGACGAAGTCGCTGCGCTCGAAGGAGGCGAAGGAGGTCTCGGCCGACTTCGTCGTCGACGCCACCAAGCAGTACGTGGTGCACGAGTACGAGTCGAACTACTCGCGCCCGATCGGCATGTACGCCAACCTGCTGCCGCCCGTCGGTCTGACCGGCAACGCGGTCGGCATGCTCGTGCTCATGGTCTCGAAGCACATCCAGGGCACGCCGCTCGAGCTCGGCGCGCTCGGCCTCGCGCTCATCTCGACCATCTGCGCGCTGCTCGGCTACGCCGTGCTCGAAGCGCTGCGCCTGCGCATCTACGGCCGCCTGCTGCGCTGCCTGGACGAAGTCGTCGGCCTGCACCGCGCGTTCGAAGAACGCCAGGAGCGCTCCGCCGGCAGCCCCGCGCCCGCGCCTGCCTGAGTCGGAGCCGCTCGGCCCGCAACCGCGGGACATCGGCCCGCGGTCCGATGTCGGCGAGCGAGGACTCAAGCGCCCAAGGCGCGCACAGTCAGCAATACCTGGGCGCTCTCCAGTCTTCACGGGCGATGCGATCGACACTGCGAGTCCGAGCGAGGGCCGCCCCGAGCGAGGACGCAAGCGCCAACGGCGCGCGCAGCGAGCCGCAGGCGAGCGTAGTCACTAAGACCTAGGCTCTCCGGCGATCTCGAAGCGCGGCGTGAAGCCTCGCTTGCGCAGCTCGATCGACTCGTCGCCCAGCGGGCCGATCTCGGGGAAGCCGGTCAGGTACACGTCGAAGTGTTGACCGCCGACGTCGTCGGTCCACTGGGTGACGAGCGGCGTGCCCGGCAGATCGGCCAGCTCGGGCAGCACGTCTTCGGCCTGCTCGCGCGTGGCGCGCGTGGCGACGAGCAGCGCGTAGGGCTCGGTGACGAACGCGCGCAGCGGCTGCATGCGCAGGTTGCGGCGCTCGAACGCGATCACGCGTTCCATCTGCTCGGCGCGCTCCTCGGCGGGGGAGTGCAGCTCGACCGCCTGCAGCGTCACGATGAAGCGCTGGCGGTTCGTCAAGTCGGACGTCTGCTTGAACAGCCAGCCGAAGAAGGGGATCCGGCCGAGCCACGGCACCGTCTCGTCCTGCGTGGTGATGGTGTCCTTCGGCGCGCTCGAGATCAGCACCACGGAGCCGTCGTCGATGCGCACCTGCGCGTCGAGCTTGATCTGGTTGATGGTCGGCCCGAGCGGAGTCACCGTAGTCGACGCGGTCGCGGCGACCGAGGAGATGTTGATCGCGACCTCGAGCGCAGTCATGTGGTCGTCGAGCGCGATCGGCTTCACGCGGAAGTCGACGCCCACGTCCTGGCGCTGGATCTGCGTGTTGACCTGGAACGCCGACGACACGCTGCCCGGTGTGGTGGTGCTCGTGGTGCCCACCTGCTGTCCGCTCGTCGACGCGCCCGCGCTCACCGGAACCGGCACGTTCGAGCCCGCGAACACGTGCTGCTCCTGGCCGCTCGCCGCGAGCAGGTACGGGCTCGCGAGCGAAGTCACCGTCGCGGTGCCGTCCGACGCGGTGATCTGCGCGCCGGCCGAAGGGATGACGACCGTGGTCGGATTGCCGTCGGGCCCCACGACCGGCACGACCAGCGGCCGGCGCGTGAAGCGCGCGACGAACGGGATGAGCTTGTTCGCCTCGCTCGTGGCCAGCGGCACGGGGTTCCCGAACACGCCGAACGCCACCATGTCGCCGAGCTTGTCGGGCACGATGAGCGGCAGGATCGCGTCGAAGCCGATGTCGACCTCGCGCGTGGTCTGCAGGCTGAGCACCTGCGCTTCGACGGCGATGCGCGGCGGGATCCGGTCGAGCTCCGCGATGGTGTCCGCGATCAGCCCGAACGTGTCCGCATCGGCGAAGATGATGAGCGAGTTCGTCGGGTCATCGGCGGTGATCGTGTAGCGCTTGCCGCGCAGCCCGGCGCCGGCGGACACCGGCGCGCCGAGCGCGGACGCGCCCAGCACGCCGGGGCGCGGCGCGGCAGCGCCGAACGAGCCGCCGGAGCGGCCGCCCGCCGACGGCGTCGCGGAGTCGTCGAACGTCAGGCTCGAGAGCGTCTGCGCCAGCGTCTGCGCATCGGCGTTGAGGATGCGCACGACGTGCACCTTGCTCTTGTTGCGCCGCGGGACGTCGACGAGCTCGACGTACTTCTTCACGTCGATGACGCGGCTCGGCGCGCCCTTCACGACGAGGGAATTGCTCACGGGGTCGGCCACGATCCGCAGCGGCTGGTCCGGGCGCGTGTCGTCCTTCGAATCGAAGCGCGTCTGGAGCTGCTGCGCCGTCGTCGCAGCGTCGGCGTAGCGCAGCGGCAGCACCTCGGTGCGCAGCGCGGCGCTCTGGTCGAGCGCGCGCAGGAGATCGAGCATGGCCGCGATGCGGTCCTCCGCCGCTGCGATGATCAAGCTGTTCGTCGGCGGATACGGGATGACGAGGCTCGTGCGGTCGGACGGCGCGAGCTGCTTCGCCAGGTCGGCCGCGTTCGCCGCGTGCAGTCGCACGAGCGTGGTCACCATCCGCTCGGAGCCCTCCGACACCGAACGGTGGATCCACGGCGCGGCGGACTTCGCGGCCTCGATGGGCAGGATCTTGTAGCTGCCGTCGGGGGCGGGCACCGGGGCGAAGCCGACCGTCATGAGCGCCGCGTTCAGGATCTCGAGCGCCTCGCCCGGCGAGACGGTGTCCTCGAGCGAGATGGTGAGCTGCCCACGCAGCGCAGAGTCGGCGACGAAGCGCGTGCCCGTGGCGCGCGCGATCGCGTCCACGACCGCGAGCGGCGGCGAGTCGCTGAAGTTGAGCGTCAGCTTCTCATCGTCCGCGCGCGCGGCGGCCGCGCAGGCGAGGCAAAGCCAGAGCGCCGCAAGCCCCCATCGCATCTTGCGAAGGATAGGGACCGGCGGCGCCCGGAGCTAAGGCGTCCGCGAGGACGCGGTCAGCGGATCGGCGCGAACGCCGTGAGCGTGTTGACCGCCGAGCTGATGCTGTTCATCGGCAGCACCGTCGACAGGTCGCCCACGCGGTTGTGCAGCGCCAGGTAGTTCAGCACCACGGCCTCGGCCAGGAGCGGCACGTTGTTCGCGATCGGCGTCGCCGCGGTCTCGACGGAGCCGTCGGGCCGCATGTAGCCGATCTGGTGCGCCGTGGCGGACGTCATCGCCGGGCGGCCCGCCGGGTTGTACACCAGCGCGAACGTGGCGGCGGTGTCCGAGTTGTCGCCCGTCCAGACGCCCTTGCCGCGGCCGCCGGTCGAGTTGTCGAGCGTGCCGTTCGACGCGAGCGAGCCGTCCGTGATCACGTACAGCATGAGCGGCTGCGCCTTGCGCGCGGCGTACTCGAGCATGGCGCCCATCATCTGGCCCGCCACGAAGTCGCGGCTCTCTCCCGTCGCGCGGGTGGAGTCGTGATAGTCGTAGCCGCCGTTCTCGACCGTGCCTGCGCCCGCGTAGCCTTCCACGACGAGCTTCATGACCGAAGCCGTGCGCTGGAAGCTCGACTGGTTCAGCTCGGCCGACGTGAAGATGGAATTCGTACCGCCGACGATGTCGGTGTCGAGGTTCGGATTCACGACGTCCGGGCTGCCGAAGCGCGTGATCAGATCCGTCGTCTGCACGTAGCCGCACTGCACCAGGCCCTCGAGGTTCGGGTCCTCGGCGAGCTTCGTCATCTTCAGGGCGCTGATGTCCTCGGCGGCCTTTGCGACCTGAGCAGCCTGCTGGTTGTTCAAGAGCGACACGAGCTGCCCGGTGTTGACCAGGCCCGTGGCGTCGCTCGCCGAGGCGATCTTCGTCGGGCGCAGCGTCGGATCCATCATCGACGCCGGCGCGGCGGAGTTGCCGCCCGAGTCGGTGGGATCGTTGCCGATCAGCACGACCAGGTCACCGGCCGCACCCGCCTTCGCGATGCCGTACATCGGATTGTGCGGGTTGTTGCCCGTGTCGTTGTCCGAACGCGCCACGAAGATGGTGCCGTTCACGTTCGCGCGCGTCGTCGTCGCCGTCTTCGACTGCATGCCGCGCAGGAACGCGCTGTCGGAGTGGAAGGCCAGGCCGAATTCCGTGTTCACCTGGTTCGCGTTGCCCGGCGTCATGCTCGCGGGCAGGCCCAGCTTCGAGTAGCCGGCCGCCGAGAGCAGGTCGAGCTGCCCGCCGGGACCGCCGACGAGCACGTTCGAGCCTGCGACGTTCGCGCCACCCGCCAGGTCGAGACAGATGAACGGAATCAGACCTGCGCCGGTGCGAATGGAGCACACGAACTGCGCCGCGTTGGCGCGCCGAGCTCCGAACATGCCGAGCACCGTGGGCGCGATGACCATGCCCACGCCGGACAGGAAGCCCTGCGCGAGGAAGTCACGCCGAGTCACAGGCCGTCTGTGCTCGTGCAGGTAGAGCGGCTCGTCCGGTTGAAGGACCTTTCGCTTCGCCATTTCGGGTTCCTCTCGAATCGCTTACTGGATCTGCGCGGCTGCGCTGGAGAGCACCGCCGAGCAGACGCCTTTGACCGCGTTCTTGGTGAAGGTCGACGTGCACGTCGCAGCCGTGCAGCCGTTCGTCAGCTGATCGAACAGCGTGTTCAGCACGGGCCGGATGTCCGTCTGATCGGGCTGGTCCGCCAGCGTCTTGCCCACGATGTTGTCGACGAGCGGGTTGATGATCGCGTCGCGCTTCGCCTGCGTGTTGAAGGCGACGTCACCCGTGGCCGTGAAGTCGAAGCTGCCCGCGCCGAAGAAGGCGTTCCGCAGCGCCGTGTTCTCGACCATCTGGTCGCAGTAGTCCAGCGACAGGCGGGCGATGCCGACCTGCTGCGCCGACACGAACGAGTACGGATCGTTGTTCGTGGGCAGCTGCTGGATCACGTCCGAGTAGGTGCCGCTCACCGTCGTGTTGCTGGTGGCGACGCCCGTGACCTTGCTCATCGTGTTGTTGATCTCGGCGAAGTCGCGCACGCCGATGCCCGGGAAGGGCACTGCAGGCGCCGGAGGCGGCTGCGGCGGCGGGTTCGGACCGAGGTCCGCGATCGGCATGCTCTGCGTGCCCAGCGTGTCGAAGAAGATGTAGAACATGTCCTGAGCGGCGCCGAGATCCTTCGGCACGATCTGACACTGCTGAGACAGCTGGGTCTGCGACTGAGTGATCGTGGTGTTCAGAGTGCGGAACGCCTGGCTCGCGACCGGCGCGGTGCCGTTCACCGCGATGCGCAGCGTCTGCACCGAGAAGCCCGTGCGGCCGTTCGTGTCGAGCAGCGGCGCGCAGAACAGGTAGCTGTATGCGTCGTACTCGCTGACGGTGAACTGGATCCACGCGCCGTTGCCGAGCGCGGAGTCCAGGCCGAAGCGCAGCGTGTACAGCTGGTTCGAGCCCGCCAGGTAGTTCTGCATGATCTGCGCGGGCGTGAGCGCCTGGCGGAAGATCGTGAGCATCTTCACGACGCCCTTCCACGTGCGGTTGTTGGTCGTCTCCTTGCCGACCGCGAACGTGAAGGTCGGGTCCCAGTTCAGGAGCAGTGCCGGCGCCACCGGATCCTTGTCGGTCGTGTAGACGCCGTTCACGTAGATCTGGCGGCCGTGCGTCTGGTCGTACGTGATCACGGCGTGCTGCAGGTTCGCCTGCAGGCGCTGTGCGCCGTCGTCCGTCTTCAGCGCGGGCTCGCCGTTGCCATCGAGCTTCATCGAGTTGGCGCGGTTGCGCACGACGTAGTCGTACATGGCCTGCCCGATCATGAAGTTGTGCTTGTCGGGCCCGTTGCCGTACGTGACGATGCGCGCCGGGTTGTCCGCCGTGCCCTGCGTGATGTTCGAGGGGATGATCCACGCCTCGACCGAGTACTGGTTCGAGCCGCTGCCGCTCGCGAGCTCGTTGTAGAGCTTCACGGAGTCGTTCGGGTCGGCTTTGCCCATGCCGCCCTCGAAGTCGACGCCGCCGCCCGACATCCACGAGTACGTGCCCGAGAGCGTCATGTTCATCGTGGGACCGACGGACGAGCTGTCTTGCGCGAGCGTGCCCGCGCCCTCGTCGAACTTCCACTTCGCGATGACGCCGGTCTCGAAGCGCCCGCTGTCGGCGCGCTGCGCGTTGATGAAGCCGCGGCCCTCGCTCGTGATCACGCCCGTGGGCGCGGCGATCGAGTTCGGATCGACGGGCGCCGTGGTGACGACCGCGTCGGCCCACATCTGGATCGCGGCCTGCATCGTCGCCGCGTCGGCGGGGCAGGTGGTCCAGCAGAAGTGCTTGTCGTCCGCGAGCCGGTGCACGAGCCGGGAGGCGTTCGGATCGGTGAGCGACACTTTCTGGTTGTCGACCACCGCGCGGAACGCCGTCTGCGGATCGGGATCCGCGATGGCCGGGAAGCCCGGGCCCGAGCCCGCGTGGCAGTTGATGCAGTACTGGCGCGTCAGCTTGTAGACGCCCTGCTCGAACGCGGCCTCGCCGGCCGCGCCGCCGCCGCCGGGGACGCCGACGCCGGTCGAGATGCCGCCGCTCGAGGTGTTGTTCGTGGCGGGGTTCGAAGCGATCGCGCCGGCGTCGCGGCCGTCGCCGCTGCCGCCGCCGCCGCCGCAGCCCGCCGCCGCGAGGGCGAGGACGAGCACCGAGAGAACGAGGACGTTTCGCGTGGTCATCGGCTCAATTCCCCATGCAATAGGCGGCGGTCTCCGCGAAGACCCGCTTCATGCTGTAGTTCTGGGCCTCGAAGTCGTTGGCGATGGTCTGCACCTGGGCAAACTCCGCCGGCGACGTGGGAGGGTGCTGACAGACGCGCGTGAACACCTTCGTGACCTGGCACTCGGAGAACGCGCGGCTGTTCTCGATCTCCACGCCGAGGCTCTGCGCGCCGTTGCCGGCGCCGCCGCCCGCGCGGAAGCCCAGGTTCGAGTTCGGGCCGACGCGCCAGAAGTTGATCCAGCTGTCGTCGACGGTGACGTAGCCGCCGGGGAAGTTCGTCGAGTTGATCAGGAACTTCGGCTGCACCTGCCCGCGCGTGAACACCATGCTCTGCGAGTTCGGATCGAACTGGTAGTACGCGAACGCGCCGGCGAGGCCGTCCATGCCCGAGTGACAACCGACGCACGTGTTCAGGAAGATGCGGCTGTCACCGCCCGGGCTGCGCGTCACGTCCTGGCGGATGCGGTCCGCCGGCCGAGTGATGTCGTTCAGCTGCTCCATGTCGCGGCACAGGAAGTTGATGCCCGTGAAGCGCCACATGCGGCGGTCCGTGCCCGCCGAGAAGTACGCCGCCGCGGCAGCGCGCGTGGTGATCACGCCCGCCGCTTCGGTCGACATGATCTGCGCGCCCGGCAGCGTGGACTGCGGATGCGGCACGAGCTTCGTCGGGTCGGAGAGATCGACGTTGTTCTGTTCGAGCTGCTGGTAGTGGACGTTGTCCGTCTGCGAGTAGCCGTTCGGCACCACGCCCGGCGCGCCCACGTAGACGAGGTCCGCCGACAGCACCGTGTTGAACGGCACGTCGTCGCGGATCATCCCGATCACCGTGGCGGTGTAGTCGTTCAGGTCCTGGAACTGGTCCTGATCGACGTTCGTCCAGGGCGTGATCCAGTTCTTCAGATACGAGTTGTAGAAGACGGGATCGCTCATCGCGGTGTAGGCCGCGCCGACGGGGTCGCCGCCCTGGATCTGCGAAGTCATGCTCGTCAGCACCGCGTCCGTGGGCGGCACGCCCACGAGCCGGTCGTAGATCCGTTTGGCTTGCTCGCGGGGCCCGGCCACCGCGGGCTGCGGCACGAACGCCAGCAGGCCCAGGGCCAGCGCCGCGCCGATCGCTCGGCCGCGCACTCTGTAAAGGCGATCCATCTCAAGCTCCTGTCGCTCTTGTCGGTGTGTGTGCACCGGTTGCGCTCGATCCAGCTCATCGGAGAACGCCACCCCCTTCCTTCGTGAGACAAGTCACCAAATCAGCGACACGCGTGATATCGCGCGAGATGCGCGCGGAGTTGCTCTCCGCTTGCGACCTTGGTGCGGTGAGTTGAGTCACAAGGCGCAGCGAGAAACGGTCGATGAGCGGGGGGTCGCAGTTCGCGACGAGGCCGGCAACCCATGCGCAAGACACGAATCGTTCTCGCAGCTTCTCCCCTGTTGCTCGCTCTCGCGCTCGCACCTTCGTGGGCGCGAGCGGCGGAGCCGGGCCAGCCGGCGCCGGCGTTCTCGGCGCACTCGCTCGACGGCGACGCCACGCTCAGCTTGGGCGCTTACCGCGGCAAGGTCGTCTACCTCGACTTCTGGGCGTCGTGGTGCGGCCCCTGCCAGACCGCCATGCCCCTGCTCGAGTCACTCCGCAACGAGTTTCCCGCGGATCAGTTCCAGATCCTCGCGGTGAACGTCGACCAGGACGGCGACAAGGCGAAGAGCTTCCTCGCGCGCCACAAGGTCGGCTACCCGAGCGTGACGGACCCCGAGGGCCGGCTGCCGTCGACGTACGGGCTCAAGACCATGCCCACGTCGTACATCATCGACAAGAACGGCGTCGTGCGGTTCGTGCACGCGGGCTTCCGCGCGAGCGACATCGACGAGCTGCGCAGCCAGATCAAGAGCCTGCTCGGCACTCCGCCGGTGCCGGCGGCGGCGGACGCGAAGCGATGAATCGCCTCGCGCGCGCGCTCGCCGCGCTCGCGCTGCTCGCACAGAGCGGCTGCGCGAGCCTGGACTTCCACTGGCCGCACTGGTTCCAGGACGTGAAGCTCCCCGACTTCCCCGCGTTCGACGAGTACACGGAGAGCCCGAAGAGCTACGTCGAGATCGCGCTCGAGCACGACTTCCTCGTGCGCGTGAAGCCGTGGGAGCGCGCGGTGCTCGCGCGGCCCGACATGGCGTTCGATCCGGACGCGCTGGAAGCGGCGCGCCGCAATCACACGTTCTTCAGCAAGGAAGCCACGATGCCCGGCGGTAGCGCGGGCGGCGGCGGCTGCGGTTGCAACTAGTCCAGTTCGTTGCGGGCCCGAGGTCCGTGGAGGGGTGAGATGAGACGCTCTCGCAGAGAGCGCCGGCGCGAGCGCGGCACGCTGCGCGCGCTCACGTCGAGCGCGCTGGCGCTCATCGGCGCCGCGAGCAAAGCGTCGGCCGACACGGCGATCGACCACTACGAGGCCGCGTACAGCTTTTCGAACTACTCCGAGGACCCCCTGAAGTCCTCGAAGACGATCCCCGGCGGCGAGACGCAGCGCTACAACATCGACACGCAGCAGGCGTCGCTCGCGGGACCGGTCACCGACTGGCTCGATCTCGGCCTCGTGCTCACGCACGAGACGATGAGCGGCGCGAGCCCGTGGTTCACGCAGCGCGACGCCGCGGGCTCGCCCATCCAGATCATGAGCGGCGCGACCATCTCGGACACGCGCAACGATCTGAAGCTGCACGGCAACTACTACACCGACGAAGGTCGGCTCGGCTTCGGCGGCGGCTACTCGACCGAGAACGACTTCACCGCGATGGACTTCGGCGTCGATGGCGAGCGGCACTTCAACGAGAAGAACACCACGCTGTCGGGCGGGCTCGGCGCGTCGTTCGACACGATCACGCCGACGGACCCGCAGGGCTTCCCGACGCGGCCCACCCAGAAGAGCAAGCAGAGCTACTCGGGCTTCCTGGGTCTGTCGCAGATCATCAACCGGCGCTCGATCCTGCAGGCGAGCTTCACGTACAACTTCGGCAACGGCTACCTCTCGGACCCGTACAAAGAGGTGTACCAGGTCGGCGCACAGACTCAGTTCGGCGACTTCCGGCCGAACCAGCGCCACCAGTTCGCGTTCCTCGTGCGCTACAACCGGCACCTCGAGGAGACCGAGTCGACGATCCACCTGACCTACCAGTACTACGTCGACACCTGGGCCATCAGCTCGCACACGGCGGAGCTCGCCTGGTACCAGAACTTCGGTGACTCGTTCCAGCTCGCGCCGCACGTGCGCTACTACTCGCAGAGCAAGGCCGACTTCTACTTCGCGTACCTGCGGCAGGGCGCGACGCCGCCCGACAACATGTCGAGCGACTTCCGCCTGTCTGCGTACGGCGCACTCTCGTTCGGCATCAAGGCCGAGTACACCTTTCACACGCCTTGGTGGCGCGACATCGAATGGCGCACGAACGCCTCGGTGGAGCGCTATCTGTCGAGCGGTGATCTCTCGCTCGCGAGCGTGTCGGTGGCCGCACCGGGCCTGGTGAACTTCACCGTGTTCAGCGTCGGCATCTCGATGGCGTTCTAGGGGCGATGCTCGGGCGTTTCACCTGGAAGGCGATGGGCAGCCCGTGCGCGCTCTTCCTCTACGCGCCCGGGCGCACCGAGCTCGACCGTGCGGCGGAGCGCGCGCAGGCGCTGGTGGCGGAGCTCGAGCGCAAGTACTCGCGCTACCGCGACGACAGCGTGCTCTCCGCGATCAACCGGAGCGCGGGCGATCCCGCGGGTGTGGAAGTCGACGAAGAGACCGCGCTCTTGCTCGATTATGCCGACACGGCGCACCGCCACTCGGGCGGCCGGTTCGACGCCACGTCGGGCACGCTGCGGCGCGTGTGGAACTTCCGCTCGGGGCGCGTGCCCTCGCGCGACGAGGTCGGCGAAGCGCTGCGCTGCGTGGGCTGGGCGAAGCTGCGTTGGGAACGCCCGCGCGTGGCGCTCCCCGTCGCGGGAATGGAGCTCGACTTCGGCGGGTTCGTGAAGGAGTACACCGTCGACCGCGTCACCGATCTGTGTC
>Ga0335077_10001379_pt1 | contig 28729 bp, 21 predicted proteins | sample Lox_Sample_31_FD_207151 | JGI IMG/M metagenome (GOLD analysis project Ga0335077, IMG submission 207151) | Soil microbial communities from Loxahatchee National Wildlife Refuge, Florida, United States - Lox_Sample_3.1 | ecosystem: Environmental > Terrestrial > Soil > Wetlands | place: USA... | reverse complement strand
GGCTACAGCGTGCCGCCGAACTACGACTCGCTGATCGGCAAAGTCATCGCCCACGCAGAGACGCGCGATGCGGCCATAGCACGTATGAAGAACGCGCTCGCGGAGATGGTGATCGAGGGCATCAAGACGAACGTTCCGCTGCACCAGGAAATCTTCAATCACGCGGCATTCCGCAACGGGGGTCTGGACATTCACTATCTCGAACGGCGTCTGGGGTTGCGTTGAGCATCCAGGAGGCGCGTGCCTCACGTGCAACTCACTTTCGAGCTCGGTGGCGTGGATCCACGCACCGGCGAGGACACCTGCTTCGCCCTGGGCGCGCTTGCGGTGACGCTCATGGATGCGCGCGACGATCCGGTGCTCGAGCCGGCGCCCGGAGAAGTGCGGCTCTGGCCGGCGACGCGCCTGCAGGCGCTGTTCCCGGCCGCCTCCGAGCCGCGCGCGCTGGCACTCACGATCGCAGCGGCACTCGAGCTGCCGGCGGCGTCGATCGATGCGCAGGTGCTCGCGGATCGTGTCTGGGAGCGCGAGTGGCTGAAGGACTTTCATGCCATGCGCTTCGGACAGCGCCTCTGGGTAAGTCCGCACCATGAGACCGTGCAGGAGCCCCGGGCAGTCGTGGTGTCTCTCGATCCTGGACTGGCATTCGGCACCGGCACGCATCCGACGACCGCTTCGTGCCTACGCTGGCTCGATGCGCACATCGAGGGCGGTGAACGCGTGATCGACTACGGCTGCGGATCGGGGATCCTGGCGATCGCGGCCGCCAAGCTCGGTGCCCGGTGCATCGAGTGCTTCGATATCGATCCACAGGCGCTGACGGCGACGCGCGGGAACGCCACGCGCAACGGCGTGACCGGGCGTGTGCTTCCCGTTGCGCAGGAGACGCAGCTTTCTTCCCAGGTAGATCTGCTGCTCGCGAACATTCTATTCGGTACTCTGTGCAGGCTCGTGCGGCGCTTCGCGGAGCTGGTGCGTCCGGGCGGCCGAGTCGTGCTCGCAGGCGTCACCGAGGAGCAGGAATCCGCAGTGGCGGGGGCCTACGCCGCATGGTTTGATATGCGTCGCTTCGAAGCGCGGAATGATTGGATCACGCTGATTGGCCTGCGGTATCCGTACGCGAGCCAGCTCCGATCGATCGCGGAGGTCACATAAGCGCAGCGTAACGCCGGGTCACCCATGTTCACCGTTTGCCCGAAGTGCAGTTTGAAGCTCGTCGTGACGGCCGCGGACCTGCGCGTCGCCCAAGGCTTCGTGCGTTGCGGACGCTGCTCGAGTGTCTTCAACGCGCTCGCGGGACTCAACGACGGTCAGCAGGCGGCGGCGCTCGCACAGCGAGGTGGTGCCCGCATCGAGCCTTCGATCACGCTTGATGAGAGCGATGCTGCCGAGTCCGCTGCGGCCGACGAGGCGCTGCGGCTCGATGCTACCGACGAGGCCGTGCAGCTCGAGGACCCGGATGGCGAGACCGGCGAGGACCTGCAGCTCGAGGAGTTAGGCGAGGACTCGATTCCCGATGCAGCGCTCGAGTTCGATCCCGTTTCCACGGACGTCTCCGAAGTGTTCATCGCGCCGACGGCCGATGACGATAGTCCGAGCGGCACAGTCGAATCGATCACGCTGCGTAGTGAGGACGAGCCGCAGGAGCTGGAAGAAGAGGAAGAAGATAAAGAAGAGCAAGAAGAGGTAGAAGACGAAGAAGAGGCAGAGGAGGTGGAAGCGGAGCCGGCCAAGGAGGCCGCCCAGGCTCAAAAGGCTGGCGAGGCTGGCGAGCCCGACAACCACGCCCGAGATGCAAGTCCCATCGAGTTCGAGCTGCCGGCGCCCACACGACCGATTGCAGCACCCGCGAGCGAGTCTCCGCGTGCAGCGAGTCCCGGCGCGACGAACACGGCCACCGCTGCGTCGCGACCTGCGGCAACTCCGGCGAACGCATCAGCAACCGCCCCGCGCGCGGCCGCAATGCCGCCCAGCGGCTCCAAACCGGCAGCGCGCGCCGCGCCCGGTCCGGCAAATGTAGCGGCAGGGCCGGCGCGTACCGCATCAGTCGCCGTCGGCGGGACGCAGCGCACGGCGCGAGTGACCAGTGCGGCCGCCCTCTCACCGCACGCGGCACAAGCGGCGCAGACACCAAAAGCGTCGCAGACACCACAGGCGACGCAGACGACACAATCAGCGCAGACGACACAATCAGCGCAGTCGGCACAGGCGAAGGAGGCCCAGGCCCCGGCCGCGCCGGCGCGCGCATCAAACATGCAGGCAGCAAGCCAAGCCGCGCGCGCCGCAGGCGCGCCGGCGGGGCCTGCGCGAGTGGCTCCGCGAATGAGCGCAGCTCCCGCTGCCAGCGCTGCGGCCGGGCGCGCGCAGGCGGCAGTGCCTGCGGGGTCGCGCCCGGTGTCAGGGCCGCGCCCTCTACCTGCGGGCTCGGCTTCAGCGGGTGGCGGCGCAAATGTTGCGCGGGCAGTCCCGCGCGCGTCGCCGGCGAATGCACCAGCCGCGCCAGCGCCGAGCCCGAGCGGCGCTCCCGCCCGCGGCGGGCCGGCGAGTCCCGCAGCGCGTCCTCTCGATGCGTCCACGGCACAGGAGCAATCCGGCGCGAGCGAGCAGACTGCCACGGCAGGTCGGGCGCGTCTGCCGACGGAGAAAGCGCGCGCACGTACCCGGCGTGCCGATGCCGAGCTGATAGACGCGGTGCTGGCGGCGAACGCGGCGATTTCCCCCGGAGGCGAGTCGTCCCCCGCTGCCGGTCTCGCTGGTGTGCCCATGGCTGCGCACATCAAGCGACTGCTGCAGGTGGGCAGCGCCGCGCTCGCGTTGTTGCTCGTCGTGCAGGTCGTGCATCACTACCGCAGCGAGCTCGCAGAGCTCGACTGGTTGCGCGCACCGCTCGGCGCCGTCTATGGCGCATTCGGCATGCCGCTCGTTCCGCACTGGGACGTCGCGGCTTACGAAGTGCACCAGCTGGGTGCCGTCGCGGGCCCGGCCATCTCGGGCGAACTCACGGTGCGCGCGAGCATCAAGAACACCGCGGCGCGCGTGCAGCCGCTGCCGCTGCTGCGCGTGACCGTGCAGGATCGCTTCGGTAATCGTGTCGCGGCACGCGATGTGCCGCCGGCCGCCTACACATCCAAGCCACTCGCGACGCACGCCTCTCTCGGCCCCGGCCAGCGAGTCGACGCAGAGATTGCCTTCGTCGATCCCGGACCCACGGTCGTCGGCTTTGAGATCGACGCGTGCCTCGCGGATGCCACGGGTCGCGTGTCCTGCGCAAACGACGCGAACTTCGCGAAGTAGCACGCGCAATTTTTTCTCTTGTCAACTGCCGGGCTTAGCACGCTGGAGGAATTCACAGCGCTCGCCTCGCGGCGAGTGCGTGCTATTATCCCGCCGCACCTTATAACCATGTTCGCCTTGCGTGGGGGGAGTCGAGGCTCGTGGCGTCGCACGCGAGCATTTCGATCGAAACCGCGAGAGGTTCGGCCGTCTCGCACTCGCCCGGTCTCCATGGCGAGGGCTACAGTCGTGGACTTGCGTTGACGAAGCATCGTTTTGGCGAGTGGGTCGACGGGGCGGTGACGCGTCCGGGGAGCCTCACATGATTGCAAAAAGAAATCCACGAGCTCGCAGAGACTTCGTGGCGAGATCCAACGGCAAGGAGCTGCCGCTGCGCACACATACCGAGCGCGCACTGAACGATTACTTCACGAGCCTCAACGGACATCGTCCCGCACATCTCTACGATCTCGTCCTGCGCGAGGTCGAGGAGCCACTGTTCAAGGCCGTGCTGGATTACACCGAAGGCAATCAGGTGCGCGCCGCGGGCATCCTCGGCATCAATCGGGGCACGCTACGCAAGAAGCTGCGCCTGCTGGGTCTCTCGAGCTGAGAGGCCCGAACGGCGGGCGGTCGCCGCTCCCATGTTGACTTCGGTACGGCGCGCGCTTCTGTCCGTCTCGGACAAGAGTGGCATCGTCGAACTCGCGCGGGAGCTCTCACGGCACAGCGTCGAGATTCTATCGACGGGCGGCACGGCTCGCTTGCTCCGGGAGCAGGCAATCGCGGTACGCGAGGTGTCGGCCTACACCGGCTTCCCCGAGATCATGGATGGTCGGGTCAAGACCCTGCATCCGCGCATTCACGGTGGTCTGCTCGGCCGGCGCGGCACGGATGATGCCGCCATGGCGCTGCACGGCATCGAGCCCATCGATCTGCTGGTCGTGAACCTCTATCCCTTCGCGGAAACCGTGGCGCGGCCCGACTGCCGCTATGCCGAAGCAGTCGAGCACATCGATATCGGCGGCCCTGCGATGCTGCGCGCCGCGGCCAAGAATCATGAGTTCGTCGCCGTGGTCGTCGATCCTCAAGACTATCCCGTGTTGCTCGAGGAGCTGCGTGCGCGCTCTGGCGCCACCACACTTACGACGCGCTCGCGACTCGCGGCCAAGGCCTTCGCGCACACGGCACGCTACGATGCGATGGTTGCGAGCTTTCTTGCCGCGCGCCATCACGCTTCCGCGGAACGTTTCCCGGCCACACTGCCGCTGGTATTCGAGAGAGTTCAAGCGTTGCGCTATGGGGAGAATCCGCATCAGCAGGCGGCCTTCTACCGCGATCCGACGCTGCGCGGCGTGAGCATCGCCACGGCGCGGCTGCTGCAGGGCCGGGAGCTCTCATTCAATAACATCGCCGACGCCGACACGGCAATTGAGTGCGTGCGGCAATTCGACGCGCCGGCCTGCGCGATCGTCAAGCACGCGAATCCCTGTGGGGTCGCGGTCGCGGAGGCAGCGCTGCCCGCGTACGATGCCGCTTATCGCACCGATCCCACGTCCGCGTTCGGCGGCATCATCGCGTTCAATCGCGAGCTCGATGCGCACACCGCGGCAGCGGTGATCGAGCGGCAGTTCGCCGAGGTGATCGCCGCGCCCAGCGTCACGCCGGAGGCGGCAGGAGTGCTCGCGGCGCGGCCGAATATCCGTGTCATGCAACTCGGTGACTTGCGCAACGCGCCGACGGCGGAGCTCGAATATCGCAGTGTGACCGGCGGGCTGCTCGCGCAGACACGCGATACGGGCGCCGTCGCGACCGGCGAGCTCAAGCTCGTCACGCAGCGCGCTCCCTCTCCCGAGGAGCTCACCGATCTCGTGTTCGCCTGGCGCGTGTGCAAGTTCGTGAAATCCAACGCCATCGTCTACGCCCGCCGCCAGGCGACCGTCGGCGTCGGCGCGGGCCAGATGAGCCGCGTGTACTCGTGCCGCATCGCCGCGATGAAGGCGGCAGCCGAAAAGCTCGCGACCGCGGGAGCCGTCATGGCATCGGATGCTTTCTTTCCGTTTCGTGATGGCATCGACGTGGCCGCCGAATACGGCATCCGCGCAGTCATCCAGCCGGGAGGATCCCAGCGCGACGCAGAGGTCATCGCCGCGGCGAACGAGCACGCGATGGCGATGGTGTTCACCGGCATGCGCCACTTTCGTCACTAGCGTGCCGTCATGAAGATTCTGATCGTGGGCTCAGGCGGCCGCGAGCACGCGCTCGCGTGGAAATGCGCCGCCTCGCCGCGCGTCAGCGAAGTTCTGGTCGCACCCGGCAATGCCGGCACCGCACGCGAAGCGCGCGTGCGCAACGTCGAGTGGAGCATCGAAGATCTGTCCGGGCTCGCGGCCCGGGCCGCGTCCGAGGCCGTCGCCCTGACGATCGTCGGACCCGAAGCGCCGCTCGTCGCAGGGATCGTCGATGAGTTTCAAGCGCGCGGGCTGCGGTGCCTGGGGCCGAGCCGGGCCGCCGCGCAGCTGGAGGGCTCCAAGGCCTTCACCAAGCAGTTTCTGCAGCGGCACGCCATCCCCACCGCGGGCTTCGCGACCTTCACGCGTGCCGATTTTGATGCGCAGTACGTGCGCGCGCAGCGGCTGCCCATCGTCGTGAAGGCGAGCGGCCTCGCCGCCGGTAAGGGCGTCGTGATACTCGAGTCCCACGAGGCGGCGCTCGCAGCCATCGAGGCGATGTTCGCCGGACAGTTCGGCGCGGCGGGGGCGCAGGTGGTTGTCGAGGAATTCCTGCCGGGCGAGGAAGCGAGCTTCATCGTGCTGGCCGACGGCCGCAACGCGCTGCCGCTTGCGACCTCGCAGGACCATAAGCGTCGCGACGACGGTGACCGCGGTCCCAACACGGGCGGCATGGGCGCCTATTCGCCCGCACCCATCGTCACGCCCGAAGTCCACGCGCGCGTCATGCGTGAGGTCATCTCACCGACCCTCGAGGGTCTCGCGGCCGAGGGCACGCCGTTCACCGGCTTTCTGTATGCCGGACTGATGATCGCCCCGGACGGAACACCCAACGTCGTCGAGTTCAACTGCCGGCTGGGGGATCCCGAAGCGCAGCCGCTGCTCGCGCGCCTGAACTCGGATCTCACTGTGCTATGCGATGCGGCACTCGCCGGCAGGATCAGCGACGTGGCGGCAGAGTGGGACGCGCGCGCCGCTCTCGGTGTGGTGCTGGCTGCTGCAGGCTATCCAGAGAGCTCGCGGCGCGGTGATCGCATCACGGGCCTCGAGCGCGCTGCGCAGCTGCCCGGGAAGGTGTTCCACTCCGCGACGCTGCTGAAGCACGGCGAGGTGTACACGAACGGCGGCCGTGTGCTCACCGTCGTGGGACTCGGTACCAGCGTCGCCGGTGCGCAGCGCGAAGCGTACGCGCTCGTAGAAGCAATCCACTGGCAGGGCATGCACTACCGTCGCGATATCGGTCACCGCGCAATCGCGCGCGAGCGCGGCCGCAGCTGATCAGAAGCTGATGCGCACGAACATCTCGGGCCCGCTCAAGGCGAGCACGAGCCTGCCCGGTGTGCCGTTCGACTGCGACTCGTAGCTCGCGCGGATGTAGGAGTAGCCGAGGCCGACGGCGAAGTTCCTCTTCCAGCGGTACTGCACATCGCCGTGATAGTCGGCGAGCGAGCCGGAGAACTTGTTGACGTCCGTGCCGAGATACTGGCCGCGTGCCGTGAGCGCAAAGCGCCGCGAAATGTTCCAGATGCCGTCCACGGCGAGCGTCGGCCACGCGCCGGCGACGGAGGTCTCGTGCCGTTGCAGAAGATCGGGAGTCTGAGCGATCGCGTCCGCGTCGATCAGGTGCACGCCGAGGCCCGCGCCGAGCTCGAAGTGCTCCGTCTGCAGGAACGCGTGCGTGTACGTGAAGCCCATCATGCGCCAGTTGAGCGTGCTCTGCACGGTGGTGCCCGGCGGAAAAGTCTGGTCGCCGAAAACGACGGTCCGCGGCAGGGTCACCTGGCCCGAGCGATCCTCGAGGAGGTAGTCCACGCGAAAGCGGTTGCGCTCGCGCAGGCGGAACATGAGCTCTACCCGTCCCTGATTGTCCCGTTCCGGCAAGCCGAGATCGTTCTCGCCCGAGAGCGAGGTGCCGCCGTAGGGATTGCCCGTGGGATCGATGCGCAGCTGAGTGCGGACCGAGGCTCGCCAGAACGTCGCGCGCAGATAGAAGCGATCGGTGATCGGGTTGGTGCCCTCACCCTCCTGAGGCACGTAGCCGTCGGCGGCCGCAGCGAGCGGCGCGGCGAGCGACGAGGTGGCGAGCAGTACACCCACCGCGAGGCTTGCGCGCCACGGAGGCAGCGTCCGGACTTGCTGCATTGTGCGATCCAATCTCCGGCGAGGACGCCTTATGGCGGCAGGCATCTTCTTACACGGCAAGGTGCCGCGCGCGAGAGACAGGTCACAGTCCCGTGAATGAAGGCTGCGCGCTTTAGCCGCGCAGCGCAGCGCGGGGCGCGTGATCCTCGTCCACTACAGCCTAACGCTTCATCGCCTCGAAGAATTCCGAGTTCGACTTGGTGTCCTTCATCTTGTCGAGCAGGAACTCGATCGCGGCAAGCTCATCCATGGGGTGTAGCAGCTTGCGCAGGATCCACATCTTGGCGAGCTCACCCTGATCGGTGATGAGCTCCTCCTTGCGCGTACCGGAGCGATTGATGTTCACGGCCGGAAACACGCGCTTCTCGGAGATGCGCCGGTCGAGGTGGATCTCGCTGTTGCCGGTGCCCTTGAACTCCTCGTAGATCACATCGTCCATCTTGGAGCCGGTGTCGATGAGCGCCGTGGCGAGAATCGTGAGACTGCCGCCTTCCTCGATGTTGCGGGCCGCGCCGAAGAAGCGCTTGGGTCTCTGCAGGGCGTTGGCGTCCACGCCGCCGGTCAACACCTTGCCGGAGGAGGGCACCACTGTGTTGTAGGCGCGCGCCAGACGCGTGATGGAGTCGAGCAGGATGACCACGTCCTTCTTGTGCTCGACCAGGCGCTTCGCCTTCTCAATCACCATCTCCGCAACCTGTACGTGCCGGGCGGCGGGCTCGTCGAAGGTGCTCGAGACCACCTCACCCTTCACCGTGCGCTGCATCTCGGTGACCTCTTCCGGCCGCTCATCGATGAGCAGCACGATGAGATACACCTCGGGATGATTCGCGGTGATCGAGGTCGCGATGTTCTGCAGCAGCATCGTCTTGCCGGCCTTCGGCGGGGAGACGATGAGGCCGCGCTGGCCCTTGCCGATGGGCGCGACCAGGTCGATCGTGCGCGCGGTGAGGTCCTCCGTGGAGCCGTTGCCGCGTTCGAGCTTGAGGCGCTTGGTCGGATGCAGCGGCGTCAGGTTCTCGAACAGAACTTTGTTGCGCGAGCTGTCGGGTGAGTCGAAATTGATCTCGCCCACCTTCAGCAAGGCGAAGTAGCGCTCGCCGTCCTTCGGCGGACGAATGAGCCCGGATATCGTGTCGCCGGTGCGCAGATTGAAGCGCCGGATCTGGCTCGGGCTCACATAGATGTCGTCCGGACCGGCCAGGTAGGAGCTGTCGGCGGAGCGCAGGAAGCCGAAGCCGTCCTGCAGGATCTCGAGCACGCCGTCACCGTAGATGTTCTCGCCGTTGCGCGCGTGCGCCTTGAGAATCGAGAAGATGATGTCCTGCTTGCGCGAGCGGGCCATGTTCTCCAGGCCCATCGACTCGGCCAGCTTCACCAGCTCGTTGATCGGCTTCTGCTTGAGCTCGGTGAGATTCATCGAGCTGCGCGACTGTGTCAGCTCTGCCGGACTGATGACCTCCGCATCGTCGCCGCCGTCGAAGACGTCGACGTCGTTCATCATCTCGTCGGCCGGTCGACCGTTGCCGCGGTTGCCGTCCCGGTTGCCGTGGCGCGGACCCTTGGGCCGATTGCGGCCCTGATTGCCGAGGTAGCCTCTCACCGCGCTGTCCCCCGGGTGGCCGACGGTGCGATGGGATCCAGGTTGCTTTCCAGGAATGCAGAGAGCTGCGATTTGGACAGCGCCCCGACTTTCTGTGCTTCCACTGCGCCGTTCTTGAAGAGGATCAGCGTGGGAATGCCGCGAATGCCGAACTTGGGCGGAGTCTGCGGATTCTCGTCGATGTTCAGCTTGGCGATCTTCACCCGCTCGTGATACTCGCTGGCGAGCTCATCGAGGATCGGGGCGATCATCTTGCAGGGGCCACACCACTCGGCCCAGAAGTCGAGGAGTACGGGCTTGTCGGACTTCAGAACGTCCTGATTAAAGGTGGCATCGGTGGTATGCACGATGTGCGGACTACTCACGCGGTCGAACCTCCAGTAGGGAGAAAGAGCAAGTTGTTGACTAAGGAATTGAAGGCGCTGAGCCTTGGAAAGCGGGCGGAGCGGCGAAAGCCGTGCCAGAAACACCCGTCAAACGGTTACACTACGTCTTAGGTGAGTACCGATTAGCCTATAGGGAAATCTTGATTGGCAGGTGCGTTCCCTGCGCACGTCGTGCATAGGGCCCGCTGTCTTGAATCCCTTTGTAGCGCTTCTCGGCTCGCTTTTCAAGGGCCCAGTATGGCACATACGACCAGAATCACCCCTCGATGAGTGACGAGCGTCCCAGTTCCGTGAGCTTCGACTCCCTGAGGCTCGAGCCTGGGCTCATGCAAGGCATTCGCGCAGCAGGGTTCACCCAATGCACGCCGATCCAGGCGCAGACCTTGCCGATTGCGCTTGCCGGGAGGGACGTCGCGGGACAGGCTCAGACCGGCACGGGCAAGACCGCCGCGTACCTCATCGCGCTCTATCAAGCACTGCTCACGCGGCCCGCATCGACCCACCGCTCCGCCACCTCGATACGCGCGCTGGTGATCGCCCCGACCCGTGAGCTCGCCGTGCAGATTCATCGGGACGCGGAGCTCCTCGGACGCTACACCGGACTCGTCCATACGGTCGTCTACGGGGGCACCGATTACGACAAGCAGCGCCGCCAGATCGCGCAAGGCACGGACGTGCTCATCGGCACGCCCGGGCGCGTGATCGACTACTTCAAACAGCGCGTCTTCGACATGCGCCACGCCCAGGTAATGGTGCTGGATGAGGCCGACCGCATGTTCGACCTGGGTTTCATCGCCGACGTGCGCTACATCATGCGGCGGCTGCCACCGCCGGAGCGGCGGCTCTCGATGCTGTTCTCGGCCACGCTGTCCTATCGGGTGCTCGAGCTGGCCTACGAGCACATGAACAACCCGGAGCTGGTGCGCATCGAGCCCGACAAGCGCACCGTGGACGAGGTGCGCCAGCTCATCTACTACCCGGCGACCGAAGAGAAGCTGCCGCTGCTCGTCGGGCTGCTGCGCCGTAACGAGGCGCGCCGCACGATGATCTTCGTGAACACCAAGCGCACCGCGGAACGGCTCGAGGGCACGCTGCGGGCCAACGGCGTGCACGCGCAGGCGATCTCCGGCGATGTGCCACAGCGCAAGCGCCTGCAGATCATGCGCGCGTTTCACAACGGCGATCTGGCGGTGCTGATCGCGACCGACGTGGCTTCCCGAGGTCTGCACATCCCCGACGTGAGCCACGTGTTCAACTTCGACCTGCCGCAGGACCCGGCGGACTACGTGCACCGCATCGGCCGCACCGCGCGCGCCGGAGCGGAGGGCGATGCGATCAGCTTCGCCTGCGAGGAATCCGCGCTCTCGCTGCCGGAGATCGAGCAGTACCTGGGCCACAAGATCCCATCCGCGCCCATCGCGCCCGAGTTGCTCAGCACCTCGGTCGAGCCCGGCGCTTCAGCTCACGAGCGCGAGCCGGGCGGCGCGGGCCGGCGGCCGCCGGGCGCCCGCAGAGGACGCACGAAGGGGCGCGGCCGCGGCGGTCGTGGCGCGCGCCGCGACAGCCACAGTGGCGGTCACGCCGGGGGCTGAGCTGCGCCATCCCCGTGGGCAGAGCTACCTGCAGATGCGCGGCCGCCGTGGCGTCCCTCCCGCCGCTCCGCTAAGCTAGGCGCAGGATTGCACATCCGCGCGGGTGACCCCACCCTCCCAGCCATGGCGGAGATCGAAGACAACGTCGATCGCGAGCTGTTTCGCAATCTAGAGAAATTACGACAGCTGCGCATTGAGCACCGCGATCTCGACGAGGTGATCGCACGGCTGTCGCTGGACATCCATGTGGACGAGCTGCAACTCAAACGCCTCAAGAAGCGCAAGCTGATGCTCAAGGACCAAATCACGCGGATGGAGAGCCAGCTCATTCCCGATCTGAACGCGTGACGGAGTCCGCCGATCAATGATCAGCGGCGCGCATCGCAAATGCCGTTAGGGCCCGGCCGGATCCGCGTCTAGCCATGAGCAGCGACAGCGCCTTCAAGAACTTCTTCGTACAGCTCACCTCACCGGAAGTTCTGACGCAGGGCATCGCACTCGTGATGGCGGTGCTGCTCGCGCTCGCCGCCGGCCAGCGGCTCAGGAGCTGGTGGCGCCGCCACGAGCCTGGCGAGCACGGCCTCTGGCAGAGGCAGGTGCTCGAGGGCACCGTGATCGTCGCCCCGATCTTCTTCGCGCTCATTCTGCTGCTCACGATCCGCGCGCTGCTCGGCAGCCTCGTGGGACGGACCGCGATGATCGATACCGCCCTGCAGCTGGCGGCAGCCTTGCTGCTGGTGCGGCTCGGCGCATACGGATTGCGCCTGCTGCTCGGGCGCGAGACCTGGTTCGACGCCTGGGAAAACCGCATAGCCTTCATCGTCTGGGTGATGATCGGCTTCGAGCTCTTGGGCTGGTTCGACAAGGTCCAGAACACTCTCGAGAAGATCAATCTGATTCCCGGCCGGAACGTGTTCACGCTCTGGGAGCTGCTCAAGGGCATCGTGGTCGTGACCGTGTTCGTGGTGGTCACGACCCTCATCGCGCGCACCTTCGAGCGGCGCCTCATGCGGCTCGATGCGATCGCGCTCTCGACACGCATCGGCATCTCCAAGTTCAGCTACTTTCTCTTGGTCGGCATCGGGGTACTGCTCGGTATCAATGCCGCGGGCGTCGATGTCACCACGCTCAACGTGCTGACGGGCGCCATCGGTCTCGGCCTGGGCTTCGGCCTGCAGACCATCGCCGGCAACTTCGTGAGCGGTTTCGTGCTGCTGATGGATAAGTCGATCAAGCCCGGCGATGTCATCAGCTTCACGGGACACACGGGCACGAGCACGGAGAACTTCGGTTGGGTGCAGGAGCTGCGCGGACGCTACGTGGTGGTGCGCGATCGCGATGGTGTCGAGACCCTGGTGCCGAACCAGAACCTCATCACCAACTCCGTCATCAATTGGAGCTACTCCGACCAGCGCGTGCGCATCCGCCTGCCCGTCGTCGTGAGCTACGACGACGATCCGGAGGTCGCGCTGCGCGTGCTGCTCGACGCGGCCCGCGACCATCCCCGCATCCTGCGCGAGCCCCACCCGGTCAGCAGGCTGATGGCGTTCGAGGACTACGGGGTGCGGGTCGAGGTGCGCTTCTGGATCGCCGACCCCATGAATGGGGTGAACAACGTGCGCTCCGACGTGAATCGCGCGATTTGGAAGCTGTTCCGCGAGCACGGCATCACGATGGCGGTGGCCCAGCGCGAGATCCGCATGCTCGACCCCCGCGTGCCGCGCCGCATGCGCGCCATGCTGGCGGAGCGCGACGAATCAGAGTGAGGTGCGTCCCTCGGCGGTGACAGACACCGCACCGCTGCCCCTGGTGATCTCAGATGCCACTGGCCATATCAGATGAGCTCGTCATTCCCGACCGCGACTTGGCGGTTGCGTTCGTACGCGCCTCAGGGCCCGGAGGACAGAACGTCAACAAGGTGGCCAGTGCCGTACAGCTGCGCTTTGATCTGGCTGCGACGGCCGCGCTCGACGTCGCGGTGAAGCAGCGGCTGCGCGCCCTCGCCGGCCGCCGTCTCACCGAGGATGGCGCGATCCTCATCGTCGCGCGCAACCACCGCACGCAGGAGCGCAATCGCAGCGAGGCGCTCGAGCGGCTGCGCGCACTCATCGAGCGGGCGCTGGTCGCGCCCAAGGAGCGCCGCCCCACACGTCCGACGCGGGCCTCGCGCGAGCAACGCCTCGCGCGCAAGGCACACGCCGCCCGCCGCAGACAGCTGCGCGGACGCGTTCATTGGGAGGAGTAGCCGATGCGCGTGTGGTCCGCGATCTTTGCCTTCCTGCACCACCTGGCTGCGTTCACGGTCGTGGCCACCCTGGTCACCGAGCACGCGCTGTTCGCTCCCGTCCTGCCGCTCGAGCTGGCGCGCAAGCTGCGGCGCATCGACCTGTATTACGGTATCTCCGCCACGGTGCTCGTGGTGGTGGGTCTGCTGCGGGTGTTCTACTTCGAAAAGGGTGCGTCCTATTACTTTGCCGATGCCTGGTTCATCACCAAGCTGTCGACGTTCGCGATCGTCGGCCTGATCTCCATCTATCCGACCCTAGTGTTTCTGTCGTGGCGCAAGACGCTTGCGAGCGGGGTGGCACCGCAGGTCACAGCGCAGCAGGCGCTCGCCGTACGGATCTGCCTCATGGCCGAGCTCGCGGGCATCATCATCATTCTGCTGGCGGCAGCGCTCATGGCGCGCGGCTTCGGGTACTTCGGCTAGCTCGGCCCTGCGAGCGCATGGTAACTTCGGCGCCTCGCCGACGATGAGCGCCGCACGCCCCTTGGGGAAGGAGTTGCGCAGTGAGCAAGACTCTGGCCGATACGCCGGGCGTATCCGTCGGCAAGGAAGCGCATCGCGAGGCGGCGGGCGACGGGCAGAGCGCTCCCGAGATGCCTACGACTGCCGCGACTGCCGCAACACCCTGGCCGAGCACCCGGACCGCGTACTACACGCTGTTCGTGCTGATCCTGTGCCTCACCTCAAACCAGCTCGACGTCGGCATCGTTCCGTACCTCGCCGCACGCATCAAGGCGGATCTGCACCTCTCGGATACCAACCTCGGGCTGCTGTTCGGCGCCTCGTTCGGGTTCTTCTATACGCTCGTCGGGCTGCCGATCGCCTGGTTCATTGATCGGCACAGCCGCCGCTGGATTCTCGCGCTCGGCATCGCGACCTGGAACATCGGCACCGCGCTGTGCGGGGTCGCACAGAACTTCATGCAGCTGTTTACCGCCCGATTCCTCGTCGGCGCCGGTGAGGGGGTGAACGGGCCGACCTCGTACTCGATCGTCGGAGATCTGTTCCCGCGGGAGCGCATGCCGCGTGCTATCGCTTTCCTGCAGCTGGGCTCGGTTCTCGGACCGGCTCTCGCGACGGCGATCGGCGCCTGGCTCTTGTACCTGTTCCTGGCGATGCAGCCGATTCCGGTCTTCTTCGGGGTGATTCACGGCTGGCAGCTCATTTTCCTTCTCATTGGTCTGCCAAGCACCTTGATCGCCGTCCTCATCCTTAGCACCGTCCCGGAGCCCGCGCGCCATACCATTCCCCATCAGATCACGCAGCCGACGTTGCTGCGACAGTCACCCGGGGCGCGCTTCAGCCCGCTCGCCTGGATCAGGGACTTCGGCGATGCGTTCCGCTACATGTCGCTGCATTGGAGCGTCTTCGCCCCGATGTTCGGCTGTCTGGCCGCGGGCGCCTTCCAGATCGGCGCCCTCCAGTGGGTTCCCATCTTCTATCAGCGCACCTTCGGCTGGGGCCCTGCAAAGCTCGCCCTGCTGCAAAGCGCTCAGCAATTGCTGATCATGCCGCTTGGTCTGGTACTGGGGGTGATGCTCGCCGAGCGGCTCATGCGCAAGCGCCGCGACGATGCCGCCGTGCGGGTGCTGGTGATCGCGCGGCTGATCGCGCTCCCCGGGCTGTTCTACGTGCTGATGCCCACGCCCTGGCTCGCGTTCGGGCTGCAGGCGCTCGCGTATCTCGGCATCGGCATGGGCGCACCCTCGCAAAATGCGGCCTTGCAGATCGTGACGCCCGCCGAGCTGCGCGGCAAAGTCACGGCGCTCTATATTTTCCTGTACAGCGTCGTCGGCGTGGCGCTCGCTCCCATTGTCACCGGCCTCATCACCGATTTCGTGCTGCACGATGAGTCCCAGATCCGCTGGAGCATCTTCTGGCCGACGGTGATCTTCAATCCGCTGTCGCTCTTCATCGCCTGGCTCGGCATGCGGCCTTACGGACGCGAGGTGGCGCGGCTCAAGATGCTCGAGGCGTGAGCGCCCTGAGGCAGCGACTGGCGGCCGCGACGTTGTTCGTCCCGGCGTTCTAGCGCGCGATGTCGTCAACCATCTTGGCCACGATTTGCGCGCGTTGTAATGGGCTGCGCTGGTCCGTGTGGTAGAGAGCCCTCAGGAAGGCGCGATCCCATTTTGTAAGCCCCGCGGGACGCTCGTTCGGCGCAAGCGTGAACAGACGCAAGATCGACGGAGCATCGCCCAAGTTGGCTTTGGGATCGACGTCGATCAGTCCAGCCATGGCAACGTAATCTGTGATCTGTCCGAGTGGGATGCCCTGAAGTCGCCTCGAGTCGACGACGATGACGGTCTGCGTGAAAGCTAGCACGGCGGCCAAGACGACGCGCGACGCGCCGGGATCGCAATTGACCCATGCTCCAGGCAAGGCCGCGCAAGCCGGAGCACCCCCGGGTGGCATGGGTACACCGTCACGTCCCAGGAGGTCGGCGTTGTGCCAGACACGTACCACCTCCGCTTTCGCAGGGCTCAAGAATTGCCCGATCTGTGTCGGATTCGCGTCACTGTGAAACAGTAGTGTCGGACGACGGTGCAAGTATCTCAGCGTCAGATCGGGATCGGGAGTGAATACGACGTAGAAATTTGCGGCGGCGCGCGCGCATCCGGCCTTGCGCAATGGAGCGCCGACAGAAGCCGCGAGCTGCGCCAGCCGCACGGTGACGAACTCAGCGCGATCCCGCGGCAGTCCAGCCACCAGGAAGCACAGCGGCTCCGACGACCACCGTGGGACCGACTCTGCGGAGAATCGACTACTGCGGGTGAGCGTGCCGACAAATGCATGTACTTCGTTCTCGAGGCCCTTTCTACGCGCCTCGATGGAGACCTCCGGCAATCGATCTGTATTCAAACCGTCGGGGTTGATGGCGGCCGTCGTCGAAGTCGATTGCGGTTCTGGTTGAGGGGGTGCGGCGCGCGTGTCGACTGGGATGCATGCCAGCACAAACAGGGCGATCGACGTAACCAGTGAACGGTACATACCGTCAATCGTCGATGGCGGCCGCGGCGGCTTTGGCCTGCGCGGTCAGCGCCGCGCGCCGCCGCTCAGTTTCCAGGCGCCCCGGATCGGCCTGCTGATCGCGGGGAAACGCGGCCAGCATCTCATCGAAGTGCTCGCGCACCTCCTGCGTGAATTCGCCGTGCGGAAAGATGTACGGCTCGTTGTGCAGAATCGCATGCAGCACGCGCTCGCCGACTTCGGTCGGATCCATACCGTGGACGATGGGATCGCGGGACTCGCTCGGCTGTGCATGGGCCGAATGCGCGTTGCGGTAGACGTCGCCGGCGGTGATCGCGCGCGTGCGCGTCAGACCGGGGCAGAGGACGGACGCACCGATGCGGTGCGGGCCGAGCGCGAGACGCAGTGAGTCCGTGAGGCCACGAATCGCGAACTTGGTGGCGGCATAGATGCCGGCAAACCCCGGCACCGGAATCATGCCCGCCATCGACGAGGTGTTGATGACGTGGCCCCCTTCGCCGTGCGCCTTGATCCGCGGCAGGAAGGTCACGAGGCCATTGATGGTGCCGCCGAGGTTGACTCCCACGACGTAGTCCCAGTCCTCGTACGTCGCCTCGTCGATCGGCTTGCGCTGACTCACACCCACATTGTTGCAGAGAACGTGGACCTTGCCGAACTTGCGCAGCGTCTCCTCGGCCGCGCGTGCCATCGCGCCCCGATCCGCCACGTCGAGCTGGATCAGGTGCACGGAGGGGTCGGAGGCGAATTCGGCCGCCGCCTCCTCGAGGTGCCGCGCCAGCAGATCCGCGATCACGACCTGCATGCCGTTGCACAAGAAAACCCGCGCCATGCCCAGACCGATGCCGCTGGCACCCCCGGTGATGAAGGCGACTTTTCCTTGCACGTCGCGCACGGTTCACTCCACGTGGCGAGCCGCGCCGCCGCGCCCGTTCAGAAGCTCTTCTGAAACGTCGCGTACCACTCGAGCGGTTGTCCCACCGCACCGCTCGCATAGCCGAACGAGTTGCGCGTGTCGATCTTCGAATAATAGTAGAGCTTGTTGGTGAGGTTGGTGACATTGAGCATCACCTGCCACTTCGCCGACTGTGGCATCCAGGTGAGCGCTGCGTTGAAGATCGCGTACGCGTCCTGCTGGGTATACGGATTGAGCCGAGCGGTGTCGAAATAGCTCGCTGACTGGTAATGGAAGTCCAGATGCGGCGTGAGCGTCCCGGCGTCACCGAGGTGGATGCTGTACTGGGCGCTGCCGCTGATCTCCTCGGTGGGTACGCCGAAATTCGGGCTGTTGAGCGTCAAGCCGAGCGGATCGTTGGTCGGATTGGCCTGCGGATTGATGGTGACGTAGTAGAAATCCGCGTAGCCGAAGGCGGCTGTCAGCAACAGGCCGTCGACCGGCCGGGCCTGCGCTTCGAGCTCGACGCCCTTGATGCGCGCATCGCCGCCGTTGTCCACGTAGAACGGCGAGGTGCTGCGGCAGGTGGGACAGCCGAACAGCGTAGTCTGAATGTTGTTGTACTCCATGTAGAACACGTCGCCGTTGACGCGCAGACGGTGATCCATCCACTCGGTCTTGGCACCCACCTCGAAGGACTTGACGTCCTCAGGACCAAAGCCGAACACGTCGCTCTTGACGAACGGCCGCCCGTTGATTGCGCCTGCCGTGAAGCCCGTGGCGTACGCGGCATAGAGACTCAGATCGGGTGTGAGCTTGTAGTTGATCGAGACACGCGGATTGTTGCGGTTGGTGTCCACCGAGGTGGCCTGCTGGAAGTCCGCGAAAGAGGTCGGGATACCGAAGAAGTAGTAATAGTTGCGATAGAAGCCGTAGTCGAGAATCTCGTGGCTGTGGCGGATTCCAGCCTCCAGATCGAGCTTGTCGGTGAGATGCCAGATGGTGTGCAGAAACTCCGAGGTGTTCTGCACGCCGGCGGGATCATTGATCTGGAAATCCTGTACGAACGGCATGCCCGCCACCGCGAAGCCCTCGAACTGCACGCGTCCGTAATTGCGCTCGTGAGTATCCAGGTAAAAACCACCGAGCGCCCAGTCGAGCAGATTGTTGAAAGCGGTGCCGGTGAGGTGCAGCTCCGCGCTGAACTGATGATGCGTCACCCCCTGGAACGCTTCCTGGACCGGAACCGGCATCGAGGCCTGGCTGGCGCCGAACTGGCCCTGATACTCGCGATAAGCCGTGATCAGCTTGAGGTTGATGCCGTCCCACACATTGCCCTGGAGAACATCCGACGCGCCCCACTGGCGCAGGGTGCTTATCGGCGGATCGTAGAGCTGTGCGCCCGGATCGCCGGTGGCGGGATTGGGCGGGCGGCCCAAGCCCGGGTTGCCCATGTCGGCATAGCTCACGTACGGGTTGTTGGGATACAGCGCGGTCTGCAGCGCCTGGCTCGGCAGGGAGCACGGGCTCGCGATCGGCGGGGTCCCGGGTGGACCTGGCGCCGCCTTGAAGCAGGGCACGGTGCCGCCACCGAGCGGCATCATGTACGCCGGTCCGCCGATCGAGTTGAACCAGTTGGCGAAGCCGTTGCCCGTGAGCGCGGGCGGCACGTTGCTGTTGGCGCCCGTGGAAGGATTTACGCTCGTGTACCACGGCGGAGCAGTCAGGGAATCGGCCGAGGTCTGCGAGTTGTCGTCCGTGTAGTCGAGATTCACCATGTTCTCGAACTTCTCGGTGATTATCCAGCGCAGCTTGATGCGACCACTGAACACGTTGGTGCCGCCGAGAGTGCCGACATCGCATGACCCCGAGGTATTCGAGACATCGTTCTCGCCTGTGATCCCGGGAAGCAACCCGGCCACGCTGGGGTTCGCGCACTTGAAGTTGACCAGCCGCACCCAGCCGTCCTGCTTGTGCCAGCCCGCGGACACCCGAATCATCAGCCGATCGGGGACCAGCGACTCATCGAACGCTCCGCGCACCGCATAGTAGCGATCGCTACCTCCCGACATGGAGATATAGCCGCTGTCGTCGCCCTTCGGATCCTGGGAGTTCAGCAGAATCGCACCACCGGCCGCGTTGCGGCCGAAGAGCGTACCCTGCGGCCCTCGCAGCACCTGCACGTTGCTCACGTCCATCAGATCGAAGATCGAGCCCTGGACCGTCGAGAAGTAGACGTCGTCGACGTAGAAGGCGATGCGTGGCGAGTAGGTGAAGAGGAAGTCCCCCTGCCCGATACCGCGAATGAAAGCCTGATTCGAGCGGCCCTCCCCCGTCGAGGCCTGGCGCATGGTGACGTTCGGCGTCTGCTGCGCGATATCCATGATGTTCTGCGCGCCCTGCTGGGCGAGCTGCTCGGCGTTGATGACGGTGATCGAGATCGGCGTCGTTTGTACCGACTCTTTCTTGAACTGCGCCGTCACGACCACTTCCTGCAACTCCCGCGGATTTTTGCCGGTTTGCGCCGCAGTCGGCGCCGCCGTGTTCTGCGCGGATGCCGCAGCCGGGCTGGCCTCCTGGGCGAGGAGCGGCACGGGCCTCGTGGTCAGCAGAGCGAGCGCGAGAACCACCCCCACTGCTCGCACGACGGTGCGGATGAAAAGGCTGGGAAAACAGCGACCGATGCACTGAACGACCATGATCCCTCCCCTTGGATATGGACGCGATGCGATTGGTAACGTTTGTGACGATATTAGAGCCGAAGCTCTCGTGGCTGCAACAGAGAAAGGAGCCCGACGTTGACCAGTCAACAGTGGCGCACGGGCCACAAGGGTCTGCGGGCACTGCACGGCCGCAAACGGTGCGTCGATTCGGGGACCGCGCTACGCGGCGCGCGTGAGCTTAGCCGGCGCCGCTGCGCGGGGGACGATCCTTGGGCGTGGTCTGCTCCGCATAGATCGGGTTGTGCAGCAATGTGCCCCATGTGCGCAGCAGCTCGAGTCGCTCCTCGTTCAGCGGCTCATCGGGGATCGCTCGCAGGAGCGCGTCGCTACGCGCCTGGATGCCTTCGCGGAATTCGGGATGCGTGATGATGTACAGATCGTTGCGCAGAATGCCGCGCAGGACGCGCTCACCGACCTCGACCGGCTCCATGGTGATGCCGCCGCCCTCCGGCGGCCCCTGCCGCAGTCGCTCGCCGAACTCCTCGCGACGCTTGTCCTGCTCCGCGTAGCCGGTCGTGTAGCGCTGCGGGCGCAGCTGATGGCTCCAGAATATGTTGGTGCGCACCCCACCCGGCAGGAACGCGGAGACACCGATGTTCTCGCTCATCAGCTCCCAGCGCAGCGCCTCGGCCATGCCGACGACAGCAAACTTCAGCGTGATATAGATGCCGGCGTCGCCGCTCGCGAACACACCCGACATGGAGGCCGTGTTGACGATGTGCCCGCCCTCGCCGTGCGCACGGATGCGCGGTAGAAAACTCTGCACTCCATTGATCACGCCACCGAGCATCACGCCGGTGAGCCAGTCCCAGTCGTCGTAGGTCGCATTCTTGATGGGTCCCGTGATGCCCAAGCCCGCGTTATTGCAAAGCACGTGGACCTTGCCGAAGACGCGCTCCGATTCGTCGGCTGCCTGCGCATAGGCGGCGCGGTCGGTCACATCGAGCCGCAGCGCATGCACACTCTTGCTCTGATCCCGCGCCGCGAAGTAGCCGAGTGCCGCATCGATGTGATCGGCGCGGATATCGGCGATGACGACCTTCATGCCGGACTGAACGAAGACCTTTGCCATGCCCAGACCGATCCCGCTCGCGCCGCCGGTGATGAAGGCGACCTTGCCCTGCACATCGCGCATCGCTGCCTGTCTCCCAGGTAGGTGGAGCTGCGGCTCTAGGTGAGCATCGAGGCCATGCCGCTGCGTCCCGCCTCCATGGTGGCGCGCACGCGGTTGGGCATGGAAAGCGCCGCCTGCACCCCGGGCCGCGCCGACATGCGCGCATGCCAGGCCATGAAGTGCGGCGTGTCCTTGTCATTCACCAGCTTGGCAGACATCTGCGGCATGCCGGCCGCCATGGCAAAGCAGCTCACGTCCGCAAGCGAGAACTGCGCCCCTGCGAGCCATTGCGTCTCGGCGAGCTGCTTCTCCATGCGCTCGATCGACGTGCGCACCTGGCGGCGCCAGGTATCGAGCTGCTCCGCGGTGTATCCCTGGCGCGCGGACGTGCGCCACTTGTCCTGCTGCTCCTTGAGCGGGATGCGGGTGAGCTTCGCCTCGAATTCCTCGGGCGTAAGCTTGTCCGTGATGTTGCGGATCATGTGATGCCAGGCGATGAAGCTCAGCGCCGGACAGAAATACTCGTCGACGAACTTGGTCCAGACGCGCATCCGCGCCCGCCAGTACGGATCGCTCGGTCGCAGCGCAGGTCCCTCGCAGGTCTCATCGACGTACTCGTTGATGACCGTCGATTCGCTGATCACCTTGCCGTCGTGCACCAGAGCGGGCACCTGCCCGTTGGGATTGATTTTCACGAACCAGGGCTCGTGCTGCTCGAACTCGTGCAGATTGAGGTAGTGGCTCGTGAACGGCACGCCCTTCTCCTTGAGCGCGATGAGCGACTTCAGCGAATTGGCCGCGGGCTCGGCGTGGTAGAGCTCCAACATGGTTGTCCCCTGTCCTGACTCGACTCGGCTAAGGATGCACCGCGCGACCCGGCAAGAACAATAGGGCGCACGCGCCGGGCAGAGCAGCGGGTACGGGCGCGGAGGCAGCGCCCGCTATGCGTGCGTGACCTGCAGGATGCTGTGGCGGATCTCCTCGTTGAGTACCAGCTGCGCATCGGCCGCGACCCGCATCAGCACTTCGTCGAACTCGAGCGTGCCCGCGGCGCCCGTGCGCACCACACCCCGGTTGCGCAGCAGATCGATGAAGTTCTCGAACAGCGACCTGTCGAAGAACTCCGGGGAATCGAATCCATACACGAGACTCATGCGCTCCGCCATCAGCTGACAGCGTTTCTCGAGTGTCGATTGGGTGATCTCGCCGCTGCCCGCCTTGAGCAGCAGCGAGATGGTCAGGTAATAGCGCTCGATCGTCTGCAGAGTCGCCTGCGCGAGCAGCGACAGCTGCATGGCTTCGGCAGAGGTGGGGGCCGGACGGCGCCACTCACCCCCGCCGGCCGCGCTGTTGAGCAGGCCATGACGCTCGAAGGAGCCCAGCACGTCATCGACCACGGCGCCGATCTCAGCCTCGCGCCAGCGCAGGAACAGCTCCGAGGCGATGTACGGATAGATGCGCGCGGCGAGCCTGTGGATGTCCTCGCGACGCATGACGGAGTTGGCGAGAAACGCGCAGGCGACGAGCGAGGGCACGGCGAAGAGGTGCAGCACATTGTTACGGTAGTAGGCTGCAAGCGCCGCCGCAGCATCGCTCATCTGCACCAGATCTCCGAGCGGGTGCTTGCGACGGCTCACCACCTGCATCGCCTCGCCGTAGGCGACGATGGCCTCGCTCGAGAGCTGCGTGACCGTGACACGCGCTCCATACGGACGATCAGCGAGCAGTGCCAGGTACAGCTGCAGCTGGCGCAATAGGTCCGGCTCTACCAGCGTATGGCGCGGTGAGGCGAGCAGCGCCACCGCGAGCAGGTTGATCGGTGTGACCGCCGCCGCGGAGTTGATGTTGCGCATGATGATCGCCGCCAGCTCATCGACGGCCGTATTGATCCACGGCAGCTTCCCCTCCTCCTGCCCCACGTGGGCGCGCCATTCGGGGTCGCAGGCGTCCAAGAGCTCGCCGAGCAGCACGGGCTCGCCGATATTCACGTGCACTTTGCCGAAGCGCTTCCTCAGACGCGGCAGCGTGCGCAACAGGCCGAGGATGCTTTCCTTCTGCTTGGGCGTTCCGGAGAGCTCTCCGATATACGTCGGCCCCTCCACGATGTGCTCGTAGCCGAAATAGACCGGCACGAAGGCCACGGGACGTGCGGGAGCGCGCAGGAAGCTGCGCACGGTCATCGACAGCATGCCCGTCTTTGGCTGCAGCAGCCGCCCGGTGCGGCTGCGCCCGCCCTCGATGAAGTACTCGATCGCATGCCCACGCGCCATGATGGCCGCCAGGTAGTTCATGAACACGATCGCATAGAGCGAGCTGCGCAGGCTCCTGCGGATGAAGAACGCACCGCCCTTGCGCAGCAGGCGCCCCACGATCGGCAGGTTGAGATTGATGCCGGCGGCTATGTGCGGGATGGCGTGTCCGTGGCGGTAGATGACGTATGACAGGAGCAGGTAGTCCATGTGGCTCCTGTGACACGGAACGTAGATGATCTCGTGACCCTCGGCGACCTCATCGAGCGTTGCCCCGTGCTCGAACACGACGCCGCTGTAGAGCCGGTTCCACAGCCAGGTGAGCAGGTGCTCCATGAAGCGCACGAAGGCGTGCGAATAGTTCGCGGCGATCTCTTCGGCCAGCCGCTGCGCTTCGAGGAGCGCCGCATGGCGCGTGAGCTTCTTCTCGCGCGCCTCTTGCGCGACGGCGGCACGCACCGCCTGCGTGCCGAGGATCTCGGCCACGATCGTGCGCCGGTGCGACAGGTCCGGTCCGATGCGCGCGGCGCGCAGTGTGCGATAGCGCAGGCGCAGCGCGCGCGTCACCCGGCGCGCATTGGACGTGACCCCCTCGCCGAGCAGACGGCGCAGGGAGATCGCGTCGTCGATCTCCAGCAGAGTGTTACGGCCATTGAAGAGAACCTGAAAGAACTTGCGCAGACGACTCGTGAGCGCCCAATCCTCGACCAGCATCAAGCGAAACCAGGAGGCCTCGCGCTGTGGAGCTCGGCCCCAGTAAACCGCTACCGGCACCAGATCGACATCGAGCTCCGGATGCGCGCGCAGCAGCTCCACGATCTGCGTCAGGGCGGGCGGCGGCCGGCGGTCGAGCCTCTCGTCCCAGACGCCGAGCGGGCGGCTGAGATAAAAGCAGGAGCGCAGGTCCTTGGCGGCCGCCAACAGATCCTTGGCCGCTGCCAGCAGCTTCTTGCGCGGTCGCGGCAGCTTCAGTTTCACGCATGCGTTCTGCAGCACCGCGAGGTCGGTGACACTGTGATGCTCGAGCACATAGCAGACCGCATGGGGCGTGTTTTGCAGGCGTAGCGCCGCGTCCTCGGGCAGCACGGTGAAGCGCACCCACAGCGCCAAGATTCGTCGCAGCAACCAGGCCATGGCGCGCTACGCGGAGGCGGGCAGATCGAGCGCGATCAGGAAGTATTCGAAAAGATAACGGATCAGGCGCAGCTCACTGTGCAGGCGGTGATCGCCGGCGAGCAGATGCAGGGAGGCGCCATAGAGCTGAGCGAAGCGCACGCTCTGCTCAAAGGGCACGACCTCGTCGCGCCAGCCGTGCACCACCATCGTGGGGCAGTCCAGTTGACCCTTGCGCAGCTCCGGCAGGCCCTCGGCGAAGATTGCCGGTGCGAGCAGGAACACCCCGCGCGCGTGCAGCAGGGAAGCTGCTGCCACGGACACGTAGCCCCCGAGACTCGAGCCCACGAGCACCAGATCACCCTGCAGATCCTGGCAGAACTCCATGAGGTGTGCGATGCGGTCGCGCGCCGAGTCGATGCCACGGTAGTCGACCGACTCGGGTTGATAGCCCTCGCTGCGCGCCGTGTCGGCGAGCGCCGTGATCTTGCGGCCCCAGGGACCGCCTTCCTGGCCGTGAGAGAAAACGACGTAGCGGGTGGGCACGATGGTCTCGTTGGTTCGCTGCGTGGTCGTGCGTATGCCTGGGCCTGTGCGTATCTTACCGGGCCTGCCGGTGCGCATGCGATACGGGCTGCTTCCCGGTCGCGCGGTGCTGACGCATCATGCACGGGATGCAGCGCGGCTGGGAATTCTGGATAGATCGCGGCGGCACGTTCACCGATGTGATCGGCGTCGCGCCCGACCGTACGCTGCACGTGCGCAAGGTGCTCTCGGCGAGCCCCGGAGCGGCCGATCCCGGGCTCGCTGCCATTCAGTCGCTGCTGGCTGCCGACACATCTGCGGCTGGCGAGCAGGCGAGCCCGCGCGCTGCGAGAGCGCCGCCACGCATCACCGCGCTCAAGGTCGGCACCACGGTCGCGACCAATGCGCTGCTGGAACGCACCGGCGAGCCGGTACTGCTGGTCACCTCGAGCGGCTTCGCCGACGGCATCGCAATCGGCGATCAGAGCCGGCCGGACATCTTCGCGCGGCACATCGTGCGCCCGCAGCACCTGTACGCGGAGGTGATCGAGGCCCACGAGCGCATCGATGCGAGCGGCGCGATCCTCGAGCCGCTCGACCGGGCAGCTCTGCGTGGCGCGCTCGAGCGCGCGCACGCGCGGGGCTTGCGTGCCGCGGCCGTCGTCTTTCTGCACGGCTGGCGCCACCCGAAGCACGAGCGTGAGGCGGCCGCGCTCGCGCGCGCGGTGGGCTTCGAGCAGGTGTCCGTGTCGCACCAGGTCTCACCCCTCGTGCGCTATGTGCCACGGTGCGAGACGACGGTGCTCGATGCCTACCTCGCAGCGAAACTCGGGCACTACGTGGCACGGCTGGCGCACGAGCTTGCGGCGCTCGATCCGCAGGCCCGCCTCGAGCTCATGCAGAGTCACGGCGGGCTCACGGCGCCGGCGAGCTTCCATGCGGCCTCCAGTCTGCTCTCAGGGCCGGCAGGAGGACTGATCGGCGCGGCCCACGCCGCCGGTCGTGTGGGAATCACGCGCCTCATCAGCTTCGACATGGGAGGTACGTCGACCGACGTGTCGCTGCTCGACGGTGCGCTACCACGCCGCTTCGAGCACCACATCGCCGGCGTACGCGTACAGACCTCGATGCTCGACGTGCACACCATCGCAGCCGGCGGCGGCTCGATCCTGCGTTTCAAAGATGAGCGCGCGAGCGTAGGCCCGGATTCAGCCGGCGCCGATCCCGGGCCCGCATGCTACGGGCGTGGCGGACCCTTGACGCTCACCGATGTGCAGGTGCTGCTCGGCAGATTGCGTCCGGATACCCTGCCGCGCTGCTTCGGCGCGCGCGGCGACAGCTGCATCGACCGCGACATCGTCGTACGTCGGTTCGCGGCACTCGCCGCCGAGGTGAGTGCGGGGAGCCCGCCGCCGAGCGAGGTGCTCGCTGAGTCCTATCTCGAAGTCGCGGTCGCCTCGATGGCCAATGCGATCCGCCGCGTCTCCGTGCACCGAGGCGTCGAGCCCGCCGAATTCACGCTCATGTGCTTCGGGGGAGCAGCCGGACAGCATGCCTGTCGCGTGGCGCGCGCCTCGGGCATGCGTCGCATCCTGATGCACCCGCTCGCGAGCGTGCTCTCCGCCTACGGAATCGGGGTCGCCGATCGCTCGACCCTGCTGCGCACCAGCCTGCGGATGCCGCTCGATGCCACAGGACTCGCCAGCGCGCGTGCGCTGCTCGATGAGCTTGGCGAGCAAGCGCGCGCGGCGCTCGCGGCGGGTGCCGAGCCAGAAGCGAAGACCACCCTCACGCGCGTGCTCGAGCTGCGCGCGGGTGACAGCGAAACGGCGCTGAGCGTGCCGGAAGGGCCCCTGAGCGCAGTGGAAGCGGCGTTCGCCTCGGCCCACCGCCAGCGCTTTGGCTTCGCTCCTTCCGGAATCGGGGTGATCATCGAGAGTCTGGCCGTCGAGGCGCGTTACGCTTCGATCGAAGTGGAGCAGCTGCGCATGCCCGACGCGCGCCAAGCCGCGCTGCCGCGCACCGTACGAGTCTGGTTCGGCGGCTGGACCGAGGTGCCTCTGATTGCAAGCCGCGAGCTCACGGCCGAGATCAGCGGCCCGGCCCTGATCGTCGAGCCACACTCGACCCTCGTGCTCGAAGCGGGATGGAAGGCCCGCCGACTGCCCGGTGGTGAGATCCTCGCCGAGGACCTCGCGGCAAGCGACGCCGCGAGCCGCGCGGCCGCGAGCCGGACCGCGGAGTTGAGTCCCGCCCGTATCGAGATATTCAACAACCTGTTCATGCACATCGCCGAGCAGATGGGCGAGGTGCTGCGCCAGACCGCGCAGTCCGTCAACATCAAGGAGCGCCTGGATTACTCCTGCGCGCTCTTTGACGCATCCGGAGGCCTGGTCGCCAATGCTCCGCACATGCCCGTGCACCTGGGCTCGATGGGTGCGAGCGTGCGTGCGGTCATCGCTGCGCACCGTGGGCAAATGCGCACCGGAGATGCGTGGCTGCTCAACAGTCCTTATCACGGCGGCACTCATCTGCCCGACATGACCGTCGTCTCGCCCGTCTCAATCGATGGAGATCCGCAGTCACCCGACTTCTTCGTCGCCTCCCGCGGTCATCACGCGGACATCGGCGGAATCAGCCCGGGCTCGATGCCTTCCGGGAGCGCGCGGATCGAGCAGGAGGGCGTGCTGGTCGAGGATTTCCGCTTGCTCGAGCGTGGCCATCTGCGTGAGCGCGAGCTGCGCGCGTTGCTCGCGTCGGGCCCCTACCCCGCACGCAATCCCGATCAGAACGTGGCGGATCTGCGGGCACAGCTCGCGGCGAATGCACGCGGTGGGAGCGAGCTCGCACGCGCCGTGCAGGTGCATGGTCTGCAGGAAGTGCGCGCTGCCATGCGCGATGTGCAGGCAAACGCAGCCACCAGCGTGCGCAATGCGCTCGAGCGATTGCATGCGGGTGCATTCCGCTACGAGATGGATGGCGGCCAGGTGATCGCCGTGCGCATCGACATCGACCGCGCCACGCGCCGTGCGCGTATCGACTTCGGCGGCACCTCGCGCGCCGGAGCGCACAACTTCAATGCGCCGCGGGCCGTGTGCATCGCTGCAGTGCTGTACGTTTTTCGCACCCTCGTCGAGCGCTCGATACCGCTCAATCAGGGCTGCCTCGAGCCGCTCGACATCGTCATCCCGGCCGGCTCGATGCTCGACCCTGCCGCGCCCGCAGCGGTCGCGGCCGGCAACGTCGAGACATCGCAATGCATCGTCGATACGCTCTATGGCGCGCTCGGCGTGCTGGCGGCCGCGTGCGGCACGATGAACAACCTGACCTTCGGCAATGCGCATCTGCAGTACTACGAGACCATCGCCGGCGGCTCGGGCGCCGGGCCGCACTTCGACGGCTGTGACGCGATACAGACCCACATGACCAACTCGCGGCTCACCGATCCGGAGATTCTCGAGGCAAAGTTCCCGGTGCTCGTACGCGCTTTTCGCATCCGCCGTGGCTCCGGCGGGACCGGCCTGCACCGCGGGGGCGACGGAATCGAGCGACGCTTGCAGTTTCGCGCGCCGGTCTCCGGGGCACTGCTGGGCAACCGGCATCGCGTGGCG
>Ga0335077_10001377_pt1 | contig 28749 bp, 27 predicted proteins | sample Lox_Sample_31_FD_207151 | JGI IMG/M metagenome (GOLD analysis project Ga0335077, IMG submission 207151) | Soil microbial communities from Loxahatchee National Wildlife Refuge, Florida, United States - Lox_Sample_3.1 | ecosystem: Environmental > Terrestrial > Soil > Wetlands | place: USA... | reverse complement strand
AACTCCCCTAGATAGTAGTTCGCCAGCGGCCAATTCTTCTTGTCTCCGGCGAACCAGAGATTCGCGGTAAACATGGCCACATCGACCATGGGGTGCGAATTCGGCGGCGTAATCTCCTTTAAGTGCGTGACGTCCGCTACGAGCGTCGCCTGGGTGACTGGCTGGTTCTGCTGTGCGACGGCCGCGGAGTGTTCCCAAGCTGCGATGAACGAACCGCCGAAGACCGCCCCCACAAGAAGCAGGGCCGCGCTGCGGAACCACTTCGACTCTGCCATGTCGGGATCCTCCTTAAATTAAACGCAGCGATACAATCCTTTGTCCTCTTTTTTCCGCCAATGGACTCAGCTAAACCGGCGGGAGAATATCGCAGCCCAGGCGGGACAGCCAGTAAAATTGCTGTTAACCAACCTCGCGTTTATTGTTGTCCGGCACCCTTGGAATGCGCGCGCTAATTCCCCCGGCCGAATAGCCTACGCGTGCGGGTGCGCTTTGTCGTACACCTCCATCAGCTGCCGGATGGAGGCGTGCGTGTAGCGCTGCGTGGTGGAAAGCGAGCTATGCCCCAGGAGTTCCTGGATGGCACGCAGGTCCGCGCCATCGGCCAGCAGGTGCGTGGCAAAGGCGTGCCGCAATGAGTGTGGGTGCAAATCCCAGTTGACGTTCATCAGGCGCACGTACTTTTTCACCATCCGCTCCACCGAACGCGGCGTCATGCGCCGTCCCGCCAGATTCAGGAAGACGGCTTGCGGGTCGCGGCCGTTCCCCGCTCGCGCCAGCAGCTCCGCGCGGAGCGGCCAATATCGCTTGATGGCCTCCTCCGCCTTCGACCCGTACGGAATGATGCGCTCCTTGTTTCCCTTGCCTAGGACTCGCAGCATCTGCTCCTTGCGGTCCACGTCTTTGATATCCAGCCCGGTTAGCTCGCTCACTCGCAGCCCCGAAGCATAAAGCAGCTCCAGAATCGCGCGGTCCCGTTCGAGCAACAGCCGGTCCGAATCCTGCGCCTTCTTCGAAGGCCGCTGCCGTTTGACCCCGGCTCTGCGCGGCGTCTCTGCGGACGCCAGCCCGTCCAGAAACAAGTTCATCTCCTCAGCGCTCAAAATCGAGGGCATGCGCTTCGGCAATTTGGGCGTAGCTACCAGCCGCGCCGCGTTTTCGCGCACCATTCCTTCTCGGGCGCAAAACTTCAAGAACGACCGCAGCGCCGCCAGCTTTCGCGCCATGGAGCTTTTTTGCAGGTTCTTGTCGTGGAGATGGCCCAGGTATTCGCGAATGACGTGATGATCGATCTGCGCGACCTGCGCCGGAGCACTATCGGGCGGAGTCAGGTAGGCGCGGAACTGCTCCAGGTCCATGGCGTAGTTCCGCAGCGTATGCCGCGAAGCGTTGCGCACCGAGCGCAGGTAGGCCAAGAATTTCTCGATGGCCGCTTTCATTAACCGGGGAAGGTAGCAGATTTTCGGGTGCGACTCTAGCGCCTGCTGTTGATCACTACGAACGCCGCGCGCCGCTCACGGCTTGCCTGCGGTTACCTCTTCCGGCGTGGCCTCTTTCTGCTCGCCTTCCAGAACGGCGGTCTCCCAATCGCAGCCTTCCTTGATGCACGATTTCGTGTGTTCTGTCTTCGTTTGTTTCTCCACCACGAAGGGCGCGCCACACTTCGGGCAAGCCTCCGGGATCGGCTTGTGCGGCGTGGTGAAATCGCAATCCGGATAGCGGTTGCATCCATAAAACACACGCCGCCGCCCCTTCTTGGCCCTGCGTTCCAGCAATTCGCCGGTCCCGCACTTGGGGCACTTGATGCCCAGAGTCTTCGAGCGGATGAATTTGCACTTCGGGTAGCCCGTGCAGCCGATAAATTCGCCGTACCGCCCGTGCTTGATCACCAGCTGCGAGCCGCACTCCGGGCAATTTTCGTTCAGCGGCACGTCCGGCTGCCGCGCGCGCCGCGTCCCGGAAATGATCCGCTTCGTCGTCTTGCAATCCGGATAGCCCGAACACGCCAGGAAGGAACCCCACCTCCCGCGCTTCACCACCATCTCGCGCCCGCAGTTATCGCAGGTCGGCGTCTCCGTCTCGCCCTCGCCGCCGGGATCCGGCGATAGGTCCTCGATGAAATCGCAATCCGGATAGCGCGAGCATCCCAGGAAAAATCCCAGCCGGCTGATGCGCTCGAGCAGTTCGCCCTGCCCGCACTTTTCGCACTTGCGCCCGGTGGGGATGCCGGCCTTGTACGACTCCATATCGCCCTTGGCCTGCTCCAGATCCTGCTCGAACCGCGAATAGAACTCCTTCACCGAATCCTTCCAGCGCAGCCGGCCCTCTTCGATTTCGTCCAGCTCTTCTTCCATGCGCGCCGTGAAGCCCACGTCGAAAATGTCGTCGAAGCTCTTCACCAGCAGCTCGCTCACTTTTTCGCCCAGCATGGTTGGCGTGAAGCGGCCCTGGTCCTTGTTCACGTACTCGCGCTCCACGATGGTGGAGATGATCGACGCGTACGTCGACGGCCGCCCGATGCCCTTGTCTTCCAGTTCCTTGACCAGCGTCGCTTCCGAATAGCGCGGCGGCGGCTCGGTGAAGTGCTGCTCCGGCCGCAGCGCTTCCAGCCGCAGGATTTCGCCCTGCGTCACCGCCGGCAAACGGCGCCCTTCGTCGCTCTCGGCGGCCTCGTCGTCTTCGCGTTCCGCCGAAATCTGATAGGCCGCCAGGTATCCCTCGAACTTCATCACCGATCCGGTCGCCCGGAACGTGTAATCGCCCGCCGCGATGTCGATGCTCGTCTGGTCGAAGACCGCCGGCACCATCTGCGAAGCCACGAACCGCTGCCAGATCAGCTGGTACAGCTTGAAAAGATCGTCGCTCAGAAACGGCCGGACGTCCGCGGGCTTGCGCGAGGCGTCCGTCGGACGGATCGCTTCGTGCGCCTCCTGCGCTTCCTTCTTCGACTTGTAGAAGTTCGGCTTTTCCGGCAGGTAGTTCGCGCCGAAATCCGTCCCGATCAGGTCCCGCGCCTGCGCCAGCGCCTCGTTGGAGACCCGCACCGAATCGGTGCGCATGTAGGTGATCAGCGCCACCTGCCCCTCGTTGCCGAGTTCCACGCCTTCATAGAGCCGCTGCGCCAGCGCCATGGTGCGCTTGGCCGTGTACCGCAGCCGGTTATACGCCGCCTGCTGCAGCTTCGACGTCGTGAACGGCGGTTGTGCATGCCGCCGCTTCTCTTTCTGCGTGACTTCGGCGATCTGCCAGCGCGCTTTTTCCACCGCCGCGACGATCGCGTCGGCCTCCGCCTGCGTGTGTACCTCGATATCTTCGCCCTTGTACTTGGCCAGCTTGGCCTCGAACGAAGGCGGCTCGGCGCCGGCCAGCTGCGCGTGCAGCGTCCAGTACTCCACCGGCGTGAACGCGCGAATCTCGCGTTCCCGCTCCACGATCAGCCGCAGCGCCACGGTTTGCACGCGCCCGGCGGACAGTCCGCGCCGCACCTTGTCCCACAGCAGCGGCGAAATCTTGTAGCCCACCAGCCGGTCCAGCACCCGCCGCGCCTGTTGCGCGTCCACCAGATTTTCGTTGATCTCCCCCGGCTTCTCGAACGCCGCGCGAATCGCTCGCGGCGTGATCTCGTTGAACATCACCCGGAAAATGTGGTTGCGGCGGCGCTCCGCCTCTTCGCTGCCTTTGCGCGTCTTCTTTTTCTTCTTCCCCGACCCGTTCGACCCATTCTTCCCGTTCTTGCCCGCCATGGTCGGCTTCAGAATTTCCGCCAGGTGTGCGCAGATCGCTTCCCCTTCGCGGTCCGGGTCGGCCGCCAGGTACACGGCTTCCGCCTTCTCCGCGGCTTTCTGCAATCCCTCCACCACCTGCGACTTCTCCGGGCTGACCTCATAGGTCGGCTCGAAGTTACGCTTGATGTTGATGCCCAGTTCCTTTTTGGGCAGGTCCATCACGTGGCCGTAGGACGCCTTCACGGTATAGTTGCGCCCCAGATATTTGTTGATCGTCTTCGCCTTGGCCGGCGACTCGACGATGACTAATGAGCGTGCCATAAGCCTTATCTTTTAAACCGAAACGCCCTTCCGCGGGCGAATAAGTTCCTTTCCGCTACCTAAAGCAAACGTAACTAACCCAGAACGCGCCCCGGCCCCCCTCCCGCGCGGTCTGCCTTCCAACCATACCAAAACCAACTCCTCGCTCCTAAAGCAGCACCCGCACAAACTGTTTCCCCGGCAGTTGCCGGATCACTCCGCGCATCTCCATCTCGCAAAGCGCCGCCAGCGTCTCCGACGAGCTCAGCCCGGTCTTTTCGACCAGTTCGTCCACGTGAATTGGCTCTTCGATGCGAATCAGCTCGAAAAGTCGCTTCTCCGTGGGCGACAGGCTCTCCTCAAACAGGGACGCGCGCTCCTCCGCCGTGGTTGCATCCAGTGGAAAGAGCTCCGCGCGCACTTCGGTGGGCAGCTCCTCCACCACCTCCTGCCAGTTTGTCACCAGCTTGGCTCCCTGCTTGATCAGTTGATTCGGCGCAAAGCTCATGGGTTCCGTCACATTGCCGGGAACGCCGTAGACCTCGCGCCCAAACTCCATTCCCAGCCGCGAAGTGATCAGCGAGCCCGAATACTGCGCTCCCTGCGCCACAATCACCCCCAGAGCCATGCCCGCCACGATGCGGTTCCGTACCGGGAAGTTCTCCGGCGCCGGATACGTTCCCAATGGAAACTCCGTCATGATCGCTCCTCGCTTCGCCACCTCCTCGAAGAGCTTGCGGTTCTCCTTCGGATAGATCACGTCGATGCCGGAGCCGAGGACGCCGATGGTCCCGCCTCGTGTTGCGGCGCATGCGCCGCGGTGGGCTGAGCTGTCGATCCCGCGCGCGAGTCCGCTTACAATAACCAAGCCGCGCTCGGCCAGGTCGCGCGCCAATCGCTCTGCCATTTGATTCCCGTAAGGCGTCGGGCGTCGCGTTCCCACGATAGAAATCGCGTGGCTGTTCAGAACTTCCACATTTCCCAGAACATACAGCAGTGGCGGCGGGTCGTAAATCTGCGTCAGCAGCCTGGGATACTCGGCCTCCTGCCAGGTAACCAGGCGAATTCCGCCCTTGCGCAGCTGCTCTAGCTCTTTCTTCGCTTGGCCAAACGCGCTCTTTCCGAAGACCGCCTGAGCCGCCGCCGCCGGCAGTTGGCAACCTTCCAGTTCCGTCAGCGACGCGCGAAAAACCTCTTCCGGCCCGCCGAATTGGCGCAGCAGCTTGCCCATCAGGCGCGCGCCCAAGCCGGGCGTCAGCCGCAGCGCTAACCACGAGAGGGAGTGGTCCAGTTCCACAGCGCGCGAACCGTAGTGCACATTCTCGGCTTCTGTCAAGCTGCGGGCGCCTCAACCCTCTCACGTGGCTCGCGACGCTCCTGCACCCTGGGCATTGAGTCCCAAGCGGGACAAGCGTAGGATGTCCGGGTTAGGGTGTGAATCCAATGAGGTGGCTCGCCATGATCAACCGATTCCTATCCGGCCGTATCGTTGCTGCCGCTGCCGGCTGCATCCTCGCTTCCGCGATCTTTGCCGGCGCGCAGCAACAGCAGTTGGCGGGTAAAACGGCCGGGGAGGCCTTTAAGAATATTCAGGTGCTCAAGGACATGCCCGCCGAGCAGGTGGTCCCCGCGATGCGCGTGATGGCGGGCTCGCTCGGCGTGAACTGCGGCTTCTGCCACGTCGAGGATCGTTCCAAGGACGATCTGGAGAACAAGCAGACGGCGCGCAAGATGATCACCATGATGATGGACATCAATAAGAACAACTTCAACGCGCGCCAGGAAGTCACCTGCTACACCTGCCACAAGGGCACCAATGATCCGGTCAGCGTTCTGCAATATTCCGATGAGCCGGCCCCGCCGCGGCCCGGCGGCCGGGGAGGCCAGGGTCCTTCCGCCGATCAGATCATCGCCAACTACGTGCAGGCCCTGGGCGGCGAGCAAGCCATGCGCAAAGTCTCGAGCGTCACCATCACCGAGATGCGCGATACTCCCGCGCCCCCGGGCGGCGCGCCCCCGGCCGGAGGCGCGGGAGGCCGCGGCGAAGCTCCCGCTGCTGCTGAAGGCCGCGGCGGTGCCGGTGCCGCTGGAGCGCGAGGCGGTGCAGGCGGCGGACGCGGAGGAGCTCCTGCGGGCCCGCCACAGGACCAAATCGAGCAGTATCTGAAGGCGCCGAACCTGATGGTCAGCATCGTTCACGGGGCCAATGGCGGGACCACTGCGATGGGCTTCGACGGCACCACCGGCTGGACGCAGAACGCCCGCGGCGTCGTCGCCGATATGAAGGGAACCGACGAGGCGCGCACCGCGCGCATGGCCGATTTCTACGAGCCGCTTAATTTGAGCAAGGAGTACACCCGGATCCAGGCTCGCGGCACCGCCAGGATCGAGATTCTCGGACGCGAACACGACGCCTACGTCCTGGTCGGCACGCCCCAGGGAGACCAGCCCGAACGGCTTTTCTTCGATATGTCCACGGGCCTGCTGATCCGCAAAGTCGTCGTGGATCCCACCCCGGCGGGCAATGCGCCCACGCAGACCGACTACGACGACTACCGCAACATCGGCGATGGCATCAAGTTCCCGTTCCTGATTCGCGTCACCACTCCTCCCGACGGCCGCATCACCACCACCGTCGTAAAGGTGAGCACCGAGCCCGTCGACAACGGCAAATTCACCAAGCCCGAATCCAAGCCCGCCCAGGGCCAATAATCCCCGGGCTGTCATCCCGAACCCAGCCGCGTTCTGTGCGGATGTCGGTGAGGGATCTGCTGTTCGCTTCCAGAGGGCGCGCGGCTTTTCGCCGTGCGCCCTCCTTTTAACGCTGTCATTCCGAGCGCAAGCGGGGAATCTGCAGTTCGCCTTTGTGGGTGCCCCGCCCTTCGGGCTTAAGGATGGGCTCTCGGCGACGGTCCTGCTGAGGACTTCCCCGAAGTGCGAATGCTATACTCCGCTCCCGCACACCCGAGCGAGGTGAACCACATGAAAAAGCTCGTTGCCGCGTCCATCCTGCTGGCGTTCGCCGCGCTGAGTGTCGCGTCTCGCGCTCAGTCTCCGGATGCCCTTGCCAAGCAGTTTGCCGGTATGTGGCGCCTGGTATCCAACCCGCAGCGCCTCGCCGACGGAACCACCAGGCAAGCCGCCAATAGCGTGGCCTACGCGTTCTTCGACGCCCGCGCCACCCACATGTGCTTCATCAGCATGAATCCGGCTCGCCCGCAATGGAAGTCGGAAACCGCTCCGACGCCGGAAGAAAGCTTATCGGCCATCCGTGGATTCGGCGCGTACTGCGCCACCATCGAGATTCACCCCAAAGAAGGGTTCCTCCTCCGGCAATACGACATCAACCAAAATCCCAACGCGGTCGGCAAGACGACGAAGCGCTGGTACAAATTTGAAGGCGCCAATCGTCTGACTTTGCGCGTCGATCCCTCGGAACTCACCTCGCCCGTCGTCGACAATACCCTGATCTGGGAGCGCGTGACCAAGTAACCCAACGCCGGCGCGATCCGTGGCCATTTTCCGGGAATCCGGCACGACGCTTCGAGACATGGCTACCGCGGAGAGATGACTAGCATGATAGCGACTGCAACCACTGCCGCCAGCAACAAGAAAAAGAGTCCGCACACCAGAAAGTATGTAAGAGTATCGTCGACTAACGTTTCCCCGGCCAACCACTTCTCGAGGATCGCACGATCCTTCGGTTTGAGCTGTATGAATTCGACCCCCATCCCTTCTTCATTTCGGTCGTCGATCACTCTGGCTATTGCTGTGAACTGAGCGCCAGCATGCCGAATGCGCATGCGTATTCGGCGTCCCTTGGGAAGTGGCTGTAAGGTCTTAACGAAGCACCCGCCAGCACTCAGATCACGGGTAAACAAAACCTGTTTGTGCTTGGACGTTAGGTCCTTTATTTCAGCCGGTGCACCGAAACTAGAGCGGTGAGATCGCCTGGGCTTTCGAGACAACCACCTTTCGAGAAGTCCGCTGTTCTGAGATTCGACTACATCAAAAACGATTCCCATTCCATCAGGCATGACATAAGCAACTACCCCAAACGCGGTGAAAACGTCCAGGCCATCAGCCACCTCTATTCGGACCTTGGTCCCTTTTTCGTACGGTTTTACCGTTTCGATGAAACAGCCGAAGCGACTCAGTTCCCTTGTATGAGCGACAGCGATTCGCGAAGACTCTATTTCGGTCACTACGGATGTTGCGCTGAACGGAATGCGAGGGACTCGCCTACGTTCGGTTGGGCGTTCTGCACTATTTGCTGCCCTTACTAGTTCACTCTGATCCGTCGGGATAGGCAACGGTTGAGCCAACGATTGAGCCAATGAGAGAGTGCTGTCACAGATAGTAAATGCAACATCATCGGCTGCTCAAGGCGCAATTATGATCAGGCCTTCCAAAATGTAAAAGTAGGCGCCCCCCGCAATGCCGTCATTTCCAAGTCTTGAGAAACGGGCTCTTTGCAATATGGGGTACCAGTCCGCGAGGCGGCGACAATACGACTCGGCAGGACTTAGGTCACGGTCGTGTGCGCCTGGGGCTAAAGAAATCTGAAAACAACGCCGGTGCTGACCCGAAGGTTGCTCTCCCACTCACCGCTGAGGCGCGCCGGGATGTAATCCACTGCTGCGGGTCGAATGGCGAAGCGCCGGGTGAGATTGATCTCCATTCCTCCACCAGCTCCGAACGCTAAGTTCGTGCTGTTCTCACGATGTACGGTGCAGGTGCCGTAAAGGGAGCAGCCGCCTAAGTGGGCCAGGGGAGATTACCCCTAAGGCACTAGCAGGCCAAGGCTAAACGGCAGGTTATATTTGCCAACGTCGGAACATCCGGCTTTGAGTCCCCCGCCTTTACTCCCGGTGTAAAATGGAAAATGCTCGAATTTTGCGCGGAGAGCAGTGCGTTCGGTGTCCAGGGCATCGTCTTCATGCGCAGGTGGGCGGCGCAAACGGAACCTGAGCTAAGTATAATAGAATGACAACGTTTTCCAACCCTTACCTGCAACTCCTTTGGAATGATATCGTTCACAAAAAATGGGGGAGGGGTAGTCGGCGCAGTTCGCATGCCAAAGTAGTCCGTATGCTATATTGGGCGACTTCGTATGCCTAAGCTGAAAATCTCCATCGTCGAGTTTCTGAACACGGCCCCGCTCGTCTGGGGCTTTACCAACGGGCCCCTGCGCGGCCGCTACGACCTATCCTTTACTGTGCCTTCTCTTTGCGCCGAGGAACTCCGCTCCGGCGCCGCCGATATCGCCATCATTCCCGCCATCGAGTACCAGCGCATCGACGATCTGGTCGTGCTCCCCGAAATGGCCGTGGCCGCCCGCGGCGAAGTCCGCAGCATCCTGGTTCTCTCGAAAAAGCCCATCGAGCAGGCCAAGCGCATCGCCCTGGACACAAACTCGCGCAGCTCCGTCGCGCTCACCCGATTGCTCTGCAAAGGCTTCTGGCGCATCTCTCCCGAATTCATCAATGCGCCGCCCGATCCCGCCGCCATGCTCGCCGAAGCCGATGCCGCGCTCGTCATCGGCGATCCCGCGCTGGCCATTCGCCTCAAAGTGGATGCGCTCGCCGCGAAGGCCCCCGACGCGAAAGGTTGCGGCTGCTGCGACGAATCCGCTGGCGCAATGAACAACCAGATCGTTCCCGGCATCGACACGCTTTTTGTCTACGACGTCGCCGACCAGTGGCGCGAATGGACCGGCAAGCCCTGCGTGCTGGCCATCTGGGCCGGCCGCCGTGATGCCGTCACGCCCGAAGTCGTCGCCGATTTCCAGGCCTCCAAGGAGTACGGCGTCGCGCGCATCGGCGAAATCGCCGAGGCCGCGTCCTTGAAGCTGGACCTGCCGCCGCGCGAACTGGAAATCTATCTCCGCGACAACATCAATTTCGATCTCGACGCCGCCAATCTCGAGGGCCTGGAACTCTATTTCCGCGAATGTGCCGCCGCCGGACTGATTCCCCGCGCGCGCCCCATTGAATTCGCTCCCGGATCGCGGAGAGAATCGGGAAAGCCGTCGGAATTTGCCGGCCGCGCCGAACGCGCGCGGGGGAGCCGCTAACGTGGGCATACTCATGGAGCCGCAAAAAAGATGACTCTGTCGCACCAGGAAGCCCTCGATCTTTTCCATTCCGATGACCTGATCGGCATCGGTATGGCCGCCAATCAGTTGCGCAAAAAGAAAAACGATCCGCGCGTGGCCAGCTATCAGATCGACCGCAACATCAACTACACCAATTTTTGCACCGAGTATTGTTCCTTCTGTGCCTTCTATCGCCCCATGGGCGCAAAAGACGGTTACATTCTCCCGATCGATACCATCCTGCAAAAAATCGAAGAGACCATCGCCCTCGGCGGCACCGGCATTCTCATGCAGGGCGGACTGAACTCCGACCTGCGTCTCGACTACTACGAAGATCTGCTGCGCTCCATCAAGCAAGCTTTCCCGCGGCTGCATCTGCACTGTTTCTCCGCGCCGGAGATTCTCTGCATCGCCGAAGTCTCCGGCCTTAGCGTGCGCGACACCATCGTCCGCCTGCGCGACGCCGGCCTCGATTCCATCCCCGGCGGCGGCGCGGAAATCCTCGACGACGAAATTCGCCAGCGCATCTCCCGCCTGAAGTGTTCCGCCGACGATTGGGAGCAGATGCACCGCATCGCGCATTCGCTGGGCCTGCGCACCACCGCCACCATGATGTTCGGCTGCGGCGAGGAGTATCGCCATCGCGTCAACCACTTCGAGCGCATCCGCCGCATTCAGGAAGACACCGGCGGCTTCACCGCGTTCATTCCCTGGATTTTCGCGCCCGAAAATACTTCCCTCGGCAAGCGCGTGCCCGAAGCCACCGCCGCCGATTACCTGAAGACGCTGGCCATCAGCCGGCTCTATCTCGACAATATCGACCACATCCAGTCGAGCTGGCTGACTCCGGGAATCAAGATTTGCCAGATTGGTTTGCAGTTTGGCGCCGACGACGTGGGCAGCATTCTCATCGAGGAAAACGTCGTCTATGCCGCGGGCGTGCGCAATCGCACCAACGAAGCCGAGTTGCGCCGCATCATCTCCGATGCCGGCTACATGCCCGTGCAGCGCGACACTCTCTACCGCTGTTATTACTTGAAACAAGATTCCGCAGCTGCCAGCGCGGCTTCCGGTCTCCCTGTGTGATCGGTCAGAACCATTGCGAAGCACAACGGCAGAAAAGCTGTCATTCCGAACCCAGCGGTGTTTTTTGCCGATGTGGGTGAGGAATCTGCTTTTCTCTTCGTTTCCGAGGCGATTACTTTATTTCGGCTTTTGCGCCGCAAAACGCAGCCGCACGTAATCCGTGGTCCACTTGCCGTTCGCGTCGCAGAGCTTCGGGCGCAGCGCTTCCGAAACTTCCTCGATGAAGGCGGGCCTTTCCGCCGGCGGCAGTGCCCGCAGAAAATTCTCCGCAAAAGTTTCGAGCCACGCCGCCATATCGCCTGGAAGCGGCGTCGGCCGCGGAAACAAAGAAATGTACGAAATCGCGAAGCCCGCTTTCCGCAGCCGCGCGGAATAATCTTCGACTGTCGGAAAAAACCACGGCATAAGCGGTTGCGCATCGATTCCGCGCCGTTGCATCGCCTCGGACAAAGCGGCCTTAATCAGCCGCACGTTTCCAGCTCCGCCCATTTCGCCCACGAAGCGTCCGCCGCGCCGCAGCGCGCGCCAGACTCCCGCGATCACTTCATCGGGCCGCAACATCCAGTGCAATGCGGCGTTGCTGAAGACGGCGTCGAATTCATCTCGAAACGGCAGCGCTTCTCCCGCGATCGCGCGAGCGTCCAATCCTCTTGCTCGAGCCGCCGCAATCTGCAACTCGCTCGTGTCCACTCCCACGACTTCGCATCCCAGCGATACAAGCTTTTCCGTGAGCGCGCCATCGCCGCATCCGAGATCGAGGATTCGTTCTCCCGCACGCGGCGCAAGCAACTGCACCACAGGCATGCCGAGATCGGAGACGAATCGCGCGTTGCGCGCGTACCGCTCCGGATCCCAGGTTTGCGTGCCGCTCAAGGTTTATCTTCTCAGGAGGGATTTCGCGGGCGGCGAATCTGTATGTCCACGACCTCATCTTCCGCCAGATTGTGGGGCGCAAGATCGAGTGGCTCGAGCGGATGCAGCGCGCCGCCGGAATAGCGCGCGCGAACGGTCCGTTCTATCGTCCGTTCGGCGCTTGCGCGCGCTGAACCGCTGCGCGCGGGAGACTTCGCGCGGCGATTCGCCGCCTCGGGCTGCGCGTTCGCTGCGGTTCTTGCGCCGGACGGCACGATGGCGGCGACATTTGCGCCGCCACTCGAACCGGTGCGATCGAGCGCGATGTTGGCAAGTTTATCCGCGTCGCTATTGCGCTCGCGAGGCACGTGCTCGATGGCGAAATACGTCAAGCCGCGCGCCAGCTTTCGCGCGTGCTCATGCAAAGGTTGCAGGTCCGGGCTCTTCACTTTGTAGCGGCCTTCCATTTGCCGCACCAGCAGTTCGGAATCGCTGCGCACCAGCAAGCGCTCGATTCCCTGCGCGACCGCATAATCGAGCGCGCTGATCAGCGCGTAATATTCGGCGACATTATTGGTGGCGCGGCCAATGTATTTACCGGCCTCGAAGCGTGTCGCTCCATCCGGCCCGCGCACAATCACGGCATAAGAAGCGGGCCCGGGATTTCCGCGCGAAGCTCCATCCACATTGGCAATGAAGACGTTCGCGGGTCTTTCCGGCGTCTCGAAGAGCAGCCTGCCGGAGGAGGATTTCGGCGGCCGCGTCATGGGGTTCGCAGCGCGAGCGGCTCAGGCTTCATTCGCGGAGATTCCCGCGGCGCTGGCTTTGGATTCGCCGTCGGGTGACGGAGCCGCGGGAGGCTCGAGGTAGTAGAGAATTCGCGAGCAGGTTTCGCACTGCTCGATTTCGTGGAAATCGCCGCGGCGCAGCTCCTGGAAGACGTGCGGGCGAATGCGCACGCCGCAAGCGCTGCATGCTTCGTCGCGCACCTGGGAGAGGCCGATTCCATGCCGGCGCACAGCCACGCGCTCGTAAGTCTCCAGCAGTTGCGCGGGAATTTCCGAGGCGATTCCGCGCCGCTGCGCCTCTTTGGCGGCCAATTCCGTTCGCAGGGAAGCCTGCTCGGACTCGATCTTTTGCCGCTCTTTCTGCGCCTCGCTTTCCACGGCGGTCACGGAGCGCTCCGCGGCTTTCACCTGGCGCTCATACTCCTCGCCGGCAACCATGCGCTCGAGCAAGCGGTCCTCGGCCTGGGCCAGTTCGCCTTCGGCGTGCTGGATTTCGTGTTGCAGGGCTTTATAGGCTTCGTTGGTCTTTACCTCGAAGCTTTGGTCGCGGTATTTACGGGCCCGCTCCTTCCAGGAGTCCACATCCATTTCGTACTTCTTGCGGTCCTTGAGGCTGGTGGTGAGGGCTTCCTTGGCGGACGCGATTTGGTGGCGGGCTTCGCCAGTGCGCGCATCCACGGCGGCGATCTGCGCGGGGATCGCTTCCAGGCCCTTGCGCAGTTCGGCCAGGCGCAGGTCTAAGGCCTGCAAATGCACGAGCCGTTGAATCTGCGCGTCCATCCTTCGAGATTCTAACACACAGGAACCGGGCGTTCGGAAACGTGTAGGTTCGAGACGGAAACGAGCTGCGAGAGAGGTCTCGGCCGCTTATTCCTCGTGGAATTCCATATTCTGGTTGACGGAGATGACCGGAAAATGCGGCGGCGTAACCCCTGGGCTGGGGGGCAGATCGGCGTGGCGCGCGGTTACGGTGAAACCATCCGGTTCGGTTTGTATCGAATACGTGTACCCGTCGCGGCTGGTTCGCGCGAGGTTCATCGTCCCGCTGGAGGTCAACTGGTCCATCCCGGCATAAGAGCCGTTTTGCGCGAAATACATGCGTTCGGCCTGGGCGATGGAGTTGAGGTCCATCTTCACGCCAGTGGTGGAAATGGCCTGAGTGGCGACCATGCCCGGCGCGGGCGCGGCGCGCTTGAGAAAGTAGTAATAAGCGCCAATGGCAATCAAAGCCGCGAATAGCAATCCAATCATGCGCATAGGATTCAATTATCGCTTGCAACGGGCGGAATGGGCGCAGGAGCGGGCGCGCCTGCGCCGAATCCATAACGGGCGCCCGTCGTTCTCCAGCGCGGGTCGGCCATGCTATAATTTCACCTGACTAGGTATTGCTCTAGACAGGTGACAAGACACCGTGGCAATCGCTCTATCCCGGAAAAGCGGGCCATCTCGGAAAAATGGCGCGCATAGGCACGCCGCCTCCGGCGCGGCGCGGCGCCTGCGCATGATGGAGTGGATGCGCGGACGTAGCGGGCCTGTTCCCGGAACGGACCTGGCGCGGCATTTCCGGGTGAGCCGGCAGTGCGTGGTGCAGGATATCGCTATCCTCCGCGCGGAGCGCAACGACATTCTTTCGACGCCGCGAGGTTACCGGCTGCCGGAGAAGCCGGCCAGGGACGCGCACCGCGCGGTAATCGCCTGCCAGCACACGCCGGAGCGCACGGAAGAAGAGTTGCAGATTCTCGTGGACAACGGCGTGCGCGTCCTGGACGTGATCGTGGAGCACGCCCTTTATGGCGAGATGCGCGGGTCGCTGATGATCGAATCGCGTGCGGACGTGCAGGATTTCCTGGCGCGCTGGCGAAGCACCAAGGCCAGCCTGCTTTCGTCGCTGACGCGAGGCGTGCACCTGCATACGGTGGAAGCAAGCAAACCGGAGATGATCGCGCGGGCCAAGGCGCAGTTGCAGGAGCGCGGATTCTTACTCAAATGACGGAACCAACGGCAGAGATGGCGCGTACGGCGCGGCGGGACCAAGTGCGGAGGGGGTTCTTCCGGGGCGAGAGCCTGCATTTGGAAAATCCCGCATATCTGAACTCCGTGCGGACGTTGCTGGATGAACTGCTTTCCTCGGACGTCGGCTCCGGCGACATCACCGTGGCTGCGCTGCGGCTGGTTGATGAAGCGACAAAGGCGAGGATATTGGCCAAAGAGCCGGGAGTGGTTGCTGGAGTCGCCGAGTTGCGCTGGCTATTGAGCCGAGATGGGTTGGATGTGGCGACACATAAGCAGGATGGAGAAACGATCCAGACCGGGGACGTCATACTCGAATTCGAAGGTCCTCGAAGCAAGCTGCTGGCCTACGAGCGGACCGGGTTGAACCTCTTGCAGCGCCTAAGCGGCATCGCCACGGTCACGCGGAATTTTCAAGATGTGGTTCACCAACACAACCCCGAAGCGCACGTGATCGGCACGAGAAAGACGCCGTGGGGATTGCTGGACAAGCGCGCGCTGCATCTGGGTGGTGGCGGCACGCACCGGCTGGGCCTTTGGGACGCGATCCTGATCAAGAACAATCATCTGGGGCTCGTTGCCAGCCGCGAGGCGGAGGCCGCCCGCATGGCGATCGAGCGAGCGTGGCCATCGCGGGAATCCGCAGCGTTCATTGAGGTGGAAGTGCGCAGCCGCGAATCGGCGCTGGCGGCCGCGGAGGCTTTCCGGCGAATGCGCGAGTCGGACGAGAGCAACGATTGCCCCTGCTGCTTGCTATTGGACAATATGCCGCCCGCGAAGATATCGGAGGTGATCGCCGGTCTGCGCGCGAGAGATCTGCACGATCACGTTTTGACCGAAGCCAGCGGAAATATTTCAGAAGCCAACGTCGAGGAGTATGCCGCCTGCGGCGTGGATGCGATTTCTATTGGCGCGCTGACGCATTCCGTACGCGCGCTCGATATTTGCCAAAGAATCTAATCCCAAGGACAAACAAAATGAATCCAACTGTCTCCACCGAAACTTACGAAACCCGCTACACGCTTCCGGCCATCGAGCAGATTGACGACTCGGCGGCAGAGATTCTAAGAAAGCAGGAGCGCGTGCGGCAGCTTTGCCAGGAGCGCAACGCCATCATTCTGGCGCACCATTACGAGCGGCCCGAAGTGCAGGAGGTGGCCGACTACGTGGCGGATTCACTGCGGCTTTCGCAAAGCGCCGCAAAGACCGGCGCGGAGACGATCGTTTTTTGCGGCGTGCATTTCATGGCCGAGACCGCGGCCATCCTTTGCCCGGACAAGACGGTGCTGCTGCCGGATTTGCGGGCCGGCTGTTCGCTGGCGGCGGCGATCACGGCGGAAGAGCTGCGCGCCTGGAAGGCGCGTTTTCCGGATGCCGTGGTGGTCGCCTACATCAATACGTCCGCCGAAGTGAAGGCGGAGAGCGACTACTGCTGCACCTCCGCGAATGCCGTCAAAGTGGTGCGCGCGATACCCGCGGAGCGGCCCATCCTATTTATCCCGGATAAATTCTTGGCCCAGGTCGTGGCGCGTCAGGCGGAGCGCAGCAACATCATCGCGTACCCCGGCTATTGCCATGTGCATCGAACGATCCGGCCGGAAGATGTAACCGAAGTGCTGGAAGCTCATCCGGACGTGGAACTCCTGTTGCATCCCGAGTGCGGATGCGTCAGTTCCTGCATGGCCAAGGCGCTGGACGGCAGCTTGCCCTTCAATCGCACCTTCTTCCTCTCCACGGAAGGAATGCTGCGACACATCGGCGCGTCGAGCGCGAAGGAGTTCGCCGTGGGCACCGAGATGGGCATTTTGCACCGGCTGAACAAGGAGTTCGCGGACCGCTCGTTCTATCCCGTGAATCCTAAAGCGGTCTGCGCCTTCATGAAAACGATTACGCTCGATAACGTGATCCGGTCGCTCGAGACGCTTTCGCCGCGGGTCACCGTGCCCGCGGAGACCGCGCGCAAGGCCCGGCGAGCCATCGACCGTATGCTGGAGCTTGCCTAGATGCCTTCAGACGCTCTCAAGGTAGGACTCCTCGGCGCGGGCGCAATCGGCCAGATTTTGGCCGCGGCGCTTGACGCCGAGTCCAGCCGCGCGGTGCTGGTGGCCGTCGCCGACCAGGACCGGGCGCGCGCGGAGAAGTTTGCGGCAGAGCTCAAATCACGTCCGGCTGTTGTCGAATTGGACGAACTGGTGCGCCGCTCCGATCTGGTGATCGAGGCGGCCAGCCAGGCGGCCTTGCCGGAAATTGTTCCGCGCGCGCTGCGCGCGCAGAAAGACATCATGGTGATGAGCGTGGGCGGCCTGCTGGAGCATGAGGAATGGTTCGCGGAGGCGGAGCGGCAGGGCTGCCGCATCTACGTTCCTTCGGGAGCCATCGCCGGGCTCGATGGATTGAGGGCCGCGGCGGTGGGGCGGCTGAGCTTGGTGATATTGACGAGCCGCAAGCCGGTAGCCGCTCTGCGCGGGGCGAAATACGTCGTCGAGCGGAGAATCGATCTGGACAGCCTGAAGGCGGAAACCGTGTTGTTTGAAGGGCCGCCGGAAGAGGCTTGCCGCGCTTTTCCCTCCACGTCGAATGTGGCGGCATCGCTTCGCCTGGCCGCGGGCAAGTCGGTGGAGATTCGCGTGCGCGTCATTGCCGTGCCGGGCGGAACCGAGAACGTGCACGAAATTCAGGCCGTCGGCGATTTCGGCCGCTTCCGCATCGTGTTGGAGAATGTGCCCTCGCCCTCGAACCCCCGTACTTCACGCCTGGCCGCACTTTCCGCAGTAGCCACTCTCGAAGAGATCCTGCGCACCCAGCGGGTGCGCGTTTAGTCTCCTCGCCTGCACACCGGACAGCGGGCGGTGAACGGCCGGATTAGGGTACACTTCTGTTCTCGGATAGAGGCATTCTCGGCCAGGCGCATCACCTCAAGATATGCCGGCCGTTTCGGCAGAGCGGTTCGCGGGCGGAGCGGGCGACCAACCCCGGGAGTCTCGCAAGCGTCTCATAGCATTCGCCAGACCCGCGGCAAAAAGGTTCCGTTCTGAATTTTCGACAAACGAGCGTAGACTGTTCGAATTCGTGGCCCACCAATTGGGCTGAGGAGTGACTCGCTTGAAATCAACACGCACCGTCCTCTGTGGCTTAGCGTTTCTGATTGCGGCATCGCTGGGATGGGCCAAAGGCAAGGCGGCCCGCGTGCCTGGGTCTCCAGCGCAGGCTGGGTCAGCCGGGCAGGCCGCGCCTTCGCCGATACTGGGAACATTGCAGGAAGAGATGAATCGCGAGATGGCGGTGTTCGGCAAAGCCGATCCGCCGGCTTACTTCCTGACGTACACGGTCACCGACAGCGACCGCGCGGACGTGACGGGATCGAACGGCGCGCTGCTTTCGAGCCAGGAGCAACACAACCGCTGGCTGGAGGGGCAAATTCGCGTAGGCAGTTATGCTCTGGACGACACGCACCACGTGGGCAACCAGCAGGATGGATCTCCGGGCAGCTTTGGCGATGTTGTCCCCGTGGACGATGATGCGGCGGTGTTGAAGCGCGCCATGTGGCGGCAAACGGACGGCCAATACCGCTCCGCCGCGGAGGCCTTCATCAAGGTCAAGACGGGGAAAGACGTCCAGGTGCAAACGCTGGCGCAGGCCGCGCCCGATTTCTCCGAAGAGAAGCCGCAAGTCTATTACGGGCCGCGCGCCTCGTTCACGGTGGACCGGCGTCCCTGGGAAGACAAAGTACGGCTTTATACGGCGTCGTTCCGCCCTTCGGCGGCGATATTGAATTCGATCGTGACGTTCACGGCGCAGGCGGAAAATCAGTATCAAGTGACGACCGAGGGCACCAAACTTCAATTCGGAAACGTGCACTACAGGCTGGAGCTTTTCATTCAGGGGAAAGCGCCGGACGGGATGGATCTGGAGCGCTACTACAACTTCGACTGGGTCGATCCCAAGGCCGCACCGGACGACAAGGCCGTGCTGGCGCAGTGCGCTGTGTTGCAAAAGGAGCTGGAGGCGCTGGTCAAGGCGCCGCTGGCCGATCCTTACGCGGGACCGGCGATGCTGACCGGACGCGCCGCGGCGGTTTTCTTCCATGAGGTGTTCGGGCACCGCGACGAGGGCTTCCGGCAGAAGGATATCGGAGAAGGCCAGACGTTTGCGGGCAAAGTAGGCGAAGCGCTCATGCCGAACTTCATCACCATCGTCGACGATCCCACCGCGCCGAAGGAGGGATCGACGGTGTTGCTGGGGAACTATCCTTACGATGACGAAGGCATTCCCGCGCAGAAGGTGACCCTGGTGGATCATGGCGTGCTGCGGAACTTCGAGATGTCGCGGCAGCCGCTGAACGGATTCCCGCAGTCGAATGGACACGGGCGGCGGCAGGTGGGTTTTGCGCCCGTATCGCGCCAGGGAAACTTGCTCGTGGAGAGCAGCAACAAGGTAACGAGCGCGCGCCTGAGGCAGATGCTGATCGACGAAATCAAGCGCCAGAACAAGCCCTACGGCCTGCTGTTCGACGATATTTCGGGCGGCTTCACGTTCACCGGCCGCAGCCAGCCGCAGGCTTTTCAGGTGCAGCCGCTGGTGGTCTACCGGGTTTATGCCGACGGGCGTCCGGACGAGCTGGTGCGCGGGGTGGACATCGTGGGCACGCCGCTGGTTTCGCTGCAGAAGATCATGGCCACCGGCGACACCATGGAAGTTTTCAACGGCTACTGCGGGGCCGAGTCCGGCTCAGTACCCGTCGCTGCCGCGGCGCCGCCGATGCTGATTTCGGAGATGGAAGTGCAGAAGAAGCAGACGTCCACCGACCGGCCGCCGATCCTGCCGCCGCCGGCGCACGATCCGCAGGCGCAAGATCCGGCCAAGGCGAATAAATCATGAGCTTCCATCGAGAAATAAGAACAACACTGTGCATTTTCTGCGCCGGCTTGGTTTTCGGGACTCCGGCGATTGGCTTTGGGAAGAGTCCCGCGGCTGCTGTGGTTCCGCAAGCCGCGGGCCAAATCGCCGACGTCCCTGCCGGGGACGCGGATAAGACGCTGGCGGCGCTGCATGATGAATTGCAGCGCTCCAAGGACCGCCTGGCGCTGGTCGGCCAGGAACGGCCGTACTACATCGAATATCGCTTGCTCGATCTGGACGAGCGCATCATCAGTGCGGAATTCGGCGCGCTGGTGTCCACCAGCACCACGCGGAACCGCTTCATGAGCGTGGATGTGCGCGTGGGAAATTACAAGCTGGACAGCTCGAACTTTCTGGCCGCCGGGGGCTTCCGCGGATTCCTGGGCCACACGGGAACGGTGGGGATCGACCGCGATTACAACTCGCTGCGGCAGGATATCTGGCTGGCCACCGATCAGGCTTATAAGGAAGCGCTCGATGCTTATTCCAATAAGCAGGCCGCGCTGCGCACCCTGGCGAACGCGCCCACGGTGGACGATTTTGCACAGGAGCCGCCACTGGTAGCGGTCGACCCGCGGCTTGAGCCGGACTGGACTTCGCGAGACTGGGAGGCGGAGGCGAGGACGGTGTCCGCGGTCCTGAAAAATTATCCGGAACTGTACACCTCGCGCGTGACCTATCACTTGATCTACGCGACGAGCTATCTGGTCTCCACCGAGGGGACGCAGATCCGCGCGAGCCGCACCTTGGCGGCGATCGAGGCCAGCCTGGGCACGCAAGCCACCGACGGCATGCCGCTGCACAATTACTTGGCGATCTACGTCAACCGTGCGGGGGAGCTTCCCGCGGCGGCGGAGGTGCGGCAGCAACTGGACGCCAAGGGCAAGGAACTGGCTCTGCTGCGGCTGGCTCCGGCGGTCCAGGATTACGATGGTCCCATGCTGTTTGAGGCGCGCGCGGCCGGATCGCTGCTGGCACAAGCGCTGGCGCCTTCGTTGAATGGGGCGCGGCCGCCGCTGGCGTTGAACACGCGATTCGAGCAGATGATGCAGGCTCTGGGCGGGCGGAGCGAGTGGATGGGCCGTATGGGTCAGCGCGTTTTGCCGCTGACGGTGGAGCTGGATGACGACCCGACCGTGCAGCAGTTCCAAGGGCACGAGCTGATCGCTTCGTACAAGGTGGATCAGGAAGGCGTGCGCGCGCAGAAGGTGGCGCTGGTTCAAAACGGATTGCTGAAGGAGATGCTGATGTCGCGGCGGCCGGGGCCGGATGCTTACGAATCGAACGGCCACGGGCGTTCGACGTTTCTGGCCGTGCCGCGGCCGATGACCAGCAATCTCTTCTTCACCGCGAGCAACGGCGATTCGCCGGAGGAGTTGCGCAAGAAATTCCTGGACGCCTGCAAGCAAAACGGGCAGGCCTTCGGGCTGCTCGTGCGCGAGATGGATAACCCGGTGCTGGCCAGTTCCACGCAGGAGGAGCTATCCGATTCGCTCTCGACGCTGGCCTCGGGAGCGCCGAATGGCGACCGCATGCCGCTCTTGGTTTACCGCGTCAGCGTAAGCGATGGGCGCGAGGAGCTGGTGCGCGGGGCCATGATTTCGCAACTCACGGTGCGGAATTTCCGGGCGCTGCTGGGCATGGGCAACGACAATACGGTATTCGCCTATCAGCAGAGCCAGGACGCGGAGACGGCGGGAACCGCGCTGGGCACGTTCGGCACCGCCAACGGCGGAGTGCCGAGCGACGTCATCGCGCCATCGCTGTTGTTCGAGGAGGTCGAAGTCCGCGGGCCTCACGGGGAGCCGCGGCGCACGCCCATGATGCCGCCTCCATCGCTGCAATAAACGAACGCAGTCACTGGGGTAAGTCCAGCGCCGATGCGGGCGAGGCACGTTAGTTGCGCCGGACGCTGGCGCGTTCCGGCGCTCGTCGTATAATCACAAAAAGTTAAGAGTATCTTCAGGGGCGACCGATATCGCTACGTCCAACGCCACATCGGCGAAACAGATGGCTGCGCTCGGTTCGGTGGGCTCGGCCGTTGTTCTTTTATCGCTGAAGATTTTCCTCAGCCAATTGACCGGCAGCCTTGGCGTGCTCTCCGAGGCTCTGCACTCGAGCCTCGATCTGATCGCCGCGATCATCACTTATCTTTCGGTACGCGTGGCGGACCGGCCCGCCGACGCGGACCACACCTACGGCCACGGCAAAATCGAGAATTTTTCGGCGTTCCTGGAAACGGGCCTGCTGATCCTCACGGCCGCGTACATCATCTGGGAGGCGGTGCAAAGGCTGTTTTTCCGGCAGGTGACCATTCGGCCGAGCCTATTGGCCATGGCCATTCTCGGAATCGTGCTGGGAATCGATTTGCTGCGAGCGCGGGCGCTCGGGCGCGTGGCGCGCGAACAGGCGAGCGAAGCGCTCGAAGCGGATGCACTGCATTTTTCGACCGACGTGTGGAGCACGACGGCCGTGATTCTCGGCGTGGCCATGGTGTGGCTGGGCCAGCGCACGGGGCAGGAGTGGCTTCGCTATGCGGACCCTGTCGCGGCGCTGGGGGTGGCCGCCGTGGTGATCTGGGTGGCGGCGCGGCTCGGCCAGCGCACGGCTGACGCGCTTTTGGACAGGGCTCCGGCGGGCCTGCAGCAGCGCGTGGCGCGCGCCGTGGAGGAACTCGAAGGCGTGCTGCGCACCGAACGAGTGCGCGTGCGACGGGCGGGCAACCAGCATTTCGTGGACGTTACGGTGAGCATTCCGAGAACGGCAAGCTTCGAGCAGGTGCACGCGATCAGCGATGAGGTGGAGCGCCGGGTCGGCGAGATTATTCCCGCAGACGTGATGGTGCATATGGAGCCGCGAGCGCAGGCGGGCGAGCACGTGTTCGACGCGATCCGAGCGGCGGCGCAGCGGCGCGGCCTGGCGGTGCACGATTTGTCGGCGCACCAGCTCGACGGCCATCTTTTTATCGAGATGCATCTGGAGGTGGACGAGCATTTGAGCTTGCGGGAGGCGCACCGGCAGGCGAGCGATCTGGAGGAAGAGATTCGCGGGATGCCGTCGCTGGCGCGCACGGGCGGCGCCAAGGGTGCGGAGGTGAATATACATATCGAGCCGCTGGGTGCGCACATCGCCACAGTGGATCGCTCCGCGGGCAACTTGCAGGGGTTGGAGCAGGAAGTGGAGGGGTTCCTCAACGCATTGCGGCCCGAGTTCCCTGCGCTGAAGGATTGCCACGAGGTTCACGTGAAAAAGGTCGAGCGCAGGACGCAGCTCTCCTGCCATTGCGCCATGGACGGCAATTTGCCCATCACCGTGGTCCACGACATCACGGCGAAGCTGGAGGACCGTGTAAAAGAACGATTCCCGCAGATTTCGCGGGTGACCATTCATCCGGAACCTCCCGACGCCCGCGAGAATTAACGCCGCTGGGCGCTAGCCCGCATGGCGAGGTCGGCCCACTAGGCATTCGCGGGCAAGTTTGTTAGGCTAGTCGAATAGGGAAGGGCTGTATCCCGGCAAGGGAACGGCACCGGAGGGTGACATGAGTACCGCATTGGATGCGGGCAACGGGAAGATCACCGTGCCCGACATTGCCAGCCGCAAGAGCACCAATTCACAGAGTAATTCGGAAAAGAAAAAGATCGTTTGCCTGACGGCCTACGACTATCCGACGGCGCGCTTCGTCGACGAAGCGGGCGTGGACGTGGTGCTGGTGGGCGATTCGCTGGGCATGGTCGTGCTCGGCTACGAAAACACTCTGCCGCTCACGATGGAGGAGATGCTGCACCACACGCGCGCAGTGCGGCGCGGAGTGCGCAAAGCGCTGCTCGTCGCGGACATGCCGTATGGCAGTTTTCACGGGGATACCCGCGAAGCGGTGCGCAACGCGGTACGGTTCGTGAAGGAGGCGGGCGCGGAGGCGGTGAAGGTCGAGGGCGGAGAGCGCCGCATGGAGCTGATCGCGCAAATTGTCGAGGCGGAAATTCCGGTGATGGGCCATATCGGCTTGACGCCGCAATCCATGCACGCTTTTGGGGGCTTTCGCGTTCAGGGCAAATCCGTGGAGGCGGCGGAGCAACTTCTGCGGGACGCGCGGGCCGTGGAGGCGGCGGGCGCATTTTCGGTTGTGGTCGAATCGGTGCCGCGAGAGCTGGCCGCCCGGATCACCAGCGAGCTGCGCATTCCCACCATCGGGATTGGCGCGGGGCCGGAATGCGATGGGCAGATCCTGGTGCTGCACGATATGATCGGCCTGTCCGTGGGGCATACTCCGAAGTTCGCCCGGCGATACGCGAACGTGGGCGAGGCGATCCGCAATGCGGTGGGCGCCTATGCGAACGATGTCCGCGAGGGGCGCTTTCCCGCCGACGAAGAGTCCTACCATCTTTCAAGCGAAGTTCGCGAACGGCTGCTGGCCGTGCGGCGAAGCTGAGCGCAAAGGAAAATCGATGATGACACCGGAGGACGTCCGAACTCTGTACGCTTACGATGCCTGGGCGAATCGGCGAGTGCTGGACGCTTGCGCGGCGCTGACGCCCGAGCAGTTCACCAAGGATTTGGGGTCGAGCTTTCGTTCGGTGCGGGACACTCTGGCGCACATCATGGGCGCAGAGTGGCTGTGGCTGGAGCGCTTTCAGGGCCACACGGCCACGCTTCTAAGTGGAGATCAGTTTCCGGACCTCGCCAGTCTGCGAAGGCGCTGGGCCGAGGTGGAGCGCGACCTTCTAGCCTACCTGGACGCGCTCTCGGCCGGCGATCTTGAGCGGAGCTTCGATTATCGCGACCTGAAAGGCAATCCGCACACCTCGCTGCTGTGGCAGACGCTGCAGCACGTCGCCAATCACAGCACCTATCACCGCGGCCAGGTAACCACGCTGTTTCGCCAACTGGGCGTTAAACCCGTCGGCACAGACCTGATCGGTTTCTACCGGGAACGCGCGGCGCAGGCCGCGCATTAGGAAGATTCCGGCCGCAGCCGCGTGGAAGTCATACACACCGTTGAATGGATGAAGCAGGTCTGCCGGCGAGCGCGGGCCGAGGGCCGGCTGGTGGGCTTTGTTCCCACGATGGGCGCGCTGCATGCGGGCCATCTTTCGCTGATCGAGGCGGCGCGGCGGGATGCAAGCCCGGTGGCCGTTTCGATTTTCGTCAATCCCAAACAATTTGGGCCGAATGAGGACTATGCAAAATATCCTCGCGATCCGGAAAACGACCGGCGGCTCGTGGAGCAGGCAGGAGTGGATTATCTATTTGCTCCGGCCGTGGAAGAGATATATCCCGCCGGATTCCGTATTGCCGTGAATGTGGAAGGCCTCTCCGAGCGCCTGGAAGGCAAGACACGTCCGGGGCATTTTCGTGGCATCGCCACGGTTGTGCTGAAACTGCTGGAGATCGTTATGCCGCGGTTCGCCTATTTCGGGCGCAAGGACGCGCAGCAGGCGCGCATCGTGCGGCAGATGGTGTTGGACCTGGCGCTGGACAGCGAAATCGTGGTTTGCCCGATCGTGCGCGAGCCGGATGGGCTGGCGCTTTCGTCGCGCAATCGCTATCTCTCGCCCGCCGAGCGTAAGGCGGCAACGGTGCTGTACCGGGCGCTTTCCCTTGCGAGGCGAGCGATCGATGCAGGCGAGCGCGACACTTTGAGAATCGCCAACGCGGCGCGGCAGGAGCTGGCGGGCGAACCGCTGGCTTCGGTGGATTACGTGGAGATCGTGGACGCCGGCTCGTTCGAGCCGGTGGTGCGGCTTACGCCTTCGTGCCTGGTTCTTTTGGCAGTGCGCCTCGGCAGTACGCGCCTGATCGACAACATGCAGGTGGAGATGGATTCGCGCGGCGGAGCGATTTGCACGCTGTAAGGGTTACGACTTCGCAGCCATCAACCGCTTGACGGCTCCCAGGACTTCGGGCGAGTGGCCTTTGGACGGCGCCTTATCCCAAATCTTCGCGATGCGGCCGTCAGGCGCGATCAGGAACGTCGAGCGCACGATTCCCAGAAACGATTTTCCCAGGAACTGCTTCATGCGGCGCGCGCCGTAGGGTTCGATGGCCTGGAACTGCGGGTCGCTGAGCAGGTGGAAATTCAAATTATATTTGGCGGCGAACTTGGCCTGGGTCTCGACGCTATCGCCGCTGCAGCCGAGCACCACGGCGCCTAATTTATCGAGTTCGGGTTTGGCGTCACGAAACTCGGACGCTTCGTTGACTCAACCGGAAGTGAGGGCCTTGGGGAAGAAGTAGAGCACCACGGTTTTTCCGCGCAGGGCCGAAAGCGCGATCTCCTGGCCATCCTCCGCCGGGAGCCGAAAATCCGGAGCATTGTCGCCCACTTTGAGCATTTTGATCTTGCTCCTTGGCCTTTTCTTTGCTGCGTTAGCCCTAACGGGCATGGCTCACCCGAGCAGGCGCTTCAGCGTTTCATTGACGATCTGCGGATTAGCCTGGCCGCGAGAGGCTTTCATCACCTGCCCGACAAAAAACTTGAATACGCCTTCATTGCCGGCGCGATATTTGGCCACGTTGTCGGGATTTTTTTCCACCACTTCGCGGCACAGGCGCTCGATCTCGCCGGTGTCCTGAATTTGCGATAGGCCCTGCGCCGCAATGATCTCCTCCGCCGGTTTGCCCGTTTCAAACATGGCCGCGAAAACTTTCTTCCCCGAGGCCCCCGTTATGCTTCCTTTCTCGACTTGCGCCACGAGGCCGGCCAAGGCGGCGGGAGAGACGGGGCTCGATTCTACGGGCTGGCCGGAATCGTTGAGCCTGCGGAGAAGTTCGGTCTGAATCCAACTGGCCGCGGCTTTTGGCGGACCGCCGGCGCGGACGACCTCCTCGAAATAGTCGCCGAGTGCGCGGGTGGCGCTGAGGCCCGCGGCGTCGTAAGCGGAGAGGCCGTGCTCGTCCATGAAGCGGCGGCGGCGCGCGGCGGGCAATTCGGGCATCTCACGCTGGACTTCCGCGAGCCAGGCGTTGCTGACGTAAACGGGAAGCAGGTCGGGATCGGGGAAATAGCGGTAGTCGTGCGCGAACTCCTTGGACCGCATGGCTTCGCTGCGGCCTTCGGCGACGTTCCAGAGGCGCGTCTCCTGAATCACGCGGCCGCCCGATTCGATCAGGGCGATGTGCCGTTCGATTTCGTACTCCAGAGCGCGCTGGAGATAGCGGAAGGAGTTCAGATTTTTCACCTCGGCTTTGGTGCCGAAGCGGGTTTCGCCGCGCCGCCGCACGCTGACGTTGGCGTCGCAGCGCAGCGAGCCTTCCTCCATATTGCAATCGCTGACGGCGGCGTATTCGAGCACCTGCTTGAGCGCGCTGAGGTAAGCATAGGCCTCGGAGGGAGAGCGCAGGTCGGGCTCGGAAACGATTTCGGCGAGAGGCGTGCCGCCGCGGTTGTAGTCGATGTAGCTCTGGCGATCGGAATCGGGGAAGCCTTCGTGCAGGTTTTTGGCGGCGTCCTCCTCCAGATGGAGGCGCGTGATGCCGATCTTTTTCGCGGCGCCCTCATGCTCGATTTCCAGCCAGCCGTGCGTGGCGAGCGGCAGCTCGTACATGGAAATTTGGTAACCCTTGGGCAGGTCGGGATAGAAATAGTTTTTGCGCGCAAAGCGCGAAGTTTTCTGGATCTGCAGATTGAGCGCCAGCGAAGCGCGCAGGGCGAGCTCGAGGGCGCGTTTATTGAGCACGGGCAAGGAGCCGGGCAGGCCCAGACAAACCGGACAGGTGTTCGTATTGGGCGGATCGCCGAAGCGCGTGGAGCAGCCGCAGAAGATTTTGGTGGCGGTTTTGAGCTGCACATGGACTTCCAGCCCGATGACGGGCTCATAGCCGGCGATGACTTCCGGCGCTACTCGCGTTGCGGTGGATGCGGTTCGAGCCATGGCGAATCCGGCGATTATAACATCCCGGATTCGGGGAGTCTGAATCGGGGCGAGCGGCCGTGGATTTTCACTTGCCGACGACCCGTGTATCGGGAGTTACGGTTTCCTTGGCGGCTCGTATTTCGCGGCTGATTTCTTGTGGATTTGACTGAGTGGCGTTCTCTCCTTTTCGGATGAGCACCAGATTGGGGAAGAATGCGATTTCCACGACGTTCTGGTCGAGGTAGGTCGCCCTGTACGCTTCGAGCGGAAATTCCGCGTGATTCAATCCATCCGCTAGCGATTTGAAGAAAGCCATCGAACTCCGCGGATTCCCGATGCCTCCGCCGTAAGTAGGCCAGTAGGACGTCTGGATATCTTCGACGGCATAAATTCCATTGGGCCGTAATCTTGGGAACAACGCGTGAAACGCTTTGATGACGTGCTCGTTTACGTGGCTGCCGTCGTCGATGACGATATCAAACCCTCCGTACTCATCGGACAAACGACCGAGCGCTTCGACGTCGGTTTGATCGCACTGGCGAATATCAATGCGGTCCTCCCGAAACCTCGTCTTGTCCTCGATATCGATGCCCACGATCCGGCCTCTGCGGAAGAAGGCTTTCCACATGCGCAGAGATTCGGCTCCAGCAGCGGAGTCTTTGTAGCCACCCACGCCGATCTCCAGCAGATTCAACCTTCGGTGTTTCCATGGCCGGAAATATCTTTGGTAATGTTCCGTGTACCAGTGGCCGCCCCACTTGTCGGTGCCAAAAATCAATGCAAGCTGATTCAAGTCATTTCGGTACCACCAACCCGCGACAGATCTGGAGAGGCGTACAAATGGGCGATGAAGATTGGGCGGAAGGCTCCTCCTCATCAGGTCCTTAAGCCGAATGATTTTGTCGCGCGCGAGCATGGCGCAAGCCACCGATAACGTATCACAGCGGCTGCGCTCCTCGATGGACAGCGGGGTGGCGGCCCGCGGCATTCCGCCGAACGGCCCGCCACCGCCAACCTGGCTATTCGCCGCCGAGCCGGAAGCGCATGCCGATGTAGGCGGCGCGGCCGAGCGTCGGGAAGCCGAGGACGTCCTGATAGTCGATGTTGAAGAGATTGGTGATGTGGCCAATCGCGCTGAC
>Ga0335077_10001375_pt1 | contig 28781 bp, 25 predicted proteins | sample Lox_Sample_31_FD_207151 | JGI IMG/M metagenome (GOLD analysis project Ga0335077, IMG submission 207151) | Soil microbial communities from Loxahatchee National Wildlife Refuge, Florida, United States - Lox_Sample_3.1 | ecosystem: Environmental > Terrestrial > Soil > Wetlands | place: USA... | reverse complement strand
GGTGGATGCAATCCACCGGGCAGGCATCCACACACGCCGTGTCCTTGGTTCCAATGCAGGGTTCTGCGATCACGTATGCCATGAGTTTTTCCTGTGAAGCTAATACATAGCACAAGGCAGGGGAAAAACACAAACGGACGGTAGGGCACCGTTTTTTATTGCGCGCCCACGGCCCGTGGAGCACACTGAAGGTGATGTCTGCCAAAGTGCGAAAGGCCGTCTTCCCCGCCGCGGGACTGGGTACCCGCTTCCTTCCAGCCACGAAGGCCCAGCCGAAGGAAATGCTGCCGCTGGTCGACAAACCCATCATCCAATACGGCGTGGAAGAAGCGCTGCATTCCGGCATCCAGAACATCATCATCGTGACCGGGCGCGGCAAGTCGGCCATTGAGGACCATTTTGATGTCAGCTTCGAGCTCGAATATTTATTGGAGAGCCGCAGCAAGAAGGATCTGCTGGCGATTGTCCGCAACGTTTCGGACATGATCAACGTTTCTTACATCCGGCAGAAAGAGGCGCTGGGCCTGGGCCATGCGGTGCTGCGCGCTAGCGAGCTGATTGGCAGCGAGCCTTTTGCTGTGGTGCTGGCTGACGACGTGATCGATGCCGACACCCCGGCGCTGCGTCAGTTGCTGGACATCCACGAGTTCTTCGGCGCGTCAGTGCTGGCTGTGATGGAGGTACCGCAGGAAAAGATTTCGGCGTATGGCGTGGTGGATGCTGAACCGGTCGCTCACAACGGCAGCAAGGATCGCGTTTACCGGATCCGCGACCTGGTGGAAAAGCCGAGCAAGGAAGCGGCGCCGTCGAATCTGGCGATCATCGGCCGTTACGTTTTAACGCCTGAGATCTTCGATTCCCTCCAGGCGATTGAGCCGGGCTCGGGCGCCGAGATCCAGCTCACCGATGGTCTCAAGCACCTGCTGCACTCGCGTCCCATCTACGCCTATCGTTTCGAAGGCACGCGCTACGATGCCGGCGATAAACTCGGCTTCCTCAAAGCTACGGTCGAGTTCGCCCTGCGGCGCGACGATTTGGGCGCGCCCTTTCGCGAATACCTGAAAAGTTTGCAATTATAGTTAGCTTGACGACCACAGAAACCAGCGCCTTGACCGCGCTAATGCAGGACACTATCGGAAGTCAGCCACTGACTGATGAACTGCGCGCACGATTGCCGCAACAGAGCGGCAGCATATGGCTGCTACCGGCCTCACTCGAGCGCGATCCCGCTGATCCTTCCGTTTACTATTTGGCTGCGGACACACCGACCCCACAACTGCTGCGTGTGACACGCGACGCTGTGCAGGCCCTGCCCTTTGCTTCGACCGACCGGGAACGAATCCGCTGGTTCGCCGCCGAGGTGAACCGTGCTTTCCTTCCTCGTCCGCAGCGCGCGCTGCCTGCGATTGCCGTGGGCAACCGCCACCCGGAGATCAGCCTGCCGGCCGCCTTCGAAGCCTTTCGCATCATTCTGAACAAGACGGGCAAGAATCTGGCATCCACGGTGCAGCTCTCGGCGACGCGAGAGATGACCACGGATGAGGCTATCGCAGTGCGCGACGGCGAGAATCCGACCGCTGCGGGCCACACCCGTGTTTCCATTCGTCACCTGTATCACGCGGGTCTTTGGGCCGCCATTCGCGCAGGCTGGCGCCAGGGGTACAACGCCGAAGCGGATCATTTCATCGTCACGGGCAGCAATGCCAGCGAAATCGCGCGATCGGTAGAGGGCGCCAAGGAAGCTATCCACCACGCCGCAGGATATACGAAATTCACCACCGATACCTCGCGGCTGTTCATTCTGGAAGCCGACACGCGGCATCCGGCTGCCTGGAGCGAAGCCGCGGTGGCTGAGAAATTTGAGTCCATTTTTTCCAGCGAAGAACGCACGTGGATCCTGGGCGAGTTTGCCAGGCGCGTCACAGTAGAAGACGCAGTCTACGAATTCACGCGCAACGACGTTCTCCGCCTGGCGGTGAAGTTCGGTGAAAGCTTGAAGCTCAACGAAGAGCTATTCGACTTCATCCGCGCGCAAAAATCCGGCGAGCCGTTCGATTTCGAGCCTTCGATTGATGAAGCCGAGACGCTGACCACTCCGCAAGAGCTTTTCTTTTACATGCAGTGGCTGAAGTTGCGCGGGCGCCCGGCACAACTTGTGCCGCCGAACCTGGGCTTCAAGAAACGCCAGGCTTACCCGGTCGCTATGGAAACCTCAGCCCAGACCGGCGTCGGGCTGCGCGACTACGTGCATCACAAGATGTGGCCGGAACTCGAGCCGCGCGTCGCCGGGAGTTTCGCGGGCCGGCCGATCGAGGAGCTCGCTGAACGAGTGCGCGAACTGGCCGCGGTGGCCAGGCATTTCGATGGCACGTTGAGCATTCACTCCGGCAGCGGCAAGCAGGCAGAAGTACTTGAGTCCATCGGCAGGTCGACAGGCGGACGCTTGAATTACAAAATCTCGGGCGAGCTGCAATTGCAGTTGTTCGACGTGCTGCGGGAACAGCCGGCTGATTCCCCCTGGCGTGCGTTGTACGAGCGGATGGCGGACCGGTGCGACGAGTTCGCCACACGGGGCGCATTTGGCGCGGAAAGCGAATTGGCAGCCAAATATCGACAGATGGGGCGCGGCTCGTATCTGGGCGACGCGTCGCGCGGGCGCGTGGATGGCAACCTGTTTCTGGTGTTCTGGGTGGGGAATATGGTGGGAAGCCGCGATGTAAAATCGCCCGACGGCGGCCGGCGCTTTTTCAAAGAGAAGCTGGATGAACTTCCGGGAGAGCTGGTGGCCGAAGTGCAGAAGCGGAACACGCGCTATATCGTGTGGCTGGCCGAACATTTGATGGTATAGGCGCGAATGCGAAACGCCGTGAAGGTGCAAGAGGGGACAGTTGAGCAGCATGTCGCCGACGGCGACACCCGCGAGCATGAGAATTCGGCGAAGGCACGAGCTAGGAATATTCTGCAAGGGGCGAAGCCGGGACAGGCAACTGCGTCCACGGAGGGCGGGCCGGCAAGGTTGGGATTCGATGCGTTGGGGACGCAGAAGCCTGTCCCGGTTTCGCGACGTACGGGCTTTGCGAATCGGGCAGTTACAGCTATTTTCAAGAGAGGCACCACCGTCCACGACGAGCGGGCTGGTGGTTTGCGGGTGGCTCGATTAGGGACGGCGGAGCCAGCCCCTGGTGCACATGCAACTTGAAGGAAAAGTCGCCATTATCACCGGCGGAAGCCGGGGCATCGGCAAGGCCATTGCCGCTGTCTTTGTCCGCGAAGGCGCTACGACGGTAATCTGCGGGCGCAAGCAAGAAACGCTGGATGTGGTTGCGCGCGAGCTGGGCAACCGCGCCGTCCCATTCGCGTGCCACGTCGGAAAGCCGGAGGAGCTCGCGCGGCTGGTGGACAAAGTGACTCGCGACTTCGGGCATATCGATATCCTGGTCAATAACGCGGGGACCAATGTCGCGCAGGGCCATTGCCTCGCCATTGACGATGGGCAGTTTGACAAGATGATGGAAGTAAACCTGAAGAGCGCGTTCCGGCTGGTGCGCCTGGTGGCGCCGGGGATGTGCCAGCGCGGCGCGGGGTCGATCATCAACATTGCATCCATCGCGGGACTGCGCCCGCAGTTTGAAGGCATGCTCTACAGCACGACGAAAGCCGCGCTCATCATGATGACCAAATGTTACGCGCTCGAACTCGGGCCGAAAGGCGTGCGTGTGAACGCCATTGCGCCCGGCTTAATCCAGACGGTCCTGAGCGAATACTACTGGAAGGACGAGGGCCGGCTCGCGGAACGTCTCGAGCACCAACCTATCAAACACCTGGGGCGGCCGGAAGAGATTGCTGAGATCGCGCTCATGATGGCGAGCGACAAGGCGTCGTACCTGACGGGTGAGGTCGTGGTTGTGGACGGCGGCGCAACCATCGCCTGAGGGCTACTGGATCCAATACTTCGGAATGCCTGTCATGCGTTGATCAACTAGTTGCTGGTCGAGACCAGACCATCAGTCCCGCTTCCTGCGGTCGCGGCTCAGCAAAACCTGTCTGAAACTGTGCCCACTAACGAAGTCACTCCGGAGTGGGTATGCTGAGAAGGCAAGCACCTTGGGATGAGATCTCTTAAGAATCTGCCGGCTTTCGTTGTCGCTTTGCTGCTGATGGTTTGCATCGTCGCGGCTTACCTCACGCGCGATGTGACTGTGAGCCGCGTCGCCAGGAAGCCCGCCGCTACGAATCAGACTCTGGTGGTGGACGACCGGCTGTTGCAGACGGCGCGCCAGATGAGCGGCCTTGCGGAAACGAGCGATGAGCAGAGTCTTGCCGCTGAGGCGCTGCGTTTATCGGACCACGAGGTGGATCAGGCCTTTGCGGCAGCCATCCGCGATGCTGCGGCGGCGACTCCCCCATCGAGCGGGCCGTTGAAGCAGCTTGCCGATCGGATTGCCGGACTGAAGGCGCGCACGGCCGCTGACCAGGAGCGCATCGCAAAATTGAGCAAGGATGCGGAGACTAAGCCGGCGGCCGCCGACAAGCTGGAACTGGCCAAGGCGCAGCTTGCACTGGATCAGGACGAACTGGAGGATGCGCAGGAAGACCTGGCCCGGATGGGCGGCGACCAGCAAGCCAAGATTCAGCAAGCGCTCGCGCAACACGAGGCGCTACAGCACCAGAACACGACACCCAAAGCCGCCAGCGCAGCAGGTACGGCAACCCTCAGCGAACAGACCCTGCGATGGCTGGAACTGAGGGATCGGGAACAGCAACTGGATGCAGCCCGGCAGCAAGCCGCCAGTTACACGACAACTCTATCGCGGGAGCACGATACGCTCGAAAAGCTCATCAACAAGCAGCCTATCCCGGACACCACCGCCGCGGCGCTCTCGAGCGACGAATCGGCCGAAGAGGAGGAGGATCAGGAAGACACTGCAAGCATGGTGGCGCGCCTGCGGCATCTCTCGGACCAAAGAAAAGCTCTCACGGCGCTGGACCAGCGCATTCAGGACAGCCAGCAGTTGGCGGATGTTTACAAACGATGGACCGGCGTGGTAGAGACGCGGCGACTCGGTGTTGTGCACCTGCTGCTTCAGTCATTGGCCGCCATTTTTGGCGTTGTGTTGCTGGGGATACTGATCATGAAGGCCATCCAACGCCGTTTCGGCCAGCAGACCGACCGCAAGCGGCTGCACCAGTTGCGCGTCATCTTCAGCATCGCTGTCGAGGCGGTTGGCGTCCTGGTCATTCTGCTCATCGTCTTCGGACGGCCTACGCAGATGGCCACCATCATTGGGCTCACTACTGCGGGCCTGACGGTAGTGATGAAGGACTTCATTGTCGCTTTTTTCGGCTGGTTCGCTCTTCTGGGAAAGAACGGTGTTCGCGTAGGCGACTGGGTTGAGATCAACGGCGTCAGCGGCGAGGTGATCGAGATCGGCGTGCTCAAGACGGTTCTGCTCGAAATGGGAAACTGGACCAGTACGGGCCATCCTACCGGACGCCGCGTGGCATTTGTGAACAGCTATGCTCTCGAAGGGCACTACTTCAACTTCTCCACCGCGGGCCAGTGGTTGTGGGACGAGTTGCAGGTGACGCTGCCCACCGAAGGCGATCCCTACCAGACGGCGGAGCAGATTCGCCAGGCGGTGGAGCGGGAGACAGAGACCGACGCCACCGAAGCGGAGCGCGAATGGGAGCGGGTCACACGCCAGTATGGCACCCGGCCGTTTTCCGCGAAGCCGGCGGTGGACCTGCGGCCTTCGGTGAACGGCTTAAGCGTCATCGTTCGCTACATCACGCGCGCACCGCAGCGCTACGAAATGAAGTCCCACCTGTTCACGACGATTGTGGATGTGCTGCACAAGCCTGCGGGCAGCGGGGTTAACCGGGTGTGAGCGAGCAGGTGTGCCGTCACCGCTCACGCCTCGAATAGACAGGCGGGATGTTTCTTTTCGACCTCTTCCGCTCCTTCCTGCCTCTGCACAACCCGATTGGTTTCGGCGCGGCGGATTTCGTCGAACTGGCTTTCACTGTTCTGCTTGTGCTGCTGGCGTTGATGTTTCGGCCTTGGGTCGAGCCGTATGCGCGGCGGCTGGCGCAGAACGTGCGCTGGTCGATGGCATTTCTGGCGCTGCTGCCGGTTGCGCTGCGGCTGGGCCTTCTGCCGAATCATCCGATCCCTTCGCCGACTGTTTCCGACGAGTTCAGTCATTTGCTGGTCGCGGACACGTTACTGCACTTTCGACTGGCGAATCCGGCGCATCCCATACATCGGTTCTTCGAGACGTACTTCGTGCTTCAGGAGCCGACATACAGCTCGATCTACGCGATGGGTCAAGGCCTAGTGCTGGCGTCGGGACGCGTGTTTTTCGGCCATCCGTGGGCGGGGGTGGCGCTGTCGGTCGCGGCATTCTGCTCGCTGTGCTACTGGATGTTGCGGGCCTGGACTACGCCCACATGGGCGCTGGCGGGCGGGCTGCTGGCGGCGATTCAATTCGGCCCATTGAACCAGTGGATGAACGGCTACTGGGGCGGCGCGGTTTCGGCGACGGCCGGATGTCTGGTGTTTGGCGCTCTGCCGCGGCTTGCCGAAGGCCGTCGGACGCGAGATGCCGCACTGTTGGGGCTGGGTCTCGCGCTGCAATTGCTCACGAGGCCGTACGAGTCCGTTCTGCTATCTATCTGCGTACTTCTGTTTTTTCTGCCGGCGCTGCGGAGACCGGATGATCGGCGCAAACTGGCGAGGGCCTTGCCGGCCGTGGTGCTGGTTGTGATGCCAGCGGTCGCGCTGACGCTCGCTCAGAACAAACAGGTCACAGGAAGCTGGACGACACTTCCCTACGTGCTCAGCCGTTATCAGTACGGAGTACCCACCACGTTCACATTTCAGCCGAATCCGGTTCCGCACCGCGAACTGACGGTGGAACAAGACCTGGATTACAAGGTGCAAGTTGCCGTGCATGGGGACGACCGGGACTCGGTCAAAGACTATTTCGGCCGCCTGGCGCAGCGCGTACGCTTCTACCGCTTCTTCTTCCTTCCGCCGCTGTACCTTGCGCTGCCGTTCTTTCTGCCGCGACTGCGCGAGTTGCGGTTGGCCTGGGTTGCCGCGACGTTACTGATTTTCAGCCTGGGCGCGAATTTCTATCCGTACTTTTACCCGCATTACATAGCCGCGGTAACGTGCTTGTGTGTGCTGGTGAGTGTTACGGGGCTTGAACGCCTGAGCCGGTTGAGTCTTCGAGGGACGGCCGCAGGCTTGGACGCCGTGATTCTCGTTCTCTTCCTATGCGCTGCGCATTTTGTGTTTTGGTACGGGCTGCACGTTTTCGACACGCAGGAATTTTCTGTTGCGCTGCGGCAGTACGAAACCTGGGACCTGATCAATCACGATGATCCCGAAGGGCGGCTTGCAGTCGGCCGCCAGCTTGCACAGACGCCGGGCAAGCAGCTGATATTCGTGCGTTACTGGCCGAAGCATTTATTCGAGGAGTGGGTTCACAATGCGGCCGATATCGATGGTTCGCGGATCGTCTGGGCACGCGACCTGGGCGCGGATGAAAATGAGAAACTGCGCCGCTACTATTCCGATCGTACCGCCTGGCTGCTGGAGCCGGATGCCAAACCGCCGCGGCTCATGCCGTATCCGCGATAGCTTACGGATGCCGGTGCAACACGTGCGTGGCGATGTCCGGCCAGAATTCACGAAAGACATTTGTGAGTGCGTCCCGCATGATGGCGTAGGCCCATTTGCTGGCGAGTTTCTCCGCCGTGCGATCCTGGCTCGGATAGTAGGTCGTAGATATTCCTTGCGCCATGGCGCGTCCTAACAATTCCGATGCGTTGAAGCTGTTATGCCCGTGATAGTCGGGAGTGATCAGAACCCGGCTCGCCGCGTAGAACGCCCGTTTTACGATTCCGCCTTTCCCCATGGCGTAATAGCGCTCGTCCTGGTGAAATACGGTGGGCAGGGCGAAGATGACCAAGTAATTTCCGATCGTCTTATCAACATACCCGCGCCAGTAATATCCCCAGTAACCGGGTACGCCGGTGCCAAGCTGCTTGTGCACGCCCTGAGCGTCGGCGATCCCCGAAGTGAAGGCAACGAAAATAAAGCTGGAATAATCGAAGCTGTTCTGGGTTGCGATTTTGAAGGCCTGTTTCAGCGTAGGCGGCGGCGGAATCTCTCCCGCGCTGACGGCACGGTAGTTGGGCATGACCCCCAGAATGCGCTTCGGTTGTCTTTGCGATTCCGGAACCGCCTGGGTATTTGGCTCAGCCTGTTTGACAATGCCGCTCGGTGCAGGCGCGGACGGGGCCGGACTCGGATTGTCCAGCGGGGCCTGCTGATCAGCCGGGATTGTCCCGGCAAGCGTGGACTCCGGCGTCTCTAAGCCGTCCGGCTGAGCGAACGCACATGTTGCCAAGAGCAGGGCTGCCGGCGGCAAGAGCCCGACCAAGACGATCGATCTAAAAACCTTTCTGATGGGTCTCATTTACTCCGTGTCCTCCGATACTGCAGCACGGTACTGGCGCCGGTCTCCGCTCTGACCACACCGAAACGAACCTTTCACTAGACGTAAACCGGTATCGCAGCAAGGTCCAGAGAGCTTCCAGCCCGTCGCGGGCACGGATTTTCTTTCCATCGGCGATGCCTCGCGCGTTGTAACGAATGGGTACCTCGCGGATCTCGTAACCCAGGCGCCGCACCTTAGCGGTGACTTCCGGGCAGAACTCAAAACGCCGGCAAGTGAGATCCATTTCGCGGAGAATTGACGCGCGGAACGCCTTATAGGCGGTGGCTTCGTCCGTCAGGCGGGCGCCATAAAGCAGGTTCGCCGCCGCAGTCAGAATCCAGTTGGCGATCCGGTTCTTAATCGCCATTCCGACCGGCCGGCCGAGAAAACGCGAGCCATATACAATATCCGCCTTCCCTTGGACAATCAGTTCCACAAGGCGGGCATAGTCTTCAGGGTCGTATTCGAGATCTCCGTCCTGGATGAGCACGATGTCGCCGGACGCCAGCGCGATCCCGGTGCGAATAGCCGTGCCCTTTCCGGAGTTCCCGGCGGAGTGACGGCTGCCGATGATGTCGCCGGCGCGGATAAGTCCGGCAATCATCAGCGCGGTGCCGTCGGTGGAACCGTCGTCGATCACGATGATCTCTTTCGACCAGCCATCCGGCAATGGCGCGCGGCGGACTCGCTCCAGCACCAGGTTGAAGGTGCGGAATTCGTTGTAGACCGGAATGATGATCGAGAGCTTCATGCGGCGTCTTTCTCGAGCACGGCAAAGAGCGATTGGCCAAACGGCGGCGGAGCCCAATTTTCGATACGTGACAGCACCGGCACCACGAGCCGGTCGAAAACTTCGATTTGCCTCTCCGACTGTGCCTCGCGTTTCAGAACGCAGGCGTTCACCCACCAGCCGAAGAAACCAATCGAGTTCACGTAGTGCACCTTCTTGACGTGCAGCCCGCCGGCACGGGCCAGCCGGGTTATCGACTCACGGCTGTAACGCCGGCGATGTCCCAGATTTCTGTCGATGGGGCCATAGAGAGCCTCAAACGCCGGAAGCAGAAGCACGATGACGCCGCCGGGCGCGAGGATGGACGCCATCCGGTGGAGAGCACGCTCATCGTCCTCGATATGCTCGAGCACATTCAGGCAGACGCAGGAGTCCGGGTGAAACCTGGCGAGATCGGAAAATTCGGGGTCGGCGACATCGCACGCGAAGCAGCGCACGTTCCTTTGATTTCCATAGCACTCGCGAAACCGCTCGATGCAACCCGGGTGTTTGTCGAGCGCAATAACAGCCTCCCGGTCGAGCAGCATCCGGGTGAAGTTGCCGATGCCACAGCCGACTTCGACCACCCTGCGGCCCAATTCGGGAATCACGAGGCGGCCTTGCCAGGCGAAATAGTTCTTCGCCCTGGCCATGCGCTCCTGATCTTCGAGCGTGTATGGAACGTCGTATTCCGCGACTGAGGCGTTTTTAGTCACCGGGTGACCCCGAAATCCTATTGTAAGAGAGGCGCATGAGAGAATCGCAACGTTACGCCTAATCGGCTTGCTTTGCGCGCGGCTCAGCCTCACCTCGCCAACCTCTGGGAAGATAGAAACGTCGCATGTTTGTGTGCCAGGTCCTCCAGGCATTCCAGCCGCTTCGCAACCCCATCGGTTTTGGCGCCCGGGACTTCATCGAGCTGGCGTGGGCCGCGCTGCTGGTCGCGCTGGCATTGGCATGGCGCCCGTGGATTGAGCCCTTTGGCCGGAGACTGGCGCAGAAAACCGGGTGGTGCATGCTGGCGCTGGCAGTTCTTCCCGTGGCGCTTCGCCTGCTCTTGCTGCCGCACCATCCGGTCCCTCAGCCTCAGATCTATGACGAATTCAGCCACCTGCTGGTTGCCGACACGCTGCGGCACTTTCGTCTGGCAAACCCGCCGCATCCGCTGTCGCAGTTCTTCGAGACTTTCTTCGTGCTGCAGGAGCCGGCGTATAGTTCTATCTATCCGATTGGCCAGGGCCTCGTGCTGGCGCTCGGATGGACGATTATTGGCCACCCATGGGCCGGAGTGCTCCTCTCGGCGGCCGCTCTTAGTTCCCTCTGCTACTGGATGCTGCGCGGCTGGACGACACCGGGTTGGGCACTGGTCGGCGGCTTGCTGACGGTCTTCGAGTTCGGTCCACTCAACCAGTGGACGAACAATTACTGGGGTGGAGCCGTACCCGCAGCCGCGGGCTGCCTGGTATTCGGCGCGCTTCCCCGATTGCGTGAACACGGCCGCACAAGGGACGCCGTTTTACTGGGCGTTGGACTGTCGATACACCTGTTGACGCGCCAATATGAGTCCATTTTCCTGGCCGCGAGCGTGCTTCTGTTTTTCATCCCCGAACTGCGTGACCACCGGGCGCTGCGAAGACTCTCGCGGAACGTGCCTGCTGCCGCACTGGTGGTGATGGCCGCCCTCGGCATCACGTTGATGCAGAACAAGAGCGTCACCGGAAGCTGGATGACGCTCCCGGAAATGCTGAGCCAGTATCAGTACGGCGTTCCGTCATCCCTCACTTTCCAGGCGGACCCCATTCCGCATCGAGAGCTGACTCCGCAACAGGCGCTCGACTACAAGATGCAGCGCTCCTTCCGCGGGAGCGGTCCGGAGACGATCGGAAAATTTCTGCTTCGCCTCGAGTATCGCGTGCGCTTTTACCGCTTCTTCCTGCTCGTCCCGCTGTACCTGGCGGCGGGGATCTTCGTCGGAACGGGCAGAAGTTTCCGGTTTGCGTGGCTGGTACTGACTCTTGTGATTTTTGCTCTGGGAATTAACTTTTTTCCGGCGTTCCAATTCCATTACCTTGGCGCCGTCACGTGTCTGTTCGTGCTGTTGAGTGTAACCGGGCTCGACTGGCTCAGCCGGCGCACGCTGAGGGGCATGCCCGTGGGCAGCGCTGCCGCCCGGTTGATTGTTTTTTTCTGTGCTGCCCACTTTCTGTTCTGGTATGGTCTTCACATCTTTGACGACCAGCCGTTCTCCCGGGAGATGCGGCAATACGAGACCTGGAATGCCATCAATCATGGAGATCCGTTAGGGAGGAAGGCCATCAGCGACCAGCTTGCACAAGCGCCCGGCAGGCAACTGGTGTTCGTGCGCTACTGGCCGCAACATATTTTCCAGCGGGAGTGGGTTTACAATGCGGCCGACATTGATGGCGCGCGCGTCGTCTGGGCGCGAGACCTCGGCCCGGCCGAAGATGAAAAGCTGCGGCGCTATTATCCCGGCCGCACGGTATGGTTGCTCGAGCCGGACGCAAGGCCGCCGAAGCTGACGCCGTGCGATCGAGCGGCGAGCTGCCTGGCTTCCAGCCAGCCTGCTCAGGACCAATGAGCTATGCCTAATCGTGACCCCCCGGACCCGTGGCATTCATTTCTGGCCGAGGTTGACAGCAAGCTCGATGATATGGTGCATTTGGCGTGCATTGGTGGGTTTGTGCTGACGGTGCACTACGGGTTGGATCGCCAAACCTCGGATATTGATTTCCTTGCTGTTGGAATGCCGAGGGCATTGATCGCTCTTCTGGAGAAGTTGGCTGGTAAGGAATCTTCCCTCCGCAAGAAGTACGGTGTTCATCTTGATCCCGTCGGTCCAGGAATTGTTGATTTGCCTTGCGATTACCGGACTCGCCTCGATGAATTGTTCTTATCAACGTACTCTCACCTACGGTTACAGGCGTTAGATCCGTACGACCTGCTATTGTCCAGGTTGAAACGTAACGATAAGCGTGATCGTGATGACGTGGAACACCTCGCCGTGAAGGTTCCATTGGAGTCGGGCGCTCTGAGACAAAGGTATGAGCGTGAATTGCAGCCACACCTATACAGGCATGAACAGTTCGACGAGAGAGTGGAACAATGGGCAGAGATGATTGACAGAGTGCGGGAAATGACAGTTCCGGCCCGCCCACCACATCTCAATGAGTTATCCTGAATTTCGTGCGACTCTCGATCTTCCCCTATGCCCGCATTCTCGGGCTGGCGCTCGTGGCCACGCTTTGTTTGTGCCAGGATGCTGCAGATCCGTGGCCGAAATCCGCCCTTCTGGAGACAGCCTCGCTGGCGAAAGAGATTCAATCCCCCAAGCCTCCCGTGGTGTTATGCGTGGCGTTTCCGGTGCTCTATCGCAGCAGGCATATTCTGCACGCCATTGACGCGGGACCCGGCTACAAACCCGAGGGCATCGAGGCCCTGAAGAAGTCTGCTGCGCGATTGTCGAAGGACGCCGACGTCATCATCTATTGCGGCTGCTGTCCCATGGCGAAGTGCCCCAATATCCGGCCGGCGTATCGCACGCTCAAGGAACTGGGCTTCACGCATGTGCGCGTTCTCAACATCCCCACGAATATGCATACGGATTGGTTCAACAAAGACTACCCATCCGAACCGGGCAGCGCAGGCGACGCAAAATAGGCCCGATGCTAACCTAGAATTACATGCGCGGGTTTTGGTTGACGGCTCTGGCTGCGCTCGCAAGCTTCTCGGCCACGGCCCAGGTGATCGGCGATGTGCGCGAAGCCGTCGAAGAAAGCGATCTCGCACGCGCTGACCGGTACATTCAGAATTACCGCTCGAAAAACGGCGTCACGCCGGAGTTCCTGGAAGCTCTCTCGTGGCTCGCCCGCGGCGCGCTGGACGCGAAGCAGTACGAACAGGCCGAACGCTACGCAGCCGAGACCCGCAAACTGGCTCTCCAAAAACTCGCCGGGCGCAAAATGGATGAGGAGCGGCACCTGCCGATCGCGCTGGGCGCGTCTATTGAAGTCCAGGCGCAGGTGCTTGCCGTTCGCGGGTCTCGCGCCGAGGCTCTCGAATTTCTGCGACGCGAACTGGCGGCGTACCGCAACACATCCATCGCCCCGCGGATTCAGAAAAACATCAACTTGCTGACCTTGGAGGGCAAGGCCGCGCCGCCGCTCGAGATCACGGAGTGGCTGGGACCGAAACCGGTGCAGCTGAGTCAGTTGAAGGGTCATCCGGTGCTGCTGTTTTTCTGGGCACACTGGTGCGGCGATTGTAAAGCCGAGGTCCCGGAGCTGGCCCGCCTGCTTGCGCAGTACAAGTCCAAGGGCCTTGTGCTGATCGGCCCCACCCAGCATTACGGCTATGTTGGCAGCGGCGAGGATGCCTCACGCGAGCAGGAAACGCGCTACATCGACGCAGTACGAAACCAGTACTACTCCGCCCTCTCCGGCATGAGCGTGCCCGTGAGCGAGGCGAACTTCCAGAGATTCGGCGCCAGCACGACGCCGACACTGGTTCTCATCGATCGCCAGGGTATCGTGCGACTTTATCACCCGGGCGCCATGCCCTTTCAACAACTCGCAAGCAAGCTGGCTGAGGTGGGCGGAAACTAAGCGGCCTCGCCGGGGTCAGGCGGTCTCTTTTCGTTGAACGACGAGCTCCGGATAGAACTGTTTGTATGTCTTGAGGGCCCGGATAAGCGCTTCCACTGCGGAAAGCTGCGCGTAAAGGTGCTCCAGTTCCTTTGCGGTGTCCGGGTCTGTCGTGGCGACAGGTATAGCCTTTTTTGGCATATCCCAGACTGCACGAGAATCGGGCGCTCGAAAATCCCCGCCGATGGGGAAACTGTCGGGGGAGTGGGTGGGAGGCAAGGTCCTACGAATGTGGGGGGAGTACGGCGGAAGATTAGGCGGCTTATAAGAGAGAAGCGATCTTCTCCGGATCATTCGGAACCACAACCGGCTGATTGGCGAATGTGGAACGGATGCGCGAGCCATCCGGCGCATCGAGCTGGCCCGTATGGTAGCGATAGATGTAATCCGGGTCTTTCAACAGGTTGCCCGTGAGTACCGCTACGACGTCCGCATCGGGCCGAATGACGCTCGCGCCGGTGAGTTTGCGGATGCCGGCGAGCGTTGCCGCCGATGCGGGCTCGCAGCCGATGCCGCACTTGCCGATCACTGCCTTGGCGTCGGCAATTTCCTGCTCGCTGACTTTCTCCACCGCGCCGGCCGATTCCTCCACTTCGTGCAGCGCCTTGGGCCACGAGACCGGGTCGCCGATCTTGATCGCCGTGGCGAGTGTTTCGGGATGGCTGACCGGCTGCAAGCGCCGGCGCTCGCTAGCGCGGAACAACTCGTAGAACGGCGCCGCGCCTTCGGCCTGAATCACGGCCAGCCTGGGCATCTTCTGAATGAATCCCCACCGTTTGAGTTCGCGCAACGCTTTTCCAAAAGCGGAGGTATTGCCTAGATTTCCACCGGGCAGCACAATCCAGTCCGGCACGTTCCAATTCCGCTGGTCGAGCATCTCAACGATGATGGTTTTCTGGCCCTCAATGCGAAACGGATTGATGGAATTCAGCAGATAGATGCCGAGACGTTCCGCGAGCTCGCGGACGAGCGCCAGGATCTGGTCGAAGTTGGCTTCCACCTGGAACGTCCGCGCGCCGTATTCGAGAGCCTGCGCCAGTTTGCCGTAGGAGATGTTCCCGTGCGGAATGAAGATGAGCGGCTCGATTCCCGCGGCGCTGGCGTAGGCGGCCATGGAGGCCGACGTGTTGCCGGTGGAAACGCAGGCGACCCGCTTCATGCCCAGCCGCAGCGCCTGGGCGACTCCGCACGTCATGCCGTTGTCCTTGAATGAGCCAGTCGGATTGAACCCCTGATGCTTAAATTCCAGCCGGTCGAGCCCGCCGTACTGAGCGGCCCCCGGCGCACTAAGAACCGGTGTGTTCCCTTCCCTTAGCGAAACCACGTGGTCGAAATTCTCTAGAAAAGGAATGATCTCGCGGTAGCGCCAAACGCCGCTTTGATCGAGCGGCTCATTCGAGACGCGACGGGCGCGCCACACCGATTTCACCGGTTCGGGACCGAGATTCCAGCCCGGATACTGCGCCTCCAGCAGCCCGCCGCATTTCGGGCAGTTATAGAGCACGTCGGTAACTTGAAATCGCGCGCGGCAACTTGGCTCAAAACAGGTCAGCTCGGAGGACATGGACTACCCATTGTAAAGGGGGAAGCTGAATTACAGCGGGCCGGGCTTAACCTTCGATAACTTGCCCCCGTTTGTGGTGGATCGTAGAATCCAAAGGAGACAACCTGCCGTCAGCAGTATCCCGTCTCGCCTGGCCTCGTAAAGCGAAGTAAACACAAGTAATTATGTTCGCCATTATCGGAATTGTGGTGGTCATCGGCGCCATCGTAGGCGGTTATCTGATGGAGCACGGCAATTTGCTGGTGCTGGTGCAACCCGCCGAACTGATCATCATCGGCGGCGCCGCCATCGGCACCGTCCTGATTGGCAACCCGCTCCCGACGATCATTCTCCTGCTGAAGGGGCTCGGTGGAATCTTCAAGCCGAATGCTTTTTCCAAAGAGTTTTACCTGGAGCACATCAGGCTGCTCTACGAGATTTTTCAGTCCTCGCGCAAATTCGGCATGGTCAAGCTGGAGCAAGACATTGAAGATCCGCAGAAGAGCCCGCTGTTCACGAAATATCCGAAGTTCGCCAAGAATCATCACGCGCTGCACTTCGTTTGCGACACCTTGCGCATGTACGTCAGCGGCGGGGTGAGCGCCATGGAACTGGACCAGATGATGGAGCTGGATCTGGAAGTGCACCATGCTGGCGTGCACGCGCCGGTCAATGCGCTGAGCACGGTGGCCGATTCTCTGCCGGGATTGGGCATTGTGGCCGCGGTGTTGGGTGTGGTCATCACCATGGGGTCGATCGGCGGACCGCCCGAAGAGGTGGGGCACAAAGTGGCTGCCGCCCTGGTGGGCACCTTTCTCGGCATTCTGCTGTGTTACGGATTCCTGGGCCCCATGGCTTCCAGCATGTCGAAGGTCAACGAAACGGAGTCGCAGTTCTATCATTTCCTGCGGGTTGGCCTCGCGGCGTTCATCCGCGGAGCCGCGCCCATCCTGGCGGTCGAATTCGCGCGGCGCGCCATCCCCTCGGCGGTGAGACCGACGTTCAAAGAAATGGAAGACAACTGCAAGAAGAGTGGGAAAGAGAGCCCGCCGGTCGAGAAGAGCGCAGCGTAGATCATGCCCGAGTCTGAAGGCCGCGAGCCCATCATCATCGTCCGGAAGAAAGTGGCGCACGCAGCCCATCATGGCGGCGCGTGGAAGGTGGCTTATGCCGATTTCGTCACGGCCATGATGGCTCTGTTCATCGTCCTCTGGCTGCTGAGCAGCAGCGAAAAAATCAAGAAGGCCGTGGGCAGCTACTTTCAGGACCCGACCGGCAGCGGCAAGATGATGGGCAGTACCCTCGGCGGTACAGGCGAGAGCATCACCTTCAACAAGGACGACATGAACCAGCTCAAGAAGCGCCTTGAGGAGGCGATGAAGACCATGCCGAAATTCGAGCAGATGAAGAACAACGTGGAGCTGACGATTACCAACGAAGGATTGCGCGTGGAACTCATCGAATCGGAAAAAGGCATGTTCTTCGAAAGCGGCAATTTCAAGCCGACCGAGCAGGGGCGGGCGTTGCTGGTGAAGCTCGCAGCGGAATTGGGCAAACTGCCCAATAACATCGCCGTCGAGGGCCACACCGACGCCAAGCCGTACCAGGGGCAGTCGGCCTACAGCAACTGGGAATTATCCGCAGACCGCGCGAACATGGCGCGGCGAATCATGCAGGAGACCGGATTGCGCGCCGATCAGGTGAAGCAGGTCCGAGGATTCGCGGATCAGCGCCTGCGCACGCCACAAGACCCGACCGCTCCCTCCAACCGGCGCGTTTCGGTGATCGTGCAGTATCTGGACGCGGCCAACTCACAGAAGCCGGCACGGGCACCGCTCCCCCCGGTCGCGGCTCGGTAATGTCCGGCCGGAACTGAGCCGCGACCGTAGGGAGTGGTTTACCCTGCGTACTCCGCACTGGACCACGGCGGCCCACAAAGCAGGACAGATTGTATGAACCCTAACCGGGCATTTATTTTGCACACCGTTTGCCAGCGTATACTGAACCACGGATGCTCGCAGTTCACCTGGAAAAGCGGCGCGTTTCGGTCAAGCGCGTCCCACGCCCACGTCCGCCGCACGGCTTTGCGCTCATCCGTCTGCTGTGTGCCGGCATTTGCAACACCGATCTCGAATTGCAGCGCGGCTATTACGGCTTTTCCGGCATTCCCGGCCACGAATTCGTGGGTGAAGTCGTCGAGGCGAGCCGCCGCAACCTTATCGGCCGGCGCGTGGTGGGCGAGATCAATCTGGATTGCGGCGTGTGCGACTGGTGCCGCAAGCGCCTGGGACGCCACTGCCCCGCTCGCAAGGTTCTGGGCATCGTGAAACATCCGGGTGCGTTTCGCGAATTCCTCACGCTGCCTGAGCGCAACCTCCACGTTCTGCCGGATTCCATTCCCACCGAGCAGGCGGTCTTCGTCGAGCCTCTCGCCGCCGCGAGCGAGATTCTGGACCAGGTGCAGATTCCGTGCAGCTCTCAAGTCGCGGTGCTGGGCGACGGCAAGCTGGGGCTGCTGGCGGCGCAGGTGCTCCGGGCTCACGGATACCGCGTGCATCAGTTCGGCCATCACAAGGAGAAGTTGCGCATCGCCGCCCGAGCGGGCATTGCAACCGAAGTCGTGCATGAACGCTTGCCTCAAGCCGAATACGACTGGGTAGTGGAGGCCACGGGGTCCCCCAAGGGTCTTGCCGCCGCTGTCGGCATGACGCGGGCGCGCGGCACCATCATTCTGAAGTCCACGGTGCACGGCCTAGTGGGCGTCGACAGCGCTCCGGTGATCGTCAACGAGATCACCCTGGTCGGCTCGCGTTGCGGGCGCTTTGAACCCGCCATCGAGCTTCTGAAGCTCGGTGCGATCAATGTCGCGGACATGATCTCCGAACGAATGCCGCTCGAGCGCGCTCCAGCAGCATTCCGCGAAGCGGCAAAGCCGGCGGTGATGAAGGTCTTCCTCACGGGATGTTAACAGTTATCTACCGCCGTAAACCGATATATGCCTTAGGAGCCCCTGGCAATTGCCTGATAGGAAAGCTGCCCGGCGACCGTTATAATAGTTTGACGGTCGCGCCTTAGAGTTCTTCGCATGTCTTCGTTGGAAGGACCTCCCTCCACTCACTCCGCCGCCGCGCCGGAATTTTATACCTGGGCCTTCCCCGGAGCGCCCGTCCGTATTCAATTACATCTCAATGTTGTCGAGTTGCTGGGACGCGAGGTGCGGCGCGCATTTGACTCTGTCCCCGCTCACAGCGTGGAGATCGGCGGCCTTCTGCTGGGTAGAGCTGACTTCCCTTCGAGCGACATCATTGACGTCAAGCACTTCGAGCCGTTCCTCTGCGACTACCGGACAGACCACAAATTCATTCTCTCCGAAACCGACAGCCGCAAGCTCGAAAATTTGCTGGCGTCTCACGCGGCCTATCGCCGCGACGGGCTGTCGGTCGTCGGGTTCTACCGGAGCCACATCGGAGAAGGCCTCGGCCTGCGCCCGAACGATGTTTCTCTTGCGGCGAAGTATTTCAACGATCCGGCCAACGTCTTCTTGCTGGTCAAGCCGGCCACCGACGGTTCCTCAACCGGCGGATTTTTCTTCTGGGACAGCGGTCGCATAGACTCACAGTTTTCATACCTCGAATTTCCATTCGACCCGCGCCATCTCACCGGCACACGCCTGAAGTCGGACCGTCTGGAACCCGACCAGAAGGCCCTCGAAGAGCAGCCCGCGCAGGATGACCTTTCCCTCCCCGAGATGCCGTTGCTCGAAGACTTGGCACGTGAGGCGAGTGCTCCCCCCCGGCCGCGCTGGCTTTTGCAAGTCTTGTTTGCGATCGCGATGATGGCCCTCGGTGCCGCAGGCTACGGAGTCTACATGAGGTGGAGTGGCGCGCCGTCGTCCGCCGCGCAAGCGGTGGTTGACGCGCCTGCGCTCGCGCTCGAAGTCCAGCGCCAGGGCGCCGATCTTCGGGTGAGCTGGAACCGCCATTCGTTCGCCGTGGCTCGAGCGTCCGATGGCGTGCTCGAGATCCGTGACGGCGATCTGCAGGTACAACAACTCCACCTCGATGTGGACCAGCTTCGCCACGGCAGTATCTTCTACACCCCAGCCAACCCTACGGTGCAGTTTCGGCTCGAAGTAACCGACCCGGATAGTGCCAAGACAAGCGAGACGGTACTCGCGCTGACGGCGTCCCGCCTGGAATCCCGATCCGGCTCATCGCCGGGCGCTGGCGCCACTAAAGCGCCCGCCCCGCCGCAGACAACCGCTCCCGCAGGCGATCAAACGGCATCGCCGGGCTTTGCGCATGATTTCGGCGAGCCGGTTCGAGTAGCCGTGGTGCCGCCCGCCGCCAACTCAGCCTCAAAATCCGTCCCGGAGCTTCCGCAGCCCAGCCGAACTCCCGCCGCGCCGATGCGTCTGGCGGAATCCTACACACCGCCGCAAGCCATGCGGGAAGTTCAGCCCAAACTCCCCCCTTCAGCAAACGCTGAAGTCACATCGCTCGTAGAGGTGCAGATTCGCGTACAGATCGACGACAAGGGAGCGGTGACCAAGGCAGAGCCCGTGCCCGGGAAAGAGCGCGTAAACAGTGTGCTCGTAAATGCGGCGCGTGACGCAGCCCTGCGTTGGCGCTTCGAGCCGGCGTGGCGCGACAGTCGGCCCGTAGCCAGTGAAGTGGTTCTGAAATTTCAGTATCGTCCGTCCGTGCGGTAGTGGCCGGGCATGCCCGGCCCGTTGAGGGCTGTGTTCAGAGTTTCCCCAGCACATCCTGGACAGCCGCCACGATCATGTCCGCCTGCTCGCGGCTCAGGATCAGCGGCGGCGACAGGATCAGCACGTTGTAGTAGCCAGGCACGGAATCGTTGTTGCGGCCCGCCAGCACCCCCGCCTCGCGGAGGGCCCGCAGCAACTGGACCATGCGCGCCTCCGGTAAAGGCGTCTTGTCGCCGTCTGCGACCAGTTCCAACCCGATCAGCAGGCCCCGACCGCGAATCTCACCAATCCACCGCGAGCGGATTCCCCGCAGTTTCTCGAACAGGTAGGCGCCGGTCGCTGCCGAGTTTTCCCACAGCCGCTCGCCGGTCAGGATATCGAGATTGGCCAGAGCGGCGGCGCACGAACTGGGATGCCCGCCGAATGTGCTGACTTGGGCAAACTTCGCGTCACTCTCCGGATCGCCATAAAATGACTCAAAAATCTCCTCGGAGGCCACCGTGGCTCCCAGCGGCAGATACGCCGAGGTCAATCCCTTGGCGAAGGTCAGAATGTCCGGCCGGATGCCGGCATGTTCGAAGCCGAACAGCTTCCCAGTGCGGCCAAATCCGGTGATGACTTCGTCGATAATGAGCAGCACGCCATACCGGTCGCAGATGGCTCGCACGCGCTCCAGGTAACCCTCCGGCGCCGGGAAGATCCCGCCTCCGCCGATCACCGGCTCAGCAATCACCGCGGCCACCGTTTCCGGGCCCTCCATGCGGATCACGCGCTCAATCTCGTCGGCGCACGTCAGCGTGCAGGCCGGCTGAGAGGAGCAGAACGAGCACCGGTAATGATCGGGCGGCGGAACGTGCAGGAAGCCGGGCACCAGCGGCTCGAACGCCGTTTTTCTGGGGCTCTGCCCGGTCGCCGACGCCGCGCCCATGGTGAAGCCGTGATAACCGCGGTGCCGCGCAATGATCTTGTACCGGTTCTGGCCCGGATGCATGCGGCGCGCGCACTGCCGCGCCATCTTCAGCGCCGTTTCCACGGCTTCCGACCCGCTATTGGAAAAGAAGACCCGGCTCAGCCCGCGCGGGAGCAACCCTGCCAGCCGGGCCGCCAGGCGCGCCGCCGGACCGTGCGACTGGGTCAGGGGATAATAGGCCAGTTGCGCCATCTGGGCTGCTACTGCATCCACGATGGCGCGGCGGCCATAGCCTACGTTGACGCAGAACAAGCCCGCCATCGCATCCAGATACCGGCGGCCGTCGGCATCCACCACATAGCAGCCGTCAGCGCTCGAAATCTCAAGCGGCGGCCGCGCCTCCAGGCCCCGGTGTTGCATGTTTCCATGCCAGAGATGCTGCAGGTCGAGATCGCGTTGAGAGGAAGTAACGGCTTGGGCCATGGTTTTCACATTTTACTTGGAAATCCGGCACCATGCTGACTCAATTAATACAGACCAAGCCCTTTCTGTGAACCGCCTCGGATTTCGCCCGTCGGGTCCTCAGATGGGGCAGAAAAGTGGCTTCCAGCCTTGAAACGCGCGCGCCGTTAGGTTCACTATCTTGCAAAGGGCGATCCGTGAGCTCTCACCTCCCCACTCAGGCACATGACGCCGCCAGTTTCATCAGAGCGGTGCACGTGCACGGACGCCCGGACCTGGAGCAGTGTCTCGAGCTATTACTGGGGCCTAGGCATGTGGGATCCAGTTTCGCTTCGAACACCTCCAGGCGCGCCGCGTGGCGGTTTCATTCGGAGGAATTGATGCGGCTGGTGGAACCCGGATCTCGCCCCTGGGCATGGTGGGTATACGACGCGCCCGAACCCACGCTGCCCAGAGAATCGGACTTCGATTATCTGGCGAGGTGCGGTCTTCTGACAAAAGGGGAGCGAGCAAGACTCCCCAAAACGCGAGTTCAGCCAGCCGCGCACGCCACGCGAAATCCGTAATCCGCATATTGAAAATGCGGCGGAATACTGGAGCGCGCCGCACAGCGGCTTACCTTGATGTGGTGTCTCCAGGAGCCGCCGCGCGATGCGCGCCGCTCCCCGGTAGCGGGCCCTTGCGGATTCCGCTCTGGTGAAACCGCATAGTAGTCCCTCTGAAACCAATCCGAGCACCACTCGTGGACATTCTCGCCCAGTTCGTAGAATCCCCAGCCGTTCGCGACACCCTCGCCTACCACCCGCGTTGCCTTCACTTCCCCGCCCCAGCGCCGCAAGTAGTCGGGATGGGCATGCGGCGGTTCGTCGCCCCAGACGTACAGCGCGCCCTCGCAGCCGGCCCGGGCCGCGCGTTCCCACTCCGCCTCGGTGGGCAACCGGTACGCGTTCCCTGAGACAGCCGTCAGCCATTCGCAGTACTTGGCGGCTTCGAACCAGCTCACGGCGGCCACGGGCTGATCGGGATGGCTGAAGTCCGCATTGCCCCAAAGAGGCGGTGGAGGGTGGGCCGTGGCCTCGAGGAAGAGCTGGTAGTCCCGGTTGCGTACGGGAAACACGCCGAGCAGGAAATCGTCCACCCAGACGCGATGCACCGGGCGCTCCTCATCGCGGCCCGTGTCGCATCCCATCAGGAAGTCGCCGCCTGGAATCTGGACACACGGCGGAGCTATACAACTCGACATGCGGTTCGGCTGTAGCTTCTGAATCTAATTCTCGATGGAGAGCTTCTTCATTTTATAGAGAAGCGCTTTGTAGTCGATGTTCAGGAGCTGGGCAGCCTGCTTGCGGTTCCAGCGGGTGGCGTTGAGCGCCGCCAGGATGGCGTCGGTCTCGGCTTGTTCCTTGGCCTTGTTGACTTGCGCCAGAATGGGCGCCGCCGGCGGCTCATCGGAATTCAGCCCGGCGGTTGCCGCGGCCGCCGCCGCTTTGATCTGGCCCGGCAGGGCTAAAGGCGACCGCTGGCGCAGAGGGCGTGAGTGTAAGTCCCGAATGACCGTTTCCGGATCCCGAACAACCAGGTATTTGCGCATCACGTTCTCCAGCTCGCGGATGTTGCCAGGCCAGGGATGCGCGATCAGAGCCTGGTGCAGGGACGGAGTGATGGGCAGAGGGGCCATCCCCGCCGGCACGTGTTTCTTGAGCAGAAACTCCGCTAGGGGAACGATCTCCTCCTGCCGCTCCCGCAGCGGCGGGACGCGGATGGTAACCACGTTCAGGCGATAATACAGGTCTTCGCGGAACCGGCCGTCCATAATGGCCTCTTCCAGATCGCAGTGCGTGGCGGCGATAACGCGCACGTCCACGTGAATGGTTTCCTTGCCGCCAAGACGCTGGAATTCCTGGTCCTGCAGAACCTGCAACAGTTTCGCCTGCAGCTTGAAATCCATGTCGCCGATTTCGTCGAGCAGGATTGTGCCGCCATCGGCCATCTCGAACATGCCGGGTTTCTTCTGAAAAGCGCCGGTGAACGCGCCGCGCTCGTAACCGAACAGCTCGCTTTCCACCAGTTCCGACGGCAACGCGGCGCAGTTGAGCTTTAGGAAGCCTTTGCTGGCTCGCTGGGATTGCGCGCACAACTGCCTGGCGATTACTTCTTTACCCACGCCCGTTTCCCCTTGGATGAGCACCGGCACTTCCGAAGAACCAATCTGCCGCAGCAGCGGTTCGATGGCTTTGACCCGCATGGCGACTACTTTAGCCGGGGCGTGATTCTGGACTGCCGGCGCGGCGTGCCCGTTAACCGGGACGCTGACCCCCAAGGCCTTTTCAATCGCGTCGCACAGATCCTCGTGGCTGACCGGCTTGGGGATGAAATCGGTGGCTCCGCTTTTCATGGCCTCGACCACTTTGAGAGGAGAAGAAGCGCCGGAAAGCATCACCACCGGCAGGTCCTGATCTACACGCCGGATATCCCGCAGAGTCTCCAACCCGTCTTTGCGCGGCATCATGATATCGAGCAGCACCAGGGAGATCTTCTCCCGTTCCCGCTCGAGGAAAGCCAGCACCTCTTCGCCATCCTGCGCCGACTCGATGCTATATCCATGACACCGCAGAGCCATCTCCAGATAGCTGCGCACTTCGAGTTCGTCTTCGCCCAGCAGTATAGTTCTGCCTTTGTTCACCATATGAAGCGCTCTCCGGCAAATTCCAATGGCTATGCTCCCGCTCGCAGCAACCGATGCGGCGGGTCGCTCATGAGCGGCAGTTGAGCCTCGTGCTGCGCGAAAGGAAGAACGAAGGAAAATCTCGACCCCTCTTCGCCGGATTCGGCCCAAACTTGGCCTTGATGTAACTTAAGGATCAACTTACAAATGGCCAGTCCCAAGCCCCCTCCGGACCTATCATGGCCGCCGGAATAGGAAGTGTACTCTTCAAATATCTTTTCCAGGTTTTCAAGCGGCACGCCTGAGCCGGAATCTCGGATATCCACGCGATACGAATTGGGTGCCTCAATACCCGCCGTACGGCGTTCGCCGTCGGCGAAGGCGGTTTTCAGCTTGATGCGCCGCTCCCAAAAGAACGGATACCCTCTTACTTCAATGCCGCCATGCTTCGGAGTGAACTTGCAGGCGTTATCCAGAAGGTTGATCAGCACCTGCTCGATCTGCTCTCGATCGAAATAGAAGGGCTGCAGCGGAGAGGTCAGTTGCAAGCTCAGATGAATCCCCTTCCCTTCGACAAACGGCGTTATCTCGTGAATCGCCTGCTGGATGCAAGCTTCGATGTCGCCTTTCACCAGGTTGGGCCTTTGTTCCACCTGCCGGCCAACGCTTAACTGGAACATGGCCGTGGCCATGCGCGAGAGCCGCTTAATCGAGTGCTGCATGCGCTCAAGAACTTCCTGCTGCTCCTCCGTAATGGGGCCGAGCTGCTGGCCCAGAATCAGCCCGCAATATCCTTCAATGGCCGTTAACGGTGCGCGAAAATCGTGAACCGCGCGCGCCAGAAAGTTCGTGCGGTCCTGGTCGTATTCCTGCAGCTTCAAATTCGTGTGAAGAAGACATTGCAAGATCTCGTCGCGATCGGCACGCAACGAGTTCATATCTCGCGCACGGTGCTGCTCGTGGCGTTTGGCGGCGTGATCCAGAAACGCCCCCAGCGTCGCCTGGTTGACGGGTTTGAGCAGAATCGCCATGGCCGCCATCGGCAACCGCTCGAGCAATGCGGCCATCTTCTTGCGTGACACCAGAAAGATGTTTTTGCGCTCCTGCTCGAAGTCCAACTCGCGCGGCAGCGGAACATCGGAGTCGCAGTCCCAAATAAACAGGTCCGGAGAAGTATGCCCATTCGGTTCGGTGCCCACGTTCAGGCTCCAATCGTTCCGGCGATACCCGGCCAGAGTCTCACGACAAAGCCTGTATAGCGTCTTGTCTGTGGAAACCAACTGAATGTGCATGTGACGGCGCTTTTTACCTAGCGTCAGTGCTTACAAAAGTTAGGAGCAGGATAGCGCAATCCTGATTTTTGTCAAGATTTTCCAACTAGAACTCCAATTTTTTTCCCTGACTGCTTCTCTAGCTATAACCGGGATTCCCAACAACTTCAATACGGTAAACTCCCTACGCGGGCGTGAGGCGGTCCCAAAACTTGGGCTTCCTCCTGACAAAGTGATACAGGACTTCCAGTTGCAAACTCCATAGGCGATGGGGGGATGCGCTCGCCGAACTCTCCATTACAAGGGCCCTTCAAGTGCTTAGCTGGCAGCCTCCGACTGGCTGCAAAAGTGCTTACCGCCGTCTGGACCATTCCTCCGTATCGTTGGGCGTTGAACCGAGAACGCTGGAATCACCAGTGCGGCTCCCATGAGGCTGGGTTCGCGATCAAACAGAGCTGCATGCCGCCCAATTCACAGCTTGGCACATTGCGTTGCCATGTGCCGCATCCCGGAGAAAGAGGTTGAAAATTAACGTGTTCGCATACTGAGGTCGAGGCCATGGTCGCCAGCCGGGAACGACGCAAGCGGAAACGCATCGCATTACATTGGCCCGTTCGTCTGTTCCGGGACCCGGGCTCCCCTTCGATCGACAGCACCACCGAAAACTTAACCAGCAATGGGTTCTATTGTGTTTCCAAAGAACCCTTCCAGCTTGGTGAGCGGCTGCAGTGCGTTATCGCAGTCCCCGCTGGGGCTTTCGGCTATTCGGAGTCTCTAGTCCGATTACAATGCCGTGTGAAGGTGATGCGGGTTGAGAATCAAACCGACAGCTTTGGCTTGGGCTGTTGTATTGAAGACTACGAACTCCTTATGAATTCCGGCAGTGAGATCCAGCGCGCCATGGCTGCCGACCCTCACAGCTAAGGTAAGTATCCATCCGGTAATCCCCTGATTCCAGCCGCTTTGCGGACCAAAAAGATTCGGACAATTTGCCAGAAAACCGCCCGCTCTGGTGTCTGGTGCGTCAACAACTTGAGTAAACACGCGCATGCCAGCTTTGGTCAACAAATTGCCCGACAGGAAGGTAGCTGGTAGGGTAAACCGGCTGTCTATACCACTGGATGACAATGAGGATCGCGTGAGTCTGTGCTGGCACAATTTGGACCGCCTCGAACCCACCTTTGAAGCTGAGAGTTCCGCGCCCAGCCCCTGCCCGCGCGGTACGCATGAAGGCGATGATCGGCCGACGACCAGGAATCTATTAGAGCGATTGCTGGTTACGTGCCTTCCTCACTATGGTTCACGGCCGGGGAATCCAGCCCAAAACGTCCCGTCTCGAGACGGACGATCCAAATGACAGTGAGCGGCTCATGTATCTGAACCTCAAATTGCAACTCTTCAAAACGGGGATGCGCCAAAACCGCCTGGCTCAGCTCTTGAGAGTGGATGAAAGTGTCCTCAGCAAGACCCTCAACGGCTTCCGAGAACCTAGCCAGGAGATGCGCAAGCACATCGCGACTCTACTGGAATGTGACGAACAGTGGCTTTTCGAGCGAGCCGATGATGCCGGCAGACCCGCCAAGAACGGCTCCGGCGGAATTGCTAGTTCGTCCCGCCACGCATAATCTCCGTACACGACGATCGAGGCGACCTCAGTTCTTGGTGGATTTTACGGCGAGGGTCGCACATACAATGGCTAGACAGAGGATCAGCAGGAGCCCCGGCTCGTAGTGGAACCAGCAATAGAATACGTTCGAGTCAATTGGACAGACGTCACTCATATTCGCCGCCCTCCCCGCCACTGCCAGCGGCTCCAGAGAACCAACCTGACTGCGGATCGCTCTCCAACTGCTTACACCGAGGATAACGGCCCGCCTGCATAGCGACAATGATTCCTTTGGTTAACGGCGAACCGTGCGCGCTGAGGGCATGCTCAAGCGCAGCCACTAGGCACGGGCCAAAAAAAAACACCGGGCCACTCAGAATCGACCCGGTGCTTTAATTGCTTGCCGTTTGCTTTGATTACATCTGTTTCTTCGGATCGCAATTGCAAACGCCGGCTCCGCTGCCGAGCCCGCCCCGGCTGGGGTTGGCTTCGATCGCGTAGCACTGTTGCTCTAGCTTCTTCAATTCCGAATAGCTCAACTGCGCATCCTGGAAGTTGATCTCGGTGACGGTAAACGCAGCACCCATCGCGGCCCCTAACGGCCGGACATGGGTAATCCAGGATTCCAATCTGCCCGAGGGCCAATAGTTGCTGCCCGCATCGCAGAACGGTTTCGAGCTATCGGTATCGATCGCCGGAGGCAATCCGGCGCCACGGTGTCCGCCACCGAAAGAGGAGACCACCTTGATGGCCCCGGAGTGGGGAACCGTCGATGTCAGCGGATTGCTGGTAAGATCCACGGCCAGGCTGAATCCCTGCATGCCGTTCGGAGTGATCTTGCAGCTGCAGCATTCGACCATCTGCTGGTCCGGCGTGAATACATACACGTTGGCGCACAGATCGCCGCCGGCTACCGTAGTGGGATCCCCCGACCCATAACCGCCGCTAGAACCCGGATTGGTGATGTGTAGTTGCGCATCCGGGAAGCCCATATTGGCATTGGTGTAGTAGCCAATGTCATAAGACCCGCTTCCCTGCACAGATAGTACGGAGTCCTGCCCGAAAACCAGAGTCGGAACCAGACACGTGAGCGTGATGGCGACGAGCGCCAGGATGATTTTTTTCATTGTAAGCATGTCTAAACTCTCCTTTTTCCAATTAGTTGTGATCTACTCAATCACCACTGCCGCACGTGCAATGCCCATGTCCGCTGCCATTCAGCGCAATAAATGCGCACTGTCGCTGGATCTTATACAGTTCCGTACCGCCGTCGTCCCGGCTCTCGGGGCCATATGCTTCACGGCCCAGGTCAGCATGGCGGAATTCCGTCTCGGTCAAAGTGAATAAGGGGCTGGCCCCGCCCACTGTTGAGCGTGCGTGGGTAACCCAGGTGCGCAGCGAGCCCTCGGGATTATAGGTCGTGGCGGCCAAGTCAATGGTGAAAGTGGTTCCAGCAGGATTCGTCTGGCTGCTGGTGCAGGTACCATCGCTTTGCGTGTCCGAAGAGACAATCTTAATGAGACCGGCGTGAGGCCGAGCGCTCGTCAGCGGATTGGACGTAAGATCCACATCGATGTTCAACGTCCGCAGTGCATTGGGACTGACGAAGCAACTGCAGCACTCCACCATCTCCTGATCTGAGGTGAACACGTAGATGTTCGCGCACAGATCGC